>Ga0182737_1000406_pt1 | contig 62484 bp, 63 predicted proteins | sample eDN5th30CBELigOP_FD_128878 | JGI IMG/M metagenome (GOLD analysis project Ga0182737, IMG submission 128878) | Enriched Organic Plus compost microbial communities from Emeryville, California, USA - eDNA 5th pass 30_C BE-Lig OP (version 2) (version 2) ...
AAAATCCCCGCACCAGTCGTGATGATGCAGGGCAAGATCGACCAGGCAACCATCGGCAACATCAAGAGCCACTTCCTCCTCAACGACGATATCGTAACCGTCATGACGACCGGCCTCGACAAAGCCGAGTACCCGCTCGCCATCGACCCAACCGTCAGCATCGACAGCGCCAGCGAGTTCGGCATGGGCACCGCCGAGGACAACAACCAGACGATTGGTGGTGGTGATGTGACGCGGGGCGGGTTGACTGGGGGAGCTCTCGGCACCTGGACGAGCCTGGGTAGCTACGGCAACGCACGGCAAGGTACAAGACTTGTCGCATATAACGACTATATGTACGTTGTCGGAGGTTGGGGAGCGAGTGGTGCACAAGCGACCTACTGGGCGCCCATAAACAGTAACGGTACGCTCGGTACGTGGGCTGACGAATGGGGCATGCCAAATAGAGCAGAAGGTAACGCTGCAGTGGCGTACAACGGTTTCATATATGTCGCAGGGGGACAGGCTGGACTTACATTCTACGACGATGTCCGCTACGCACCGCTTATTGAAAGCGATGGCAGTATTGGCGACTGGGATACGACGACGCCGCTACCAACAGCACTCAAAGACCCTGGGCTAGTCGCATACAAAGGATATATGTATTTGTTTGGCGGGTGGGACGGCGTCGACGACTTGGCAAGCGTATATATGGCACCCATAAAATCTGATGGTACGCTTGGCACGTGGGTGCAACTGTCGGATTTTGGACCTTCGGGAGCGTATACCAGCAACGCGTTCGCCTACAACGACTATATGTACGTTGTCGGCGGCAATAACAGCAACCCATACGTTGCGTATGCGCCGATAAATCCCGACGGTACGCTTGGCACGTGGGCAACCACGTCATCGTATAGTACGGATCGTTCAGTCGCTAGTGTATTTGCGTATAACGGCTATGTATATATTACGGGAGGTACCACGAACTTCTCGACTGGGCGAAACGACGTCCAGTACGCCCCTATAAATGCCAACGGTACCTTAGGCACATGGAATACGACATCTACTCTCAGCCAGGCACGGTACTTCCACGGCGGAACTGCATACAACGGCTATGTGTATGTTGCGGGAGGTGCCTCAAGTGCCGGGGTGCAAATTAGTAATGTTGAGTACACTAAGGTTAACGCGCCGGGCGGGGTGGCTGGGTCAAGCTTTACTACTACGACAGCCTTTACAACGAACCGCTCTGCGTTTGGGACGGTGGCATATAACGGGTACCTTTATGTAATTGGTGGTACCACGGGTTCGCCAACTAGCACTGTGCGGTATGCGCCGCTTACGAGCACAGGCGCTATAACTAACGGTACCTGGGCAACTGCTACCGCCTTGCCGTCAGGTCGGGAATATCTCTCAGCTGTTGCCTACAACGGCTATCTGTACGTGCTCGGTGGATGGAATGGCTCATCTTCTACTAACTCTGTCATATATAATTCCATAAATGCCAACGGATCGCTCGGAGGCACCTGGAGCTCGGCTAACAGCTTTAGTACGGGTCGTGACAGTCTAGGGGCGGTGGCCTATAACGGGTATATGTACGTGTTAGGTGGCGTAGGCAGTGGCGGCACGCTTAACGATGTACAATACGCCCCGATTAACAGTAATGGTTCGCTTGGGACCTGGAATTCCACCAATGGCTTTGCTACCGCCCGCAGTGAGCCTGGTGCCGTGGCGTACAACGGATACATATATATAGTAGCTGGCACATCCAATAATAATTATGATGGTAGCTTGACAAGTATCCAATATGCCCCGATCAACAGCAATGGAACGCTCGGCAGCTGGGAGGATACTTCTGATACCCCAAACCCTTTGAATAGTCACCAAACAGTTATATATAACGGATATTTATATGTCATCGGTGGAGCAAGCCTCGGCAATACCCTAAATGAAGTTCAGTACGCCCCAATTAATACGGATGGTACAGTGGGTGATTGGTCTAATACTACTGGTTTTACGACGGCTCGGTACAGCCACGGTGCAGTTGCTTACAACGGGTTCTTATATGTGTTAGGAGGAAGGACTGATGGTGGTGCTTCATTCCGAAACGATGTGCTGTATGCCTCACTTAATAACGGAGGGCCAGGAACGACGGGGTCGTGGACGAGTACGAGCAGCTTCAGCGGCACCCGTTACGGCCACGGCTCCGTCGCCTACAACGGGTATATGTATATCCTGGGCGGGTATAACGGCAGCTCATATAACGACGTCCAGTATGCGTCAATCGATGCTTCTACAGGCGCTCTGAGCTCTTGGAGTTCGGCCGGGCCGAATTTCACCACTGCCCGCTACGGTCTGGACGTATTTGTGTATAACGGCTACATCTATGTCCTGGGCGGTACTACGAACGGCAGCGTATATTTAAATGACGTCCAATACGCGCCGATAAACAGCGATGGTACTATTGGGACGTGGCAGAATACCACCCCATTCCCGACCGCCCGCTACGGCCACCATGTCGTGGCTTACGACGGCTATATTTATTTGACTGGCGGCAACAGTGGCTCAGCCCGCAACGACGTCCAGTATGCCGCGATAAATACCGACGGCACCATCGGCAGCTGGAGCTCTGGCGGCACCTTTACCAATGCCCGCTACGGCCACGACGCTACCATCAACAACGGCTACATCTACATCATGGGCGGCAATAACAGCGGCACCTACTACAATGACGTCCAGGTGGCAGAAATCCAGGGCGGCGGCAGCCTGGGTTCATGGACAAGGCTCACACCCTTTAACAACCCCCGCTATGGTATCGACTCATTCGTCTACAACGGCTACCTCTACGTCGTTGGCGGCTATAACGGTGTGTCCTACTATAACGACGTCCAGTACGCACCGATTGCTCCGAACGGCCACATCGGGCAGTGGCAGCGAACCACCGACTTCACCACCGCCCGTTACGTCCACACCGCACTCGCCCACAATGGCTACATGTACATCCTCGGCGGCAACGGTGGGTCCTACCTCAACAATGTCTACTACGCACCAATGAACATCATGCCGCGCAAAGCCACGTACTCGAAAGTGCTGGACTTTGGCAGCCAGAGCAAGATTACCGGCATTAGCTATACCGGCAACCTGGTGGATGGGCTGCGCAACATCCGGTACCGCTTTGCCAACTCGGCCGGTACATTCCCGACCACTGCACCACGCGGAGCCGACCTGCCATTCACCTGTGACGCCGGGTCACATGTCCAGATACTCGCAACCATCGACAATACCACCTCAAGTGTCTTCCCCGACAGTGCCGGCGAACTGGGTCAGATTAACAGCATCACCGTGACCTACGACATCCCAGGTGTACCAACCGACAAACGACTCAGACACGGCGCCTACTTCTCCAGTGAAGAATTGCAGCCATTCGATACGAGGGGTTGTGGGTAGGGGCAAGCGACAGCGTAAATAAGGTATAATAAAGCATAATGCCGAAAACGAAAGTTAGTAACAACAAATGGACGCTTGAACGTGTACTACCATGGATGTTGGTGGTAATCGGCGTCATCGGAACGCTGTGTGCAGGCATCATCATGTACGAGAAGCTGCATCTGCTCGAGAACCCTAATTACCAGACGGCCTGCGACATCAACCCTATCATCAGCTGCGGTTCGGTGATGCAGTCTGACCAGGCTGAAGCCTTTGGTTTTCCAAATCCGTTTTTAGGGTTGATTGGCTTTCCGATCGTTGCGACGATCGGCGGTGCGCTGCTTGCAGGGGCTACATTTAAGCGCTGGTTTTGGCGTGCGGCCCAGGCTGGCATGCTATTTGCGCTACTGTTCGTGCACTGGCTGTTTTATCAGGCGGTCTATCATATTGGTGCGCTTTGCCCGTGGTGTATGGTTGTATGGACTGTCACGATCCTTGGATTTTGGTATCTACTGCTGTATAACCTGCGGCATAAACATATCCCGACTCCAGCGAGCTTAACCAGGGCAGTTGCATTTGCACAACGGCATCATCTGGATATTCTCGTCGTATGGTACCTCGTTATAACGGCGCTCATCTTGCAGCACTTTTGGTACTACTTCGGCCGGAATCTATAGGCTCAGCACCCGGTAAATTTGGCGAAAATGTGAGGTATGTTACAATTATTAACGTTGTTTCAGAAATCGTAGTGCGACAAAATTTTGCAGAACTACACTCTTGATCGGCAGACAACGAAACCAACACTATATGTGGATGCCGCACAGAGCGGGACCATATATAAAACAAAATTGGCTTCGCGAAGATTACCAAAATCGTAATCTCTGCCAAAAAAACAAAAACCTTAAAAAAGATTACAGGTAATAAGGGGGTTCATGAAGCGGGGTTATATAAAACACGTCTCAAAAGTGTACGAACACGCACTACAAAAACCGAAAATCATTCACATCATCATTCTTGCAGCGATTAGTCTCGTCGTAGTGCTTGCTGCACCGATAGTACAGGCAGTAAATTACAACGCAGAAATAAACAAACTGCGTGATCAGAATAACGCTGCTAAAGCACAGCAACAGGATTTGGCGGTAAGTGCGCAAAATTTGTCTGAGAGGATTGCTGGGTTACAGGCCGAAATTGCGGCAATTGAAGGGCAGATCCAGGAAAACCGCGCTAAGGATGCGCGACTGCAGGCAGATATTGCAAAAGCTGAAGCTGAGCTTGTACAGCAAAAGAAGGTGCTTGGTGAAAATATCAAAGCCATGTATGTCGATGATGGCATGAGTACGATAGAGATGCTTGCAACGAGTAAGACTCTAGGCGAATTCGTCGATCAAAAGCAATATAAAACCGCAGTTCAGAATAAGATTACCAACACAATGGCTCGTATCGAGGCGATAAAGAAACAGCTTGATAAGCAGAAGGCCGAAGTTCAGAAACTCCTAGAAGACCAACAGGCAATGCAGGCCAATCTAGCGACACAGAAAGCCGAAAGTGATCGATTGTTGAGTCTGAACCAACAGCAGCAACACGAACTCAATCAAAGCATGCAGGCGAACAACGCCAAAATTTCTGAGCTGCAGCGCTTGCAGGCAATAGAGAACGCAAAATATAACATTGGCAAAGTGGCAGTCGGCGGGACTGGCGGATACCCGTGGGCGAATGTACCATTCCCAAACAGTATGCCTGACCCATGGGGTATGTATAAGCGACAGTGTGTTTCCTACACTGCATGGAAAGTAGCGAGCAGCGGACGCTATATGCCGTACTGGGGTGGCCGCGGTAACGCAAAACTGTGGGATGATAATGCGCGAGCTGCTGGTATTCCGGTTGATACGAATCCTCGCGTAGGTGATGTGGCAATCAGTAATGCCGGTACCTACGGCCACGCAATGTATGTTGAGGCTGTGCATGGTGACGGTACTATCACCGTGAGTCAGTACAACGCAAGTTGGGACGGCCAGTACAGTGTTGCGAAGCGCTCAGTTACTGGACTAGTCTTTATCCACTTTTAAGTACGCTTAGGCTTGCGTTCTACAAGGACGCGTGGAGTGATTCCGAACACCAGTATAAGCGCGTACAGAACAGCGAAACCGCACATAATGCTCGGGATACCGCGAATGGTCTCTGGGTGTATGGCGTTGACGATGCCGGTTGGTAGCATGAAGCTCAAATAGCCAAAGACCTGAAGCGTAAGGGCTTCACGAATTTTCTTGGTAGCTGAGACACTGAAGTACAGGCTCTGAATGATGCCGAGAATGAGCCAGAAGTAGTAGTATGCAAAAAACGTGCCGCCTAAATCTGGTGCCAACTGAAACACGGCATAATTGCCGGCACAAACATTGCTTTGAAAGGCAGTGCTGCCGAAGGCGAATGTGACAGCGAGCGCAGCGCCGCTCAAGTAGGCGAGCCATACCAGGAGTTTTGAGCCCCTGCCGGAAATGGCGTGTACTATATGGATGCCGAGCGGCGGTAAGAGGGTAATTGCCACGAAGCCGATGCGCGAATAGAAATTACCGTTCAGCCCCTGGCACACGTGGTATTCGGCGAACTGGAATGTAGCGAGTAGTACAAGTGTGACGGCAATCAGTCTAGTCAAGCTGTTCAGCTTATATCGCCATAGTGTATAGAGAAGTAGCCCTAACTCTACTGCAAACGTTGCTATCATGACTGGCGGCGAAAAGCAAAAGAATGTCGTTGATTTGTGTTTCATAAGCCTCACTTCCCATAAAGCATATGGTAATCGGAAACAATGTTCAAGCTTGAACCGGCTCAAAAATAATCGCGGAAGGGATTGGTCGGCCAAGCGGAAATGTAGCGTAGTTATCACGCGCACCTGCGCTCGGACGGTTAATCAGTCGCCCATCACTAACTTGTGTTGCAGAGCTACCACCATCCAGATTGAGGGCTGAGTTTGCACCAAGCGTAACCATAATATCTGCCAACTCACTCAGTCGTAGTCCGGCATTGTTAGCCTCGTGTTCTGGACGGACATAGCCGTCAGTTGCAACAGTCCAGATATACTTGTTGCTGACACCAATTGCTGCACGGGGAAATCGCTCCAGTGTCCAATCATCATCAAATTGCTCGGAGGATGAAGCGATGCCTTCTGGGTCTTGGCCGTGGATGATGACCGACCTGCCGTTACGTACCAGTAGTGGGCCGGCCTGGAGTAAATCGCCTCTCGGCCTACGGGGAAATGAATCGCGTGGGCCGATCTTTAGTTTGCCGGTTGCGCTGACATGGACGCTGCCACGTGTACTATCCCAAGGTGTTGTGAAAGGTGTGTGTGGCACCTCTATACCTTCCACTCGATGTTCGCCAAGTAGGGTTTCTGTATGATGGAGCGAAAAACCGCCATTTATGGCGTCGCTGACACCATGGTCCTGACACCACGAAAGCAATCCAATCTGTGACGGGAAAATTTTAAGGCGTGGTCTGGCTACCGACTTTCGGTATTTCACGATATGAACCATAGTAGAAATACCTTCGCTCAGATGTATACGCAGATCGACAATCTCCTCTGCAAGCGTATGCCGTGTGGTGGGTTTAATCGGCGTAATTTTTGTCTCATACGCCTGCGGGTTGGTCGTTGTAGCCATAAGAACTACCAACAGTATAACGCTTATGATACTGGGTGCAAGCAGCGATTTTGATTTTTACATGTGCATATGCTAAAATAGTATTATTGTTATTGATGAATCCTAGTGTGCGTTTGTAAATTGCTCGGTTTCATTGCCGACAATCTATACAAAAGCGTAATACGTAAAGGATTCTTTTTTTATGCCAACATATACTTCTCGGACACGTCAAGGGCGTGCTCGTCCAGCTTATAGCCGAAATATATCAAGCCGCCGCAGCTCGTTCAGTAACAAGCGAAAATCGACCAAGCAATATATCCACCCATCTAAATTTGTGCAGGCTGCGAAGCCACGTACAGAAATTTCTTACGAAGCAGTTCATCGGTTTGATGATTTTGAAGTACATGAGCTCATCAAGCAAAACTTAAAAACGAGGGGTTTTACGACTCCAACTCCGATCCAGGACCAGGCAATTCCACACGGGCTTAGTGGTAAAGATATTGTCGGTATTGCAAATACCGGTACTGGCAAAACCATTGGCTTTGCATTGCCGTTGCTACATAGGTTGATAACAGAACCGGAGAGCCGTGCGCTCATTATGGCTCCGACCCGCGAGCTTGCGCAGCAAATCGAGGACGAATGTCGAGCGGTTGCGAAAGGCAGTGGTATGTACGGTGCTCTGCTTATTGGTGGTACGCCGATGGGTCCACAGCTGCGCGACCTACGCTTCGATCCTCGTATTGTGATTGGTACCCCAGGCCGCATCAAAGACCATATTGAGCGCGGTACACTCAAAATTGATGGCTTCAATATTGTCGTTCTCGATGAAGTTGATCGTATGTTAGACATGGGCTTCGTCCATGATATGCGTGAAATTTTGCAGCGGGTTGCCGAGCAGCGTCAGTCGTTCTTTTTCTCAGCGACAATGGACCACAAAGTTAGCTCACTCATCAAGACATTTAGTAATGGAGAAATCGAAACGATTTCTGTAAAGACCGGCGAGACAAGTGATAATGTTGAGCAAGATATTGTCGCCTATACTTCTGGCGCCGAGAAAATTGAGCAGCTGCACGATCTACTGAATCGCGATGTAGTTGAAAAGGTATTGGTTTTCGACGAGACGCAGCGTAGCGTTGAGCGTTTGAGTAATGAGCTATCGAGTCGTGGATTTAAGGTAGACGCCATACACGGCGGTAAATCACAGGCGCAGCGCCAGCGTGCTCTGAATAAGTTCAAGAAAAATGACGTAACCATATTGGTGGCAACTGATGTGGCGGCTCGCGGTATAGATATCGCGGATATTACGCATGTAATTAATTATGCCGAGCCACAAGCCTATGAAGATTATGTACACCGGATTGGCCGAGTGGGTCGGGCTGGACGTATTGGATATGCCTATACGTTTGTCAAAGCGTAAGTAATTTCTAAGTACTGAACAATACGCTAGAATAATACAGATACAGTTAAGAAGGATTTGTATGGGCAAAGCAAAAATAAAAGAAACAGAATTGCAGGCCACACCAGAACTCGAGGATTTTCGCCATAAGTACACTGATGAGGGCAATGGCAAAATCGGTGCAATGCTTTTGAATAATTACTTTCGTGCAGTGAAACGCTTGTTTGAAGTATCGGGATTGCAGGATCAAAAATCGGTTACAGCGATTGAGATTGGCTGCGGCGAAGGTTACTCAACTCAGCGGCTGCGCAAATTTCTGCCAGACAATGTAAAGCTCGAAGCGTCCGAATATGTTGCACACCAAATCCCGTTCGCTAAAAAACACAATCCTGGCCTGAAAGTCACACAGGAAAGCATTTACGACTTGAAGCGCAAGGACGGCACCTTTGATCTCATCTTTTTGCTTGAGGTGCTCGAACACCTCGACTATCCCGAAGAGGGTCTGGCGGAGCTGCTCCGGGTCACGAAACCTGGCGGTTATTTGATTCTTGGGGTGCCGCGTGAGCCTATCTGGCGTATGCTCAATATGGCTCGCGGCACTTATCTTAAAGATTGGGGCAACACACCAGGACACTTAAATCACTGGTCAACTCGCGGCTTAGTGCGTCACGTAGAGCAGCATTTTGGTCAGGTTCAGCAGCTAGCCACCCCGTTGCCGTGGACGTTGGTACTGGCTCAAAAACCTACGTTATAACCCATAAAAACGCTTGAAAACAAATCCAGGCAGCGAGCAGGAAGCCAACGATTCTCAGAAGCGTCTTATGTTTGTGTTTTGTCACGGTGTGCGACAGAGCGAGTCGTTGTACTGCCCAGAACAGGAGTGTGACGAGCAGTAGTGGCACGAAAAGCACAATTATATAGTTAATTTCAGTAAAGCCAGCCAGCTGTTCGCTGCCAGGGAAGAAGAAAGCTTTGAAAAGTAATGCCAAAATCACACCCAGTTCCACTAGAATAAGTGCAGGCAGAATTTTGTGTAACTGCATAACAAGAGCATATCACGATGAAATGGGTGCACAAATCGACCGTCTAGTATAAGATATACGTAAGCAGTATTTCAGGGTGGCATAATGACGAAACACGCAAAAAAACAGCTCGGGGCGATTGTCCACAAAACAGGAGTAAAGTTTGGTGTTTGGGCGCCATTTGCGAAGGGCGTGTCGGTAACAGGCTCGTTTAATGACTGGCAAAAAACACCGATGGAGCCAGATGGCGAAGGTCGCTGGTTCGTAGATGTAAAAGACGCCAAAGCTGGCCAAGAGTACAAATTTGCTATCCAGACCGAGACCGATGAGTTGTATCGAAACGACCCACGATCGCTCGCTATGACTACGGTCGCAGGTAATTCCGTGATAGTTGATACCGATTTCGACTGGGAGGACGATGACTTTACGCCGCCACCATTTAATGAGCAGGTGATTTATGAAATGCACCTCGGGACCTTTTATCGTGATGATCCAGCGGTTGTTGGCAGCTTCCAAACCGCGATGGAAAAACTGTCGCATTTACACGAGCTTGGCGTCAATATGATTGAGCTCATGCCGATTAACACAATGGCAATGGATAGAGGCTGGGGCTATGCGAGCGACTACATTTATTCCGTAGAGAGCCTTTACGGCGGACGGCACGGCTTGCTGGAATTCGTCAAAGCTGCACATAAGCTCGGCATCGGCGTCATATTGGATGTGGTATACAACCACATTGGGCCCGACGAAGAACTAGATTTGTGGCAGTTCGATGGCTGGAGCGAGAATAATAAAGGCGGCATCTATTTTTATAACGATTGGCGAAGCGAAACACCATGGGGTGATACACGTCCGGATTATGGCCGACCTGAGGTGAGGCAGTATATCCTCGACAATGTACTGATGTGGCTCGAAGAGTGCCGGCTCGACGGACTCCGACTCGACTCAACGGTGTACTTACGCAATGTACGTGGTTACAATAACGATCCTGACCACGATATACCGGAGGCCTGGCTGCTGCTGCAGGATGTCAATGATCTTGCGAAGAAGGTGAACCCGAAAGCCATCATGATTGGCGAAGACATCGCCTATAACGAGTACATTACCAGGCCTCACAGCGAAGGTGGCGCCGGGTTTGATGCGCAATGGGAAGTCACATTCCCGCAAATTTTGCGGAATGCACTGGAAGTGGTGAACGACAGTGACCGAAACCTGACAGATATCTGCAGTGCGCTCGAGAAACGATACAATGGTCAGTCATTCCAACGCGTCATCTACAGTGATTCGCACGACAGCGCGGCAAATGGCGCTGCACGATTGAGTGAAGAAATCTCACCAGGCAATCCAAGTAGTGTATTTGCACGGAAGCGTTCGCTGCTCGCTTCAGCAATTGTGTTGACGGCCCCGGGGATTCCAATGTTATTCCAAGGACAGGAGTTTATGCAGGGCGGCAGCTTCAACGACTGGGAAACGCTTGACTGGGATAAAGCTGAGCAGTTCGACGGGATTGTGCTCGCGACAAAGCACCTCATTGCTCTTAGAAAAAACCAGCATGGTAATACGGGTGGGTTGTGTGGTCCCTCAGTGAGAATTATGCATCTGAACGAGGATAGTAAAGTGCTTGCATATCATCGCTGGGGCGTGGGCGGGCCAGGCGATGATGTGATGGTGATTATCAACCTTGCCAATACCAAACACAATGACTACTGGCTCAACTTCCCAAGGCATGGTGTATGGACGGCGAGGTTCTGTAGCGACTGGGAAGGGTATGACCCAGATTTCAAAAACATCACGACAGAGCAGGTCCACGTAGAAGGGGAGGGCGGCAGCCTGCCGCTTGCACCGTATTCAGTTACAATTTTGTCTCAGGATAGCTGAGTTGTGTAGCTTTTGAGCTCTGGCTTGTCGCGCAGTTGGCTGAGCTGGTCTTTAAACCAGTAGGAGTATTTATCAGGTTCGGCTTCGACATCTGCAAGCATATCAGTCCATGACAGCCACCGAAAATCCATAACTTCTTCTGGATTTGGTGTGAAATCGCGCGTTGTCCGGGCAAGGAACACCGGGCAAAATTCATTCTCAATAATGCCGTTAAAGGGTGGTGTCGTATAGCGATAGCGTGGGAGTATAGGGGTGATATTAAAAACCTCATCAAGCCCAAGCTCAAACTCGCTACGTCTACGGATAGCATCATCAAACGACTCATCGGGCGCAGGGTGTCCGCATACGCTGTTCGTCCACACGCCGGGCCATACCTTCTTTGTATTTGCTCGTTGAGTGAGCAAGAACTCGCCCTTCTCATTGAAAATATAGCAAGAAAAAGCAAGGTGCAGGGGAGTGTTTGCGTGGTGCGAGGCAAGCTTTTCGGCAGTACCAATCGGCTTAAAATTATCATCCAAAAGTACAATATGTTCACTCATAGACTTCCACTATAGCATGGGTTCGTGGTTGACAAACCCGGACAACGAGCGTAACATTCAACCATATGGTTGAACATACAGCACGTCTGGATACTATTTTTGGTTCGCTCTCCGACCCAACTCGGCGCGATATTTTACAGCGCGTTTCTGGAAACGAGTTGTCAGTTGGGGAGATAGCTGCACATTATGATCTGACATTTGCTGCGATTTCAAAGCATCTGAAGGTGCTTGAGAGGGCCAAGTTAATTACGAAACGAAGGAGGGGAAAAGAACAAATGGTGAGCGTATCGCCGTATGCGCTCAAAGAGGCTGCTGACTACCTCGAAAATTATCGGCAAATATGGGAGCAGCGTTTCGATGCGCTCGATAGAGTATTAAAGGAAATGAAATAGGAGGGTACTTATGCAAAAAATTATTCCATCACTATGGTTTGACAATAACTGTGAAGAGGCGCTGAACTACTACGTATCGGTTTTCCCGGACGCGAAGATTTTGAGTATCAAGCGATATCCTGAAGGCATCACCGAAGGGCCAATGGCAGGCATGGGCGGCAAGATCTTGACAGCGGTATTCGAACTTTGCGGACAGCAGTTTATCGCGCTCGACGGTGGACCGATCTTTAAATTCAACGAGGCGGTGTCGTTTACGGTCCAATGCAAGGATCAGGACGAGATTGATTATTTCTGGGAGAAACTCAGTGCTGTACCGGAAGCTGAACAGTGCGGCTGGGTGAAAGACCAATTTGGGCTAAGCTGGCAAATATTACCAGAGAATATGGGCGAACTGATGCAGTCCGATAAGGCCATGCAGGTGATGCTTCAGATGAAAAAAATCATAATCGCAGACCTTGAGGCTGCAGCAAAGGAGTAGATATATGGCAAATAAAACTGAAATCACTGCACCGGAAGGTAGCTGCCAAATAATCATTACCCGTACATTTGACGCTCCGCGCGAAAAAGTCTGGAAAGCATGGACCAGTCCAGAGCTGCTCATGCAGTGGCAAGGTCCACGTGGCTACGAAACAGAAATTGAGACGTACGACATGCGTCCGGGAGGATCGTACCGCTACATCCAGACGGATCCTGATGGTAACAGTTATAGTTTCCGGGGTGTCATCCATGGCATGTATGGCCAGGAAAAAATTGTGCAAACGTTTGAGTACGAAGGCCTGCCGGAGCCAGGTCATGTTGCTATGGATACGTTGATACTAACTGAAACCGAGGATGGCAAAACCAAGGCGACGGTCTACTCTGTCTTTCAGACGCCCGAAGATCGTGACGGTATGGTACAGAGTGGCATGGAGAAGGGGGTGGTTGAAGGTTACGAACGCTTGGACGAACTACTCGAAAAGGTTTAGAATAGTTACTGTTGATTTTGTAAGTGTGAGACGAAAGGCGCCTATGGCGAAAAGTGACACGGTAATTCGGGTGAAGGGTCTAAAGAAGGCATATGGGGAAAACAAAGTCTTAAAAGGCGTTGATTTCACCGTAAAACGCGGCAGTATGTTAGCGCTGCTTGGTCCGAACGGTGCAGGCAAAACCACGACCGTGCGTATCTTAAGTACGCTATTGGATTACGATGACGGCGAAGTGACAGTTGAAGGCTTTGATGTGCGCGACCAGGCAGACGAAGTACGCAGTGCCATAGGGCTGACTGGCCAGTCCGCAGCGGTCGATGAACTACTTACTGGTCGCGAGAACCTGGTCATGATGGGGCGACTGTACCGGCTCACGAAGGCAAGTGCAGAGGCACGCGCACAGGAACTACTCGAGGAATTTAGCCTGACCGATGCTGCAGACCGACCAGCTAAGACCTACTCGGGCGGTATGCGCCGCCGGCTCGATTTAGCGGTGAGCCTGATAGCAGTGCCGCCAATCATCTTTTTGGATGAGCCAACCACCGGGCTTGACCCGCGTTCGCGCATCGCGATGTGGGATAGTATCCGCCGTCTTATGGATGGAGGTACAACCATTCTGCTCACAACTCAGTATCTCGAAGAGGCTGACCAGTTGGCAGATCAGATCGTGGTTATTGATGGTGGCAAAGTCATCGCTGAAGGTACCGCGAAGCAGCTGAAGAGCAGAGTTGGCAAGGACCGTTTGGAGCTCACGTTCAAGAATGATAAGGGATTCAAGGCTGCACAGAAAACATTAGGCACCGTTGCAGCCGATACAAACGAAGACAACCATACACTATCAGTGGTTATCAACGACACCAACAAAGATGTCAAAGAAGTGCTTGAGAAATTGTCCAAGGCAAAAATCGATATCGATACCATGGCGGTTCATAAGCCAACGCTCGATGACGTATTCCTGACGTTGACTGGCAAGCAAGCGGTAACTAGCGAAGAGGAGAAGTAATGGCTGTAGAACTTGAATTTGAACGTCGGCCAAAAGCAGTCCAGGCAGTTATTGACTCGCTGCTCATGATCCAGCGCAGCAGTCGGCACATTATGCGTAATATGGATCAGCTGCTCGGCACATTTTTCCAGCCGATTATGTTCCTGGTGTTATTCGCGGCAGTATTCGGCGGCACTATCTCGAAGGCATTGCCAGATAATATCAGCTACATCAATTTTCTGATGGCTGGTATTTTGGTACAGACACTGGCATTTGGTTCGACCACTACGGCAATTGCCGTTTGTAATGATCTGCAGAAAGGAATTGTCGACAGGTTTCGCTCGCTACCTATGAACAATCTGGCGGTGCTGAACGGTCATGTCATTTCTGATATTTTCCGAAACGGCATTTCGACCATTGTCATGATTGTCACAGGCCTCATCATCGGCTTCCGTACCAGTGCGAGTCTCATTGACTGGCTGACTATCGCAGGAATTCTGCTATTGTTCACCCTGACATTCTCGTGGCTCGCTGCCATTATGGGTGTACTGGCTAAGAGTGTCGAAGGTGTACAGTGGATGTCATTTATTGTTGTCTTCCCATTGACCTTCGCGAGCAGTGCGTTCGTGCCGGCTGAAAATATGGGTTCGGTCCTGCGTGTATTTGCAGAAAACCAGCCAATCACCCACATCATTGAAGCGACACGGGCGCTATTGCTCGGCGGTCCAACTGGCGACCATGTCTGGCTGTCGGTGGTCTGGTGTATTGGCATTCTCGCGGTAGCCGTACCACTCGCCTCATGGTTGTTCCGCCGCCAGGGCGCAAAATAAATCTTCTGTAAAGTTTGCAAACCTGAGCTCGGCCGGTGACGGCCTGGTGTTCAAAATGCTGTATCATAATGCTTATGGCATTCGAATATACTCGTGCGGATATAGACGAGTACGTTAAGGGCAAGACTTGGTATTGGTATGTACCGGTGTGGTTAGCTGGGCTGTATATGTTTGTTCAGTTAATCGGTTTCGGGTTTGATAAGCAGTTGTCCTTTGTGGTTGCAGTCCCATACGCTGTTAATTTTGCGCTGCACGAGTTTGCACATATTTTCATGACTCCATTTGGCGAGATGATCTCGGCTCTGGCTGGGTCGTTTTCAGAGCTATTACTCGGGCTGATTCTGGTTGGGATTGCGTTTAAAACACGGGGCTATTTTGCCAGCTTGTTCTGTTTCCTATGGTTTATGTTGGCTTGTCAAAGTGTCGGCAGCTATATGTCTGATGCACGGTCACAGGAGATGGAGTTGGTATCTTTGGGCGGAGCATTGTCCGGTAGCAGTGAAGTTATCCATGACTGGAACTTTATCTTTGGCGAACTTGGCTGGCTCAGTGCAGACACATTCATCGGCGGTGCGGTCAAAGGCCTCGGTATAGTTGTAGGCATAATTGGATTGATGTTTGCCGCTTGGTTACTGTACAAAATGGCAGCGAGTCATGGCCAAACGTCAATGACAAGTACTGAGAAGCAACTGCTACATGCATCGATAGCAGAAACTGCCAACAACAAACAAAGTATGTCAAAGCCCAAGACTGCGGGAGGGCCAGTGTACCCTCATGCTACAAAAGGCCGGTTGGCCGAACCAGCCGAAGCACAAGCAGAGAACCACTCAGCTAAACAGCAATAGCCTACACATTATTGGTGAAAATGTTTTCACTGCTTTTTTTGTTTGCCAAACGCAAACTAGAAGGCATGAAAAGGCCATACAAGCATTTCGATATACCCAAACAACACTTAAGCGACATAGGACACTATGTCCCACCAAAGGCGCGGACGGCGCTAGAGGCCGAGCGCCGGCACGGTCGCTTGCCCGGGACATTACTGGCAGAGAGTGAGCTGCGTGGCTTATATATTGCCCGACATGTAATTGCGAAAGTCAAAACCCCTGAGGAGATCAAGTTTGCGGTGCATACGTTGGCACCAGCAGGCTTGAATAGCACTTGGTACCGTATAGCCCGAGCAAGTAACCGCATGAGAAAAGTCGGACGACTGCCGTTTCTGGCTACTGGTGACGACGAGGAGCTGCGACCTTCATCTAAGGATGTGCATGAACAAACAAAGGATGTATTTGCACAGGCAATTGGTGTAGGTCACGGTTTGGTACGTGCAATGGAGGCAAAACACCGAGACATCCCGATGCACCCGGTGGCGCTTGGAAATGTAATCGGGCAGGCGTCACTCACGCTAGCATCTGTAGAAGTTGCAGATGATGTCCGCGTACTACGTCCATTTGAAACCCAAGAGGTCGTACGTGAGCAAGCAATTGGGATGCTTGGCCTGGCACGTACGATGGGATCGGAACTTGGTACGCACCCTTCGCTTGCACAGCTCGCAGACCCGGACAGCGACTTCTCGGTGTACTTACGCCGGACCGCACCCGACGCTGTCTATGAGGCACTGGACGAAGCGGCACGCATGTACGCCATGCCATGCTAGATGTGGAAAGTTTTTTCGATAAAGAACGGTTGTTTGGCCTCGTAAAGGTCGCGCAAGAAAACGGTTGTTGGAATCATGTCATTCGCCTCAAAGTTAGGCTGGCTTACCCAAAAATACTCAGCCTTGGTGTCTGTCGGGGCGAGTTCGCCTTGTATGTCCTCGCAGTAGAGTAGGGTGAAGTGCACGTAGCTCTCGAGTTCAGTACCCTTGAATGTATGGATGTAGCCACCGCCTAGTGCAGTAAAGTGTCCCTTTAGGCCAGTCTTGGCTTCGCACTGCTCGGCAGCAGCTTCAGTTACGGTACTCATAAAGCTTGGCAGGCAGTGCATAAAACCAGTCTTCCCAATGAGCGGATGCGTACCACGACGGTACAGCAGCCATGCTCCATCTGTTTTCCGTCGTATCACCAAAAACAAAGCCGATAGCGGCCGCTCGGTAATCAGCGTTTGTTCTTTATCGAGTGCGCCGGTGCTCACACGGCGACCTTCTGGTGTGAGCGTATACACCCCATCCTCGGACTTGGTGACTAAACCTTCCTGGATTGTCTTTTTCAGATGATACGTGAATAATTTGTTATCTACTGTCTCAGGCTTTAGTTCGCTGAAGCGGGCATGAGGCGTAAACGCGAGCTTATAGACGATAGAACGTTGCAGATGGTGATCAAGCATTATCAGTAGTATAACAGATGAACATATTGCAAAATATTGACAAATATGTTATAATGAAAGTATAGGCATAAAACAAAACCTGTAAGACTAGTTGGGCGGGGTCAGGTATCTTGCTATAAACTCTGTGGCTTGCTCTTGACGCGAAAGCGCTTCATCAGCCGCCTGCTCAAGCGGCGTGAGCCAGCTATGGAATGTTTCAGGGTGGTCGCACGCTAATGCAGCCAGTGACGTCATGGCTGCTGCGGTATGGTGCTTAATCAGGCGAGCAATATCTTTGATAACATCGCTCCAAAAAAGCTGCTGCAGCGCAGCTTTATCTTTTGTAAGCTCCACCGTGGCGTTGCCATATGCACGCAGCAGTGCTGTTACTACGGCTGTAAGATGGCCGTGCTGCAGATCTCTTTCCCAGTCATGAGCGTCATCGTTGAGCTGGCGCGCAATCAGGTAGTGACGAAAAAAAGAACGCAGAAGTTCCAGTTTATGTGTTTTCTGCGGCAGGTTCGTAGCGTGCAATGTGCCGCACGCGGCCAGTGTATGTCCCCATGAGCGGTTTGCTAGTTGTGATAAGTCACCATAGTCGGGCAGCTGGTTAACTGTAACCGTATTGCCTGCGATATAGACCCGTGCGTGCTGCATTTCCCATAAATTTGCAGCGTCGATTGTCATAAAAGTCTTCTTCACGCTGTCTTGAAATGCCTGATTGTTTGGTAATGCGGAGTGAAAATGAGCCAGCGACTGGCGCATAGCAAAGTTTGCTGCGCTGAGCATTTCGGGTGACCCCTCCTCATCCAGCAGGTCATCGTAGATTGTGTACGCAATCCAGCCGTTCAAGCTACCAAGGTTTAGTTGTGTCTGAACCGACCCTGAAAGTGAGACATTAAAGGCTCGCACGACATTGCCCGCAGCATCGGTGATGAGATGCTTGGTGTCTTGATCGACAGTGTCCGCCGTAAAGCGTAGGTACATACTACGCAGCGGCTCCTCGGCAAACTGCACGGCTTGTGTTGCATGGCGTAGGATGTTTGTGTTTTGTCGAGGTTTCGCGACATGCTTCGCTGGTGCAGCTGATGACTTGGTCGCCAGCGCCTTGAGCGCAAAGGCGGTAGTGAGTGCTGCCGAGCCGCCGTACTCGATAGTATGATGTTTGGTGCGATGAATGTAGCAGGCTGCTGCCGGCCAATGGTCGCCGGTGCGCAGAGCGATTAGCCTGTTCGCAGCCTGTCTGTGACGTGCAGCTGGAATTCCACTCGACTGAGCAGCAAGCAACAGCATACTTAAGAGCAGGGGGTTACGATGCTGTGTTGCCAGGTGGCGCTGGACGCGGCGCTGCAGCACTGCAAGTTCAGTGCCTGTATACCACTGTGACATAAAAAAGAGCGTCGGCACCGATGAAACATAGTACGGTGACTTGAGTGCATTGTCTCGCAAAGCTGACGAGATGTAATCGTTGAGTGGCTGGAGCGAGACCTGCTGCAATGACAACATATATCCTACGTTGGCGTTCACCGCCGGATCAACATCATCCCAGCCACGAGTTTTTGTAGATACGGTCCAGGTTTTGTATGGACCGCCTGGCGAGGTTTCTGCAGCAATAAGGGTGCGGGCAAGTTGTGCTTGAAATGCGCCGTCAGGCTTTAATGCGCCATGTAGCTGCAATGCTGAAACTACACAGGCGGTGTCATCGAGGTCGTCGGGCAAGGGCATAGTTTTACGTTCTCTGGCACGGGAGTCCCAATAATTCCAGGTACCCTGCTTAGTTTGCTGCGATAGCAGATACTTTGCGGCTACATCAGTAATGCCTTGAGCGCCAGGCACGCCATGCAGCGAACGCAGTAGTAGTGCAGTAGTGAAGGTGGTGCGTATGGTGGTGTTCGCTCGGAAAGGAAGCTTGGCCTGGCTGATATCAGTTGCAAAACTACCGTCTGCCTGTTGTTCAGACTTGATAAAATCAAGCGCTCGCTGTTCCCACCCGTGCTCCATGTTATGTACCAAACAGCTTCACAGTGAATGTTGTGCCATTACCTGGTGAGCTCTGGACGGTGATACTGCCATGAAAGCTCTTTTCGACCAGTTCTTTTACCAGCGATAAACCCAGGCCCATATTGCGGTCGTCGTGTGATTTTGTAGTGTAGAATGGCTGGAAAATTTGTGATTTTTTACGCGGGGGTATGCCTTTGCCTTTGTCATGGACAGAAATCGACACACCTTTTCTATACCTGGTGGCGACAATCAGGACAATCTTTTGCTCGGGCGTGTCGTGAGTTTCGTAAGCCTCCACGGCATTCATGACAAGGTTTGCCAACAGCTGGCTGAATTTGACCGGGTCGCCGGTTAATTTCAGGTTTTTAGGTATGTCAATTTTTATAGATACCTGACGCTCCTTAGCTCTATGTGACAGGATACTGATAACCTGTTTGGTCTCCTTATTGACGGAAAATGTTGTAACTGTACTGCTTGCGACAAGTTGCTTTCGTGCGTTTTCAACATAGCGCTCGATATGGTGGAGGCTTTGTTCTGTCTGTTTCACAAGGCTCGGCTCGTAGCTGCTATTCATTTGCTCAATGTTGAGTGAAGCAACTGTCAGCGGGTTGGCGATGTCATGCAGGATGCTGGCAGACATCTTACCGAGCGCCGCGAAACGTTGCAGTTCCATGATGCGTATCAAATGCTCTTCCTCAAGCTCACGAGTGCGTTCTTTGACTCTAATTTCGAGCTTATCACGTTCTTCGGCCAGCGAGGCTTCTGAGCTGCGCGCCCTAGCCAGTGCACGGTCGATTTCGGTGTTAGCTAGCCAGGTGACAAGCCCAATGATAATAAAAATTAAGACACCGCCTAGTATATCGACCTTATTAGGGTCAGTAGCGAGCCAGCTGATGTCGGGTGTGAGCGAACCCTCAAGCTGTGCTGCGCCAATGCTGGAAAAAAGCAACGAAGACACGAGCGCAGTAAAGATAGCAGCACGGGCACGAAAAAGCACACCGGCAAGCACTATACAAAATGCGTAGAGCAACTGAGTCATTGGTAGCAGTACGCCCCAGGAGAGTAAGGAAAATGTCGCGAGTGCCAAAAAGAATGTGATCAAAACTCCAGCAATGTAGCGCGAATAACCCTTTCGCGACAGCCAAAGTAGTACCGCCAAAAAGACGGTAACGGCAGGCACCATCACAAACGACTCGACGTATGAAATAGAATCGAGATACACCAACTGGGCAAGGCTATTCAACAAGCTGATGACCGAAACCAGGCCGAGACCCGACAGCAGCACGTTCAGAATATACTCACGACGCCGGGCATCCGGGTCGGTACTTCTGGGTAAGATAAATTTGCGGTGCAGGCGCGGCAGAATTGTTCGGTTATCCATGTGTATAGAGTATAGCGAAATGCGTCAGTGTATCTCGAAATCGTTTACTCGCCGCCCCAAGGCACGAATTTATTCGCCAGGTCGCTTGCAGCGCTTGGGAGAGTTGTCTCGCTGCGTGCTTCCGGGTCGCTCAAGACCAATTGCAAGAGATCACTCATGCTTACTCCTTTCTGCTACGTGCGTACCAGATTTAGCTTTATTTGTAGGTACGTCTATTTTGTAGCCGAGTCCACGCACCGTCTTAATGAGCGGTGACTTAAACGGGCGGTCTACTTTGTCGCGCAAGTATTTGATGTGTACATCGACGGTATTGGTACTGCCCACCCAATCGTCCTTCCAAACATATCGAGCTAAATTTGATCGCGGCACGACGTTGCCAGCATACATCATCAGACACTCCAAAATTGCGAATTCCTTACGGGTCAGAGTGAGTTCCTTGCCATCACGTTCGACTTTGTGTTCCAGTGTGTCTACCGTCAGTCCGTCAACTTCAAGACGGGCTCGGGATTGTGTCGGACTGTCCAGTACTCGTACTAGTACACGCAGCCGAGCGAGCAATTCCTGGATATTAAAAGGCTTGGTCAAATAATCATTTGCACCGCTGTCCAGCAGTGTGACCTTACTTTCTACGTTCGCTTCACCAGTCAGGATAAGTATAGGGGTAATGATGCCGTTGTATCGTAGCTGCTTACATACCTGCAGTCCAGACATATCGGGGAGCTGCAGATCGAGCACAATCACATCAAACTTCTGGTTCAGTGCCTTGCGTATGCCTTCGCTGCCACTCTGTACCGCGACAACCTTATAATGCTCGCTCAAAACTCTATAGAGGGCGAGTGTCATACGAGGGTTATCTTCGATAAGAAGTAGTTGCATCGACATAGTCTCCGTTTCTAGTATGCTACTCAAACATTAAATTTTCATTAAATTTACCTTAAATTCTGCATTACGACGAGTCTCTGCCCTATAGGTAAGGTGCTGTAGCATCGGTACTGCATGGATTGCGGCCTGCTAATGAGATGATTAGAGACGCAGACAGCACTACCTTGCATACAGATTTGGCGAAGCTACAATGTTTGTTTTGTGAGAGCTTAAAAAGCAAATTAAGAACTTAATAGTAGCACATAGCAATAGTATGAGCGATAGGCTAGAATGCCAACATGGATGGTTCGACGGCTTCAAAGAAAATTGTCATTGTCGAAGACGACGCAGCTTTAGCTGAAATCTATAAAACCCGACTCGAACTTATCGGCTATACCTGTTTTATTGCCTACAATGGCATCACGGCACTCTACTTTATCCAGAAGGAATTACCGGATCTGGTACTACTTGACCTTATGATTCCTGATATTGCTGGTGACGAAGTGCTTGCCAAAATGCGAGCAAGTGACTGGGGCAAATCCATCAAGGTCCTGGTAATTTCTAATCTGAATGAGGATGACGCGCCAGCGAGTTTGCGACAGCTTGGTATCGAAGGGTATGTCGTGAAGGCTAATATGGTCGACGATACAATTGACCAGCTTGTGAACAATATCCTAAGCCCAACCGTCGCGGCCTAAGCTGCAGCCTCCATGAGTGTCAACAGTTTGCGGGTAGTGTTGCAGTTACGGATGGTCATATGTTTGTAGAGTTCGCTCCCGACGATCTTCGTCATGCCGCTCTTGGTCACGAGCTTTCTGTCAACTCGCCATAGTATAGCTCCCAGCACATACTTTACGTCGTCGATACCAGGTTTTATTGTAAGTTGCTTTAGTACTTCCTCTGAGTCAAAATGCTCCCACAAAAACATCACATCACATTTCATATCACTATTATTTTGCCAACTTGCAGGCAGGTTTTTGCAGACGTTGCGGATGTTGTCGAGGTCACGCAACAGCACTTTTATGGCAAAACCAAACTCTGCTTCGATGGCACGCTCAAGTGATGTGGTGAGTTTAGTTACATCTTTTTCGTCGCTCACAAAAATAATGTTGCCGCTATTTATGTACGTTTTGACAGATTTCATGCCGACCGACTCGAACAGCTCCTTGAGTTGTTTCATGTCGACCTTGTTGTTGCCGCCGACGTTAATTCCACGGAGTAGCGCTACATATACCATGACTACAGTTTAGCAAACAGTGGCCTACATGTGAGGCTCTGGTTCGGGATGGGTCGATTCTTTGAGTGGTGCTTCGCGTAGGAACAGCGCCACCACGAAAGCTGCGAGTGCAAACGGAATCGCAACCAGGAACATATCGTGGAAGGCTGAAATATAGGCGTTCAGCACCGTCTGCTTCAGTTCGGGCGGCAGGTTCGCGATGCCGCTTGTGATTGCTGCTTCGTTCGCGTGCGATGCACCTGGTATCGCATCGCCGACGTAATGTGTCAGGCGTGCGACCAAGATAGAACCGAAGATTGCTCCACCGAGGCTACCGCCAATATTGCGGAAAAAGGTGACAGTAGATGTGGCGCTGCCGAGGTTAGCGCGTGAGGTTGAGTTTTGCACCGCCAATGTCGATACCTGCATGAACGTACCAAGTCCGGCGCCGATAACCAGCATCCATAACGATAGTGTGACATGGCTAGTGGTCAGTGAGACGTGACTAAATAACCATAGGCCAAAGGCAAGCAACAACGTGCCAACAATTGGGTAGATGCGGTACTTGCCGGTTTTGGAGATAAGCCGTCCCGAGGCAATCGAGGCGGTCAAAAGCCCGAGCACCAGCGGCAGCATGAGCAGACCTGATTCCGTCGGAGAGTTGCCGCGTACGATCTGCTGATATTGCGGAATATAGAGGATGCTCGCGAACATTGCGATACCAGACAGGACAGACAGCAAGGTCGAGACGACGAAGATATCGTTCCTAAACAGGTTGAGCGGGATGACGGGTTCGGCGGCGAACTTTTCGCGCCAGATGAACAGACCGCTAAACAGTAGCGAAGTGGTTGCGAGTCCGATAATCTCAGCCGAGCCCCATGCGTACTCGTTACCGCCCCAGACAGACACGAGTAGTAAACTTATTGCGGCGACCGAGAGCAGCGCTGCGCCAGCATAATCGATACGGTGCGGGCTACGTCGGACTGGCAGGTGCAGGTAGGTGCTTACTGCGTACAGCGCGATGAGGCCGAGGGGTACGTTGATGAAGAAAATCCAATGCCAACTCAAGTGGTCGGTGAACAGGCCGCCGAGCAACGGTCCGGCGACGCTCGATACGGCAAAAACAGCGCCAAAATAACCTTGGTAACGGCCACGTTGTCGCGGAGGTACTACTTCTGCAACAATGGCGAGTACCAGTGCCATCAAGCCACCACCCCCCAGACCTTGGATAGCACGGGCAGCGACTAATTGGTCCATTGTTTGGCTGAGGCCGCAGAGTATCGAACCAATCAAAAAGACGACAATTGAGGAGATAAAGATTTTCTTCCGGCCGTACATGTCGCCAAGCTTGCCGTAAATCGGTGTGGCAATCGCGCTTGCTAGTAAGTACGAAGTGACAACCCACGACAGCTTATCGAGTCCATGTAGGTCAACTGCAATCTGCGGCAGGGCAGTGGAAACGATAGTCTGGTCGAGTGCGCTGAGTAGCATCGCTAGCATAAGTGCGCCCATGACAACCATGATTTCGGCGTGTGAGCGTTGGTAGTCGTCACGGACAAGTTGGGCGGCGCTTTGTGGTGTGCGTTTGCGGCGCGACTTTAAGAATGAGAACATGTACTTCCTTTCGTGTTTGGTCTTATTCGAGCGTGTTAATAATTTTGTTATCGATGATAATGGCCTGGCGGAGTTCCTGGTCGCTGAGGTTGCAGGTCAAGTCCTCGAAGAGCTTTTTCCGGACTTGCTCCAGACGCTTGACCGCTTCGGTACCTTTGTTGCTCAGACTTAAGTATTGCAGGCGTCGGTCCTCTGGGTCATGCTGCCGGGTGACATACCCAAGTTCTGTTAGCGACTCGATGAATTGCGCCACCGCTCCACGAGTCACATGCATTTCCTTGGCTATCTCGCTGCTAGTAATAGGCTGCATGTGACTTAATAGGGAGAGGATGCCCATAAGTGCAGGGGAGAGCCCTTCGGCATCAGCGGCCTCAAAGAACCTCGATTTCCAGAGGCGTATCAAGCGCTGGTTGATGTCCATGTATTGATTGAGTAATTCGTCCCGGTTCATAATAGCTTAGCTACTAAACAGTTTAGTTACTAAACAATCATTTGTCAAGATAAATGCGTCACTCTAGTGGTATGCTTAAGGCTCATATGATCGATAGCGTACTGCTCGGTAAGTCTACATGAACGAAAAGTATCAAATCAGTATGTCATATAAATGATTACTGAGTTTTGTCTACAGCTATAGTCTGGCGCAGATAGTAGCTCATTGTACTGGCGTTGAATTCGTCAATATGTTTCATGCGGATATTAAGTGCCTTGTTGCCGGTACCCTCCAGTAGCCTGGACAGGTTCGAAAGCGGGGTTGCGACTTAAGCGTAAGTCTCACTCTTCATGAGCGTTTGAATAGGGCGGTGAATTTGACGCGTGAGTTGTATTCGAGCATGCCGAGGCGGAAGGCTTTGCTGGCGATAAATACCATGAATATAGTGCTGGCGAGCAGTAAGACAAGTGCAATGAGGCCTTCGGCTACGCCGAGGTTTCCGACGGTATTTCGCATCATGCTGGCAGTTGGCGAGGTAAGCGGGAAGTAGGTGACAATCTGCGCGAACGTGCTGGGCGTTTCAGCGGTTAAGGCCTCGAAGCCCCAAAACGGCACAGCAGGCAGAATGAAAAATACTGTCGAGAAGCCCGACGCTTCTTTGGCGGAAGGGAATATGGCACCGATAGTGGCCATAGCACTGACGTAGAAAATGAAACCGATAACCAGGAAGGCGGCGCCAAACAATATTGAAACCGGTTCGAATGTAATGTCTGAAAAGCTGAATGGCAGCGACAGGTCGTTACCAAGGGCGCGTGCAACAAGATATGCGACCAATGCGATGGCAGCAAGGAAGAGAATCTGGGTCAGCGTCACCAGAACAATGCCGAGCAGTTTGCCAAGGATTAGCGTCTGAGGATTGAGGTAGCTGAGTACCATCTCTATGGAGCGGTTTTCTTTCTCTTCTGAGACAGACGTCAGCGCGTAGGAAATTGAAAATATTAAGATGATGTAGAACACAATTAAGAAGCTACCCGGCACAATATAATCTGCAAAGTCACGGGCTGGTTCGCCATTTTTGAAGGTATCTACTTTTGCCTCGCCACCAGATAAGGTGAGCGCTGCGAGCTCTTCGGAGCCGAGTGGGGCGAGCAGGCTTTGCTGCAACGTGGTCTTGGCGATAGCGCCGATGGTCGAGCCATTGTCTTTCTTAGTGTTGTCGGCAAGCACACGGTAGCTGCCAGACTGTTCGATGTCCGAAGGGTAGATAATGAGGCCGTCTAATGAGCCGTCTTTCACCTGACGGACAAGCTTGTCCTCACTTGAAGCAGGAGCGGTTTTTATGCCGAAGGCGCTAGCGATTGCAGGCTCGATGAGATTACTGTTGTCAATCATCATCACGCTTAGCTTGTGCTTGCCTGGCTCGACCTGGGTATCATCTGACTGGTCAGTGAAATAGCCTATCAAAAAAATAATCAATATGATGAGCGGCGCCGCAATCAGCGAAATCCAAAACGACGGCTGCTTGACGATAGTTAGGAATTCGTGACGGGTCACAACCCGGAGTTTGCGCTGCGCTCTCATGTGGCATCTCCTGTGTATATTGACACGAAGATGTCCTCGATTGTTTTCTTCCGGTATGTTTTCTTTAGTTCATCTTTTGTGCCGTATGCGATGCGTGAGCCACCCTTGATAATAAGCACCGTATCGGCGAGGCGCTCGACTTCTTCCATAAGATGCGTGATGTAAATGACCGCTGCACCCTTGCTGCGATGCTCTTCGACGATCTCCATGAGTAGTTTACGATTGACCGGGTCAAGCCCTTTGGTTGGCTCGTCGAGAATAAGTAGCTTCGGATTGCCAATGATTGCAACGCCAAGCTGGACTTTTTGCTGCTGGCCGCCGGACAGTTTCTTGACCATGGTATGTGCTTTGTCTTCGAGCCCAACTCGTTTCAGGTAGTCAAGCGAAAACCGTCTGGCTTTGTCGCGCGACATGCCTTTGAGCTCGCCAAAATAAGTCATCACATCAATCACTGTGCTGCGCACATACAGGCCGCGCTCTTCCGGCAGGTAACCAACTAAGTGGGCGAGGGTAGCGTCGTACGGCTTGCCGATGACGAGCAGCTGGCCGCTTGTCGGCTGGTAAATATTGAGGAGCGAGCGGATGGTAGACGTCTTGCCGGAGCCATTGGCGCCCAAGAACGCAAACACCTCTGCTTCCTTAACTTGGAAGCTGAGGTTGTCAACGATTTTTTTGCCGCCGATACGCAAGCTGAAATCACGCACGTCAACAATCGGTGTAACTTTGCTCCTGCTCATCTACACATTGAAACATAACCCGAATAGCACGTGCAAACGTATGCGCCGGGGTTCTAGAGCGCTAATTGCAGCCGTAAGTGGCTCGAGCAAATAAGGAAGCAAAAAGCCAAATTTACAACACTAGCTATTCCTTTTGACCCACATTGATATAAACCACGGTGTTACAATGTGGTAAAGGAAGTTTATGAGCAGCAATGAGCGTGTATATAAAATGAGTTTTGGACGAGTGTACCCGCTCTATATACAGAAAGCTGAAAAGAAGGGGCGGACAAAAGAGGACGTTGATGAGATTGTGCGGTGGCTAACGGGGTATAGCCAGGCTGAGCTGGAGACGCACCTAGAAAGCCAGACTGATTTTGAGACATTTTTCGATAAGGCACCGAAGCTTAACCCATCACGGAAGCTCATCACTGGTGTGATATGCGGCGTACGGGTGGAGGAAATCGAAGAGCCGCTCATGCAGGAAATCCGCTATCTCGATAGGCTTATCGACGAGCTGGCGCGCGGCAAAGCGATGGACAAAATACTGCGTAAACCCTAAGGCCTGGTCTACATTGAAAGTTCTGCGAGTAGTTTAGTGGCGCGCTTTACAACTGCATTAGATTTGTGGTGCTGTTGGATTTCAAGCAAATGCATCATTTTCTGTAGGGGAAACGAACCGTCTTTCGTAAACTGCACGAGCGTCTTCATGGAATTTGCGGCCACAATCCAGTCTACGTCAGGGGTGGATAGAAGATTTGCAAGCCAGTTTATCGCAAATTGTTTTTGAGGTTCAGTCAATTTAACTTGAGCGTAGATTTCTGCGAGGTGCCACTGGATTGAGGGCTGCGTGCTCGAGGCTAGCTCATCGGCAAATTTATCGATGTATGGTTCAAGCCATTCAGGATGCACACGGCAGACTTTCTCGAGTGCATCAGCCGCCCGCATCCGCGCCCATGCGTCTTCGTGAAAGAGACAGTCGTAGAGTTCGTCGAGCCGCGATTTGTCCTGTAGTACCGCGTCAATAACTTCATTTGCCCGGCCGAGCGAGTTCGTTTTGCCACCTTCTGTAAGAACTGTTGCGAAATCTTCCTTCATACAAATAATGATAGCACTGCGTATAAACCAGAGTGCCCTATCATCAAACGGTATACTAGATGTATGACAGAGAAATCGGCGAGTGAGCAGATTGACGATATTATTGAGCTGCATGGTGGGTGGAAGGGTGAGCTGTTGACACATTTACGCAGCGTAATAACCGAAGCGAGTCCGGAAATAGTCGAGGAAGTGAAATGGAAAACCGCTTCCCGCCCTGAAGGCTTGCCGGTATGGTCGCACGAGGGTATTGTTTGTTTTGCCGAGATCTGGAAAGACAATATCAAGCTGATATTTTTCCAGGGCGTGAAACTAGCAGATACAAAGAAGTTGTTCAACGCCCGGCTGAAGAGCTCGACAGTCCGCGCTATAGAATTACGTGAGGGTGACACTATTGATGAAGCAGGCATCAAACAGCTCGTCACCGAGGCAGTTGCAGTTAATAGCTCAAAGAAACGCTAAGTTACATCCAGCGGGCGTCGTTTTCTAGGACATCTTTGTGGCGGTAGGTGGCGATTTTTCGTAATAACTCTTTAGGCAGTGGCTTGTTGTAGGGTAGCTGGACAGATCCGGCGCCGGTCTTGTGTTCTGATAGTTCTTGCTTGAACGGTTCTAGTGCCGCAGGTGTCGCATGAAAATTCATATGGTCCTTGAACGCGGCGAAGCCAAACAAAATACGGCGCTCTTCAAACACCGGGTTGCCCCATTTCATGGCTTCTTTGGCGTTGGGTGCGACCTCCTGCAACAGTGCCCGCAGCTCATTTAGCCGTGACTTCGCATGCTCAGGCGCTGCCGCAATATACTCATCCATGGTCGCAGGCTTTTTATCAGGCATGCGTGAATTATAGCAGGGACCGCATTTGTGGACGTGTCTTAACCGCTAATTTCGAACAGCTTTTGCTTTGAGGCGTGGCCGCGGAGGAGTTGGACTTGGCTTTTGCTGACGCCGTAGTGTTTGGCGAGCAGTGCTATGGCGGCTTGGTTGGCTTTGCCTTCGATGGCCGGCGCCTTGGTGTACACCACCAAGCTGCCGTCCTCGGTCTCGGCGACCTCTTCTTTGTGCTTTGAATTTGGCTTAATGGTTACATGGACGCGCATACTTGCTAGATATTTTACTCCCTGCAGTAGTAACAGACGGTAAAATATGGATATGAACAAGGAACTGACAGTTACGACTACACAACCGCGGCAGGTGATAGACATTACCGATGAGGTGCAGCAGGCAGTTGGGCGGGATACCAAGGCTGTAGTGGTGTTCGTGGCGCACACGACGTGTGCGGTGACGACAGCTGATCTTGACCCTAGCACGGATTTAGATTTACTGGATGCGGTGTGGGAGATGATTCCGAAGCTCAAGTATCGCCACCCACACGATCCGTCACATGTGCCGGCACATCTGGCGAGCTCGATTATCGGGCCAAGCGTGACTGTGCCAGTGCAGGATGGCCAGCTAGTGCTTGGCACCTGGCAGCGCATTATCCTCGTCGAACTCGACGGTCCGCGCCAGCGTAATTTGCATGTCGTGATGCTATAACAGTGGTGAAAAAATAAAAAATCGCCATTTCTGGCGGTTTTTATTCACTACCCTATATATTCATCATAACACACAATACGAGTCTTGTCAAGTTCCCCTTCGTTAACCTGTGATGATTTTGGCTAACTCACAAGAATACGTCTCGTCATACATTCGTGGCTGGGGATGAGCGTCTGGGTCTGGCACCAGGCTCACATGTCCGGACGCGTGCGACACCAAATATGACTCGAGTTATTATGCATACGGGCATAGACAGCTTCTAAGTACTTTGCAGATTAGTTAAATTCTGAACCGTGTTTATAGGTTTGCTTGAGTGCGTAATCCTTAAATGGCTCCAGATCTTCCCAGATACTTCTAGTATGCTGCCATTCTGAAGGGAAACTTTCAGGATATCGTATCCCGCCGCGGATGTCGCCAAATTTATCCAACTCGTTTATTCTTTCAATTTCTATATTTTCTACCGCATCGGGCATCACCTTAATAAGTTGTGTGTGTAGAATCGCTAACTTATGAGTTTCTTCTGGCTTAATGCCACTACTTAGAAGCAGTGCCTTGTAGCACAGTTCCATTGAATAATGGAGTAGCCAAAATTGAATAATAAAGAATTGATATCGAGGGAACTTTATTTCGTATTCACAAATGAATGACGCTTCCCAGGCTTCGCATATCCTGAATCTGTATCCGGATATGATTTTATATTCATCAGGTGTTACATGTGTCATATTTGATTCAATACATGGCTGGGGATGAGGGATTCGAATGTATTTTTCCTGGCTGAGCGTCTAGGTCTAGAACATTAAAAGAGGTTTTTGTGGACTACTTGCTGCCGTACCATTCTTCTCGTGCTTCAAGGTATTTTTTACGCATTTTAGTAGACTTAGACCTACCAACTAACAGTTTATCGATGAAGTCTTGGGTCGATTTAGTGTACTCGTTATCTTTTTCAGCATAATGAGGCTTATTCCATCTTTGGAAGCCCAGTAAGTAGAGTGTTTCTGCTAGCAGGTCCATTATCTCCCTAATCTTTCTGTCGCCAGGTGCGAGAGCATTATTTCGCTCTTTAAGCTTCTCGAAGTGAGCGAGCTTCAACCTCAATTCACGAATCATGCGCAAGTCGCTCTTTTTATCACTTAGCAGTTTTTCAAAGCACACAATAGCCGTCTTCTTTCGCTCAGTACGCCTTCCATCGTATAAATACGAACCTAGGCTGCCCTGATCATTTTTCTTTGGAACGCCATGCTGTAGTTCTTCATCCCAATAAGCTCCTATGAAGCCGTGTAATTCGATATAAAGTGCTGTCGTCATTGATTCTAAGGTTGCACCTAAGATTGAATTGTAGTCTCCCCACTCATATAAGGACTTGTGATAGAACTCTGCAGTATCTGCATTGACGGCTTTGTTTGTATGTAAGCGTAACTCAGACAGTACCGAATACAGTCGTACTAGCTTAAGATATCTAAGCGTCAACTCGTGGTAGCGTTTTGTCTTTGCAATCGTAGGCATATCTACAATGATTGTAACAGTTACAAACGAGACAAATGAGACACTACTACGGGCGTCTCTTTTTTAACGATATTCTGTCCAGTTCATCAGTCAGATTCAGCATCACATTATGGGGTATTCCGCCGCCCATATTAGTGTCAGAAAGTATTTTAAGGGTTGTGTGTACTTGCGCAATTTGTTGCTCGTCAACGCCAAGCGGCTTCAAGTGCCTAAAGATGATATCCCTGGTGCCAGGACGGCTAGCAAGATAGCTTAAGGTATAGGCTTCGGATATCTTTTTCATAAGCATAGCTACCTTAGCTTACATATTGTACTTTGTGAAGTATTTATTAGATCGACTTGGGTAATTGTTTATGACATAGTTCATTTATGAATAGGGATTACGAACTGCTGCGGCTAAAGTCCTTCATGTCTTTTATGCACCCCCGAGTGCTCTACTTCCATGTCGATCAAGAACCTTTCAAAAAACCGATATCTAGGAACCCGGCAGCAACTCAAGCGTTTAAAGATGCATTATTGGAAGAAGTTTCCCGTAAAAAATTTAACAAATTTCGCTCCAATGTCGCGATTGATTTCTTTTTCGCGTCTACAGAACACACATACCCCGATCATATAAATCTAATCAAAAACTACGTGGATATCATAAGGGATACAGTACTTGAAGATGACCGTCAGGTGTCATTAATTGAATCGTACCATTCTCGTCCATCGGAAGGCTTTACGCCAAGTAAGGCTAGTTTATCGGTGAGAATAACTAGCATGCGTATGTATGAAGCAACTCATGCTCTGATGGCAAAATATAGTGACTTCAATGACACTTTTCGGTACTCACATCGACATGCCAACGAAGACATGTCTGTAAACGAGGTCGTGGATCTGTACAGCACAATGGCCGAAAAAGCTAAAGCAAAGGGCGACAATGACCTTGCTGAATCATATACGCATATTATCCAGGAGGCCAAAGAAGAAAGAGCATTAAGTCTCTTAATGCCATACGATCTACCGTTTGATTTCTCTAGTAAATACTGGGATATGGCGGGCTTTAACGCGACCTTCAAGCATTGGCGCAACGAATCAGGAGGAATCGTAATTAGTGCTCCTGGCCCGCAGCAGTCATTTGCCGATGCAGTTATAATTCAAGCAGTCAAAGACTACTTGAATAAAAGAGGCATTGATAAGTTTAAAGCACGCAAGATTCTTGATATGAATCTTGAGGTTATTAATTGGCATGACAAAGATGTAGATAATATTTTTATCCAGCTTAAGAAGGCTCTCCAAAACAGCGGCCTGTTCGACGGAACCTATAACGGCATCCGAATTTACCGATACGCGGACGATATCGACCCGACTCCTCGCATTCGCATAAAATTCCTAGCACCTATGGATATTTTTAATGTTATTCATACACTCGAGCGCCAGGTCGAAGAGAAGTTCGAAGAAAATCTATAAGATTGTATCTTTGCCATCCGGTGTTTTGAGTATACGGGGTACTCTCCCGTATTCCTTGCTAGGCTTTTGCTTATTTTGCAACTTCGTGCTGCGTTCAACGAGGCGCTTTAGATCTTCCTCGCGCTCGTAGGCACGGAGCCGCCCGTTCAGATAGCCAAGCCGGTAATGAATGCCGTCGCTCATCAACCGCCAATTGGTGTCCGCCAGCGCCTTTTCAACCGTTTTCTTGAGTGTTTTCTCGCTGTCATAGTCGCTGCGGTCGCTTTTGCTGTCCAAACAGCTGAATCCGATTGTCACGTCTTTGCCCATTTCTGGTTTATCCAAGCTGAATTCGATGTATCCAGCTTTCTCAAGTGCAGGGGCAAGGATAGTGGATAGCTCGGCAATCTTCGGCTTCCTCATCTCTTTAATGGCATCGTAAATGTGCTTGTTGTCTTCCTTTTCTTTGATTTCCTTGCCAAGTCGTGCCATATCTTCAAAACCCTGTCTAATCGCAAACAGGTGATCGCGGAATTCCTTATCCAACAAGCAGAAGTGAGCGCGGTCTTTATCGAAATCGGGATCGGGCATTTCCTTTTTGTCCCGCAAATCCATCTTGTCATTGTAGCTATGGCCGCATGACGGACAAGTATAGGTGGAGATAATCGCCGTCTTAGTCTTTGTTGTTTTATGGGTCATTTCGGTGTTGCACTTCGGACATAGCGTCGGCTTAACTTTCCAAGCAGTACCGTCCTCCCAGAAGGCACTGTTCTTATTACAGTGCGGGCAGCGCAACATAAACAGCATTTCCTCGGGATCGTCATATTTGGCATTTTCGCTGCGGTGCATCAGGCTTTTGTCGATAATCCGCAGACCTTGCTTGCCGCAGTGGTGGCAGTACGGCTCTTCACTTAATCGGGCATTGGCGATTTGTTCATCCTTGGCTTCATCATCAGCCATCCATTCATTGATGCGTTGCTCGCGGTTCTCGTAACGACGTAGTAAATCAAGGCCGACTGCCTGCATGTAGAATGCATTTAACAGGATTGCATTACCTGGTCGATCGATTTTGTCACCTTTGGGCAGTTTGGCTTCGAGATCGGCGTGGAATTTATCGTAATGAACTATGCCGCGTCGAGCATCTTCCACGGTGTGGCGATCATACAGCTTTTCATAATACTGGCGCTCTCTTAGATGGGCAGACACAACTACTTACCAGTTTCTTCTCGTTCAACAAATGCTTCCTTTTTTAGATCGCCCATTATATAAGCGCCGGGTCTTTTAATATAAAATTCCTTTAAGCTCCTCAAGACTATGAAGACAGTGAAAAATGCTAAGTTTAGCAAAAGAACTTCCAATGTTTGCTGGATATTACCCCGGACAACCTTTTGAGACATCTGTATGTTATTGGTAGGCGTGATTAAAATTCCAAGAATTGAGCAATATATTCCAATGAGACCAGTTGTGATCATATGGCGGTCGATACTGAAATAGTATGCTAATTTACCACTCTTAAATAATCTGAGTTGTTTGCGCTTCAGGTATTCTTGACTGATAGTAAAGAGTGAAAATACTGCAATAAAAATTGAGATTGCAGCAAGAAGACCAGTAAACGTGTCCTTAATTGACTGAGTAGACGCATAGGAAAAAATTACAAAGTTTAGCAAAGCTAGGGGCAAGAGGGCTTGGACCAATCTCACAATCCTTTTGTAACCTTTGCCCTGGATAAGCTCGTTTGTGATGAAATTTAGGTATGAAACTTGCCCAGCGGAGGCATCAATAAAATCTTGATTTTTTATAAAGTTCAAATCCTCCTGTTTCTTACAGTCGGTAACTACAAATTCTAAACCAGGAATTTCATCGAACATTACATAATATTTAGATGAAAGGCATATCACCAGGGCGCTACCCTTACCAAGAAATCCATAAATTTTCTTCAACTCGCTCAGCAAAATACGGCTTTGGCCGGTCGCTTGATTAGATTTCAGGCTTTCAACATACTGTTTTGTAATTTGGATATCCATTAGTGCTCTATATCAAACTTATTTGGTTATGATCATCGGATTCTTTAGCAGCTTCTTTTATAGAACCTCCACTTCTTCGCTCGCCCTGAAGGTACTGAATAATTTCTTTGATATCTTTATCGGCATCAAAATCTGACGGAACTGTAATTATTTCCTTGCTTCTAGTAACACCATATTGCGTAACTGTTTCACTGTCCTTGCGATAAACAATTTTTGTAGGCTTTGAAGCACCCTCGAGCATCGCTCTGGCAATAGGGTCTTTCTTAAAACTTTCACCTTGCTTAGCCTTTAACGAGGCTTTTTCAGAATGTGTGGCAAATCTAACCGCAGCTTCTTCAGCCGCCTCTTGGTATTCTTCAATAGGGTTAAAGTAAGTCTGTCTTTTACCGCGTTCTTCTCTTTGCTTTTTAATAAGTTCAACATCAAAATCCTCAAGCTCAAGTTCGGTAACCGCCTCAGACACATTGTAAAAAATATCGACTATCTTATCTCGATCTACATAATCTTCAGTTGGAACCAAGTCACTAAAAAGTAGCTTATTATTATGATTGGCTAGCCGGACTGTAGCGACGAACCTTTTTAATATTTCTTCGTTAGATGGGAGGTCACTCGACCTTTTTGCCTGAAGATAGACAATATATTCTCTAGGGAAGATAATAAAGAGATAGCTGCCACTGTCAATCTCATCCACGGTAGATTCTTCTTTAGTTTGAGAGTCATAATGTGTCAGTTTCTTGGGAAACTCTTGCACGAAATTACCAAAAAGAATATCATCTTCTGTTCCACAAAATGTAATACCATATTTTCTTTCTTCATCCTCACCCTGCAAAGGCAAGGCCGTCATGTCCACTACGGCTTTATCAAGATCCGTATCATTAATAATGGCGTTGTCCCAAAGGGCTCCTTTGATCTTGTACCGGTAGAGTGTAATATTCACGTTATAATCTTTCTTCAGTCACACCGTTAATAGTAATAATATAATCATTACCTCTATTTTCAAAGAAAAGTGACTTTCTCATACCAGTTGTGGTTTAATATTAGTGTCAAACGTGTGTAACCAGCTAATACGCGAGAGAAGCGTTTCACGATTTGATCATCAGTAATAAGCTGTTTGATCGACTCATGGAACGCTTTTTAGTTTCAGACGACGACAGCCCGCTAAAAGGAGGGTCTTTCTATGGCTGCAAATACGCCAAACCTCAACATAAAAACCGTCAAAATCAGCGAACTGAAAAGCTCGGAGTATAACCCGCGTAAATGGAGCGAATCAGCAACAGAGCAGCTTGCCGAAAGTATCCGGCGTTTCGGGCTGGTCGATCCGATTCTCTGCAACCAAGCACCCGGGCGAGAAAATGTAGTTATCGGTGGGCACTTCAGACTAAAGGTCGCGAAAGAGCTGGGCTATACGGAAGTGCCAGTGGCGTACGTTAATATTCCTGACCTCGCCAAGGAAAAAGAGCTGAACATCAGGCTTAACAAGAACTTGGGCGAATGGGACTTTACCCTGCTGAAGGAGTTTGACGAATCACTACTTGAAGACATTGGTTTCACGAGTGAAGAGGTAGACGACATCTTTGATGTCGATATGGAAGAAAAAGAAACTTTCAACATCCAGAAGGCACTGGCGAAGGCTGGCGTACAGGAAGTTAAAGCTAAGACTGGCGATGTGTACCAGCTTGGCGACTCCCGCCTGATGGTCGGCGACAGCACCATTGAAGCTGACGTACTGAAGCTCATGAATGGCGAGAAAGCAGATATGTGCCTGACCGACCCGCCTTATATCCTGGACTACCTCAACGCCAAGCGGCACGGTAAACCGACAGATGGCTTCGGCTCAAAGAAAAACCGGCGCTACATCGGCACCGAAGAACTGCCGGATAACTTCACTGAGCTCTGGATGGGCAATATCGCTAAAGTAGCCAAGCCAGACTTCAGCATCATCTGCTATGAGAATTGGAAGAACATGAAGGTCATATGGGACGGACTCGAGGCTAACGGCTGGAAGGTGCGCAACATGCTCATATGGCACTTACCTAACCGCAACCAAGGCTATGCTGCCAAGTACAAGTTCTTCAGCAAATATGACATCGCCATGGTCGGCGCATCCGGCACGGTTGCATATAACCATGACGAGGAAGAAGCACCTCTGCAGGAGATGTATGAAGCGGCACTATTTGCAACTTCCGGCAACCCTCAATGGGAGGGTTATAAGAAAGGTAAAAAGATTCAGCCGACCGACCATATAACCTTCAATGCAGCAGATGAGAAAAGCTCTGGACAGGGTGTCATATTCGGCATCAAGCCATTGGAGATTCTTATTCCCTACATTAAGGTACTGACCAAGCGCGGCGATCTGGTGGTCGAACCTTTTTGTGGTAGCGGATCCACGCTCATCGCCGCAACAAAGCTGAAGCGTCGCTGCTACATTATGGAAAAGCAACCGATCTATGCAGAGGTTGCCATGACCAGATGGGAAAAAGAAACAGGGTTAAAGAGGAAGCTTATCCATGAGGGCAAGCACCAAGAAACAGCGACGCCAGCTGCTCAGCGAACTAGAGAATAATCCGCTGATTGAGCGGGCATGCAAAAAGGTTGGCATTGCTCGCTCAACCTTTTACAGGTGGTGCGAAAGTGATCCCGAATTCAAAAAAGCGGCTGATAGCGCAATTGGAGTAGGACGCGAGAAAATGAATGACTATGTTGAGTCTAAACTTCTCGAGTCGATTAATGCAGGCAATTTTCAGAGTATACGGTATTGGCTCGACAATAACTCTGGACTCTATGGCAGTAGGAATGCATATGAAATGAAACGTATGCGTGCCATGGAGTCAACGATCAATAAAATCATAGACAGCGTAAAGTACAAAAATGAAAAGGCTGCACTCTTACATATTGCCGAGCTTGTTGAGTTGGAACGAAAACGAAAAGCTGAAGAAGGTTGGTAAGCTGAGCTATAATAGGATTGTCTAGATACCCAAGTTAGTTTATTGAAGCGCAGTTTCCCTGTGCGTATTAGGCCATCAAAATGGGCAGCTACGCACAAAAGAGTTGGCTTAATAAGCTAGCTTGGGATCTAGACAGTCCAGCGTGGCTGTCCTTTTTATTTGGTCTAGCTTTCATTGCTGGCATGTGTCATTACTTGTCGCTTGCAAAGGAGAAGGCTATGCAACAACCAAATAAGAAATCATCAAAGAAACTTTGGTACAAAAGATGGTGGGCAATCATTCTGATGCTATTCTTTGGGACACCTATTGCAATCGCAATAGTATTTGGGGTTATCGTCGGAATCGAGGAAAGCTCAAAGATTAAAGAATCGGGTCAACCAAAGAACAGCCAACAGGCTAAGATAAATTACATACAGCCTGAATGGAAAATCACCAACACTGAAACCGTCGGAACAAAGTATATTGTTGCGACAGGCTACTTAATTAATAGCACCGACAAAACTGGTATAGCAGACTGCAACATAGAATTTTATGACCGAGAACTTAATTGGGCGGGCGGAAAAGGGTTCGGCGGTCAAGAACTCAAGCCAAGTGAGCGATACGACTTCACTGTTCAAGTTGAAGTAGCTAACGTGGGGTTAATATCTAAGCAAAACATAGATTGCGAAGACGGCGTCTATTAGGGCGTTGTCATGCACCCTGTTAAAACAGTGATTGAAAAGCTATAATCACTGTTAATGGCAGAGATTATATATGTATTGACCAATGAGGCTATGCCGGGTTATGTGAAGATTGGCAAAACCAATAACAATCTTGAGCAGCGTGTTCGTGAATTAAGTAGATCTACTAGTGTCCCTTTACCCTTCACGGTCTTTTTTGCTTGCACAGTAAAAGATGCACATTTTGTTGAACGACAGCTTCACGATGCATTTGATAATAATCGCGTCAATCCTCGTCGGGAATTTTTTAGTATTGACCCCGAACGTGTTGTTGCGGCATTAAAACTTGCAGAGATCGAGGAAGTCACTCCTCGGAAAGATATTGTTGAATCCGTAGAAGATCAGAGATCATTAGATGTAGCCCGAGAAATCCGCAGTCGGTTTAACTTCGATATGGTAGACATACCAATTGGTGCAGAACTTTACTTTAGTCGTGATGAGAATATTAAGGCCACTGTGGTCGGTAGAAGTGGTTCAGATACCATTATGTTCAACGGCAAAAGAACAAGTCTATCAGCGGCAGCTATCGAAATTATGAATGCACCCAACAAGTTACGAGGGACTGCTTACTGGATGTATGAGGGCGAAACACTAGACGAGCGTCGTCGCAGATACGAAGAACAAGAATAATCCTTAATCCAGATTTGAAGTTAGCTCAATGAACTTCCTTGGCTTACCTGCGCTCCAGTCCATAGTGCGAGCGTAACGACCATTGTGCTTTGTGGGTCTGTTGAATTTACAGCCTTCGCACTCGTCTTTTTCAACTCTATCTGGCAGTTCCCCGAACAAGGTTAGGTCGCCGGGGATAACTCTATTTATATGTCTGCAGCTCATCGGTATCACGTACTTAATACCGTCCATCTGCCAAATATTCCAGCTGATAATCTCTGCAAATTCTTGCTGTATTGCTAGGGAAGGCTTACGGTTAAACTTTGCTTTGTAGTAGTCGATTAATGAATAAAGTAAATTCTCGCGAGCAATAAGCACATTGTCGCCTTGCCATTCGTACCCATAGCTCGCCCTATAAGCTTCCTTTGCCCAGTACAACCAGTCTTTAGGTTTGTTGCAATATTTAGAAACCACCCGTAGTTTTCTGTCTAGAAATCCGACTCGATTTTCTAGTTTTATTAGTTTGCCTGTATGAGCTGTAGGGTTATAGCGACTCACAATAAATGGAGCTTCCCCACAAGCTATCTCAAGCTTTAGCCCTTTAACATAATCAGTCCAATTTGATTCATCAGGTAAGCTAACATCTCCAGCCCAATCGATCTGCTTGTTAATCTGATCGATAATACGTAACGGAGTGAAAACTTCTCCTTTTTCTTTGGTGCGTTGACGTTGTTCAGCTACGCTTTTTGCAGCGCGTGGCTGGATGACCTTACTGTAAATACCCGTTACTAGTTCTGGCTTGATGGGTCTTTTTGCAGCAAAATCTTTACCAAGATGCTCGTACGAGTCTGTCGCCCAGATTATGTTTCTTTTTGTAGTGCGATCAATCAAAAGCGTATCAAGCAAATCTCCTTTGTGTCGAAGAATGCTTTCTTGGATATCAATATCGCTCAAAGGTACCATAGATTACTCCATGGCTTTGACATGAGTCTCGATAAAGTCCACCTCTTTTTCGCTTAGCCCATATTTCTTGTAGAGTTGTTTGTCTATTTCTTCAATTGACTGTGTCCAATCAATGTCGGATTGTGCAGTGAAGTCTTGTAGGGGAACGTTGCGCCAAGTGCTTTTTGGATTGTGTTGAGTGATTTTGAGAGTTCCAAGTAAAGCACGACAGAACTTTGTCTTGATGTATTTCATACAGTTTTGAGCTTCGGTTTCGTTGTCAAAGGCTCCAATCTGAATAAAACTCTCGGTACAGCCCACAAGGGGCTCGCCCACAAGGGGTGTACTCATTACTTCGCCAATTGCGCCACTGCCGTTTGATTCCGGAAGGAATACTTTCCACTTCTTCAAATTCGGATCACGCAACATATCTTGACTTACATAACGCTCAGATCTTTTGTTGCCGCGCTCAAGGCCAACAATTTTTATAGGATGCTCTTTGTTCCGGTTTTCACTAAACACATGTGGCAGATCGAAGAAAGCGCTTGTACGGAAGTAGCTGCGCTTTCTGCCAAGCTTATCTTCATAACGTATTGTTGGGCTACCGCCCGCCGTGCTTACAATCGAATCTAGCCCCGTTCCGCCGGTCTTTTCCAAAATTGTTCGCAACTCTTCAAAGGCAAAAAACTGTCCGCCAAGACCACCGCTCGGATTATTCTTATCCCAAAGTGTAATACATACGCCACCTTTGATATCTACGCCGCTGAATACTTTCCCTGAGTCTGCTTCATACATTGGAACACTCAGATGTTTATCGTTAAGCATTTGCTTGTTCCATTCTTTTGGTGTGGCCCCTGCGTTAAACAAGAAACGAGCGGGGTGGATTAGTGATATGTAATCCGGCTGAAGGCTTTTAGCAGCATCAAAGAATAAGTGATACACAGGTGTAGCGAAATTAGTATCTGTATTTATCTGATATGGTGGATTACCTACGACTGCCGTAAATTTCAACTCTTCCTCGATTCCGAAGCTCTCTTGTAATTCTTCTCTTAAATTATAGCTTACATATGGCTTTTGCCCACTGAGCTTGTTAACCAGATCTTTGATGTAAATTACATTGACTTTAGCACCGGAATATCCAGCTAACGTTCGCTCAGTAATTGTTTTTGCCATCGGACTTTTACAGAGGACATATATGTTTTGTGCCAGAACATCTCGCCAAGCTTTATCGTCTGATCTGTATTTATGAAGGCGGCGTGTGTATAGATTGTAGGCGGCTAATAGGGGGTAGAGGCCGGACTTGGAGTTTATCTCGAGTATCTTCGTGTCGTCATTTGACCACATGCTAGATATTTCACCATGGCCATGCCATTCCGGACGCCCAGTCTTGTTAATGATACCCCCTCGGAAATCGTAGCCACCAAGCGTGGTGCTAAGATGCATGTTCACTACACTCCATGGCGTAAGCACTGTTTCCTTGTCCGGGTTTTTAAATGTGCTGAATATTTCAGCTATGGCTTCAACACGTTCTGTCGGCGGTAAATTGTCACAGTCAAATGCTTTCGCGCGGATATTCTTGGCCACACCACGAAATACTTCTTCATCATAATACTTGGTGAACTCACGAAATTGTTCTTTGGTAAGACCCTTGGGCATAAATTCTTCCCAGGATTCATCATCCACTAAGTCAATAAACGAATTGAGTGAAATATCTAGCTCATAAGAGCCCCTTGCGCCATATACAAGCATTGGCATGCGAACACTAACTCCACGCAATATGCTAATTGCGGTCTTTTTTTGCTCACGTGCTTCCTTGAGCTTTTTCTGAAGTTCTTTTTCTTCATCTGTTAGTGGCTTGTTTTGCTTCTTTTTACGCTCTGCCTCTTCAGCCTTTTCGCGTTGGAGATCAGTCATCCCAAGATTGTTGACCTCAATTTCATTGATGCGTTCTTGGCTGGCGGCGCCGACTATGGCTTTGAGTTTATTAAACTCTTCGATGGCGAGCTCATCCAACTGCATAAGCTCATCATTATAAAGTTTGGGGTCATCAAATCCGTTTCGACTAACTCGTTCAATGATAGCTCTTTTGAGCTGCTCGAGCATAGTACTGACATCGTATTCCTGCATTGAGCCGCCTTTTGCAGCTAAGATAGGGCAGAAATTGAGGAACTCTTTCATGGCGGCTTTTTGTTCTGGAGAATTTGTTTTGCCCGATTTGTGATTAAGCTCAATTGCTTCCGCAATTAACTTGAGGGTGCGGTCGGGCGCGAAGTCAAATACGTATCCTTGCGTCTTTAGCTTGCCGTCAATTTTAGCTGGTGTTTGACAACGGAATGCAGTCTGAAGATAGGTGGTCGCCGAACTTGTGTCAGAGAGCATGAACACTGCCGTCCACTGGGGTATTGATGCGCCGGTTGTGAGGCGTTGACCAGTGAGTGTGATGGTATACTCATTGTTTTCAATCGCTTTCATGACACGCTCTTTCGCATCTTTGTCTGCTTCGTCATCCTCTTTGGCGTTACCCGATATGTTGACAACACCAAATTTACCGAACACAGGATGTGCCCTTAGTAATTTCTCCATAGCTTCAATAACTTTAGTGCGGTTTGGCAACAGCCATAGTGAGTGCTTTATGTAGCTTCGGTATTCCTCAGTTGAATACGGGAATTTTGTCTGAATAGTGTCGTCAACTAGCAGGTCAATGAAACGCTTAACCATGGTTTCATGTACAAATTCAGCTATGTCATTTCCATTTTCATCTTTGTGCACACGGAAAAATTCATGGAACTTGAATGCGCCATCTAATGCATCTGTATATTTTTCTAATGGTCCAATATGGCTGCCAAATGTGTCAACATCGTATGTGAACATGCTAAGAGCGGGCAGTTCGGCGTATGGATTCGGCACGCCAGGATGTTCTTCGTCCCAGCTCAGCTTATCGCGTTGCTCCATGACGTAATCCCAGGTGTAGATGTTGTCTTCTTCGTGTTTGTGAAGGATGTTGAACGGAGTACCAGATAGCTCAAGAGTAAAATTAGATTGAATTTTGCTGATTGCGGCGATGCCTAGGTCGCGTTGTGTGCCTTCATGTGCCTCATCGATGATAAGCATGTCCCAGGTTGTGTCAAATATTTCTTCGTTTTTCTCAAAACCCTTAGCCTGTGATTTTGCAGCTTCATCTTCGACTACACGTTTCGATAAGCGAAGATCTTGTAGAGAGGCAAAATAAACGAAAGGCGTACCTTTTCGTAGGTGGGTTGTGATATGTTCGCCACGAGTATTTGATGAGAACTCGTATTCTGTGCCTGCGAAAATCTTCTTGAAATCGTCATACCAGTCCGCATGCACACTCGGGCGATGTGTAACTATTAGAATCTTTTGGAAATTATTCCGTCTAGCTACCTCCATTGCTGTCGAAGTCTTTCCAAAGCGCATCTTTGCGTTCCATAAGAAATGCTTACGTTTTTGCCTGATTGCCTTGCAGGTCTTTTCTATTGCATCAATCTGATTTGGTCGAAAGACAAACTGCTGGTGGGAGGCAGTTAATCTTTCATTTGTATTAAGCGCGGCACGGCCCTCTTTTGCGGCTTGAATAGCGTTCTTGGCAGTAGTAAGATCTATCTCGAACCATTCAGAGTGAAAATTTTGGGTATTCTCTGATTTTCTTTCAAATCCTGATCTTATCAGCACATCATGTACAGCATAGTCTGGTAAGTACTCATTATTGTTTGTAAGAGCAAGTGTTGCGAATTCTAAGTTATATCGTATATCCGCAGTTTTTGTCTGTTGCTTAATTCTACGGTGCGCCGCTTCTTCCACCTGCTCCCGTGTTGGCTCAGATGAAATTAGGGTTGCAGAACCTATTTTTAAACGACCTTTGTGTTGATCACCGGGAATTGAGTAAACATAAATTACTCCGTAAGAAAAAGTGTCGTTTATTGACCGCTTCTTTACGTTTTCTTGCATTTTCATTGTTTTATATTATACCGCAATAACAGATATATCTCAGATATAAATTAGAGCTGGACTTTACAGAGGTAGAGCGGCATCATCGTCTCACTATGGAATTAACCCCGGAGATCAAGTATTGCTTGTACGCACGCAAGTCATCCGAGCAGGACGAGCGGCAGGCGATGAGTATAGATTCTCAGCTCAAAGAAATGGCTGAACTTGCTCATTGTGAAGGTTTAACAATCGTCGAAATAAAACAAGAGAGTCATTCGGCAAAGATGTCTGGGCAGAGACCTGTATTCATGGAGATGCTGGGAGAGCTCAGAGACAACAAATACAATGGAATTCTTACGTGGGCACCCGACCGTCTAAGCAGAAACGCGGGTGATCTTGGTGCACTTGTTGATCTGATGGATGCTAAGAAACTGGCCAAGATTAAGACCCATTCTCAAGAGTTTAGTAATAATCCAAATGAGAAGTTCTTACTCATGATACTTTGCTCACAAGCAAAGCTTGAGAATGATAACCGAGCCATTAATGTTAAACGAGGGATTCGTGCCAAATGCGAGATGGGCTGGCGGCCTTGTATGCCACCGCTTGGCTATTTCACGCGTGCAGCAACTGGCAAGGAGCGGGACATTATCGTCGATGAAGAAAGAGCACCATACATCCGGCAGATGTTCGAGATGTCTGCAGAGGGTAAAAGCGGGCGTCATATTCAACGTTGGCTTGACGAAAACAATGTACGAACTCGTGGAAACAAGCGAATACCTTTGAGTATGATCTATCGAATACTTAAAAACCCTTACTATTACGGCGAGTTCGAGTACCCAAAAGGCAGTGGCCAATGGTATAAGGGCAATCACGAACCACTCGTAACCAAGGAGCTATTCGACAAAGTTCAAAAGGCATTAGTGGTGCCAATTAAGCCAAAATGGGGCTCCAAGGAGTTCCCCTACAAGCAGTTCCTGAAGTGCTATACCTGTGGTTCAAGTATCGTCGGCGAAGAGAAATTTAGGAAACTCAAAAATGGTGGTAAGCGGAGACATGTCTATTATCACTGCTCAAGGCAAGTCGACTATACATGCAAAGAGCCGTTTGTGTATGAATCTATGATCGTCGAGGAGCTAAACAGACTTAGCGCTGCGCTCATTACAGATAACACGAAACTCGAGCCTGGGTTGGCATCAGCAATCCAAAAATATGAGAAAATCGCGAGCATCACCAATCCTAGTATGGGTAAGGATGAAGTGAATAGTAGCTATATAAAATATGTGCTACACGAGGGTAGCCTATTCGAGAAAACGAGGCTAATCAGGAACCTGGACACAAAACTAGCACTTCATGATCGTAAGCTTATAAGAGTTGAGTAGGTTCTAGACCTACCTTTGAACAGACTAGGATATGTAACGCAATAAGAGTGCTAAATAAACACTTAAGATGTTGTTATAATGCCCTTGGGTATGCCTGACAAGAAAAAGATCAATAAGGCAAAGAAAAGGAAATCGCTGAAGCGTATATTCCTTAAAGTTGCTTGGTTTGGCTTGGTTGCGTTCGTGGTCCTCATAGCCGGTGTCGCTATTTTTCTTATCATGATCGCTTTAAATGGCGAGCAGAACCTTGCACGCAATGATTTGATCGCTGCTACGGTACTGGATACGGTAGTTCTCACCGGGCTGCTCGCCCTGTTTGTATTTGTAGCGAGAAAGAAAAAGCATAGCCTCCTGGAATGGACAAGAAAATCAGCGTTAGTTCTCGCTCCCTTGGTTTTGGTCGCCTGTGTTATTACCACGATTGCTCTATTCGGACTCGAAGATAATGCGGTGGGTGTAGACCCAAATGCTCAGCAGAGTCAATCCGAGCTGCAAGTTATCGGGTCGCAGCAGTACTTTGAAGGATTGTCATTTGATGCTCAAAAATTACTGGCCGGTACTAACAAGGAGCGCACTGACAATGGTCTGGGTGCGCTAAAACTTAATGTAAAGTTGAATACGTCGGCTCTCAAAAAATGTGAGGACATGGTGGCGAAAAATTACTGGGCGCATAATGATCCGTCAGGTAACGAGCCATGGCATTTTATAGCAGACACGGGATATTCATATCAGTTTGCCGGTGAGAACCAGGCATATGGCTATACTGCGGAATCGGCCGTCGTAGCAGGTTGGATGGCTAGCGAAGGTCATCGTAAGAACATCCTCGACAAAAACTTTACCGAGGTTGGCTTTGGGACATGCAAGAGTGAAAATTTTGTTAATAGCGGTAAGCAGCTTATAGTTGTGCAGCATTTCGCAACGCCCGGCACAAGTAATTCGAGCGCTTCCGGTAACTTAGCTCCCAAACCCAAACCCTATGTGGCGTCAAAATGCACGAAGACGGTCATACCTTATGAGACCGTTTATGAAGAAGTGAGTTACATGTATGTCGGTGAAACAAGTTCTTATGGAGGCTATGACGGTTACATCGAAAGCTGTACTGCAGATTCTACCGGGTACAAGCCGCCAGATTACAAATCAAGCCCTATAGATAAAACTGTTCTAGTAGGTACAAAGCCGAAACCGGGCACAGAGTAGGAATTAACTTAGGATTCGAACCAAAAAACCGACCTTTCGGTCGGCTTTTTGGACTAACAATTCGAGTTTATCTCTCTTGGCTGGTATTTATACCCACGTGGGTCACGTTTGGTGTAAATCTTGGCTGGGGATGAGGGATTCGAATGTATTTTTCCTGGCTGGGGATGAGGGATTCGAACCCCCGATCATGGGACCAGAACCCACTGCCTTACCACTTGGCCAATCCCCAGCAAGCCAGGAAAGATACATTCGAATTATTAAACGGGATTCGACTCACGTTCCGCGAGCCCGGAACTTTCAAGCTATAAACAAGTTTATAATCTGAAAGATTCCCTTGCAAACGGTCGACAAGCTCCCTGGTTTGCAACGCGAGCGGCTGCTCTTTTCCCTGAACCGTGACCTTTAGCCTGGCTTAGAAAACTTGGCGGAACTCTGGTTTACAGGGAGGTATTGTACCTTTTTTGCTTCAAAATCTCAAGAGTTATCGTATAGTAGAGGGTAATAACGAAATCTAAACCTATGTATAAAATATCTCGCCGAGAACTTGTGCAAGCGCAGATTGCGCTGTTTGTGGCGATACTGCTGCAAATTGTGGTTTCGTATCTTAATCATGGTATTTTCTCTGGGTCACAGACGCTTATTATTGGTACTGAAATTGCACTGGCGTTGATTATTGGTTTTACGGTGAATGCGCAGCGTATGCATGCCCGAGGCGTGCATCATAATGCAGCGCTGGTGTTGCTCGGACTGATTTCGGCAGCAAATATAAGCTCGCTGGTGATTGTGCTACACATGCTCGTTATGAGCAATACGATTGTGAGCGGGCTTGAGCTACTGTCGTCTGCAATGGCGATATTTCTGACGAATATCATTGTGTTTGCGCTGTGGTACTGGGAGATTGATAGTCCGGGACTGACTCGCAAGCGCTGGTCCAGATCTGATAAAGACTTTCAATTTTTACAGCAGAATCGCCCTGAGGAATTTACCAACTGGCGACCGGAGTTTCTAGACTACCTGTATTTGTCGCTGACGAATGCGGTGAACTTTGCTCCGGCTGACACGAAGCCAATTACGCACGCTGCGAAGCTGCTCATGGGATTGCAAGCGATTATCTCGGTGTTGACGCTGGCGTTGGTGCTGGCGCGCTCGGTCTCGATTCTTGGCTCATAAGATGTAGCACAAGCAATTTTTATTTAAAAACAGATTTGCTAATATGTCACAAATGCGATTATTGATGCTATGTGTTTTTGTGGGTGTATTGGCGTTGACGCCGTTGTTTTTGTTTCATAATTTCATTATGCCCGAATTAGCGATGCTGGATGAGGCATATCGCTCAGCCGACCAGACCGCAGCGCAGATTGCTTCGCAGCAGTAGCGCGTGGTATACTCGTAATGCTTACATATTAAAAATATAAAGAGTGTGGCGAGAGATCTAGCTCGATGACCCACCAGCAACCTACTACTAAGCAATAGTGTGGTGCTCCGTCTAGCCCGCTGTGTGCGGGAAAGATATTTGTTCTCTTTTGATGACATATATCCTTTCTTCGCATACCAGCAGAAAGGATATTTTTTAATGTCAAAAACAACTACTCCGGAGTCAAAGCGAGTAAAAGTGGTTGAGTCTGGTGCGCTGAAGCGGCGACTTACGCAAGCTCCATTCGCCGCGCCCAAGGCTGAGGCGCAAAATCGCACCTTTGTAGTGGAACGTTTTGTATCGGAATCGGTCTGCGCCGGGCATCCGGACAAAGTGGCTGACCAAATTAGTGACGCGATAGTTGACGCTGTGCTTGCACAGGATCCGAACGGGCGTACTGCCGTTGAGACATTGGTGGCGGCAAACCGGGTGGTTTTGGCGGGCGAGATCAACACGACCGCGAAAATAGATGTAGCAGCAATCGCGCGTGAGCAAATCAAAAGGCTTGGTTACACCGAACCAAAATGGGGTTTTAGCGACCAGTCGCCGATAGATAACTATCTGCATCAGCAGTCCGAAGAAATTGCGGTCGGGGTGGACGACTACGGAGCAGGCGATCAAGGACTGATGTTCGGTTATGCCTGCAACGAGACACCAGAGCTTATGCCGTTGCCAATTACGCTCGCCCATGCATTGACCCGGGCGATCGATGAGGCGCGCGAAAGCAAGACATTGCCACACCTCCGGCCAGACGGCAAAGCACAAGTAGTGGTACGTTATGAAAACGGTGTGCCAATCGCGGTAGAACACGTCACGATTGCAGTGCCACACGATGAAAAGATTAGCTTGGAGCGCGTGCGGAAGGATGTGTATGACTGTATTGTCGTGCCCGTATTAGAAAGATACGGCCACTCGATAAGCGAGCGAGATATCGTCGTCAATGGAACTGGTGTGTGGTACACGCCAGGGCCAAGCAGTGACTCGGGGCTTACAGGGCGCAAGATCGTTGTTGATGGTTATGGCGGCTATGCACGGGTTGGTGGCGGCGCCTTCAGCGGCAAAGATCCCAGCAAGGTCGACCGCTCGGGCGCATATGCTGCGCGTTATATTGCCAAGAATATCGTGGCAGCAGGACTAGCAGACGAGGTTGAGGTAGCTCTTGCGTATTATATTGGCGCGAAAGAGCCGGTAAATTTCACGATTAATACATTTGGTACAGGCAAAAAAACAGATAAAGCTATATCAGAATTTGCCCACAAGCTGCTCGTGCCGTCGGTCAGGAATATTGTTGAGACCTTGGACTTGCGTCGGCCAATCTATCTCCAGACAGCAGCTTACGGCCACTTTGGCAAACCGAATTTGCCGTGGGAGCAAGTGGTTTAGTTCGCCGCACACACTAAAAAACCGGCTCTTCACCTGAGCCGGTTTTTTCAGAATAACGTCGAAAAATTAATTCTTTTCGTCGTGGCCTTTGATGGCTGCTTCGATCACGTCACGTGGCAGAGAAGCTGCATTGAGCAGCGCGCTGCGTACGGTATCCGCAGCGTTGCCGCCAACGTCGGTTGCTGCATCGAGTGCGCCACCAACTGCTGCTTTTGCAGCATCTGCGGTGTTGCCACCAGTTTCACCTGCTGCTTTGATAGCACCTTGTACTGCACCAACCGCTGCCTGGCCAACATCTGCGCCGGTCTCGGCTGCGCCTTTGACGATACCTTGTGCGCCGCCAGTAATAGCGCCAACAACGTCACCGCCAACTTGCGAAACACCCTGTACAACGCCGCTCATAGTGTTGCTTGCAGTGTCTACGATTGAACCGCCAACTGAACCAACACCTTTAATTGCGCCATCTGCAACAGAAGCGATAGCTTCAACGGTGCTGGTACCGACTTCGCCTGCACCCTGGATAACGTTGACCACCTGATTCTTGACGGTGCCAGTCACCGCACCAAGAATATTATCCACCCCCTGGACAGCTGCAGCTACAGCGTCGGTTGTTTCGGTAATAATACGGTCAAGCATATATTCTCCTTTGTTTTACGTTTATGCTTATTGATACGCTATCACACGCACACATGAAGCACAATATAATTGTTGTGCTTACAATATTATGAAAATAGGTCGAGATCGCGAAGCACTTCAGGTAAAAAGCCATCTTTTGTCTTGAAGTTGGCTTCCCATTCGTAGCCTTTGTTGTAGCCGAGGTCTTTCATGAGTTTTGTTGGCGCGTTGCGTAGACTTAAGGGTATAGGTAAATCTGGGTTTTCTTTGGCTGCGGCTAGTGCTTTGCTCATAGCGTTGGCAATTTCGCGGGATTTGTTGGTTTTGGCGAGCACGGTTGCACAGTGAAATAAATTGTATTGGCATTCAGGCATACCGATACGCTCGACGGCCATGAAGGTTGAAACGGCGAGGTTTAATGCGGCGGGTGCGGCCATGCCTATGTCCTCAGACGCGAAAATGACCATACGACGAGCGATGAATTTTGGATCTTCGCCAGCCTGTAACATGCGCGCGAGATAATAGAGTGTGGCGTTGGCATCGGAGCCGCGCATTGATTTGATAAACGCGCTGATGATGTTGTAGTGGTTTTCGCCTTTCTTGTCGTAGCCGGGCGCGCGGCTCTGTGCAGCAGTTTCAATAACCTTGGGAGTAATTGGTTTGTTCCCGGAAAGCTGCAGGGCAAGTTCGAGGTTGCCGAGCGCTGCCCGTGCATCGCCTCCAGAAAGCTCTGCAAGCAAATCGATACTTTTCGCTGGCAGTTTTTTCCTCGTCAGCTTTTCGGCCTTGGCAGCGCGCTCGATGATACTAATAATCTCGGCTTTGCTGAGCGGCTCGAGTACCAGTACGCGGCTGCGCGACAGCAGCGGGTTAATCACCTCAAAGCTTGGATTTTCGGTGGTGGCACCGATGAGCACAATGGTGCCGGATTCGACGTGCGGCAAAAACGCGTCCTGCTGCGCTTTATTGAAGCGGTGTATTTCGTCGACGAATAATATTGTGCGCATGCCGAGCCGCTGGTTTTGCTCAGCCCGTTCGATCACTTTCGTAACATCTGCTTTGCCAGAGGTTACGGCGCTGAGCTCAATAAATTCAGCTTCGGTTTCGCGGGCAATAATGCGTGCCAGGGTGGTCTTGCCAGTGCCAGGGGGTCCCCAGAGTATCAGACTGACCGGTTGCTTGTTTTCAATAATCTCGCTAATAATTTTGCCCGCGCCAACCAAGTGCTCTTGCCCGAGCACGTCCTCAAGTGTTTCAGGTCTCATTCTCTCTGCAAGTGGCCGCACATCCATACTTTTAGTATACCGGTAAAAATGTTACAATATAACTAATAATTTTTATCAAGTAACAAAGGAACAGATTGAGCGATCCGAAAAACATCCGGAATATTGCGTTTACTACTACGGCTCATGAGACACCCGTTTCCGGGTTTCTCATCGCGCGGGATGCCGGAGTAAATCCGTCATTCCGGCTGCTCTTCCCGGTTGGGGGTAGGGCATGAACCCGGAGCAAATACGAAACATAGCTATTATTGCGCACGTTGACCATGGCAAGACGACCTTGGTTGACGGGCTGTTAAAACAGAGCAACACGTTTCGTGATAACCAAGCAGAGATGAGCCAAGAGCTCATCATGGACAGTGGCGACCAAGAGCGCGAACGCGGTATTACGATCACCGCGAAAGTTACTGCGGTGCTGCACGATGACCTGCGTATTAATATTATCGATACGCCAGGACACGCTGACTTCAGTGGTGAAGTTGAGCGCACGCTCAATATGGCCGACGGTTGTCTGCTGATTGTTGACGCACAAGAAGGCCCGATGCCGCAGACCAAATTTGTGCTCGGTAAGGCACTGGCCGCGGGGCTGAAGCCGATTGTGATTATTAATAAGATCGACAAACCTGGCGCTCGCATTAGCCAAGTCGAAGACGAATTGGCCGACCTGTTTTTGGAGCTTGCAGTCCACGAAGACCAGCTGCACTACCCGATTTATTACGCGATCGGTCGCGCTGGCAAAGCCTGGGATACTCCACCTGCTAATCCAGACGAGGATGCAAATCTCGACATTATTTTTGAGGCGATTAAGTCACAGGTGCCGGCGCCAAATGTTGAGCTTGACAAGCCGTTCCAGATGCTCGTAACGGCATTGGCGTGGGATAGCTATAAGGGCAAGTACGCGGTTGGCCGCATCAGCCGCGGGCAGATCAAGGCCGGCGACCAAGTGACGCTCTGCAAAAAAGATGGTAGACAAACAAAAGCAAAAGTTGAGCTAGTGCTTATGAGCCAAGGCTTGAATCGTTTTGAAGTTGAGAAAGGCATTGCGGGTGATATCGTGCAGCTTACGGGTATTAGTGATGCGCAAATCGGTGAAACAATTGCCGACGCTGACAATCCTGAAGCGCTGCCGGTCTTGGAAGTTGAAGCGCCGACACTGCAGATTTATCTCGGTCCGAACACCAGTCCGTTTAAGGGGCAAGAAGGCGAGTTTACGACTTCACGCCAGATTGGCGATCGCCTGCAAAAGGAGCTTGAGAGTAATGTCGGACTGAAAGTTGAGCCAGCGGACATCGGCTTTTTGGTAAGCGGCCGCGGAGAATTGCACTTAAGCGTACTGATTGAAACCATGCGCCGCGAAGGCTATGAGTTTGAGGTTGGTCGACCACAAGTGGTGACTAAGGAAGAAAACGGCCAGACACTCGAGCCAATCGAGGAAGTCATCGTTGAGGTGCCGGCCGAACATGTCGGTGCGGTGCAGATGGAATTCGGCCAGCGTCGTGCGACGCTGAAAGAGCAGTTTGCAAGTCCGAAAGGTGTTACAAAACTCATTTACACCATGCCGACCCGTGCACTGCTTGGTATCCGAAATACACTGCTCACTCAGACGAAGGGTACAATTGTCATGCATAGCCTGGTGATTGGTTACGAGCCATTGGGCCAGCCGCTACAGCAAATCCGAAACGGTGTGTTGATTGCCTACGAAACTGGCACATCGACACCGTATGCGTTGCAAAATGCTGAATCGCGCGGCACGCTCTTTATCCCGGCTGCGACCAAGGTATATGCGGGACAAATTATTGGGCTGAACACCCGCCAGGAAGACTTGGAAATCAACGTTTGCAAGGCCAAGCAGCTGACCAATATGCGCTCTTCGAGCAGCGACGGTGTTGTGCAGCTGACGCCGCCAACTATCTTTAGCCTCGAGGAATGTCTCGACTTCATCGAGAATGACGAGCTGCTTGAAGTAACACCAGAAAACCTACGTTTGCGTAAACGCGAACTCGACCCCAACAAACGCAAACGCCAGAAGTAAGTGGCTTGCAGGAAGTATAAAAGTATTCTATTGTAGCACCAATGAACCGAGCACTTGAGCTTTCTCCTAAAGTTGATATGGAGCGATATGATAGCGAGCGTGAATATGGATTCCGACCATATGATCTATGTAAAGGTCATCGCTATATTGCCCGAATGAAGTTGGGAATATTTGCAACAAAGAGATATGCCGCAGATGTGTTGGTGGTCATTACTAGTATCGACGATTCACCGAGTGCGCTGTCGTCTCGCCTCCATCAACGACATGTCAATGTGGGGATGCTCCCGGTCTATCCGGATGGTAAGCCCCTTGACGATCCTGTGTCTCGTGCAGTCCTAGAATCCGGGTTGATTACATATTCGGACAGGTTGCACGCGCTCAGGAGATGGTTAAATGCCGAAGAAGGGTATTTTGTCAGTGCAAGCGACCCAGACTCATTCGATTGGGGTAATAGAGATAGGGTCTTAACACCAGAAGACGAGTCGCTGCTGGTGGTCTAAGGTCCCTCTGCTATACTTTGTATATGATTGACGTTTCTGATGAGATGTTCGAAGCAGCGATTGCGAAAGCGATGGACTCTCTCGGCAAACAAATGAGTGAAGTGAAAAATGTGGCGATTGTCATGGCCGACGAGCCGACACCAGAGCAGCGCAAGAAGCTCGCGTTGCGCCACGACCAAACGTTGTTTGGTCTCTACGAAGGTATTCCGCTAACGCAGCGGGGGGCGAACTATAGCGGGGTATTGCCGGATAAAATAACCCTGTTTAAGATCCCGCTGAGCATGCACGTGCATAGCTACGCAGAGTTTGAGAAAGAGGTCCACCACACGCTCTGGCATGAGCTCGCGCATCATTTTGGGTTGAACCACAAGCATATTGCCGAGCGAGAATAGCTTCTCGTATACGGTATCTTCGCATTGTTTTTGATTTGACCTTGAAAAGGTTCATTTTGTTGCAACAAAACAAAATGAAGAGAGTTTGATTCAACTAGAGAAAATAATACGAAGGCGACCTCGTTTGTGATCGCAAACAAATTAGTTAAGTCTGCTATACTACTGCTAGATGAAAAAAATGCTGCATGCTCATTCGCCGTTTCGTATTTTTGCGTTCTCTGTTACCGCCACAATCGCAGCACTGATAGCCGCTGTCTGGGGATTCGGGTTCAAGGCCCTATTCGTGGCGGTTATTTTGATTATTGTGGAGCTGACGTTTAGTTTCGACAACGCTATCATCAACGCCAAGATTTTAAGCCGTATGTCGAAGTTTTGGCAGCAGATGTTTTTGACGGTCGGCATACTTATTGCGATCTTTGGTATGCGCGTGGTATTTCCGATCGTAATTGTGATGGTGACCGCAAGTCTTGGCTGGAATGAGGTGATTGATCTCGCGCTGAACCATCCCAAAGAATATGCCCACGAACTCGAGCTAGCTTATCCAAAGATTGCAGCGTTTGGTGGCGCATTCCTACTCATGCTGGCGCTACATTTTTTCCTGGATGATAACCGTAAGACCCTGTGGTTTACGAGTCTTGAACGAACGCTACAGCGTTTTGCGACTACGTGGATGCCTGCGCTTGTCGCGCTTGCAGTAGTTGGCATACTGGCGCTACTGCCATTCAATGACTACAAGCAGGAAACGCTCATTGCAGGAGGTTTGGGTGTGCTGACATACAGCTTGATACATGGCTTGGTTGGGTTCTTCGAGCGCCTGCAGCGAAAGGGCCTTGGTAAAACCAAGGCCGTAGCAGAGCAGACCGGCGCAGTTGCGTTTACTAGCTTCTTGTACCTTGAGATTTTGGATGCGAGCTTTTCGTTTGACAGTGTTATAGGCGCGTTTGCGGTTACGAATGAGGTGCTACTGATTGCGCTCGGTTTGGGTGTCGGGGCAATATGGGTGCGTTCGCTTACGGTTTTCATGGTTCGTAAAGGCACGCTGGCTTCGTATAAATATCTCGAGCATGGTGCGCACTATACAGTGTTTGTCTTGTCTGCGGTGTTGCTGCTCGGTATTTTCTTCCATGTACCTGAGGTGTTCGCGGGCCTTGTGGGAATTGGCTTAATAGGCTCGGCTATCGTCTCGTCACGCCAGGCTGCCAAAGCGCAAAAAGCGTAAGTGTATTACACTAGTAGTAATGCTGTGGCTTGATTACTATTGGCACAAGGTTTTAAAACGGCCGTACACGCTCGCGAAACGCATAGACCGTGGGCGTGGCCAGCCAGTTATATTTCTCCATGGTATTGCGTCTACTGGGGAAGGTTGGCGGTCTGTTGCCGAGCAGCTGGATGACACCAAGTACCGGTCAATCGTGTTTGATTTGCTCGGATTTGGTGATTCGCCACAGCCCGATTGGCTACAGTATTCGGTCGACGACCACGCAAAAGCTGTACTGGCGAGCCTGAGACGTATGCGGGTCAGAAAACCGGTCGTGTTGGTTGGCCACTCAATGGGCAGTTTGGTCGCCGCACATATTGCGCGCCAATACCCAAAGCGCGTAAAGCATCTGATTTTATATCAGATGCCGATTTATGGTGATGTGCCAAAACTTGAGGTCAAGGATTTCCGTAGGCAAGCTTACTTGTCTGTGTTTCGCTATCTCGCCGAACATCCTAAGATGACACTGTGGTACGCAAGATTGCTAGGCCGCGCAGCGTCGAAGCTCGGGGGATTTGTGTTAACAGAAAAGACCTGGCAGCCATTTGAGATGAGCCTACGCAATACCATCATGCAGCAGCAATCATATGACAATCTGCGGGAGCTACAGATGCCTACGGATGTAGTGTATGGACGGTATGATGTACTAGTATTTCGGAAGAACATCCAGCATTTTTTTAGACCATCGAAATACCTCAAGTTCTATGAAATCGATGAAATTCATCGTATATCAGCGAGGGCTGGAGAATTGATCCGCGAATTGATTACTCAAGACCCAAAGCAAGAGCGCGTACTAGACAGTAAGCATGTCAGGCCAGTAGAATTGATGGATATGCGCAAGCTCGAAAAGGAACCTTCTGCTCCTAAGGAAGACACGAAGCCATGGCTGCTGGCTGGCGGCATGGCTGCGCTGCTCTGTACCATCCTGGCTGCAGTTGTCTGGCAGGGGAGGTTGCCAGCGTGGGAAAGGGAGTTGTTTGTTTGGATGAACGGCTGGGATGCTCCAGGATATATTGAATTTATTGCTCGTTTTGCGAGCGATTTTGTGTGGGCGACGGTGTTTGCAACGGCCGCCTTGCTGCTTGTGAAGCGATATGCACGGGCGGCGTGGCGGGTTGCGGTGCCAGCGGGAGCTACGTACATCACTATTTTCATCGCTGAGCATATTGTCAGCCGGGCTCGCCCTGACAGTGTGCTCGCGAATGAGACTGTATCACGAGCCGTCCAAGACGGTATGGGGTTCCCGTCTGGGCACGCTGGGGTGATGACAGCGGTGGTGGTAGTGTTGTGGCCGTATCTCTCGAATATAATGCGAGTCGCAGCGTTGGTGCTCGTTGCGCTGGTTGGCTGGTCGAGGATTTATTTAGGGGTACACTTTCCGCTCGATATTGTCGCTGGATGCTTGGCTGGTGTGGCGGTGGTATCTGCGTTTAAGCTCGTCCCACGGGCCCTTCGCAAAAAGCTTAAGCTACTATAATTTCCAAAAAGTCTGTGTAAAAATTCACAGACTACAATAAAAACAAGTATACAATATAAATCAGGAAGTGCGAGACTTCCCTCGACCCTAGCATCAACGCTAGGGTCTCATGATTTTTGGGATGCTGTAGCACAACGCTGGCAGATACCCTGGAGTTCTAGCTGATGTTGCTGCATTACGAAATCGTTGGATGATGCAATTTCGGCAAGTATCTGCTGTAGTTTCAGAGGCTCTTTGAACGCCGAAAGCTTACCACAATGTACACAGGTTAAATGGTGGTGGTGCTCCTGAAAGTCATTTGATAGCTCAAGTTTGTATTTCCAGCCAAACTGGAGTCTTTGTACGACGCCGAGCTGTTCAAAAAGCGCCACAACCCGGTAGACACTTGCTCGGTTCACGCTCGGGGACACCGCGCGGACGAGGTAATTCATGCTCAATGGTTCACTGTGTTCGAGCGCCTGAAACACAGTAAGTCGACTTTTGGTAACGCTGTAGCCATTGTCTTTAAGCGTGCGGCTTAAGAGTTCGATAGAGCTTGTCATCGCAATAAGTGTAACAAATTGCGACATAATTGCAAAAAGCCTTGTTTCTTACTACAATTTTTTTTATGACGACATTTTGGTATGTAGTACTGTTTTCTCTGTTTGGCGGTGTCGTATCGCTCATCGGCGCAGCGCTACTGCTCAGTAAGCAAACAGTTGCTCGTAAGCTCGCATTCTACGCAACCCCGTTTGCGGCTGGTGCGTTGCTCGCAGCTGTTTTTCTCGACCTTTTCAAAGAGGGTTTTGAGGCATCAAGCGAACCCGCAACGGTTTTGTATGCAGCGCTCATAGGTATTTTGATATTCTTTTTTGCCGAGCGGTTTCTGCGGTGGTTCCATCACCATCATCAGCACGAGAAGACCGATCCAACTGTGCCTTTGATTGTGACTGGCGATACGCTCCATAACGCACTTGACGGCGTCGCGATAGCGGCAGCATTTTTAGTCAGTGTACCAACTGGTATCGTGACAACCATTGCTGTTGCGGCACACGAAATACCGCAGGAAATTGGCGATTTTGGACTGCTACTCAAAAAGGGAATGAGCCGCAAGCGTGTACTTATGGTTAATCTGCTGAGCGCGCTCGCAACCGTTGCTGCGGCTGTTATCACCTTTGTTTTGGGCGATGCCGACCGACTGCCGACAGGTGTGCTCCTGGGCTTAAGCGCTGGCTTCTTGCTCTATATTGCTTTGAGTGACATTATCCCACTCCTGCACGAAGATGCTGACCACAAGAAACTGCTCGATATTCAATCAATCGTGCTGGTACTTGGATTGCTGGTTGTTGCTGTTAGTGTGCAGCTAGCACACCAATACATAGACGTTGAGCACGCTCATAGTAGCCCGCAGACCCATTTAGACGAGCGTCGGAGCGAATAAAAGTCGCTATTTTTTGCGAATATGCCGGTTGAGTATCTCTTTGGAGAGTTCGGCTTTTTCTCGCTTGGCAGCCTGTCTCAGCTGTTTGGTGAGCATTGGTTTGACGCGTGCTTTGCTGGCATTCCGGAAAGCTCTGGCAAATTTCTTTTCTGCTTCTGTATCGGCGTTGCGGGCAATCGGCTCGCTCTTTAAGAGTGGTTTCTTGCGCTTTCCGTCGAGCTCTTGCAATACTTCTATGGCGTATTTCTCAAGGAGCCATTCGCGGCCAGGCGCGGTTTGACCAATTGCGGTAATGTGCCACATATTTTCTGCGACCTGATTTGCCGACATGACCCGCAAGGGACTGACGACCATTAACCGGCCGCTTGGCAAACGCAGATCAGTTTGTTCGACAAGTTTTTGGCCATCCTCAAGATGTGATACGAACAGTTCGATCGCGATGGTTCGTAGCCCCTTTTGGGCTACACGTACAGCCTGAATGTTTTGGTTGTTTACCCATATGATTTCGCCGTTTAAATCGCGTATGCGCGTAGAACGGAGCGTAATACGCTCGACAATACCTTGCATGTCAGCAAACGGCTCAATTTTGATATGGTCGCCAACACCAAACCAGTGTTCTGCCATCATAACCGAACCTGATGCTAGGTCGCGCAGCACGGGTCCAAAAATACCACCGGCAATCACCGCAAAAATAACACTGGCACCGACAATAGCTGTTGGTTGCTGACCTGGGTGGGTGATGACCCACCAGAGGTATAACGCAAACGCAAACAGGAATACGCGGATCAGCGCAATCGAAATCACGACGATGGTTTCGGCCCTGCGCCATCGCTCGACACTGGTAAGGTTGGCAGTTTTGTCGGCCTGTTTGCTGAAGAAATACGTCAGCCTGCGCAGTACGAGTGCGATAAGGCGCCCTAGAATGAATGCGCAAAATAAAAGTAGCGCCAACAGCCCGATAGAGCTGAGGTTGAACACTCGGCTCGTAGCTGTCTCGAGGTTTTCGCTGAGCCGGTCAAGTGCAGTGGTTTCAGCAAAATGTATCATCACCGTTAAGTATAACCAATTTCATGAACTGCGCACAGCCTTGATACAATAGTCATATGATTGTCGCCGTAGTTATTTTGGGAGTGGTGTGTGCGGTACTGGCTGTATTGCTATTGCGTGCCCAGAAGGCGACGCCTGATACGCAGTCCGCGTTACTGCTTAAACAGGATCTCACGAAACTGAGCGATGATATAACGAAGCTCAAAGAGGGCTTACAAGAGCAAATAACTGACCGACTGGACAAAAACCAAGAGATGATGCGCGAGTCCATTACGAAGCAGTTCAGTGCTAGCAGCAAGCTCATCAGCGAAGTCACCGAGCGGCTGACGAAGCTGGACGACACCAACAAGCGAGTTGTTGATGTTGCGAGCGAACTGAAAACGTTGCAGAATGTGCTCCAGAACCCCAAGCAACGCGGCGTACTCGGCGAGTATTACTTAGGTCAGGTGCTTGAGAACGTGTTGCCGCCGGACCGGTTCAAGCTACAGCATAAGTTCAAGGATGGTGAAATTGTCGATGCGGTCATTATGCTCGAGAAGGGCAAGATGCTGCCGATTGACAGTAAATTTAGCCTAGAAAATTACAATCGCCTGATCGAAGAAAAAGACAAACTACAGCGTGAGGTGCTGGTAAAGCGGTTTAAGGACGATCTGAAAAAACGTATCGACGAAACCAGTAAGTACGTTCGTCCGAAAGAACAGACCATGGATTACGCGTTCATGTTCATTCCGAGCGAAGCGATTTATTATGACCTGCTCATCAACAAGGTCGGCACGACCAATACAAGTGCGCGAGACCTCATAGAGTATGCCTTCCGCGATAAAAATGTAATTATTGTGAGTCCTACAACATTCATGGCATACTTACAAACGGTAATGCAAGGTCTCAGGAGTTTGCAGATCGAAGAGCAGGCCAAGGAAATTCAGTTGCGTGTTGGTGAGCTTGGGCGACATATTAATACCTACGAGCAGCTCATGCAGAAGTTGGGCGGCAGCCTAGGTACAACCGTGAACCACTTCAATAACGCCCACAAAGAACTCAAGAAAGTCGATAAAGATATCGTGAAGATCGCCCAGAGCAGCCCGTCAGTCGAGCCGCTGTTGCTTGAAAAACCTCAACTAGAGGACTAGTTATTGTCTGAGGTCTGCGTACGGATCGCGCTTATCGGTAAGTTTTGCCAGAATATTATGAGCGACATGAAGCCCTTTCTGCAGACGCCTACGGTCAACACGCGCTTCGTGCGAATCAGTTTTACCGTGCCATCGGGCATAGTGCTCACTCACAGCAATTGTCAGGGGCACTATGACTTCTGCACATTCCGGTACGATCAGTGAGCGTAGGTATGAATGACGTTCGGCGTGGCGACCGTGTAGCCGTGAAAGAGGTCTGAATCTGCCAGTTGGTAGCGCTAATAGTTGTTCGGCAGTGGCTGGGACAGGTACTCGTTGACCTCTCCGGGAGGTCTCAGACATGTTGCTCGCAATGGAGAAGTTATTCACAAAATTCCCGTGACCGGTCCATAATGTGAAGTGTTCCATCAAATGGAACATAGGCTTGGCGGCCCGATGCTCCATCCGTAGCTCGTCTCGCCGCTCATCACTGAGGCCTTCGTAGCTATCTAGCTGAGCATTAAACCTATCGATAGTTTGTACGCTGATGAGTGCAATTTTTGCCATATGCCCAATCTGTTCTTCGATTTCTGTGTACGGCTTAATACGGTATTCGGCACCAGCTTCAATCATCATATAATTATATTATAGCACAAAAAGTCAAATTATTCAATCTTGGTGCAGGAGGTCGAGGGTGAGCGCGGCGGTCCAGCTGAAATCTGGCACGCCGAGCGGTTCGCCGGTCAGAGGGTTGAAGTACTCATAAAACCCGCCTTTATTGACCATTTCCAATGTGGTCTCACGCAACGCGGCCGCATGGTCCTTGAAGCCGTAACGCTCCAAGCCGTCGATAATCAGCCAGTTGGTATTGACCCACGATGGGCCTTGCCAATAGCGTACCGGGTCGAACCATTCAGAGCTGACTGGTGTGCTGGGTACAGGATAGTTCGGGCCGAATAAGTGATCATTCTCAAGTTTTTTTACGAGTGCAGCGGCTCGCTCCTTGCTGATAGCACCGCTGTAGAGCGGCATAAGTGAGGCAATCGATGATACCTTTAGTAGTTTGTGTGTCACGAAATCGCGTGAAAAATACTCCTGGGCGTACGGATCCCACAGTTCCTCGAACCGCTGCACACTGCGCTTCATCAGCTTATTCAGTTCATCAGGGATGGGCTCTTTGATATCTTTTGCAATAACACGTAGATGCTCGTTGGCGCGCAAAAAAATCGAATTAAAGGTCAGGTCTTCGATAGCAAAGAGACTATGGTCAAGGATTTTATTGATGTCGTAGCCTTTGCGGCGCAGGCGACGCTGAATATCAAACATGGCCAGCACATCAATATTCTCAAAACGCTGTTCAGCAGGTACGAAACGGGTATCACGACGAAACAGACTGATAAAACGCTCGAGTCGTGAAAACTGCATGAACCGAATCCACCACGGCATGAGATGTTCGTGCAATTCTGCCATCCACGGCGGCGTATTATCGAGGCCGGTTTCCCACGGGTGGATTTGCAACACCAGACCTTCGTCGTGTGGATCGCGGTCTTCGTAGAGCCAGTTGTGATATGCCAGCAGTGCCGGCCACACAAGCTTATACCAGCTGCGTCGTTCACTCGGCTTCAGCTTGCCACCTATCTGCACAATGGCTTCAGCAAGCATTGGCGGCTGGGTGATGCCACTCGTATGGACATTGTCAGGAGAATAGGGATTTATCCAACTGCGCCATACGCTCCGGTCGCGTTGGTATTTAGCCTCATCACTGAAAATCATGTTGGGCACCATACCGTTGCGCCACTGACCCCGCAATAGACTCAATATCTCAATTTTGGCGCGCTCAATGTCGTAGTGCCGCTGGCCGATTGCGATGAAACAGCTATCCCAGAGCCACTGGTGCGGATAGAGATTCGGCCCAGGCATAGTGTAATTGCCCCGGTCGTTGGCCTCGAGAACCGCGCGTGCTTCAGCCGCGAGGTCACGCGCCTCGCGTTCGCTATGTGGTTCCATGTTTGTTTCGGCATGCGCTTCGGCGACTGGATTCTCTACGACGTCAGTTTCGCTCATGGTTAGTAGTATACCTAATTCGTGCCACACCAAC
>Ga0182737_1000408_pt1 | contig 62363 bp, 58 predicted proteins | sample eDN5th30CBELigOP_FD_128878 | JGI IMG/M metagenome (GOLD analysis project Ga0182737, IMG submission 128878) | Enriched Organic Plus compost microbial communities from Emeryville, California, USA - eDNA 5th pass 30_C BE-Lig OP (version 2) (version 2) ...
AACATGGTAATCCCAACCTAGGACTGTACCTTGCAGCCCCTTTACCTGCGCGTTGACGCCGGTTCCATTGCTATTGATATCGCCAGCATTGATGGTGATATCGCCCGCTGCGTTGGTTGCGTAGATGCCCAGCTGACTCCCGAAGTTGGCCGTTACATCGCCCGCTCCGATGGTGACATCCCCGACGCCATCGATCTCCGCCACATCGACCGTGAAGCATCCAAAAATGCAGATGGTTTGCTGAATGTTGTCCCTGATCTGGACGTTGATGCCAGCAGTGTTTCCCGGCACCGTCGTGATGTCGCCAACCGAGATGGTTTTGGGTCGATTTTGGATCAGCAGCCCAGGGTTAAGAATCAAATCCGTAATATTCAGCGGCACAGCTGTCGTATCGGACACCCCCTGCGCGATCGCTGGCTGGCTGGTGACGACCGGCATGCCAAACAGCGCAAGCCCCGTGAGGGCGACGCCGAGATAGAGGGTGCGCACCGGCGGCAGGGGCAGCGCCACGGGCTGGGCTGGACGTTTCCGACGGAAGATGAGCTTGCTGCAATACGTGCGAGCAGGAACAGGACGACGGTTGCCGCGAATGGTCTTTCTCATGCTCTTCCCCCCAATCCGGCACGACCTTCCCCCGGGAGGGTCTGCACCGGGCGCCAGGCTGCCTGGCGGCTTGCGATAAAATTACTCAGGGGGATAAGAACCACGTCCGAATAACAACCTAAAGGACAACAACTTTCATTTTGATCGATACCTGTTAACCATAGGGAAGCTGCGGGCTGCACACATACAGTCGACTAGTTTCGACGTATACTGATTAATAGCCGCAAGCCTTTAATTCGACTGTATTAAATATGGGCAGGAGGCTGACGATTTGGGGGCGAACCTTCGGGGCGCGGCGCGCCGCATGGTAAACGATCCGCGCCGACTGTTGCATGAGAACAACAGGAGAATTCCGATAGCAAAACGCCGCGGCAAGCCCCCTGGGGCGCCGCGGCGTTCCTGTCGTCCAGGCAATTGATTCTTAAAGGTTTTGGCCGGCTCCGGAAGCTAGCTGTTGAGCAGCTCGGCTTCCAGCGTCTGCCGGCCCAGCGGGGTGAGCGTGACCTCCCGCACCCGGCGATCCTCCGGCGCATTGGTCACCACCACCATGCCCCGGCTCTCCAGCCGGGTCACGATTCGCCGCAATGTCGACATGTTGATGCCACTATCCAGCGACAGTCTCGTCAGGGTCAGCTTGTTGCCCGGCGCCCCATAGAGCAGCACGGTGACCACCTGGTCCCAGTCCCGGGCAAGCGCCTGCGCCACGCCCAGCATGAGCCGGCTCGCCCGCAGGCGCCGGCGCTGCAGCCCGCCCCGGATCAGGGCCTCGACTGCCTGCGTGGCTTCCGCCGGCTGCGGTTCCGTGACAAGGAAGAACGGCTGGCGATGGCCAAGCCGCTCATTGGCCCAGCTCATGCTGGACGGATCGACGATGAGGATCAGGTCCACCGCATCGATCGCGACCTGCGCCCGCTCGAGGAAGTCAAACGCAGCCCGGGCCTCTGCCAGCAGTATTGGCCAGGTGCCGAGCTTCCGCTCGGCAGCCCGCGCCAGCTGCTGATGGGAGGTGACCATGATGCCACCCAGATTGGCCTGCCGAAGGTGCCTCGCAATGTCTTCGGCGGTGTCCAGTCCGTTTCCCAGGACAAAGACGAGCGCCTGTTGTTCCATTTTGTCCCCGCTATCCGCCCCGCAGCGGTGTTCTTTCAGACGGTGTTCTTTCAGAGGAGATAGGCAGCAACCGCGTTACTGTTGGAAACCAGCATTTTTCCGAAATAATGTGCTTTTTGGCTGCCAATCTGCCGCCTTTTCGCAGTTTTCAGCCTGCGAAACATTGATCTACTTCAAAAACGATCAGAATACATGGATCACGAAGATGTGTTTGCTGTTCTTCTGACACAGTTCCCAACCCGTCGCAACCCGACGCCTTCCGGCCGGCAGTCGTCGGGTCTTATACTTTGTGATGAGATATCGAAGACTAGCGCGCCGTGCCCGCCATGGTGCCGCCATCGGCCATGTACACGCCGCCGGTGCAGAACGATGCCACGTCTGACGAGAGAAAACCTATGAGATTGGCGATTTCCTGCGGCGTTCCGTAGCGGCGCATGGGGATGCCCGAGGCGAAGCGGCTGCGCATGGCTTCCGGCTCGTCCGGGTTCACCTCGGCCTCGAGATGCCGCATCATCTGTGTCTCGATCGGCGCCGGATTGACCGTATTGACCCGCACATTGTCGGCTGCCCCCTCGAGCGCCGCTACCCGCATGAGGCCGATGACCGCGTGTTTGCTCGCCACATAGCCGCCGAAGCCGGGATTGCCCCGCACGCCGGCGGTGGAGGACAGGATGGTGATCGCTCCCTGGCGCCGCGTCCGCATGTGCGGCATCAGCACCGTGAGGCCCAGGAAGACGCCGCGCAGATTGACCGCGATCACCCTGTCGAAATCGGCGGCCGAAAGTTCGCCGAACGGCGCCACCGTACCGCCGATGCCGGCATTCAGGACGCCCACCTCGATGCTGCCGAACCGTTCGATCGCCTTTGCCGCCACCTCGCGCATGCTGGCCTCGTCGGCAACGTCGCCGGTCAGCGCCAGCGCGCGGCCGGGAAACGCTTCCGCCAGCGCCCCGATGCCATCGGGCTTCACATCCATAAGCACCAGATTGGCGCCCAGTCCGCCGAAATGGCGGGCACAGGCCTCACCGATGCCCGTTCCGGCCCCGGTTATCAGCACGGTCCGGTTCTCGAAATTCGTCATGTCTCCTCCACTTTGGCGGTCCTGCTTATGATTGGCGCGGAATTTGGCATAACATTCCTATCCCTGCCAGAGCACAGATGGAAAGGATGGTGGCGACCGTCAGCGGCGACTGGCTGCCGATCATCGACGGAACCGCGGTTATGAAGGCGCCCCAGCCCATCTGGATGACGCCATAGAGACTTGATGTCGCGCCGAACATGGTCGGATCCCTCCCCATGGCGCCGGAAATGGCATTGGGGCTGATCATGCCCGCGCCGATCGAATAGATCACCACGGGCAGCACCATGGACAGGAAACCGGGCGCATTGAGGCTCGCCAGCAGAAGCAGCACGGCGCCGATGATCGCAACCATCGGGCCCGCCTTCACGCCCGCCAGCGGCGCAAGCCGGCGCGACAGTCGCTTGGCGACATAGGCGCCGAGCGTCATGCCCAGAACGATCGCGGCATAGCCATAGGTGGCCTCGGCGGCCGGCCGGCCGAGCACGTCCGTCACCAGATGGGGCAGCGCACCCAGGAAGACGTAGCTGCTGATGATGATCGTACTGCCGCCCAGCGTATAGCCCATGAAGCTGCGCGATCCGAACAGCTTGCCGTAATTGCGCACCATGCCGCCGATTCCGAGGGACGATACCCTGTGCAGATTGGTCTCCGGCAGCAGGGCCCAGCACAGCAGGAACAGTAGCACGCCTACCGCGAACAGCAGCAGGAAGATGGCATGCCAGCCGAAACTGCTGGCGATGAGGTAGCCGACCCCGGGAGCAATCGCCGGCGAAATGGTCATCGCCATGGTCAGCACCGCCATGCGCCCGGCGGCGCTTTCCGGCGTGGCGCCATCGCGCACCATCGCCCGCCCGAGTACGAAGGCACCGCACGCGCCAAGCGCCTGCAGCACGCGCGCGAAGAGCAGGAAGCCGATACTCATCATCGGCAGCGCCAGCGCCATGCCGATGATGTAGAGCACGAGGCCCGCCAGCAGCACCGGCCGCCGGCCGAAACGGTCGGACACTGGTCCGTAGAAGATTTGCCCGGCGGCAAGACCGATCATGTAGGCGGTGATCGCAAGTTGCATGGTCGCCGGCGTCGTGTGGAAGTCTGACGCCATCCCGGGCAGCGCCGGGACAAGGATGTGCATGCCGAGCGTGCCCAGCATGGCGATGACGGCCAGCAGAACCATGCTGGGCTGCTTGGGACTGCTTCGGCCATGGCGATCGGCGGCGGTCATCATGTCGCTACGCAGGCACAGACGGGAAGAATGCGGGGCTGGGCAACGTGCCCGCGCAAGAGAAAGGCCGCTCCCTGGGAAGCGGCCTTTTGGCAGCCTTACTTGCCAAGCCCCGGCATGGTGAACCCGATCTCGTCAAGCTTTGCCTTGAGCGCTGTCCGCTGTTCGGCGGTGAGCGCCACCAGCGGCGGCCGCACCGTGCCCCATTCCGCGTCTCCCGAGAACTCCCCGATCGCCGCCTTGAGCGCCGGGATCATGGGGAACGACTGGAACACCATGCGCGTGGCCGTCAGCGCGGCCTGACGCTCGTCCGCATCCGCTGCCTGCCAGTTGTTGTAGAGCGCCACGATCGCCGCCGGATTGACATTGGCGGTGGCGCTGATGCAGCCCACGCCGCCGTGACGCATGTTCTGCAGGAGGAAGGCCTCGCTGCCGGCGAAGACGTCGAAGCCGGGGAAGGTTTTCAGCATGGCTTCCGTGTTCGCCCAGTCGCCCGAGCTGTCCTTGATGCCGACGACCGTGTCGGGATAGGCCTTGAGCAGGCGCTCGATCAGGTTGAGGCTGATGCCGACCTGGGCCACCTGCGGAATGTGGTAGAGATAGACCTTGAGCCGCGCATCCCCCACCCGCTGGATCAGCTCGGAATAATAGGCAAACAGGCCGTCATCGCTCACGCCCTTGTAGTAGAAGGGCGGCAGCATCAGCACGCCGGCGCAGCCGAGCCTGGCCGCATGGGCCGAAAGCTTGACGCTGTCTGGCAGCGAGCAGCAGCCGGTGCCGGGCATCATGCGGTTGGTCGGCAGGCCGGCCTCCACCACCGCTTCCAGCAGCATCATGCGCTCGTCTACCGCCTGCGAATTGGCTTCGCTGTTGGTGCCGAACAGGGCAAGGCCGCAGCCCTGCGAGATCAGCCAGCGGGAATGGGCCACGAGCCGGGCCGGATCGGGCGCCAGATCCTTGGAGAACGGGGTGACGACAGGCGACAGGACACCCTTGATCCGGTCATTGGCGCTGGTCATGGTCAGAGACTTTCCTGATGCGAATAGGAGGAATGTCGCGGGTATCGCATGAAATCCGCGCGCCGGGCAAGATGACGCAGCGCCCGGCCGGCTGCCGCTCAGCCGCGCATATACGGAAGGAACAGGGCGCGCTCTTCCTCGGTGAAGGGCAGCGGCCTGCGGGTGGCGAAATCGCACGCCACGCAGGTGCCGGTGGCCACCGCCGCCACGACGTCGTCATCCCGCAGCAGCACCTGGTCCATCGTGAAGGAGGAATTGCCCACCCGCGTAAACCAGGTAGCCGTGCGCACCGTGCCGGGGAAGAACAGCTCGGCCTTGAAGTTGATCTCGAGCCGGACGATGACCGTGAAGAAGCCTTCCCGGTCGGCCATCGGAAACAGTTTGCGGATCAGCGTGACGCGACCTGATTCGCAGAAGGTGGCGAAACAGGCGTTGTTGACATGCCCGTTCATGTCAAGGTCGCTGTAACGCAGCTTTTCCTCGGTCCACGAAACCCGGTTATCAGCCAGCAGAGCCTTTACATCTACTTCCGACAATTTCAGTCCCTCGCCAAACATGCCTGACGGCGCAGATCAACGAGGGACAGAAACGACTATTCGCCAGCAGAATCAATCGGCAATTGCCTCATCCCCCTTGCCGGACCTGCACGGGGACCAGTCGCCGGTAGAGATGCCAGGTGGCATGCCCCAGCACCGGCATGATGATGGCAAGCCCGATCATCAGTGTCACGAAGCCAAGTGCGATCAGCGCCGCGACGATCAGGCCCCACAGCAGTACAGTCACCGGATTGTGCAGCATCGCCCGCACCGATGTCACCACAGCGACCACCACCCCGCAGTGCCGGTCGATGATCAGCGGGAAGGAGATGAAGCCGATCGCCAGCGCGATGAGCGCGAACAGGAAGCCTGCCGCGAAGGTGACGGTGATCAGCGTCCAGCCCTGGGCGGTTGAGATCACCTCGCCATAGAAGCCGGTGAGCGACCGCACCACGTGGTAGGGTCCGTACAGGCTGCGATAGGTGCCCATGGCTACCCCCAGCCAGCACAGGAACAGGATGAACAGAGTGAGCCCCAGAATGGCGATGGGGAACAGGTTGGGCGGCCGGAACACCTGGATGGCATCATCCCAGCTCGGGTTTTCGCCCCGCTCGAGCCGCCGGCTGATCTCGTAGAGCCCGATGGCGGCGAACGGTCCTACCAGCGTGAAGCCCGCCATCAGCGGAAACAGCATCGGAAGCACGTCATAGCCGACCACCAGTCGGCAGAGGAACAGGCCGGCGATCGGATAGAACAGGCCGAGGAACAGGAGATGGCTCGGCTTGGCCCAGAAATCGGCCCAGCCTTTCCTGAGCGCGGTCCCGAGATCGGCAACGCCGATGTCGCTGACCGCCAGCGGGCCGTAATGCTCGGCCGGCAAGGTGTCGGTGTCGTCACGGAAATAGAGAGGATCATGGACCATGGCGTTCTCCCGCCGTTGCGACCGGCGGAAGCAACTGACGGCGAGCCGCCGGTCAGGTTGAAGTCTCGATGCCTCTGGTCGTTATGATACACCCATTGAGCAGGAGTGTCGTCCCTTAACCGACCGGCCAGGGCACGCCGGCAGCCGATCCATGCCGCGCGATCTCCTCCAGGAAGATCCGGCTGAAGTCCCGTGCCTTGGCCTGTCCGACGCCGGTTATCCGGGCGAATTCCTCCAGCGTCCGCGGCCGCTTCTGCGCCATTTCCACCAGGGTCCGGTCGGCGAAGATGACGAAGGCCGGCACTGCCCGCTTCTTGGCCAGGCTGAAGCGCAGCGCCTTGAGGGCCGCCAGGAGATCCGCTGTTTCCGGGTCAAGGCCCGCGTCCACCCGTCCGCCCGCCGCCCGGCGGTTGCGTCCTGCGGCCGGGCCGATGCGGTCCGGGCGGTAGCGGAACGTCTCGCGTCCGCGCAGCAGGCCCTGGCCGCGGGGAGCGATCTTCAGGCCGCCATAGCCGGAAATGTCGATGTCGAGGAGGCCCGCCGCCACCATCTGGCGCACGATGCCCAGCCATTCCGTCCGCGACTTGGCCACCCCGATCCCGAAGCTCGGCAGCGCGTCATGGCACGCCGACAGGATCTTCTCGCTGTCGGAGCCGCGCAGGATATCGACCACATGGCTCGCCCCGAAGCGCTCGCCGCTTTCATCGACCGCCGCCAGCACCATGCGCGCCGCCGCCGTTCCGTCGACCGTCGGCACCGGATCGAGGCAGTTGTCGCAGTTCCCGCAGGGCTCGGCTTCCTCGCCGAAATAGCGCAGCAGCACCTGCCGCCGGCATTCCGGCGCCTCGCAATAGGCCAGCAGCGCCTCGAGCCTTTTGGTTTCCCGCCGCTTGCGCTCCGGAGCGCTCTCCTCCTGCTCGATGAACATCCGCCGCATGCGGATGTCCTCGATCCCGTACAGCATCATGGTCTCTGCCGGCTTGCCGTCGCGCCCGGCCCGGCCGATCTCCTGGTAATAGGCCTCGACGCTGGCCGGCAGGTCCGTATGCAGCACATAGCGCACATCCGGCTTGTCGATCCCCATGCCGAAGGCAACCGTGGCCACCACCACCATGTCCGGCTCGGTCATGAACCGGTTCTGGATCTGCGTCTTGTCGGCGCTTTCGAGCCCGGCATGGAAGGCCTCCGCATTGTGGCCCTCGCCCCGAAGCAGCTCGGCCACTTCCTCGGTCTTGCGCCGCGACAGGCAGTAGACGATGCCGCACTGCCCCCGCCGCGCATCGACGAACTCGGCCACCTGTTTCTTCCAGCTGGACTTGAGCGTCACCGCCAGCGACAGGTTCGGACGGTCGAAGCCGGTGATCACCTCTGCCGCCTCGCCCCGGAACAGCCGGGCCTTGATGTCGGCCTGGGTATGGGGATCCGCAGTTGCCGTAAGCGCGATGATCGGCACGCCCGGGAAATCGTCGCGCAGCCGGCTCAGTGCTTCGTAATCCGGGCGGAAGGCTGGGCCCCATTGCGAGATGCAGTGTGCTTCATCGATGGCGATCAGTCGCACGTCAAGCCGCTGCAGCGCTGCGATCATGCGCTCCGTCATGAGCCTTTCCGGCGACACGAACAGCAGCCGCAGCTCGCCTGAGCGCACCTTGCGCCACACGGCGACATTGTCATCCCGCGACTGGTCGGAATGGATCGCATCGGCGGCAATGCCGTTGAGCTTGAGTCCGGCAACCTGGTCCCGCATCAGCGCCACCAACGGCGAGACCACGATGGTGAGCCCGCCCAGCACCAGCGCCGGGAGCTGATAGCACAGCGACTTGCCCGCCCCCGTGGGCATGACCGCCAGCACGTCACGCCCCTCGAGCACGGCGCCCACCGCCTCCGCCTGGCCCTTGCGCAGCGAGCTGAAGCCGAACTGGTCCCGGAGCACCGCCATCAGCCTCATCTGGGCCGGCTTGGCTCCCGTCCGACTTTCCCGCTCGTTTACAGACAGCATTACCCGTGCATCCGGCTACTCGACCGCCCACCCTTGGACCATGGCGGTTGATTCGGCTAGCCCTGCCATTGGCGCAGGCGAACCATTGCGGGAGATCGCCTGGCGATACCTCTCATGATCCGCAAATCCATGAAGACAGATCTGACGCCACGACATACATTTTCTGGAAGAATCTCGGGACATGCTCACGACGCGGGTGACGGTCGGGCATGGACTGTCACAACATCTTTGGGGAGTACTTCATGTCCGGTGCAGCTGTTGATGTGGCCGTGATCGGGGGCGGTGTAATTGGCTCGGCCACAGCCTTCTTCCTGAAGGATATGGGCTTTCCCGGTCGCGTCGTCGTCTTCGAGAAGGATCCGTCCTACCAGTATGCCTCGACTGCCCGCTCGGCCGCCTCGATCCGCCAGCAGTTCACCACCGCGGTCAGCACCCAGATGTCGCAGTTTTCCTTCGCCTTCTTCGAGCAGCTCCCCGAACGCTTTGGCACCGATGGCGACATTGCCCTCCACCGCGACAGCTACCTGCTGGTAGCCGATGCCGCCCGAGAGAAGGCGCTCCGCGCCTGCCACGAAACCTTCACCCGGCTCGGCTCGAACATCGCCTGGCTCGATCAGGAGGATCTTGCCCGCCGTTTTCCGTGGCTCAATGTTGAGGATCTGGTCGGCGGCACCCTCGGCCTTTCCGGCGAGGGCTGGTTCGATGCCTATATGCTCCTGCGCGTCTTGCGCCGGGAAGCCCGCAACATGGGCGTAACCTATGTGGACCGCGAAGTGACGGGCATCGATGTCGAGAACGGCCGCGTGACCGCCGTCCGCACCGCCGATGGCGAGCGCTGGCCCTGCGCCGTTGCGGTGAATGCGGCGGGGCCCGCCGCCGGCAAGGTTGCTGCCATGGCGGGGCTTGATCTTCCGGTAGAGGCACGCAAGCGCACCATGTTCGTCATCGAAGGTCCGCTCGAGCCGCGCGGCATGCCCTTCCTCTTCGACAATTCCGGTGCCCAGATCCGCCCTGAAGGCCACCGCTTCATCTGTGGCGCCCTGCCTGACGAGGATCGCGATCCGGAGCCGGGCGACGACTTCGAGCCCGACTATTACCTGTTTGAGGAAAAGGTCTGGCCGGCGCTCGCCCATCGGATTCCGGCCCTCATGGAGCTGCGCCTCATCAGCGCCTGGTCGGGCCATTACGAGATGAACCTGTTCGACCACAACGGCGTCATCGGCCCGCACCCGGAGCTGACGAATTTCATCTTCGCCAATGGCTTCTCCGGCCATGGCGTGATGCATTCGCCAGCCACAGGCCGGGGCGTTGCCGAGCTCATCATGCATGGCCGCTACACGAGCCTCGACCTGTCACCCCTGCGCTATGAGCGCATTCTCGAGAATGCGCCGATCCGGGAGACCCTCGTCTACTGAGATCCCGACCTCATCCGCCTGCGGCCTGTCATGCCGCTGCCAGATCTCCGGAGCACTCCATGAAACTGTCCACCACCGAGCTCTATGACCTGATCAAGCGCATTCTCACCGCCAATGGCTGCAGCGAGGAGGTCGCCGAGATCGTCACCCAGACGGTCTATACCGCCGAGGTCTCCGGCACCCTGAGCCATGGCGTCTTCCGCCTGCCTGGCTATGTCTCGAGCCTGCGTGCCGGCTGGGTCGACGGCACCGCCACGCCCATCGTCCACGACAGGGCGCCGGGCGTCGTGGTGGTGGACGGCAATAACGGCTTCAGTCAGGTGGCCCAGCGCGCCGGACGGCCCTTGGTCATGGAAAAGGCTCGCGCCAATGGCGTCGCCGCCCTCACCATCCGCAACGCCCATCATTTCGCTGCCCTCTGGCCGGATCTTGAGCCCTTCGGCGAACAGGGGCTCGCCGCCATCGGCTTCGTCAACACCATGAGCCTGGTCGCCCCCTGGGGTGGCTCCCGCAAGCTGCTCGGCACCAATCCCATGGCCTTCGCCTGGCCCCGCCACAACCGGCCGCCGCTCCTGTGGGACCAGGCCTCCAGCATCATGGCCCATGGCGAGGTGCTCATGGCCGCGCGCGAGGGCCGGCAGCTGCCGCCCGATACCGGCTTCGATGCCGACGGCAATCCCAGCACCGATCCGGCCAGGGTCGCGGAAGGCGCGCTCAACACCTTCGGCCGCCACAAGGGCACGGCCATCGCCCTGATGGTCGAGCTGCTGACCGCCGGCCTGGGCGGCGCCAATTTCGGTTTCCAGGACAAGGGCAAGGACGTGCCAGGCGCCCGCACCTTCAACGGCGGCATGACCATTCTGGTCATCGACCCGGGCCGCTTCGATGATCATCTCATCGAGCGCGCCGAGGACTTCTTCGCGGTCTATGCCCAGCTTGAGGGCGCACGTCTGCCGGGCGAGCGTCGCCATGGCTCGCGCGCCCGCGCCGATGCCGAGGGCGTCACCATTGCCGATGCCCAGTATTCCGCCCTGCTCGAGCTGCTCCCGGCCAACGAGGCCTGAGACTCTCCGGGCCAGTTGCCGAACGCATGTTGACGGTCGCCGCGACCGTCAGCTCCGCCTGATCGAGAAACTGTCCGGCCGCGCCAGCCGCCAGGCCTCGTTGTAGAAGGGCCGGTCATGCTCGGCGGTCAGGAGTTCGCCTGGCTCCAGATAGGTGAGCAGCTGTGACAGCAGCTTGATTTCTGACTGGCTGATCCGCCGCGCGAAATGATGCGGCCGGAGGTCGGAGGGATGGGCAAGCCCTGCCGAGGCGATCAGTTCGGCCAGCGCATGGAGCGTATTGTGGTGGAAATTGGCCACCCGCTGCGCCTTGTCCGGCACCACCAGCGCCCGCTGCCGCAGCGGATCCTGGGTGGCAACCCCCGTCGGGCACTTGTTGGTATGGCAGCTCTGCGACTGGATGCAGCCGATGGCGAACATGAAGCCGCGCGCCGAATTCACCCAGTCGGCGCCGATACCTAGCGCGAGCGCGATATCGAAGGCGGAGATCACCTTCCCACTCGCCCCGATTCTCACCTTGTGGCGCAGCCCCGCGCCGACCAGCGTGTTGTGGACGAACAGCAATCCCTCGCGCATGGGCGTTCCGACGTGGTCGGTGAACTCGACCGGCGCCGCTCCCGTGCCTCCTTCCGAGCCGTCCACCACAACGAAATCCGCGACGATGCCCGTTTCCAGCATCGCTTTCACGATCGCCATGAATTCCCACGGCTGGCCGATGGCCAGCTTGAAGCCGATCGGCTTGCCACCGGACAGCTCCCTGAGCTGGGCAATGAATTGCATCATCTCGATGGGCGTGCTGAAGCTGCTGTGCCGGGCTGGCGACACGCATTCCTTGCCGACCGGAACGCCTCTGGTCGCGGCGATTTCCGGGCTCACTTTGTAGCCTGGCAGGATACCGCCATGGCCGGGTTTGGCGCCCTGGCTGAGCTTCACTTCGATCAGCTTTATCTGCGGATCGACCGCCTGGGCAGCGAATTTTTCCGGAGAGAAGGTGCCATCCTCGTTGCGGCAGCCGAAATAGCCGCTGGCGATCTGCCAGACGAGATCCCCGCCATTCTCCCTGTGATAAGGGCTGATGCTGCCCTCGCCCGTGTCATGGGCGAAGCCGCCGAGCTTGGCGCCCCGATTGAGCGCCCGGATCGCATTGGCGCTGAGCGCCCCGAAGCTCATGGCCGAGATGTTGAAGATCGAGGCGGAATAGGGCTGGGCGCACTGGTCGTTGCCGATGGTGATGCGGAAGCTCCTGGGATCTGCCACTGGTGCCGGCTGCATCGAATGCCCGATCCACTCATAGCCCGGCACATAGGGGTCGATCAGGGTGCCGAAGGCGCGCTGGTCCGGCTCGTTCTTCGCCCGCGCATAGACCAGCGACCTTTGCATGCGGGAAAAGGGCATCTTCTCGAAATCGGTCTCGAACAGGTATTGCCGCAGCTCCGGCCGTACCGATTCCACCAGGTAGCGCACATGTCCGATCACCGGATAATTGCGCGTGACCGCATGCCGGGTCTGGATCAGGTCATGGATGCCGAGCAGCGATAGCAGCGCGAATATGCCCGCAAACAGCGCGAAGCCCGGCCGGTAATGCGCCAGAAACATGCAGAGGAATGTCAGGGCGATGCAGAGCCCGAAGGCCGCATATCTGCTGATCAATGACAGTTTGAGTAATTGCTGCACGAACGGTCCCTGTTATTCTTTTCCGCACCGGATCTTCTTTTGAAGACAGATTAATATCGTATTGCTGGCATGGACGATCAGCAACGCCTCGGTTGCGCGAGGCTTGGCCGATGCGGCCGGAGCAGGCTCATGCCGCGCCGGCGACCCGACCGCCTTCGAGCCGGACCACGTGGTTCGTAAAGCCGCGGAAATAGCCATACTGGTGCGTGATGACGATCACCGTCCTTCCGGTCAGCGCCTCGTCCAGCGCCGCCACCAGACGCCGTGCCGTTTCCGGATCAAGCCCTTCCGTCGGTTCGTCCAGCACCACGATCGGCGCATCGCGCAGCAGGATCCGCGCCAGCCCAAGCCGCTGCGCCTGCCCCTTCGACAGATGCAGGCCGCCCTCGCCGATCCAGCTGTCGAGCCCATCCGGAAGCGCCGCGATGAAATCATGGATCTGCGCAACCTCCAGCGCCCGTTCGAGCGCGGCGTCATCCGCATCCGGTGCCGCCATCAGAAGATTGGCGCGGATCGTCCCCGTCATCAGCTGTATGTCCTGCGACATGAGGCTGATGAGCCGGGTAAGCTGCGCCTGGCTGTAGTCCCGCAAGGGATGACCGCCCAGCATGACCGTGCCGCCGTCATGCTCCCACAGGCGCAGCAGCACCCGGCCGATCGAGCTCTTGCCCGACCCGCTCGGCCCGACGATGGCGATCCTGCCGCCGCTCGGCACATCGAACGAGACCCCATCCAGCGCCCATTGCCCGCTGCCGGGATAGCGCAGCCGGAGATCGCTCACCAGGATGGAATGATCGGCAGGCTCGGGCGGAACCGCCGCACCGGAAACCGGCTCCGGCTCGATATCGGCCAGCGCGAACACCCGCCGGGCGGAGGCCACGATCTCGCCGATTTTCTGCATGGCCATGGGCAGCGGCGCCACTGCCTCGAAGCTCGCCAGCGCCGCCAACGCCAGCATCGGCACATGTTCCGGCACTAGCAGGCCATTGCCCACCGCCCAGATCGCAAGAAGCGCCGCAGCCCACAGGGCAAGGTTCATGCAAAGTCCGACCGTGCCCTCGGCAAGGCTGCCATAGCGCGCCGTCTGCCGCTGCCGCTCGAGCAGGTCACGGTTGAGCCCGTCGAGCCGTCCGGCGAGAAAGGCTGGCGCGCCGTAGACCTGAACATCGGCCATGCCCTGCAGCCCGTCGATGACGGCCACACGCATTGCCGTCTTGTTCTCGACCAGCGCCTCGCCTGCCCGGCGCGACGCCCGTCGCATGGCCAGCGGCACGATCGCCCCGGCGATCCCCAGCAGCGCCAGCAGGACCAGCGCGATCGCCGGGCTGAACAGGGCGAGGATCGGCGTGATCACCACAACCGAGAGGCACGCCACCATCACCGGCGCGAACAGCCGCAGATAGGCATGCTGAAGCGTATCGATGTCGCCTTGGAGCCGCCCGATCAGATCGGCGCTGCGCTGATCCTGCAGTTGTCCCGGCTGCAGCGGCAGCAGCCGCCGGAACAGCCATAGCCGCAGCGCCGCCAGCAGGCGGAACGTCGCCTCGTGCGACACCAGCCGGTCGAAATAGCGCCCGCCGGTGCGGATGATGGCAAAGCCGCGAATGGCCGCCGAGGGCAGGAAATAGTTGATCAGCGTACCGGCCAGCCCGGCAATGGCCATGGAAGCGATGAACACGCCCGCCACCGCCATCAGCCCGACATTGGCAACCAGCGTGAGCGTCGCCAGCAGGAGGCCCAGCAGCATCCACTGGCGGTAGGGACGATAGAGGGCGAACAGGCGGCGGAGCAGCTGGCCGTCGGTCATGGCTGCACTCCCGCATCCGCCAGCAGCCTGGCAAGCCGCGTATCTCCGCCGCTCAACATGCCAAACGGCCCCTGTTCGATGACACGCCCCTCATCCATCACCACCACATGATCGGCCATGCGGATGGTGCGCAGCCGATGCGCGATGATCATCACCGTGCGCTCGCGGGCAAGCTCGGCCACGCTGCGGGAAATGGCTTCCTCGGTCTCGGCATCGAGCCCCGTCGTCGGCTCGTCCATCAGGATCACCGGCGCATCCTTGAGGAACAGCCGCGCCAGCGCCACCCGCTGCACCTGGCCGCCCGACAGGGTCTGCCCCCGTTCACCGAGCGGAGTGTCGTATCTGTGGGGTAGCACCTCGATGAAGCCGGCAGCCCCCGCCTTCTCCGCCGCCGCGCGCACTTGATCCGGCGTCAGGTCATCCCGGCCCAGGGTTATATTGTCAAGGATGCTGCCGGCAAAGATGTGCGGCCTTTGCGGAATGACCGCAACCTGCCGGAGCCAGTAGTCCGGGTCGATGGTCGCAAGATCATGCCCGTTGATCAGGATGCGCCCCGACGAGGGTACCCGCTGCCCGAGGATCAGGGACAGGAGCGTAGACTTGCCGGCGCCGCTGCCGCCGATGATGGCGGTAATACCCTTCGGCCGGATGGTGAGGTCCACATCCTGAAGCGCCGGTTTGTCGGCGACATAGGAGAAGCTCACCTTTTCGCAGGCAATGGTAATGTCGCCTGAAAGATCGGGTCGCTCTTTCCCGCGCGGCGCCGTTTCCGCCGACAGGATCTCGATCAGGGGCTCGCTCCCGGCAATGGCCTCCATACGCGCATGGTAATCGGACCCCAGCCGCCGCAGGGGCGCGTAGAATTCCGGCGCCAGCAGCAGGGCGAGGAAGCCTGTCTCGAAATCGAGCTGGCCATAGAGCAGCCGGAAGCCCACCAGCACCGCCACCACCGCCACGCCCACGGTCGCGAAGAATTCGAGCGACAGCGACGACAGGAAGGCCATGCGCAGCACGCTCATGGTGCTGCGCCGATAGTCTTCCGAGGCCCTCTCGATCACCGCCGCTTCACGGTCGCCGGCATTGAAGACCTTGATGGTTGCCAGCCGCTGCAGCGAGTCGAGCAGCCGCCCCGAGAGCTGCGTGAGCTTGCGCCACTGCCGCTGGTTGAGCTTCTCCGTGCCATAGCCGATCAGCATCATGAAGACCGGGATCACCGGCCCCGTGAACAGCAGCACGAGGCCGGAGATCCAGTCCTGCACCAACACGAACAGGGCGACCGCCAGCGGCACGACCAGCGCCGCCCCCATATGCGGCACATAGCGCTCGTAATAGGGATCAAGCGTGTCGACCCCGTCGATCACCGTCGTGGCCAGGGCCCCGGTCGACTTCTCCTGAGCATGGCTCGGCCCCAGCGCCATGAGCTTGTGCCACACCGCCCTTCGGGTCACAGCCTTGATCTCGCCGCTTGCCCGGATGGCGAAGACATCGGCGCCATGCCCCAGGGCAAAACGGGCCAGGAACAGCGGCAGGAGCGCCAGCAGCCAGGGCAGGCTCTGGCCGAACGAACCGGTCCCGACCACGATGGGGCTGACGGCGGACGAGAACAGCCAGGCCTGGGGGATGACCAGCAGCCCGGCAATCACCCCGAGCATCGAGGCGACATGCAGCGGGCGCTTGGCGATGGCGCATTGCGCCCTGAGCCACCGTTCGGCCTTGAGCCGCTGCGCGCGATGATCGACCGGCGCCTCCATCAGCGCCGCCCCTTTCCCGGGCGGAAGTCCCCTGGGTTTTCCAGCTGTCTGCTCGCCACACTGGCTCGTGAAGATCGCCATCCGCTCCTCGGTCCGACTTCCATGGATATGCGCGCGACGCGCCACTAATAGCAATCCCGCCCCCCTTATGCTTCATTTTTCGGGAGACTTCCCGGCGACACTTCCGCTCTTCCCGAAAGAAATGTGGCTGATAAGACCGAGCCTTGCCTGCCTCGGGACTCCCTCTGTCGCAAACATGCGCATAAGCTGTCTGCAGGCTCGAATTAGGCCGAGCCACCGAGCGCCAGGGAAATTCATGTCTGTATCCGGAGTATCATCAGAAGCGGTAGCGCCGGCGGATGTCCGCCTCGCCTTTCCGAAGGAAGAATTCATCGCGCGGCGCGATCGCGTCGTAGCAGAGATGCAGGCCCGTGGCCTTGATCTGTTTCTGGTTTCGACCCCGCCGAACTTCTATTACCTCACCGGCATCTTCACCGGCCTCATCAGCAACTTCGTCTTCAAGCTCGCCATCACCGCGAAGGGCGATGGCATCTGGATCGGCCGCCACACCGAGATGAGCAATGTCCGCGCCCGCGCTGCCGGATCCTGGGCCACCGAAACCCGCTCGATCCTCGATTCCATGGATCCTTACGAGGAACTCGCCCGTCAGGTGAAGAGCCTGGTCGGGTCGGGCAGCAGGGTCGGGATCGACTACGCCTCCATGTGCCTGTCGGTCGCCGGCTTCGAACGCCTGAAGGCGAACGCGCCCCATGTCGATTTCGTTGATGCCAGCGGTCTGGTGGAGAAGTTCCGCGCCATCAAGTCCGCGGGCGAGCTTGACTATCTGCGGCGGGCCGGCGCCATTTCCGGCGCGGCGATCCGCACCGCCCTCGGCAATATCCGCGCCGGCCATACCGACCGCGACATTGCCAGCGACCTTTTCTCCACCGCCGTGAAGCTCGGCAGCGAGCCCATGTCCATGGGGCCCTTCGTGCCCACCGGCCTGCGCACCTTCCAGGCCCACAGCTCCTGGATCGGCGCTGAGCTCCGCCCCGGCGACCTGATCAATACCGAGCTTGCCGCGGTGGTCGCCCGCTACAACACGCCTGTCTTCCGCGTCGCTGTCGTCGGCGAGCCCTCGGACGAGCTGAAGCGCTTCTATGATGCTTCCCGGGCCGGGCTCGAGGCAGGTCTTTCCGGCATCGAACCGGGCATGACCTCGCACGATGCCGATGCAGTGGTGCGCGCCGCCATCGAGAGGACTCCTTACGCCGAATATTTCACCGTCCGCGCTGCCTATGGCATCGGCATCGGCATGCAGCCCACCTGGGCGGAGAGTGCAGTGCTGGCCTTCAGGCCGAACGACAGGACCGTGATCCGGCCGGGCATGACGGTCCATATCGTCCCCGCCCTCTACAAGCAGGACATCGGCTGCGTCTGCTGCAGCATGCCGGCGGAGGTGACGGACAGCGGGGTGCACCCCCTCACCGACATCTCCCCTGACCTGATCGTGGTCAACCTGTAGGATCGCCATCACCGGGCCTGGGCCGCAGCGGTTACGACGAACCGCCGGGCTTGGGCCGTACCGTTTACAACGAACAGAGAGAAAGCAAGGGAGCGTCACAAGTCATGAGTAATGAAGGGCTTCAGCCTGTCGATGCCAGTCTGGTTCCCCGTTTTGCCGGCATTGCCACCTTCATGCGCCTGCCCCTGGTGCCTTCCCCGGAAGGTCTCGACATTGCGCTCTATGGCATCCCCTGGGACGGCGGCACCACCAATCGGGCCGGTGCCCGCCATGGCCCGCGCGAGATCCGCAACCAGTCGAGCCTGATGCGGCGCGTGCATCATGTGTCCGGCATCGAGCCCTTCTCGATCGCCCGGGTGGCCGATATCGGCGATGTGGGAGTGAACCCCATCGACCTGATGGACGGTCTGCGCCTCATCGAGCAGGGCGTTGCCCGAATCGTGGCGGCAGGGGCCATTCCGCTGGGCGCCGGCGGCGATCACCTCACCACCCTGCCCGTCCTCCGTGCCGTGGCCAAGTCCGGTCCCGTGGGCATGATCCATTTCGATGCCCATTCCGACACCAATGACCGCTATTTCGGCGACAATCTCTACACCCACGGCACGCCCTTCCGCCGCGCCATCGAGGAAGGGCTGCTCGATCCGAAGCGCACCGTCCAGATCGGCATCCGCGGCTCGATCTACGAGCCGGGCGAGCACGACTGGGCTCGCGAGCAGGGCATCCGCATCATCTACATGGAGGAATTCGTCCGGCGCGGTGCTGAGGATGTCATGGCCGAGGCCCGCTCCATCGTCGGCAATGGCGCGACCTACGTCACCTTCGACATCGACTCCATCGACCCCTCCATGGCCCCCGGCACCGGTACGCCGGAAGTTGGCGGCTTCACCACCCGCGAGGCCCAGCAGATGCTGCGCCTGTTGCACGGCGTGAACATTGTCGGCGCCGATGTAGTGGAAGTGGCCCCGCCCTTTGATGTCGGCGGCATGACGGCCCTCGCCGGCGCCACCATGATGTTCGAGCTGCTCACCGTGATTGCTGCCAATCTGGCCGCAAGGCGCTGAGCAGCGCACCCACTGTCCGGCGGACGCCCACCCGCAAGAGCAGCCACGATTGCCATGCATCCGGCGATCGTGGCCGAGGTTGCTCTTCCCGCATACGGCTCAAGCCAACTGCGATCTGGGCTGTACGGGAGCGAAATCGCCGCCAGGTCACCGTAACTGTCAAACACTTGCTGACAGTCGATGCTTGTGGCTCATTCTCCGGTAACGATGCCGCCCCGAGGTAGCGCCCATGCATCTGTTGGCCATCCTGCTGCTGATGTTTGTCCTGCCGGTCATCTGCATCGCGCAGGACATGGCATCCGGCAGCCCGCTGATACCTTCCATCGGCAAATGGTTCGTTTACTGGGGTGTCGGCTGGCGGCTGGTTGTCGCCGGCCTCTGGCAGCTGTTCAGGCCTTCCTTCACAGCGAGGGACATTTTTGGCATCCCGGACTCGGCGGCTGAAAAGCTGGTCATGGAAATCGGCTTCGGCAACCTCGCCATTGGCATCACGGCGGTGGCAAGCCTGCACTTTCCCCAATGGCTCCCGGCGGCAGCGCTTGCCGGCGCCATTTTCTATACCCTTACCGGCCTGCCATGGCCGCTGTCCCTTACCTTGCCGCCGTCGGACGCACGACAATCTCGCTGATGTCCACGTCCTCGGGCTGCTCGATCGCGTAACGCACCGCCCTTGCAATCGCCTCGGGCTTGAGGGCAATGGCGCGGTAATTTCGCATCAGATCCGCGGCTGCGGGGTCCGTGATTGTATTGGCGAGTTCACTTTCCACGACGCCTGGATGGATGCACGTAACGCGGATCCGGTCGTTTTCCTGCCTTAGCCCATCCGAGATCGCCCGCACCGCGAACTTCGTGGCACAATAGACGGCGGCCGTTGGTGAAACGGTCAGCGCGCCGATCGAGGCGATGTTGATGATGTGGCCGGATCCGCGTGCTGTCATTTCCGGCAGCACGGCGGCGATGCCATAGAGCACGCCCTTGATATTCACGTCGACCATCCGATCCCATTCGTCGACCTTCAGCGAGGACATCAGCGATAGCGGCATGACGCCGGCATTGTTGACCATCACATCCACCCGCCCGAACTGGTCGCGCGCGGCCTGTGCAAACGCGCAAACGTCGCCGCGCTCGGTCACATCCAGCCTCCGGGTCAGCACTTCACCGCCGTTCTTCCGGACGTCTTCGGCAACCCTTTCCAGCTGGTCGGTTCGGCGAGCACCGAGCACGAGCTTCGCACCCGCCCTGCCCAGTTCGCGCGCGATGCCGGCTCCGATGCCGCTGGAGGCACCGGTGACCAGAACCACCTTGTCCATGTTGATCTCCTTCTCAGACGGACCGCCTTCAGGCGGTTGCATGGAAGGTAAATCCAGTGGATTGTTGCGATAAGCCGCCTATTTCTTTGCACAATGGAAAGTGGTGCTAACCAGTGATCCCGGATCTCAACGCACTCGCAGTATTCGTCCTTGTGGCGGAAGAACGGAACTTCCGCGCGGCGGCGGACCGGCTCGGCGTGACCCGATCAGCTGTCAGCCAGAGTGTGCGTCGGTTGGAGGAAAGCCTTGGAATTGCACTCATCCGGCGGACAACGCGCAGCGTCAGCCTGACCGAGGCCGGAGAACGCCTCTATTCGCAAGTTGCCCCGGCCATTGCCGAAATGCGGGCAGCCGTGGAGACAACGGGAAGCCTCGGGGAGCGGCCCCGCGGGCAATTGCGCCTTGCTGTTTCTTCGATAGCCGAGCGCTTCCTTGCCGGACCATTCCTCGCAAGCTTTGCTGAGACCTATCCCGAGATCCAGTTGGACATCAACGTGACCGACGACGAATTCGACATCGTCGCCGAGGGTTACGATGCTGGGGTTCGTCTCGGCGAAGTCATCGCGCAGGACATGATTGCCATACCCGTCGCCGGCGACGAACGTCAGCTCGCGGTCTGCTCGCCTGCCTACCGGGACAGGTTCGGCGCCCCCGCGCATCCGCGGGAACTTGCCGTCCACCGCTGCATCGGCTGGCGACCGACGCCGAGATCCGCGCCCTATCGCTGGGAATTCGCTGACGCAGGCAAACCCTTCAGTGTCGACGTGGCCCCGAACATTACCACCAATGACATGGCGCTAATGATCAAGCTCGCTGTTGCCGGTGCAGGGATCACATTTGGCATGGAGGAAAGCTTTCGCCCCTGGCTTGGGCGGGGAGAACTCATCCCTCTTCTGGAGGACTACTGCCCGTATTTTTCGGGATTTTATCTCTACTACCCAAGCCGCAGGAACCTCGCTCCGAAGCTGCGCGTGTTGATCGAGCATGTGCGGCGGCGAACAGACGAGCTGGAGGCGGCATGGGCAGGCGCGTAATTCGCCGCCCCATACCCATCTGGAAACACGGACACGGCGCCAAAGAGCGACCTGAAGCACCATGCAGCACTTCGCGAACCGCCCCGCAGGAGACGTCCGATGAAAGCGCAAGCGTGCGCGTCATAAGCGCCCTAAGGGAAGGGCAGACGCCCAGTAACCTGTCAATCTTGAAGGAAGATGGTGCCCAGGGCCGGAATCGAACCAGCGACACGCGGATTTTCAGTCCGCTGCTCTACCAACTGAGCTACCTGGGCGCCATGGACGACGGCCGAGGAACCGGCCAATCGCGTCAAGCGGGTGCGTTATAGGAGATCGCCGGGGGGCTGTCCAGTCGCTCTTGGAAAGTTCTGCAAGGAAATTGTGGGTTAAATGTCCTCGCCGTCCTCGCTGAGTTCGGCGGGCTCGCTGCCCGGGATGACATAGACGCCGCCCAGCCAGCGATGAAGGTCGCGGTCGGCGCAGCGCGACGAGCAGAAGGGATGGTATTTCTGCACCGAAAGCTTCCCGCATATCGGGCACGGCCGTCGCGGCCTCAGATAGACCGGCGCGCCCGCACCCTTCGCTTCCCTGTTCCTGTCGCCGCTATTTTCAGCCATTTCCTGCGTCACGCCTCCTTGGGCTGTGCCCAGCGGTAATAGACCGGGTAATTGTTCCCCTGCAGCAGGGCCACCGTCTCGTAGATCGGCAGGCCGACCACATTGGAATAAGTGCCGCTGATCGTCCGCACGAAGGCCTCGGCCCGGCCCTGGATGGCATAGCATCCGGCCTTGCCGCGCCATTCCTCCGACAGGATATAGGTATCGATGTCTTCTCTGGTAAGACGCTTGAACCGCACCCGCGTCTCGGCGATGCGCACGATCCGCCGTCCCTTGGGATTGATCAGGCACACGCCCGTATAGACCCGGTGCATTCGCCCCGACAGCAGCTTGAGCGCTTCCCGTGCCTCCTCGGGATCTTCGGTCTTGCCGATATTGCGCCGGCCGACCGCCACCGTTGTGTCGGCCGCGAGGATGAATGTATGCTTGCCCAGCGCCCGCACGGTGGGTGCTGCTGCCGCCGCCACCGCCTTGTCCGCCGCCAGTCGCCCGGCCAGCAGCCGTGGCGCTTCCCGTCGCCTGGGCTCCTCGTCCACATCCACCGGAAAGATGAGATCAGGTTCGATACCCGCCTGTTCGAGCAACGCGACACGCCGCGGCGAAGCGCTAGCAAGAACCAGCTTCACTGTATCGTCTGTCATGGATAGCCCCGTGATCGGTGGAAGGATCGGATGAACTGTTGTCGAACTCTGACTACAACCTACTGCTTCGCTGGCGCAATGGCGACCCTCGGCACGCACCGTCCAGATCATGCCCCTGCCGCTGCCTGTCGCCTTACACACCAGGCGCGGCGTGCAGCGGGAAGCGCTTGAGGATCCGGTCCATGAGCGAATCGCGCACCTCGCGATAGGCCTCGAGCCGCTGCTCCCGCGCTCCCGATACCAGCGTCGGATCATGGGTCGGCCAGTATTCGACCTCGAGCGGCAGGAGGCGCGTGAGCTCGATCGCCCGGTGATGGGCCTCCGGCGCCAGCGAGATGACGAGGTCGATCATCATGTCCGTGAGATCATCGAAGCTGGTGGGATGGTGCTTCGATATGTCGATGCCGATTTCCGCCATCACCGCGATCGCGAAGGGATCGAGCTCCTCGACATTGACGCCGCAGGACGCAACATAGACCCGATGCCCGTAGAAATGCCGCATCAGCCCCGCCGCCATCGGCGATCGCACCGAATTATGGCCGCAGGCAAACAGTACGGCCTGGGGAAGCTCGCGGCTCATCGGCGCCCGGTCCTCAGCCGCGCCAGTGCAGGACGCAGACCAGCGTGAACAGCCGGCGCGCCGTGTCGAAATCGACCTCCACCTTGCCCCTCAGCCGCTCCCGAAGCAGTTCGCTGCCTTCATTGTGTAGGCCGCGCCGCCCCATGTCGATCGCCTCGATCTGGCTGGGTGTCGCCACTTTGATCGCCTGGTAGTAGCTTTCGCAGATCAGGAAATAGTCCTTCACCAGTCGCCTGAACGGCGACATCGACAGGCCGAACAGGGCACAGGGGTCGTGATTCTGGTCGGCGATGTCGAACAGCAGCCGGTTCTCCGCCACCGACAGGGTCAACCGGTAGGGGCCGCGCTGCTTGCCCACCACTTCGAAGCGGTTCTGTTGCAGGAGATCATAGATCGCCACCCGGCGCTCGTGCTCCACGTCGCGCGAATGGGCGCCGAGACTGGCCTCGTCAAGCGTGACCTCGATCAGCCGGCAGTCCTCGTGCCAGTTTTCGCAGCGGCGATCCGAGCCTTCCCCGTCCATGATCCGCTCCCGGACTGACTAGCGCGCGTTCAGCCTGATCTCCACCGACCGGGCATGGGCCTCGAGGCCTTCGGCGCGGCCGAGCACCATGGCCGCCCCGCCGATGGCGGCCAGCGCCTCGGGGCTGCACTTGAGGATCGAGGTGCGCTTCATGAAGTCGAGTACGTTGAGGCCGGACGAGAAGCGCGCGCTACGCGCCGTCGGCAGCACGTGATTGGGGCCGCCCACATAGTCGCCCACCGCTTCCGGCGTATGCCGTCCGATGAAGATTGCCCCGGCATTGCGCACCTTTTCCGCGAGCCCCTCTGGGTCATCGCAGGCAATTTCCAGATGTTCCGGCGCCAGCCGGTTGATCAGCGGCAGCGCCTGCTCGAGCTCCGGCACCAGAATGATCGCGCCATAGTCGCGCCAGCTCGCCTGGGCGATAGCCGCTCGCGGCAGCAGCGCCGCCTGGCGGTCGACTTCCTTCGCCACCGCCTCGCCGAATTCGGCATCGTCAGTGATCAGGATCGACTGGGCGGAAGCGTCATGCTCCGCCTGCGCCAGCAGGTCGGCCGCAATCCAGGCCGGATCATTGTGCCGGTCGGCCACCACCAGCACCTCCGACGGGCCGGCGATCATGTCGATGCCCACCGTGCCGAAGACATGCCGCTTGGCGGCCGCCACATAGGCATTGCCGGGCCCCACGATCTTGGCCACCGGCCGGATCGTGGCCGTGCCATAGGCGAGCGCCGCAATCGCCTGGGCACCGCCCACCCGGTAGATCTCGTCGATCCCGGCAATCCGCGCGGCCGCCAGCACCGCTGGCATGATCCTGCCATCTGGCGTCGGCACCACCATCACCAGCCGCTCGACGCCGGCAACCTTCGCCGGCACCGCATTCATGAGCACCGATGATGGATAGGCCGCAGTGCCTCCCGGCACATAGAGGCCGGCCGCCTCGACCGCCGTCCAGCGGTGTCCCATCTCGACGCCGGCGGCATCGGTGAACCGTTCGTCCTTCGGCAGCTGCCGCTCGTGATAGGCGCGGATGCGGTCATGGGCGAGCTTCAGGGCCTTCACCACCTCGGGATCGACGCTGGCTACCGCCTCGTCGATCTCCTCGGCCGAGAAGGCCAGGGTTTCGGCCGTCACCTCATGCCGGTCATAGCGGCGGGTGAGCTCGACCAGCGCCTCGTCTCCCCGCTGGACAACGTCATTGATGATCTCGAGGACCGCCCGGTTGAGGTCTTCGGCGACCTCCCGCTTCATGGTGAGCAGGGCCAAGAAGCGCTGCTCGAAATCAGGCGACGTCAGATCCAGTGTGATTGCCATGTGCTTGTCCCGGCCGGTTTCTGGCCCATGTCTTGATATCGCTGCCTGCGATCATCCTCCCTTGGCTATATCGGTCTCCCTCCCATGAGGCAATGACCCACGCGCATGCGCATGGGTGTTGGACATAGACCAAAGTAGACGTTCTTTTTTACGAACAAACAGATTGACAACACGAACCCGATCGGCCATTTATCCCCCTGCGACCTGCATTTCGGCGGGCGCCGCGGGATTTGAGCAGCAGCTTGCACCGCGTCACCAATTGCTAAAGCGCCCGGCGGTCTCCGTCTGGCTCCGTCCATGAGCGGGAGCACAAGATGCGACACATGTGTTGATACACCGCATTTTTTCAAACTCTCACCACAGTTTCAGGCCCTGAACGGGCCACGTTCCCATCCGGAGCATCCCAATGAACCGCCGCTTCTTCACGCTTGCGGGCGCCGCCCTTTTGGCCTTTACCGCGTTCGCCACTCCGAACACCGCCGCTGTCGCGGCCGACCACCTGAAGGTGGGTGTCTCCGCCGGTCCTTACGGCGATATCCTGCGCGAGGCTGCCAAGCTCGCCGCCAAGGAGGGCCTCGAAGTCGAGGTCGTTGAATTTTCTGACTGGAACCTGCCGAATGCCGCCCTCGACGCTGGCGAAATCGATCTCAACAGCTTCCAGCACAAGCCCTATCTCGACAACCAGATTGCCGCCCGCAACTACAAGCTGGTGCCCCTCGAGACCGCCATCGCCGTCCCCGGCGGCATCTGGTCGGCCAAGTACAAGAGCCTCAATGATCTGCCCGAGGGCGCCCGTCTCGGCATCCCGAACGATCCGACCAACGCCACCCGCGCGCTCTTCCTGTTCCGCGACGCCGGCGTGATCGAGCTCGACCCGTCCGTGGGAACCAAGGCCGGCATTCTCGACATTACCAAGAACCAGAAGAAGGTACAGTTCGTGGAGCTCGATGCCGCCCAGCTGCCGCGCTCCCTCGATGATCTCGATGCCGCCTTCGTGTCGAACAACTACGCCCATCTGGCCGGCCTCAAGCGGGAGGACGCCCTGATCCAGGAGAAGGCGGAGTCCGAGTGGTCGATCATCTTTGCTGCCCGGGAGGATCGCAAGGATGACCCGCTCATTCGCAAGTACATCGCGATCTATCGGTCGGAGCCGATCCGGCAGTTCATCGAGGAAAAGTTCAAGGGGTCCATCCTCCCGGCCTTTTGAGCTCACTTGACTGGAGCGCCACCGCGGGTTGGCGCTCCAGCCTTTTGCCGTAGTTGAAAGAGTTTCCCATGTCCCTGACCTCCCCCATAACCGCGGGCCTCGAGACCGGCATTCTGCCATTAAGTCTCGAGGGCGAGGGCACCGGTGCCAGCGATCGGGCGGCCCAGGCTGCCTCCGTCACCCGCGACGCCTCTGCGGCCGAACCCATGGTGCGCCTCACCGGCATATCCAAGTCGTTCCGCCCCAGGGGCTCGACCCAGGAAATCCACGCCCTGCGCAACATCGACCTCGAGATCCCGCGCGGCTCGATCACCGGCATCATCGGCCGCAGCGGCGCCGGCAAGAGCACCCTGGTGCGCCTGCTGAACGGCCTCGAGCGTCCGACCACCGGCGTGGTCACCGTCGATGGCGTGAACATCTCCGAGCTGGCGGCCGGTCCGCTGCGTGAGGCGCGGCGCTCCATCGGCATGATCTTCCAGCACTTCAACCTGCTCTCGTCGCGCACCGTCTTCGACAACGCCGCCCTGCCTCTCGAGCTTCAGGGGCTGTCGAAGGACCAGATCCGCAAGCGCATCACGCCCCTGCTTGACCTTGTCGGCCTTGCCGACAAGCGCGACCGGTATCCGGCGGAACTGTCGGGCGGCCAGAAGCAGCGCGTCGGCATCGCCCGCGCCCTGGCGACCGAGCCGAAGCTGCTGCTGTCGGACGAGGCGACTTCCGCCCTCGACCCCGAGACCACGCGCTCGATCCTCAGCCTGCTTGCGCGCATCAACCGGGAATTTGGCCTCACCGTCATCCTGATCACCCACGAAATGGATGTGGTGAAGGAAATTGCCCATCAGGTCACGGTGCTTGATGGCGGCCGCATCGTCGAACAGGGCGACGTGTTCGACATCTTCACCCGGCCGAAGCATCCGACCACCCGGAGCTTCCTGGGCGCCAGCGCCAAGCGCGCCCTGCCCGGCTTCATCGCCGACCGTCTGCACGACGAGCCGGCGCCGGGCCGCGCTGCCCTGATCCGCATCATCTTCGCCGGCGAGCACTCCACCGACCCGGTCGTCACCCGCCTCTCCCGCGAGATCGGCCGCGACATCGCGATCCTGCAGGGCGAGGTGGACGAGATCGGCGGTCGTCCCTTCGGCAATCTCGTCGTCTCCATACCCAATGATGGCGACACTCTTGAACGCGCCAAAACCTACCTGACTTCACTGGATCTTGGCGTCGAGGAGCTCGGCTATGTCTCCTGAACTGATCAACATCCTGCTCCGCGCTCTGGGCGAGACCATCCAGATGGTCGCCCTTTCGGCTGCCATCGGCACCATTCTGGGCGTTCCCCTCGGCATCTTCCTGGCCACCAGCGGACGCGGCGAGCTCTTTGCCGCCCCCTTGGCCAACAAGGTGCTGGGCTTCGTGGTGAACATCGTCCGCTCCACGCCCTTCATCATCCTGGTCGTGGCGATCATTCCCTTCACCCGCCTCGTGGTCGGCACCTCCATCGGCACCGCCGCCGCGGTCGTGCCGCTCTGCGTGGCCGCCACACCCTTCATCGCGCGTATTGTGGAGACCGCCGTACGCGAGGTTGATCAGGGCCTGGTCGAGGCTGCCATCGCCATGGGCGCAACCCCCTTCCAGATTGTCCGCAAGGTTCTGCTGGCCGAGGCCATGCCCGGCATCATTCTCGGTCTGACCCTGTCGGTCGTGAGCCTTGTCGCCAATTCGGCCATGGTCGGCGCCGTCGGCGGCGGCGGTCTCGGCGACCTCGGCATCCGCTATGGCTACCAGCGCTTCATGCCCGAAGTCATGGCTGCCGTCGTCATCGTCCTCGTCGTCCTGGTCCAGGGTCTGCAGTCCCTGGGAGAGTATCTCGCCCGCCGCGCCAACAAGCGTGCCCGCGTCACCGTCTGAATTCCGGAGAACATTACCATGTCACTCAAAGCACTTGCCGCAGCTCTCGCCCTGAGCACCGCCTTCCTCGTCAGCCATGCCGACGCCAAGACCGTCCGCGTCGGCGTGAGCCCCGGACCGCACGCCGAGATCATCGAGCGCGTGAAGCCGATTGCCAAGGAAAAGGGCCTCGACATCGAGATCGTCGAGTTCTCGGACTATGTCATTCCGAACACCGCGCTCGATGCCGGCGAGATAGAGGCCAATTCCTTCCAGCACCAGCCATATCTCGACAACCAGGTCGCCGACCGAAAGTTCGACATCGTGAGTGTCGCCACCACCGTCAACTTCCCGCTCGGCATCTATTCGTCGAAGTACAAGAGCTGGGATGAGGTGCCCGACGGTGCCACCATCGCCATCCAGAACGATCCGACCAATGGCGGCCGCTCGCTGCTGCTGCTGGCCGACAAGGGCATCATCAAGCTGAAGGATGGGGTAGGCTACAAGCCGACCGTGGTTGACATCGTCGAGAACCCGAAGAACCTCAAGATCATCGAGCTTGAGGCTGCCCAGACTCCGCGCTCCCTGGACGATGTGGCAGCCGCCTCCATCAACACGAACTACGTGGTCGATGCCGGCATCGACCCCGCGAGCGCCATCCTGCGCGAGGATGCCAAAGGCCCTTATGTGAACGTCATCGCCGTCCGCACCAAGGACAAGGACGAGCAGTGGGTGAAGGATCTGGTCGACGCCTATCGCTCGGCTGATGTGAAGGCCTTCGTCAACGAGCGCTTCAAGGGCAACGTCCTGCCGAGCTGGTAAGACGCCCGTAGCTGAAACCAGGTCGGCTCAGTGAGCCGACTTGGTTGTCCGGAGAGCGCGGGACTTGAGCCGCTCGCGATGGGCCGTATAGAGGCCGCTTGCCGCAATGATCGCGCCGCCCACATAGGTCCAGACGCCCGGCACCGAACCGAACACCAGGAAGCCGATGATGCTGGCCCAGACGATCTGCGTATAGGAGAAGGGCGCAAGCACCGTCGCACTGGCGTGACGATAGGCCAGCACGAACATGAGATGGGCAATGGCCGAGGCCACGCCGGTGATCACCCCGACCCCGAACTGTTCGAGCGTCAGCGACGTCCAGAAGAACGGCACCAGGGCGCACAGCACCAGGAAGCCTACTGAGGACGAATAGACCAGTGTCGCCTGCGGCGTCTCGGTCGCGCTCATGATGCGGGTGGCAATCGCGGCGCCGGCCCACACCGCGGCGGCGCCGATCGGAAACAGGGCGGCCAGCTGGAAGGCATCCGAGCCCGGTTGCACGATAATCATCACCCCCATGAGACCGACGAGGGCGGCAGTCCAGCGCCGCAGGCCCACCTTCTCGCCGAGGATCGGAATGGCGAGCGCGGTGATGAACACCGGAGAGACGAAGTTGATGGCGGTTGCATCCGCCACATCGAGATAGGCGAGGCCCGACACGAACAGGATGGTGGACAGCACCATGAAGACGCCGCGCACGACCTGCTGGACAGGATGGTGGGTCTTGAGCCCCTTGAAGCCCACCTGGAACAGGGCGATCGGCACGACGATCGCCACGAAGATCAGATAGCGCACCCAAGCGATCTGGATCGCGTTGATACCGTCAGTGGCGAGATATTTCGAGGCCGCGTCGGAAATGCAGAAGAAGACGGTCGCCGTCAGGATGAACGGCACGCCTCGGATGGCTCCCTCACCACTGAACAGACGGCTGAAAATGCTGTTCACTCCCGGCCGCTTGGGCCAACTGAAGGGCGAAGCGGAAACTGCCACAGGGGCGGAAGCCATGGGATACTCCGTTTAGGCATCACACCCTCATGCTTTTGACGCTGAACCGGCATGGCGGAAAGCACGCATTTCGCAGGCGAGCCATGCGTTTTGAGAAGATGTTTGTTTACGCTGCGTTCATATTTAACGCTTTACTTCGCCGCTGAGCAAAAGACATCGTCTGTTCTTAACAGATCATTTACTCTGACAGCTCCACCGGTCCACGATCCTCGTCGATCCGGCTGACCGCGATCACCGCCTGGGTGCGGCTTTCCACTCCCAGCTTCTGCAACACCGCCGAGACATGCGCCTTCACCGTGGCTTCCGACACGCCGAGCGCAAAGGCAATCTGCTTGTTGAGCAGCCCTTCCCGCAGCATCATCAGGACGCGCACCTGCTGCGGCGTGAGCGTGGCCAGTCGCCGGGCCAGCGCATCGATTTCCTCGTCCCCTTCGCCCGCCGGCTCGAGCTCCGTCGGCAGCCAGATCTCGCCTTTGAGCACCCGGTCGATAGCCTCCCGGATCGTCCCCACCGGAGACGATTTCGGAATATAGCCGGAGGCCCCCAGAGCAATCGCCCGGCGCATGACCGGGATGTCGTCGGTGGCGGACACCACGACCGTGGGCGTATCGGGAAACTGGGCGCGCAGGAAGGCAAGCCCCGCCAGCCCCTGCACGCCAGGCATCTTGAGGTCAAGCAGCACCAGATCGAAGCCTTCATCCTGCTCGAGCAGGGCTGCAACCTCGTCCAGCGACCCCGCTTCCTCGATATGAACGCCGTCATAGGCAGCCGTCAGTGACTGCGCGAGCGCGCCGCGGAACAGCGGGTGATCGTCGGCAATGATGAAGCGGTATCCCGTCACTTGTGTCCCTCGCATGCCCTGCCCGTTGGCCCTGTCAGGCCTGCCGTTCTCCATTGATTGTTCCGAGAAAATGCAGCGCAACCTCCCGCCTGTGCGGCCGGTCGCGATGTTCGAAGACATAGATCCCCTGCCAGGTGCCGAGCAGCATCCGCCCCCGGGCAACGGGAATGGAAAGATTGACGCCGGACAGCGCCGTCTTGATGTGGGCCGGCATGTCGTCGCTGCCTTCCGTGTCGTGCCGGTAGCCGGCATCCCGCGGCGCGAGTCGGTCGAAGGCATCCACCAGATCCTCGCGCACTGTGGGGTCGGCATTTTCCTGGATCACCAGCGAGGCCGAGGTATGCCGCATGAACAGGGTAAGCAGCCCGTCGCCGGCGCCGGCATCGGTAAGCCAGCCGGCCACCTGCCGCGTGATGTCGGTGAACCCCGGCCCGGCTGTCGCGACCGTGAGGACCGAGAGGCGCTGGTCGATCTGAGACGTCAAATATCCTCGCCCGGCTTTGTGTGGGCCCCCTGGGCAAACCGCATCAGCCGGCGGACCATGTCCTCGAAGAATCCGAAGATCTCCTCGATCTGCTTCTTCGCCGGCTCCGTAAGCCCGGTATCGGTTGCCTTGGCCAGTTTCTCGAGTTCGGCGACCCGCTGCTTGAGCGCCTCGTTCTCGGCCTTCAGCTCGGCCAGCTCCTCCCGCAGGGCGACGGTGTCGTCCGTCACCGCCGTGCAGACGATCGTGTCGTTGCGCCCGGTGCACTTGAGGACGCCGCCGGTCTGCTGGTCGAGCCGGAGGAAGCCGCCGTCGCTGGTTTCCTGGATCGTGTAGCGCTGCTCGGCCTGAAGCGGCGACATCCCGCAGGTCGCGACTGCCGCCGCCGCCCCGACGACCACCGCAAATGTCAGCGAAAAGATGCGCGTCGTCGGGAATGTGGTCATGGTTGCCTTCTCACAGTCTGCGCGCTTACAGGCTGCGCGCGATCAGCAGCTTCATGATCTCGTTGGTGCCGCCGTAGATCCTCTCGACCCGGGAATCGCGGAACATCCGCGCAATCGGGTACTCGTTCATATAACCATAACCGCCGTGCAATTGCAGGCAATCGTCGATGATCTTGGACTGCAGGTCGGTCACCCAGTACTTCGCCATCGAAGCTGTTGCCGCATCCAGCGTGCCCTTGACCAGACGCTCCGTGCAGTGATCGACGAACACCTTGATCACCGTCGCCGCCGTCTTGGCCTCGGCCAGGGTGAACTGGGTGTTCTGGAAGTCGATGATCGGCTTGCCGAAGGCCTTGCGCTCCTTCGCATAGGCGATCGTCTCGGCTACCGCCCGCTCGACGCGCGCCTGTGCCTGCACCGCGATCAGCAGACGCTCCTGCGGCAGCTGCCCCATGAGCTGGTAGAAACCCTGGCCCTCCTGGGCGCCGAGCAGATGGTCCGCGGTGACGCGCACGTCATCGAAGAACAGCTCCGAGGTGTCATTGGCCTTGAGGCCGATCTTGTCGAGATTGCGCCCGCGCCGGAAGCCCTCGACCTCGTCTGTCTCCACCACGAACAGCGACGTCCCCTTGGCGCCCTGGGTCGGGTCGGTCTTCGCCACCACGATGATCAGGTTGGCCAGCTGGCCATTGGTGATGAACGTCTTCTGGCCGTTGATGACATAGTGATTGCCGTCCTTCCGGGCCTGGGTCTTGATGCCCTGGAGGTCGGACCCGGCCCCTGGCTCGGTCATGGCGATGGCGCCGATCAGCTCGCCTGAGGCCATGCGCGGCAGCCAGCGCTTCTTCTGCTCCTCGCTGCCATAGTGGAGGATGTAGGGCGCGACGATGGCATTGTGCAGCATCATGCCGAAGCCATCGATGCCGGTGAGCCCCATCTGCCGGGCGATGACCGCGTCATGGAAGAAACTGCCGCCGGCGCCACCAAACGCCTCGGGGATCTCGGCGCAGAGCAGACCCTGCTCGCCGGCCTTCTCCCAGGCCGATCGGTCGACGATTCCTGCCTCTTCCCAGGCTTCGTAGTGAGGAGCGCATTCCTGCTCGAAGAATTGCCGGGAAGCGTGCTCCAGCAGGTCGAGCTCCTCGTCCATCCAGCTGGCTTTCGGCAGATTGAGTCCGTCGGTCATCGATAACCCTGTCCTTGAGATTAACTGGCGGCGGCGGCCGCGAGCTGTTCCTTTTCCTTCAACATGCCCTGAACGATCGCGCAAGTCCGTTCGAGATCGGAGATGGTCTGATCGAGTTCCTGGCGTTGCTGCTTTAGATCTTCCAGTCGCTCGGTGAGTTTCTCGGCCGCGAACTGGAGCTGTCTGATATGGCCGTCGCGCAGGTGATAGAGATCGAGCAGATCCTTGATCTCCTCCAGCGACAGCCCGATACGCTTGCCGCGCAGGATGAGCTGCAGCCGCGCCCTGTCCTTGTAGCTGAAGAGCCGGGTCCAGCCGCGCCTTGCTGGCGACAGCAGGCCCTTCTGCTCGTAGAAACGGAGCGTCCTTGGCGTGACATCGAACTCCTGACAGAGGTCCGATATGCTGTAGGTCCTGTCGCGTTCCGCCGTGGCACTGGCTGACCGGGTCATACGAGCTCTCCCTGGACTACCATTGTCGTTATACCCGTTGACCTTAGCGTCAACCATATAATGCGCAAGCCTGCTGCGGCTTCTGGCCCCCTGCCGGCGCAACGTTAACCGATAATTTACTGAGATAGTTAACCTTTATAGCACTGAATCACCGCCGACCGCGTTGTGGCTTTTCCCTTGTCACGGCTCGTACGAAAGTAAGAGTGAGTAATCACATGACAGCTGGCGCCCCCTGGAGCATCAAGGGAATCGACAATGAGGCGCGGGAACTGGCGAAGGAGGCCGCGCGGAAACAGGGGCTGACACTCGGACAGTGGCTCACCGCCATGATCCGCCAGAGCGCTGCCGGAACCATAGAGCCGGCCCAGGGCGTCCCCGCCCGCAACGTCACCGCCATTGAGGAAAAGCTTGAGCAGCTTGAGCAGCGTCTCTCCCAGCTCACCCGCGAACAGCAGCAGACGGCGGCCGCCCGCTTTTATAATGAGCAGACGACCATCCCCGCCGAGGCGCTTCTCGCCCGTCTCGACTGCCACGAGCGACGCACCGTCGAGGCTTTCGCCGCGCTGAATGATCGCCTGTCCGGCCTCGTCCGCTCGAACATGTCGGCCGGCCACCCGACCGAACTGCCCGCGCCCCTTGAATCCGCCCTGCGCCAGATCATCGAGCACACCGCCGCCAGCGAACAGCGCAACCGCGCCGCCCTGCAGGAAATGCAGGAGCGGCTTGCGGCCTTGTCGGAACAGGCCAGCAGCGCCCTTGCTGCCGGGGGCGTGCGGAATTCCCCGACCCTTGAGGCGGTGGAGCGCCGCTTCGCCGCCCTGGCCGAGCGCATCGCTCAGACTGAGCGTTCCATCGAGCAGCTTTCCGCCGCCGCCCCGGCCGCATCAGCCAGCGATGACTGGCGTGGCGAACTGGCCCGCAGCGAGGAGCGCCTCACGCGCCTCATTGACGAGATCCGCGCCCAGGCGGCAGGTCAGGATCATTCCCCGCTCTATGAGCAGATTGACCTGCTCGCCCGACGCCTGCAGGCGATGGAGCAGTCCCAGGCCGGGAACGATGCCGAAAGCCAGCTGCACGATTTGGCCGCCCGGATAGAGGCCCTGGACCAGCGCCTTACCCAGGCCATCGAGGATCAGCTCGGCGTCGATATTCTCGTCGAGCTCCAGACCCATATCGTCGCCTTGACCGCCAAGCTCGAAACTGTCGAGAAGCGCTTCGACGACATCGACGCGATCGAGCGCAGCGTGGCCGAGCTGTTCCACGCCATGGAGGCCAGCAAGGCAGAGGCCTCCAGCCGGGGAGCCGACACTGGCCCCTCCCCCGAGCTCCAGGCTTTGCAGAATGGCCTGCTTGCCGTGCGCAAGAGCCTTACCGAGGCTGAGGGTCAGACCAAGTCCACCCTTTCCGTGGTCCAGGAAACCCTCGAGAAGATCATCGAGCGCCTGACACAGGTGGAGCAGCGCCTCGATCGTCAGCCCGAGGTGCCCGAGTCGCCCGTGGTGACAGAGGCGGCTGAGCAGGGGGCCACACCGCCGCCTGATCTCTCCCGCGCTGCCGAAATCCCCGAGGTGCTGCGCAATATGCGGGTTCCGGCCGAGCCGCTGGCGACCACCACGCCCGCGCCCCATGAGACTTCCGCTCCCAGTGCGGGCGAGGCCGCGCTCCATGCCGCGATCGAGCCGCCGATCGACACCATCACCCGGCGCGATGACTTCATCGCCGCCGCCCGCCGCGCCGCCCTCGCCGCGGCGCAGTCACCCAATCCGCAGCCGCGCCGCTTCAGCGCGCTCGATCGCCTGCGCGTCTTCGGCCGCGGCAAGTCGGCCGACGACGACCATTCCGATGACGACACGCCCACGGTCAGCCATCGCAAGCCGCTTATCCTCGCCGGCGCTCTGGTCTTGCTGCTGGGGATTTCCGCTTATGGCACCGTGACCGGCCATCGCGGCACCCAGACCGCCGCGACTGCCACCAAGACCAACGCCGTTACCGCCGAGAAGGGCAAGCCTGCGACCGACGAAAAGTCTTGGACCATCGCCAATATCGGAGAGTGGCTACAGAAATTCGTCGGCCGCAACGGTCAGGCTACGGACATTCCCAGCATTGAGGGCGATCCGATCGCGACCGGCTCGATCAAGAAGACCACCCCCGCGCCCGACGCTCGCCCTGCCCCGGCACCGGCCGATCCGGCAGCGCCTGCCGCTTCCGCTGATTCCGCGCCCGGCAAGCGCTCCGATGCCCTGCCGCTGCCGGGTTCGTCATCGCCTGCCTACAAGGGCGCTGCCGCCCTTGCTGACACTCTTCCCGAGCGGGTTGGCCCGGAGGAACTGCGCCAGGCCGCGATGGAAGGTGATCAGCGCGCCCAGTTCGTCGTTGCCACCCGCCTGCTTGAGGGCGATGGTCCGAGCGAGCCCCAGGCGGCCCTGCGCTGGTTCCTGAAGGCGGCCGGTCAGGGTCACGCTCCGGCCCAGTACCGCGTCGGCGTCATGTATGAACGGGGCACCGGCATGCCCGCGAATCTTGCCATGGCCCGCGCCTGGTATCAGCGCGCCGCCGAGAAGGGAAACGTGAAGGCCATGCACAACCTGGCGGTGGCCCTTGCGAGCGACGAGACATCGGCCCCCGACTATGCCGCTGCCGCGAAGTGGTTCGCCGCGGCCGCCGCCTATGGCATCCGCGACAGCCAGTTCAATTATGGCGTTCTGCTGGAAAAGGGACTGGGCGTTCCGGCCAATCTGGAGGAGGCCTATTTCTGGCTCGCTCTGTGCGGCCGCGCCGGCGACCGTGAGGCTAGCGATCGGGCGCAGCAGATTGCCCGGCAGCTTGCTGGAGATCGCAGGAAGGCGCTGGATGAGCGCGTCGCTGCCTGGCGCCCGAAGCAGCCGCTCCAGGAGGCAAATGTGGTCACCATTGAGCCGCGCTGGCAGGATCTCCCTAAGCCGCTGCCGGGCCAGCGCGCCGAGCTGTCCCGGATCCGCAGCTGAGCTGAACCTCCATGACGCTGAAGGACGGCAGGCTCCCCAACCGACCGTCCGGCATCGTCAGTGGGCCACAGCCTCCATGGCTTGCCGATAGGTCATGGCATTTCCGCCAAGGGCGGCGGCGCGGCATTCCTTTTCGCGTCGGATGCCGATCAGGAATTTGAGATAGGCCGCCGTCTGCTCCAAGGTAGCGAAATCGCCGAAGCAGTCGACTTCATTGCGTGTATCCACGATGTAGTAGATCCGCCCCTTCTGGGTCAGGGACGGGGCAACCCGCTTGCGTATGGAGAACCCGTAGTCCTGCGCCAGCTCTTGCAGACGGCGATGGCGTTCGTCCGCGATCATTCGTACCCCCCGGTATTTTACTCAAACGTAAGCGATTCGTGACGCACGTGTAATATCCGGCGCGAATCACCCGGGAGAATTATTAACCAATTTTAAACCATAAAGGGAGGCGGGAAGCTCACCCTGGCAGGGGAACTGCGTTAAGGGCGAGTACTCGACCGGCGAGATAGAGCGACCCGCAGATCAGCACCCGCGGCATGGTCTCCCCGCTGCCGGCCCGCATGAGTGCGTCCTCGATCGACTGGGCAACCTCGCTCTCGATGCCCTGCTCGGCCGCGATCCGGGCGAGGTCGCCGGCATCCATGGCATTTTCCTCGCCATCTATGGTCAGCGTGACCACCCGCTTTGCCAGTCCTGCAAACGACTTGATGAATCCTGCCGGATCCTTGGTATTGAGCATGCCCCAGACGAGAATGAGGGGCCGCGGCACCCGCTCCTCGATATCGGCAATGCTCGCCGACAGGACTCGCCCGGCCGCCTCGTTGTGGCCACCATCGAGCCAGAGCTCAGCGCCCGCTGGCAGGAGGGTCGCAAGGGCGCCGCCATCGAGACGCTCGAGCCGGGCCGGCCAGTATGCCGTCTGCAGCCCCCTGGCGATCTCGGCCTCGCCGACGCCGGGCGCTGCGAGCTTGCGGATCGCGGCAATGGCTATGCCGGCATTGTCGATCTGGAACCTTCCGGGCAGCCGCGGCAGGGGCAGATCCAGAAGCTCGGTCTCGTCCTGATAGACGAGCCGCCCGTGCTGCTCGAAGCTCTGCCAGTCCTGACCGGCGATGGACAGCGGCGCGCCGGCTCGCGCGGCGCAGCGCTCGATCTCGTCCCGCGCCTCATCCTGCTGCGGGCCGATCACACCGGGCCGGCCGCGCTTGAGGATGCCGGCCTTTTCCCGTGCGATTTCCGCGAGTGTCTCGCCCAGGAACTGCTGGTGATCGTAGTCCACCATGGTGATCACCGACACCGCCGGGTCAACCATATTGGTGGCGTCCAGTCTCCCGCCCAGGCCCACTTCCAGGATGAGATAGTCGGCAGGGTGTCGCGAGAAGGCGACGAACGCCGCCGCCGTTGTGATCTCGAAGAAGGTAATCGGCTCGCCGCCATTGGCCTGCTCGCATTCCTCAAGCAGCGCCGTCAGCGCCTCGTCCGTGATGATCTCGCCGCCGCCGGGCGCGCCAAGCCGGATGCGTTCGCGGAAATGCACGAGATGCGGACTTGTATAGACATGTACGGATTTGCCCGCCGCCTCAAGCATGGAACGCATGAAGGTCACGACCGAGCCCTTGCCATTGGTCCCGGCGACATGGATCACCGGCGGCAGCTTCCTCTCCGGGTGACCGAGGGCCGCGAGCACGCGCTCCATCCGGTTGAGGGACAGGTCGATCACCTTCGGATGCAGGCTCATCAATCGTGACAGTACAGCGTCGCTTAGCGCCATGACCGCTCTCCCCCGCAAGGTCAGCGACCACGCGGCTTTCGCTTGTCTGTGAAACCCTTACTGGGCTTGAGCTGTGCCCGTGCTGCTGGCTTCCGCCGCCTCGGCCTCGGCATGGGCGACGACATCCTCGGGCTTCTGCCCCACTGGATCCGGCGCATTGGTGAGCGTGCGCACCAGGCGAGACAGCGTCGCCCGCATCTCGTGCCGGTGCACGACCATGTCCACCATGCCGTGCTCCATGAGGTATTCCGCCCGCTGGAAGCCGTCCGGCAGCTTCTCGCGGATTGTCTGCTCGATGACGCGCGGCCCGGCAAAGCCGATCAGCGCCCCGGGCTCGGCCAGATGGACATCGCCCAGCATGGCGTAGGAAGCCGTCACGCCACCAGTGGTCGGATTGGTCAGCACCACGATATAGGGCAGCCGCGCGTCGCGCAGCATCTCGACCGCCACCGTCGTGCGCGGCATCTGCATGAGCGACAGGATGCCTTCCTGCATGCGTGCGCCGCCGGATCCGACGAACAGGATGAACGGCGCCTTGCGGGTCAGGGCCTCGATGATGGAGGCAATGATCGCCTCGCCCGCTGCCATGCCGAGCGAGCCGCCCATGAATTCGAAGTCCTGCACCGCCGCGACGATCTCGACCCCATCCAGCGTGCCGGCGGCCGCCAGCACGGCGTCATCGCGGTTGGTCTTCTGCCGGGCTTCCTTCAGGCGATCCACATATTTGCGCTGGTCCCTGAACTTGAGCGGATCAACCGGCACCTTCGGCATCTCGAGCAGCGTGTAGCTGCCGCCGTCGAACAGCCCCTTGAGCCGCGTCTCCGGCGGGATACGCATGTGATAGTTGCTGCCGGGAATGACGAACTGGTTCGCTTCCAGGTCGCGATAGAAGACCATCTGGCCCGTCTCGGGGCACTTGACCCAGAGATTCTCCGGCACTTCACGACGCGCCAGGATGTTGCTGATCTTGGGCCGGACGAAATTCTTGATCCAGTTCACGCAGATGTCCTCTTAGTGCGTTTCCCGCGTCATACGCTGCAACGCCACCACGCGCCGGCGCCCATCCGGCGCCAGCACATTGTCACTCTCAGTCCTTACTCGGCCGCAACCCGCGCATTGCGCACGCCCGCGGCCAGATCGGCTACCAGACGGTGCACCGCCCCGGCAGTTGCCGGCGTAGCCTTGCCATCCGCGAGGCTGCCGCGCAGGGCTTCGACCAGCGCCGAGCCCACCACCACCGCATCGCCGCAAGCCGCCATGGCCCGCGCCTGTTCGGCCGTCTTCACGCCGAAGCCGATGGCGACCGGCAGCGACGTATGCGCCCGGATGCGGTTGACCGCAACCTCGACCGCCGCCGTCTCTGCGGCCCGCGTGCCGGTGATGCCGGTAATCGACACATAATAGACGAAGCCGCTGGTATTGCTCAGCACCTTGGGCAGACGCCTGTCATCGGTCGTAGGCGTGGCCAGCCGGATGAAGTTGAGCCCGGCCGCCATGGCCGGAAGGCACAGCTCCGCATCCTCCTCCGGCGGCAGGTCGACGATGATCAGGCCATCCACGCCCGCTTCCTTCGCTTCCTGGAGGAAGCGATCGACGCCCCGGCTGTAGATGGGGTTGTAATATCCCATGAGCACGATTGGCGTGACATCATCCTCCGCGCGGAATGCGCGCACCATGTCCAGCGTCTTGCTCAGCGTCTGGCCGCCGGCCAGCGCCCTCAGCGATGCCGCCTGGATCGCCGGGCCGTCCGCCATGGGATCGGTGAAGGGCATCCCCAGCTCGATGATGTCGGCGCCAGCGGCCGGCAGGCCTCGCAGGATGGCAAGCGACGTGTCGTAATCGGGGTCACCGGCGGTGATGAAGGTCACGAGCCCGGCCCGGCCTTCCTTCTTCAGCGCGGCGAAACGGTCCTCGATGCGGGTTCTCACGGCAACGGTCATCGTTCACATCTCCACGCCGAGATGCTCGGCAACCGCAAACACATCCTTGTCACCGCGACCACTGAAATTCGCAATGATGATCTCGTCCTTGCCCATTGTAGGCGCCAGTTTCTCCACATAGGCGAGCGCATGCGCCGTCTCAAGGGCGGGAATGATGCCCTCGAGCTTCGTCACCACCTGGAAGGCATTCAGCGCCTCGCGATCGGTGATCGGCACATAGGTGACGCGCCCGATGTCATGCAGCCACGAGTGTTCCGGTCCGATGCCCGGATAGTCGAGACCGGCCGAGATCGAATGGGCCTCCAGGATCTGCCCGTCGTCGTCCTGCAGCAGATAGGTCCGGTTGCCGTGCAGCACGCCCGGGCGACCGCCATTGAGCGAGGCGGCGTGCTCATTGGTGTCCATGCCCTTGCCCGCTGCCTCGATACCATAGATCTTGACGTCGCGGTCATCGAGGAACGGATGGAACAGGCCGATGGCGTTGGAGCCGCCGCCAACGGCCGCGACCAGCGCATCGGGCAGCCGGCCTTCCGCTGCCATGATCTGCTCGCGCGCCTCGTTGCCGATGATCGACTGGAAGTCGCGCACCATGGCCGGGTAGGGATGCGGTCCGGCAGCGGTGCCGATGATGTAGAACGTATCGTCCACATTGGCGACCCAGTCGCGCAGCGCCTCGTTCATGGCGTCCTTGAGGGTCTGCGCGCCGGCAGTCACTGGCCGCACCTCCGCCCCGAGCATGCGCATGCGGAACACGTTCGGCTTCTGCCGGGCGACATCGGTGGCGCCCATATAGACCACGCAGGGCAGGCCGAAGCGGGCGCAGACGGTGGCGACCGCCACGCCATGCTGACCGGCGCCGGTCTCGGCGATGATACGCTTCTTGCCCATGCGCAGGGCCAGGAGCACCTGGCCCAGGCAGTTGTTGATCTTGTGCGAGCCCGTGTGGTTGAGCTCCTCGCGCTTGAAATAGATCTTTGCGCCGCCGAGATGCTCGGTCAGCCGCTCGGCGAAGTAGAGCGGGCTCGGGCGGCCGGTATAATGCTTGTGCAGATCGGCGAGCTGCTCATGGAAGGCGGGATCGACCTTGGCCTGGTTATAGGCTTCCTCGAGGGCGAGGATCAGCGGCATCAAGGTCTCGGCGACGAAGCGGCCGCCATGAATACCGAAACGACCGCGCTCATCAGGCCCGGAGCGGAAAGTGTTGGCATTGTTTGCGGTCATTGTCATTCGGTCTCGAACTGCACCTGAAACAAGGATTGGACTCGCGCTTCTTAGCCCGCCGACTTCGCTGCCTCAATGAAATTCCTGATGAGGGCGGCATCCTTGACGCCGGGCGCGCTTTCCACGCCCGAGGATACATCCACCATCGGCGCGCCGGTGATCCGAATCGCTTCGGCCACATTGTCGGGCCTGAGCCCGCCCGACAGCATGAATTGCCCCATGCCTCGCCCGGCGAGCAGCGACCAGTCGAAGCTCACCCCATTGCCGCCGGGCAGCGCGTCCTGCACCATCTCGGCCGCTGCATCGAACAGGAGGAAGACAGCCGTTCCGGCATAGTTCTCGGCGCGGTCGATATCCTGCCCGTCGCGCACCTTGATCGCCTTGATCACCGGCAGACCGAACCGGCGGGTGATCTCCGCCACCCGAGCGGGGCTCTCGCTGCCATGGGCCTGCAGATAATCCGGCCGGATCTCCCGGGCGATCGCCTCGAGCAGTGCATCATCCGCATCGACCGTCAGCGCGACGATCTCGGCCCGCCCGCGCGCAGCCGGCGCCAGCGCACCGGCCTGCTCGATCGTCACGTTCCGCGGGCTGCGCGGAAAGAACACCAACCCCACCATATCGGCGCCCGCATCCAGCGCCACGTCCAGTGTTGCGCGCTCGCTGAGGCCGCAGATCTTGACCTTTACACTCAAACCGCCGCCTCGCGCGCAAACTCGATTTCCTCCCGGATGGCCCGGGCGGCCTTCACCGGATCGGCAGCGCCAGTGATCGGGCGGCCGATCACCAGGATATGGGCGCCGGCGCGGATGGTTTCACCGGGTGTGGCAATACGCTTCTGATCCCCCGTCTCCGCATTGGCGGGTCGGATGCCTGGCACCACCGTCATGAAGTGCGCGCCGAACTGCCTGCGCATCTCCGAAACTTCCGCCGGACTGCACACCACCCCATCCAGCCCGGAGCCCGCCACCAGCTCGGCCATGCGCAGCGCCTGCCGGGCAACGCCCTCGCTCACATCATAGCCGATGCTGGCAAGGTCCAGTGCGTCCAGGCTCGTCAGCACCGTCACCGCGATCAGCCTTGGCCGCGCGTCGGCTGGCGCCTCGTCCACTGCCTCGCGCGCCGCCTTCAGCATCGCCGGACCGCCCGCGGCATGTACATTGACGATCGCCGGCGGCACCGGCAGCCGCATCAGCGAGCGCAGCCCGCCGGCGACGGTATTGGGAATGTCGTGCAGCTTGAGATCAAGGAATACCGGAACACCGCAGCGGGCGACCCTGTCATAGCCGGCATGGCCATGGGCATAGAAGAATTCGAGCCCAACCTTGACGAATCCCACCTCGCCCTTGAGCGCGGTGGCTAGCTCGACCGCCCGCTCGAGCTCGGGCGTATCCAGGGCGACGCAGATCGGATTGTCATATGGGCTCATGTCACCACTCGGGCCTTGGGCACCCGCCCGGCCTCAGCCGTGAGGTGCAGGGGGAGCATCGGACCGGCAATCGGGCGCGTGGCCTGCCGTCATCCTCTGCCGGTTGCGCCCTTATAACAGAGCGCGGGGCCCATGGCGACCATTCGAGGCATATTCCTCAGGCCGCTCGCGGCGGCCCGCTGACGCGCCTAGATCAGACCGGATGCAGCGGCGCCGGGATGCCGGTGGGCCTCTCCGGTTCATCGGGCAGCGGGCCGCCCAGGCGGGCGAGCCCTCGCTGCAGATCCTCGCGCTCGAGCTCGAGCCGGCGGACTTCCTGACGGCGGTGCCGGGCTTCCTTGCGCCACTTGCCCTGGGTGAGCCAGGCCGAAACGCCGCCGATCAGCATGCCAAGGATCAGGCAGCTCATGAGCAGCACATAAAGCGGCACCTCGACGGCAAACCACGGCTGGTCGAGCGAGAACGGGTCGAGCGAGAACATGACCGGCCGCCGGTTGGCAACCGCGAGAATGATGACCAGAAGGGCGACGGGAACGCCGAATAGCCAGGAGAGGATGCGCTTCAAGCTGTCGCTCCATGTCAGCTCTGCAGGACCTGTCAGAGAATACCCTGCGGCCGAAGTCAATGCCAGTGGAGAGGCTGCCACACCCAGGCACGGTCGTGGGGAATACCTGGCTGAAGGTTGGCGCGGGCCCCTGGAGATACCGCCCGATGCCATCGCGATCCCCGCTGCCGGACCGACGGATGAAAACCCCTTGCCCTGGTGGCACGGTCGGTCATAGGCAAGGTCGCTGCCGGTTCAAAGGCGATGAAAGCCAGCACAGATATCAAGGCTTCAGGGGCAGGCAGGCCTTCGCCGATCGAGGTGACATGCTGCCGGCGCGACGCCGCGGGCTCCATCGCCGCCGGATTACCGATCCGACAGCCCGCCTCACTGCCTTGGCTCGCACCTGCTGCTGCCGCGTCAGTTTCACGGGCTCCTGAACACGCAACCTCGGCATTCCGCGCTGGCCCGCGGTGACTACAGCGCTGTTCGTCCCGGACGACACCGGGTGAATGCGGCCACCGGTTGGCTACCTGCAGGTTACGGCTTGCAGGCCTGCGGGCCATTCGGCGCAAGGACGCTCCGCCATTACCGCGCCGCGAGCCCCGTCAGGGCAGTACGCCCACCAGAACAGCAGGGCGGCCCATTTCGACATCCTCAAGGCCCCGTTTGCAGAAGTGATAGTGCATGCCGACCACAATGCCGGCTCAGGCTACTGTCCGGAGGCGCCGCCCGGCCACAATTGCGACCGCCGTTGCGCCAGCAACCCGCCCGTCCCGGACGCAGACCGTTGCCAGGAACTCACTCGTCGTCTTCGTCGCCGCCAGGATCGGCGCCGCCGTTGAGGCGATCGCGCAGATCCTTGCCGGTCTTGAAATAGGGCACCCGCTTGGCATCCACCTCAACCGGCTCGCCGGTGCGGGGATTTCGGGCCGTCCGCGCCTCACGTTCCTTGACCGAGAAGGCGCCGAAGCCCCTCAACTCCACCCGGTCTCCGCGGGCAAGAGCGTCCCTGATCTCGTCCAGGATTGTGTTGATGATACGCTCGACGTCACGTTGATAGAGGTGAGGGTTCTGCTGAGCTATATGCAGAATGAGCTCAGACTTGATCATGTCCTTACCCCCGCAGCGACATTTGCCCCGAAGCCAACAGTTCCAGACTGTTAGTAATCGTTAGGGTGCCAAATGGAAATCAGGCCGTCAAGGCTAAGTCTTTCTGCCCCAATAGTTTTTTCGAGTGTGTCATAAAAGCCACCAAGTCCGAGTCCGGTGAGCACATATCGGGCGACGCGCGCGCCCAACCCCAAGTCCTTGGTTTCGGACACCGACCAGTCGACCACCTTGAGCCCTTCGGGAATTCCGCGGCGGCTGGTCAGCCATTCCACGGCCTCCTTCTCGCCGCCCAGCGCATCCACCAGTCCCACATCCACCGCCTGCCGGCCGGTGAAGACACGCCCGTCCGCCACCTGCTTCACGTCCTCGATGTCCATGCCGCGCCGCTCGGCCACAAGCCCGATGAACCAGCGATAGCTGTCATCCACCAGTGACTGGGTCACCCGGCGCACTTCGTCGGTCAGCGGGGTGAAGGGCGAGGGTTCGGCCTTGAGCGGGCCGCTCTTGATCTCCTTCACGGAGACGCCGAGCTTTGCCAGCAGGTCCGTGATCTGCGGCCATTGGAGGATGACGCCGATGGAGCCCGTGGTGGTATTGCCCAGGGCGAAGATCTGATCGCCCGCAATGGCTGTGATATAGCCCCCCGATGCCGCGACGGTCCCCATGGTCGTCACCACCGGCTTCTTGCCCGCCAGTTCCCGCAGGGAATTGTACAGGACTTCCGAGCCGGCCGTGGTGCCGCCCGGGCTGTTCACGTCCACGATGACCGCCTTAACGCGATCATCCTTGCGCAGCTTTTCGATGAGCTTGGTGTAATTGTCCACGTCCGCGATGACGCCGGAAACGCGGATACGCGCGATATGGTCGCGCATCTTGCCGATCTCGGCGGTGCCCGTGCCGGCAAGGATCGCCAGCAGCAAAGCGCCCAGCAGGGCAAGACCTGCAACTATTCTCCAAAAAGACAGCCGCCGCTTGAGGCGGCGGCGGTCTGCTAGTGCGTCAGCATCGGCAATCACGGCAGCGGTCCAACCCGTTGGTTCCTCTGCCGTGACTATAGCCGATATCAGGCGTCCTTGTCGTCGCTCTCGTCGTCAGCCTGCTGCTTCGCGCGGTTGAGCGCGGCACCCAGGATGTCGCCAAGCGAGGCGCCGGAGTCGCTCGAGCCGTACTGCGCAACGGCAGCCTTCTCCTCGGCGATCTCGAGAGCCTTGATCGACACCGCGATGCGGCGGCTGGCCTTCTCGAAGTTGGTGATGCGGGCATCAACCTTGTCGCCGACGGCGAAGCGCTCAGGCCGCTGCTCGGCGCGATCGCGGGACAGGTCGGCACGACGGATGAAGGTGGTCAGGTCCGTATCGGCGATCTTCACGTCGATGCCGCCGTCCTTCACCGCGATGACCTCGCAGGTCACCACGTCGCCCTTCTTCATGCCCTTCGCGGCGCCGGTCTCGAGCGGATCTTCCTGCAGCTGCTTGAAGCCGAGGGAGATACGCTCCTTCTCCACGTCCACATCGAGGACGGTCGCCTTGACGATGTCGCCCTTCTTGTAGTCCTGGATGGCTTCCTCGCCGGAACGGTTCCAGTCCATGTCGGACAGGTGCACCATGCCGTCCACGTCGCCGTCGAGACCGATGAACAGACCGAACTCGGTGATGTTCTTGATCTCGCCTTCCACGACGCTGCCGACCGGATACTTCTCGGCGAAGGAATCCCACGGATTGGGCAGGCACTGCTTGAGGCCGAGCGAGATGCGACGCTTGTTCGGGTCGACCTCGAGAACCATGACCTCGACTTCCTGGCTGGTCGACAGGATCTTGCCGGGATGCACGTTCTTCTTGGTCCAGCTCATCTCGGAGACGTGGACCAGGCCTTCGACGCCCTCTTCCAGCTCGACGAACGCACCGTAGTCGGTGATGTTCGTGACCGTACCGGTGACCTTCATGCCGACCGGATACTTGGCCTCGACACCCTCCCACGGATCCTTGTCCAGCTGCTTCATGCCCAGGCTGATGCGCTGCGTCTCGGAATTGATCTTGATGATCTGAACCTTGACGGTCTGACCAACCGACAGGACGTCGGCCGGATGATTGACGCGCTTCCAGGAGATGTCGGTGACGTGCAGCAGGCCGTCGATGCCGCCGAGATCAACGAACGCACCGTAATCGGTGATGTTCTTGACCAGGCCTTCGACCACCTGGCCCTCGGTGAGGCTCTGGACCAGCTCCGAACGCTGTTCGGCGCGGGTTTCCTCGAGAACGGCGCGACGCGAGACGACGATGTTGCCGCGGCGCTTGTCCATCTTGAGGATCTGGAACGGCTGCGCGACGTTGAGCAGCGGCGCGATATCGCGGATCGGGCGGATATCGACCTGGCTGCCCGGCAGGAAGGCCACGGCGCCGCCGAGATCGACGGTGAAGCCACCCTTGACCCGGCCGAAGATCGTGCCTTCGACGCGCTCATTGGCCTCGAACGACTTCTCGAGCCGCACCCAGGCTTCCTCGCGGCGTGCCTTCTCGCGCGACAGAACGGCTTCGCCCATGGCGTTCTCGACGCGCTCGAGATAGACCTCGACCTCGTCGCCCGGGCGCAGGACGTCTTCCTTGCCGTTCGTCATGAATTCCTTGAGCGGCACGCGCCCTTCGGTCTTCAGTCCGACATCAATGACGGCGAAGTCGTTCTCGATGGCAACGACCTTGCCCTTGACCACGCTGCCTTCGGCAAAATCCGACGTGCCCAGGCTTTCGGCCAACAGTGCTTCGAAATCCTCGCGTGTCGGATGCAGCGAAGTCGTGTTTGCGTCAGTCATGAAACCTCGTTTGTAAGGACCGCTCCGTGGAGCGATCAGTGTTTGCCCACGGCGGAAACCGCAGGACGTCCCGGTCAGCGATCTCGAGGATCGTTGCCAGGCTATGACCATCTACTTGTTCCGGATGCCCTATACGCCTGGTGCAAGCGGCTGGGACCTTTCGGGATTACAGCGACCGCTGCATCCCTATTCCCGTTTGCCGCATGATGATGTCAGCAGCTTTCCTGAACGCGCTCTCTATATCTAATTCCGTAGTATCCAGCAAGACGGCGTCCTCGGCCATCTTGAGCGGAGCTGTCGCGCGTTCGGCGTCGCGGGCATCACGGTTGCGTAATTCTGCCTCCACGGCCTCTAATGTAACGCTCTCACCTTTGGCGACAAGCTCTGCATGGCGGCGCCGCGCCCTTTCGGCTACGCTTGCGGTAACGAAAAGCTTCACGTCTGCCCCGGGGCACACCACCGTGCCGATGTCCCGACCATCGAGCACCGCGCCTTTCCGCCCGTCCGGCGGGCATGCCGCGAACTGTCGCTGATAGTCGAGCAGCGCCGCCCTCACCGCCGGATGCGCAGCAACGATCGAGGCAATGCGCCCCGCCTCGCCCGAGCGGAGTTCGTCATCGGCGATCGAGCTCGCGCCGATGCGCGACACGACGCCGGCAGCCGCCTGCTCGTCCGCCGCATCGATGCCGGCGCGGATGGTCAGCACGGCAACGGATCGGTAAAGCGCCCCCGTATCCAGATGCGCAAAGTTGAATGCCGCCGCGATCCTGCGCGAGATCGTGCCCTTGCCGCTGGCCGCCGGCCCGTCCACGGCCACGACGACCGGCCGATGCTCCGCTTGCGCCTTCATCGATGACTACTCCAGGAACCCTATCAACACGGCGCTTCTAGCCGATTTTGACCCATCCGCCTATAGCGCCGGCGGGCGACAAAGCCAAAGAACAGAAACAGCAATAACGAAAGAGCTTATCTTTAAAATTGCAGTATTCGGAAATTCAGACCTCCCTCATTTTATTTTTTCTTGAGAGAAATTCATGACGTTTATAATCTGATCCAAAAACATCACAGGGAGCGCTAATGGTCGCGCGGATCAACACGGTCGCCTTCCAGGGCATCGAGGCCGTCCCGGTCGATGTCCAGGTGCAGATCTCCTCGGGCTTTGTCGGCTTCACCATTGTCGGCCTCCCCGACAAGGCGGTGGCTGAAAGCCGCGAGCGCATCCGCGCCGCCCTCACCGCCGTCGGGCTGTCGTTGCCTCCCAAACGCATCACCATCAACCTCGCCCCGGCCGACCTGCCCAAGGCCGGCAGCCATTACGATCTGGCCATTGCTGCCTGCCTGCTGACCGCCACCGGTGTCCTGCCCGGTGAGGCCCTTTCCCGCTATATCGTGCTCGGCGAGCTTGCTCTCGACGGATCCATTCTGCCGGTAGCCGGTGCCCTGCCTTCAGCCATCGCCGCCCAGGCACAGCGCAAAGGCATCATCTGCCCGGCCTCCTCCGGTCCTGAGGCCGCCTGGGCCGGCGACGACATCGACATCGTTGCGCCCGACAACCTTATCCAGCTGATCAACCACTTCAAGGGCACCCAGCTGCTGCTCCGGCCGCGTGTATCGCCGCCAGAGCTCCCGCGATCCCGGCTGGATCTGCGCGACATCAAGGGCAACGAAAGCGCCAAGCGCGCCCTCGAGGTGGCCGCTGCCGGCGCCCATAACCTGCTGATGATTGGCCCCCCGGGCGCCGGCAAGTCAATGCTCGCCCAGCGCCTGCCGACCATCCTGCCGCCGATGACCGCCGCCGAGATCCTCGAGACCAGCATGATCAACTCGGTCGCCGGTGAATTTTCCGAAACGAGGCTCAGTCCGCGCCGGCCCTTCCGCGCGCCGCACCACACGGCCAGCCAGGCCTCCCTGGTGGGTGGCGGCCTGCGCGCCCGTCCCGGCGAGATGAGCCTCGCCCATAACGGCGTGCTCTTTCTCGACGAGCTGCCGGAATTCCAGCCACGGGTTCTCGAAGCTCTTCGCCAGCCGCTCGAAACCGGCCTTGTCGTCGTCGCCCGGGCCAACAATCACGTGACCTACCCGGCCCGCTTCCAGCTTGTGGCGGCGATGAATCCCTGTCGCTGCGGCTTTGCCGGCCAGCCCGGACGGACCTGCCCCCGTGGCCCGCGCTGCGCCGCCGAATATCAGGCGCGCTTGTCCGGCCCCCTGCTCGATCGCATCGACATCGTGCTTGAGGTGGCTGCCGTCAGCATCGAGGATCTGTCCCTGCCTGCTCCCCGGGAGGGCTCGGAGGATGTGGCCCGGCGCGTGGCGGCTGCCCGCAGCATTCAGCTTGAGCGCTATCAGCACCTCGCGGATCAGGGCATCCGCACCAATGCCATGGCTGATGGCGAAGTGCTGACCGAATTTTCCACGCCCGACAGCGAGGGCCTTCGCCTGCTGCAGGAGGTCGCAAACCGCGCAAGGCTGTCGGCCCGCGGCTATCACCGTACCCTGCGAGTTGCCCGCACGATCGCCGACCTTGCTGGCGAGCCGGTCATCCGTCGGGTCCATGTGGCCGAGGCCCTGAGCTATCGTAACGAGATACGCACCTTGTCGCTTGCCGCCTGATAACGCGAAGGAAAAGCTTAGGGGCAGAAAAAATCGCAGCTATACGGTAGAGTACAGTATTGTTGATCCGATCTTCTTGGGCGCCACCGGAACGCGCGAATGCTGCTCGACTACCAGGATCCCCCCGGCCTGCTCCGGCGATTGGGAAGCAGGCAGGCCATTGACCTGATGTTGCTGGGAGCCGCGGTCCTCTGCTTCGCCTGCGCCTTGGGGCTGCTGGTTTTCGGCGTCCCCTACGCGCCGATCTTTTCGGGCGAAACGCGCTTCACCAGCATTCCGGTCTTCATCGCCCTGGTGGCCATGGGGGCGGCCTTTTCGTCCGGCGTGATCACACGGCACAAGATCCGCGAGCTGAAGACTCGTGCGGCCGAGCTCCGCGCCAGCGAGGCCCGCTACCGCAGCCTGATCGACAGCCAGGGTGACGTCATCCTGCACCTGTCCCGCGACGGCTTGGTCAAGTATGCCAACCGCGCGTTCACTGAGATCTTCGGCATTTCCGCGTCATCTATCGTAGGCCGTCCCCTCGAACTGCAGGTGATCGAGGGCCGTTCCCATGCCGACGCTCATGCCGAGCTCGATCTCTATCCCCACCGGGTGAGCTTCGACCAGAAGGTCATGACCCCGGCCGGCGAGCGCTGGTTCCTCTGGGAAAGCGGCGCTCTGGCTGATGCTCTGGGCAATGTTACCGAGATCCAGAGCATCGGCCGCGACATCACCCGGCTGAAGCTGGCGATCCAGGAGGCCGCCGAGGCCCGTGACAATGCCGAGGCGGCCAACCGCGCCAAGACCATGTTCCTGGCTACCATCAGCCACGAGATCCGCACGCCCATGAACGGCGTGATCGGCATGCTCAACATGCTGCAGGACACCTCGCCCACCCCGGAACAGCGCTCCTATATCCGTACCGCCGAGGTCTCTGCCCGCGCCCTTCTTTCGCTCATCGACGAGATCCTCGATCTCTCCAAGGCCGAGGCCAGCCAGCTCAATCTGAGTTTCGAACGCTTCTCCGTTGTCGAGCTGGCTGAGAACGTGACCGAGCTCCTCGCTCCCCGCGCCTATGCCAAGTCCCTCGAGATTGCCTGCCGTCTCGAGCCCGGCCTGCCCTTCGAGGTCATTTCCGATGGCGAGCGCATTCGCCAGGTACTCATCAATCTTGCCGGCAATGCGCTGAAGTTCACCGAGACCGGTGGCGTCACCATCCGCGTCGGGGTCCAGCCGGCAGAAGAGGATGCGGAACCGGGCAAGGTCAATCTGCACTTCGAGGTCAGGGATACGGGCATCGGCATAGAGCCCGACATGCTGCCCCGGATCTTCGATGCCTTCGCCCAGGCTGAGACTGGCTACGCCCGCCGCTATGGCGGCACGGGCCTGGGGCTCACCATTTCCCGCCGCATCGTCGACCGGCTTGGCGGCCGCATCGACGTGGAAAGCACCCCCGGCAGGGGCTCGACCTTCAGCTTCACCGTGCCGGTCGAGCCTGCGCCGGGCACCCAGTTCGTTAAGCCCGGACAGATGGACGGCGCCCGCGTCCTGATGATTGTCGCACCCGGTGCCGTCGCGACCTGCCTTCGGGGGTTCCTTGCCGATGCCGGCGCCGAGATCATCGAGCCCGGCGACTTGGCCGACCCTGTCCGGATCCGCGAAGACATCGGCGGATTTGTCAAAGGCAATGCCGACAGTCCGCAGCGGCGTCAGATCGTGCTGGTTGACAGCCCCTATGCCTCGCTCGTCCCCACGGTACTGCGCTCCATGCCGCAGGAGAAGTGGCCGCAGACCTGGCTGCTCCTGGCCGCAGAGGAACGAGTCGACCTGCTCCCTTCCATGTCGGAGGTCTATGCCGGCTACATGGTGAAGCCCCTGCGCCTCAGTTCCCTGTACCGCTGGCTCGGCTCGGGCGACTTGCCCGGAGGCGCAAACGCTGCTCGCGCCCTGAAGGTCGAACCGCCCGCCACCCAGCAGCCCCTGCGCATCCTCCTGGTCGAGGACAACCTGGTCAACGCCCTGCTCACCAAGACCCTCCTGCAGCGCCTCGGCCATCATGTCCGCCATGTCACCACCGGCGCCTCCGCCCTGGCCGAAATCGAGAGCTTGCGCGGCAACGACGCGGAAGCCCTCGACCTCGTCCTCATGGACGTTCAGATGCCCGACATGGATGGGCTCGAGGTTACCCGTCGCGTGCGCGCATCCGAGATCCGCGCCGATGACGGCCGGCGCCTGCCCATTATCGCGCTCACCGCCAATGCCATGCAGGATGACCGCTATGCCTGCCTCGAAGCGGGAATGGACGGCTTCCTGCCTAAGCCCTTCCGGGTCGTCGAGCTCGAGCAGGTCATGCAGCAGATCGTCCGCGAGCCCGCATCGCCCGCCTAAGGTCCGATCACCGCAGCCTCACTGCGGCTCATGGCCGAATGGCCACGGCCTGCGGGCAACGCGCGATCCGTTTTGCCCGCCCATCGGATGCTCTGGACCGTGCGCCCCACACCTTGTCCTGGCAAGCTGTGCTGCACAAATACTCTGTAACCCGAGAAAACCCCGTTTCGGCCTTGTCCCTGTGATCCTTGCCTGATTTATGAGAGGCTGGAACAAACAGGCGGACGCTGCCGGCCGCCGCGACACCGAACAGGGGGCGCGTTGACCATGACGACTGACAGCTTCGATTGGAAGGCCTCTCTTCCCGCCTGGGGTGATGACATCTTGCCGGCCGGCAACTTCCTCGGCCGCAAGGGCAAGCTGGTCGTCCGCCTGAGCGAGAGCCAGCAGGAGCTCGCGGCCGCCCAGACCCTGCGCTACCGCGTTTTCTACGAGGAGCGGGGCCTGGCCGCATCCCCCGAAATCCGCCTCGCCGGCCGCGACAGCGATGCCTTTGACGCCATCTGCGATCATCTTCTGGTCCTCGCCCCTGCCGAGGAGGCCGGTGAGGATGCAATCCTCGTGGATGGCGGCGAGGTAGTCGGCACCTATCGGCTACTGCGCCAGGAGGTGGCGGAGAAAACCTTGGGCTTCTACTCCCAGGGCGAGTTCGACATCGCCTCGCTGATCTCGGCCCGGCCCGACCTGCGCTTCCTCGAGCTCGGCCGGTCCTGCGTGCTGAAATCCTACCGCACCCGCCCGGTGGTGGAGCTCCTCTGGCAGGGCATCTGGAACTATGTCCGCCTGCACCGCATCGACGTGATGTTCGGCTGTGCGAGCTTCGAGGGCACCGATCTGAACTCCCTCAGGCGGCCGCTACAGTTCCTGCGCGCAAATTTCCGTGCCCCGGACGAATGGTCGATCAGCGCCCATCCCGACCGCGGCTATTTCGTGCCCTTCACCGAGGAAGACGTGATGGACGAGCGCCAGGCCCTCCGCATGCTGCCCCCGCTGCTGAAGGGCTACCTGCGGCTGGGCGCCTTCATTGGCGACGGTGCCTATGTGGACTATCAGTTCAATACCGTCGACGTGCTGATCATCCTGCCCGTCTCCGCCATCAACAGCCGCTATTTCGACCATTTCGGCCAGCCCGACGAGACCCCCCGGCTCTAGGGAACAAAGGGGCATCCCTGCCGTTTACCCTGTAACATGGAGGTAACGGACATGACCGGAGGGAATTCGATGGACTGTACCCCGAAGACCAAGAAGGAGAAGGACGCTGATCTGGACGAGGCGCTTGACGAAAGCTTCCCCGCCAGTGACCCGCCGGACCTGACTCCGAAGCCCGAATGCGACGAAGCGCCGGTCCCCGCGCGCAAGAAACCGGCAGCCCCGTAAGCCTGCCGGTTCCCTGAGACGCGTCAGCGCAGAAACGGATTGGTCGCCCGCTCGTGCCCGATCGTGCTGGCCGGGCCATGGCCGCAGACGAAGCTGTAGTCATCAGCGAGCGGCAGGAGCTTGGTGCGGATCGAATTGAGCAGCGCCTCGTGATTGCCGCCCGGCAGATCCGTCCGCCCCACTGATCCGGCAAACAGCACGTCCCCCACCATGGCGAAGCGGTGAGCGTGGTTGATATAGACCAGGCTCCCGGGCGAATGGCCAGGACAATGCCTGATCTCGAAGACCTGCTTGCCCACCTTCAGCTCGTCGCCCTCGTTCAGCCACTGGTCAGGCACTAGATTGCGCGCGCCGAACAGCCCATAGCCGCGGCCCGTCTGCTCGAGCATATCCAGGAGGAACCGGTCATCCTCGTGCGGCCCCACGACCTTGACGCCCAGCTTTTCCCGCAGCTCGTCCGCCCCACCGGCATGGTCGATATGGCCGTGGGTGAGCACGATCTGCTTTACGTCGATGCCCGTCTCCTTGATCGCCTGCTCGATCATCGGCACATCCCCGCCCGGATCGAACACGACGCCCTCATTGGTCTCGGAGCACCAGAGCAGGGTGCAGTTCTGCTGGAAGCCCGTAACGGGCAGGATGGCGGCGCGCAGGGTTGGTTCAGACATTACGGCGCTTTCTGATCGGCTGACGGGATGGTAGACGCCTGCTTTCGCATACGATTGGCATCCTCGACAAGCTTCGCGCGCACCTCCCGCGGCAGAAGCTGCAGCACCGACATCATCTCGCTCATGCGCGCCCTTAGCCCGTGCAGCTGATCGAGCAGGTCGAGGATCACCCCGACCCCTTCCTCGTTCACCCCCAGATCATGCTGGAGATCGTGAATGAGCTGCACCCTGGCAACATCCACCTCGGTGAACACCGTCTCGCCGTCATTCTCCACCGGTGACAGCCACCCCTCGCTGACCCAGCGCTCGAGCACCACGTCATCGATCCGGGCCCGCATCCTGAATTCCTTGACGGTCAGCATTTACACCTCCAGCCCCGTCCTTGGATTTCCCTTCTCCGTCCATCCTTGCATGAAGGCCTCAAGCTGGGGATCCGGTTCCTGCGGCAGCACCACCTTGAGCGACACATACTGGTCGCCCGCCGTGCCATCGCGCCGCTTGACTCCCTTGCCCTTGAGCCGCAGGGTCGTGCCGCTATTGGACCATTTCGGCACGGTCACCGTCACCATGCCGGAAGGCGTGGGAACCTTCACCTTGCCGCCGAGCACCGCCTCGCGCACCGTGATCGGAATCTCCACCCGGATGTCGTCGCCATCGCGCACGAAGAACGGATGCGGCCTGACCGAGATCTCGACCAGCGCATCGCCCGGCCTGCCCTGCCCGACGCCCGGCATGCCCTTGCCGCTGAGCCTCAGGATCTGTCCGTCCCGTGTCCCTGCGGGAATGCTCACGTCAATGGTGGAGCCGTCCGGCAGCGACAGCCGCTTGCGTCCGCCATTCACCGCGTCGAGGAAGTCGACCTCCAGGTGGTAGCGCACATCCGCCCCCCTTAGGTTGGCTGAACGCGCACGTCCCTGTCCGCCGCCCTGCCGCCCGAACAGATCGGCGAGAATGTCATCGAGGTCGACGAAATCGGCGTAGCCGCCGGTATTCTCATAGGCATTGCCCGGACCGCCCGCATATTCCCGGTAATAGCGCCGTTCGTAGCGCGGGCCCGTCTCATTGCCACTGGCATCGATCTCGCCGCGGTCGTAGCGGGCGCGCTTTTCCGGATCGCTCAGCAGGTCATAGGCGGCGGAAATCTCCTTGAACCGGCGCTCGGCGTCGGCGTCCCCCGGATTGAGATCCGGATGATGTTTCTTGGCCAAGGCCCGATAGGCTTTTTGGATGTCCTTTTCAGAAGCATCGCGGCCTACCCCGAGGATCTTGTAGGGGTCGGCAGAACTCATCAGATGTCCCTATGTTGCAGTCAGCCAGTTGAAATATTTGCAGTCATTCAGTTGGCTAGGCAAGAACACGGCCCGCCGCAGCCCCTCGTCCCGGGGGTGATGGCCTCAGCTGCAGGAGAGACCTCTCGCCCGGTCTGATCGCGCTGGCGGCATCCGCCCCGTCGCTTCCGGACCGGTACTGGCGGCACGTCAACAAGGCTGGTGCATGGCGGGCCCTGCCGGGTTACATAGGAAGCCATGACGAATTTGCCATATGCCATCCTCACCCGGTGCCTCGGCGCTCTTGTGCTGGGCTTGGGTTTAGCCATCCTCCTCACCTCGGCACCGCTTCAGGCCCAGAGCGGCGTGAACCGCGAGGCGGTCGAGCGCCAGTTCCGGCAATGGCTGGACAAGACCCTGTGGCCCGAGGCTGCCCGCGCTGGCGTTTCCGAGCGCACCTTCCGCCGCGCCTTTGACGGCGTTACCCTCGACTGGTCGATGCCCGAGCTCTCGCCGCCCGGCGCCAGGCCCGACAGGCCGCAGCCCCAGACCCAGGCCGAATTCTCGAGCCCCGGCAAGTATTTTTCCGAGAAACGCCTGGCTACGCTCGAGAAGGACGGCCGCGCCCTCCTGCAGAAATGGTCGAAGACTCTCGACCGCATCGAGAAGCAGTACGGCGTCCCGCGCGAGATCATCGTTGCCATTTGGGGCCGCGAGTCGCATTACGGCCAGGTGAAAATCCCGCATGATGCGATCCGCACCCTGGCCACCGCCGCCTTCATGGGCCGGCGCAAGCCTCTCTTCCATGCCGAGCTGATCGCCGCCCTGCGGATCCTCGAGGAGGAGCACATCACCCATAACGCCATGAAGAGTTCCTGGGCCGGCGCCCTGGGCCAGCCACAGTTCATGCCGTCGAAATATCTGCGCTATGCGGTTGATTTCGATGGCGACGGCCACCGCAATATCTGGACATCCGTGCCCGACACGCTGGCCTCGATCGCCAACTATCTGAGGCAGCACGGCTGGGTACCTGACAGCCCTTGGGGCGTCGAGATCGCTCTGCCCGAGCGCGTCTCCTGCACCGAGGAAGGGCCGCTCCAGGGCCGCCCGGTCTCGGCCTGGAACGCCGCCGGCATCAGGCAGATCGACGGCCGTCCCCTGCCGAACTTCCCGCGCCAGACCTTTCTCATGGCCCCGGCCGGCCGCCTCGGCCCTGCCTTCATCGTCTCAGAGAACTTCTACGTCCTGAAGCACTACAACGAGTCCGACCTCTACGCCCTGTTCATCGGCCATCTTGCCGACCGTTATCGTAAAGGCCGCCCGATGGTGACGCCTTGGGCTGAGATCTCTGGCTTCACCCGCCAGGATGTCCGCCGCTTGCAGGACCGGCTGATGGCCGCTGGCCTGGATGTCGGCAAGCCCGACGGCCTCATCGGCTTCAAGAGCCGCATCGCCGTGGGCATCTGGCAGAACCGCAACGGCATGCGCGAGACGTGCTTCCCGGACCGCGCCCTGGTCATGGGGCGCTGATCGCGCCGCCTGCGGCCCGCAGCGCCCGCCGCTGCCCATCGCCGACCATGCGGCAATGAAAAGCCCCGGTCCGAGCTCGGACCGGGGCTTTATCATGTCAAACGCAAACTGCAGCCTCTGCGCAGGGACAACTGCCTATTTCTTCTGCGCCGCCATACGCACCCGCGTCCGGGTCTCGGCGACGATCTTGTCATACTGCTTGAGCTGGTCCGGCGACAGGATCTTGGACATGGCCTGCCGCTCCTTGCGGCCAATTGCCTGGAGCGGGCCTGAGGCCTGCATCAGCTTGTCGAAATCCGGCTTGGCATTCGGGTCGATTCCGAACTGCTTGAACACCGCCATCATATCCGCGCGGCTCTTCTGCGTGATCGACCGCACTTCCGCCCGCTGCTGGGGGGAAAGGTCGAGCTTGCTCTCCACATTGGCGTCATAGATGGTCTGGGCCGAGACCGGCACGGCAACCGTCAGGCCCGCAAAGCCCAATGCCGCAGCAAGCATGAATCGGCGAACGATCGGACGTGACATTAGCATTCCTCTGGCTGTTGGGACGGCTACGCCCCCAAAGCGGCTCCTGATCCCGTGCTACGCGGACATTTCGTCATAATTGCGTAGCCGAAGCCGCCTCGTCATGCAAACGGCCTTTTCGCAGACAACCAGCCATGGACCACACGGGTTCCTAAAAGGAAAACCCCGCCGGGGAGGAGACGGGGCTTCCAGGGTGACCGATACGCATTGGGCGCGTTGGAGTCATCGGCCACGGGGCGGGTTCCTGCGAAAGCGCTACGAAGGAGGCCTTGCGTAGAGGGGGGTCACTTCCGCACCCGCCGACATTCATCATGCTGACTATTTTTTCAGGTGTCCAATTCCGGTGATGGATCAGGGTGCTGCATCTTTGCGATGGCCATTCTCCTGTCAGCCGGAAAAAATTCCGTGTGGGGCGGAACGCATTTTGCACAACCGCGTTCTTTCATTGCTCAATCGCAATATGTCAGCCGCCCCCGGTCATGTATTGCGGTTGGGCAGGGGATCCTGCTGCCATGCGGGGCAGGATCCCACTCCCCTTTTCCCGAAATCGAAGGCGATCAGTAACCGCGCTTGAGGTCGACGGCATGCGTCAGCTTGCCGGTGCGCTCGAACGTGTCGATCTGCGCCAGGATGTTCTTCGTCACTGCCTCCGGCTCGGAGTCGCTGGCATTATGCGGCGTGATGATCACCCGCGGATGCCTCCACAGCGGGCTGTCGGGGCTCAGCGGCTCCTCCTCGAACACGTCGAGGCTCGCGCTGTAGAGATCGCCATTGTCGAGCGCCGCGAGGATATCCTTCTCCACCTGGATCTTGCCGCGACCGGCATTGATGAAGGCCGGCCCCTTGAGATGACCGTCGCGCGCGAGTTCCCTGAACGCCGCCGCGTTCATGAGGCCGTGCGTCTCCGGCGTATGCGGCATCAGGCAGACCAGGATGTCCGTGCGATTGAGGAAGGGCTTGAACCCCTCCGGTCCGGCGAAGCACTCGACCCCCTCGATCTGCTTCGGCGAGCGGCTCCATCCCGCCACCTGGAAGCCCAGCGAGCGCAGTTTCTCGACGGCATCGCTGCCCAGCACGCCGAGGCCCATGACCCCCACGCGCACGTCGCAGGCGGCGGGCTGGATCAGCGACTTGTGCCAAACGCCCTTCCGCTGGGCCTCCAGCAGCTCGATCTGCTGCCGGTGATGCAGCAGCACATGCAGCACCACATACTCCGTCATCCGCATGGTGAGGTTCGGATCGATGATCCGGCCGAGCGGCACATTCGGCAGCGTCGGGTCGTCCATCAGGAAATCGACGCCCGCGCCCATGGACATGATCGCCTTCAGGTTCGGCATGTTCTGCAAGGCCCCGTGTGGCGGCTTCCACACCAGCGCATACTCGATGTCCTTGGGATCCCCCACTTCCGGCCACCAGCGGACGTCCCGTTCCGGGGCCAGTTTCGCAACAGCCTTTTTCCAGGGTTCGGGATCCCACCCCGTGAAGATGAACAGTATGGCCATGGATACTTTCTCCGGATCGCTGGTCAGAAAAGGTCAGGAAGCGCCGATGGTTTCGAGATTGAAGGCGGCACTGATCAATGCGCGCGTATAGTCGGTCTTCGGGTTCTTGAAAATCTCCGATGTGGGCCCTGCTTCTACAACCCTGCCCCCTTTCATGACCAGCACGTCATTGGCGAGCGCCCGCACCACCTTGAGATCGTGGCTAATGAACATGTAGGCGAGCCCGTGCCGCGCCTGCAGCTCCCGCAGCAGGTCGACGATCTGCGCTTGTACGGACATGTCCAGCGCGCTGGTCGGCTCGTCCAGCAGCACGAAGCGCGGCTGCAGGGCCATGGCCCGGGCAATGGCGATTCGCTGCCGCTGTCCGCCAGAGAACTCATGCGGATAGCGGTCCATCACCGCCGGATCGAGCCCGACCTCCTCCAGCGCGATGGCAACCCGCTGGCGCCGCTCGTCCAGGGACAGGGTCTTGTCCTGCACCATCAGTCCTTCCGCCACGATGTCGCTCACCGGCATGCGCGGGCTGAGTGACCCATAGGGATCCTGAAAGACGATCTGCAGCTCCTTGCGCAGGGGCCTGAGCTCCTGCTTGGTTGCCTTGTCGATTGGCCGCCCGAGATAGGCAATGCGTCCCTCGGACTGGATGAGCCGCAGCATGGCGAGCCCCAGCGTGGTCTTGCCCGAGCCGGACTCGCCCACGACGCCCACCGTCTGCCCCTGCCTGACCTTGATCGAGACGCCGTCCACCGCCTTGATATGGCCCACCGTGCGCTTGAACAGGCCGCGCTTGATCGGGAACCAGATCCGGAGATTGTCAGCCTCCATCACCACCGGCGCGGAAGGATCAGCCGGCGGCGGCTCGCCCTTGGGCTCGGCGGCAAGCAGTCGCTGGGTATAGGGATGCTTTGGCGCCTCGAAGATCTCTTGGACCGTCCCCGTCTCCACGATCTTGCCCCGGGTCATGACGCAGACCCGGTCGGCCATCTTCCGCACGATGCCGAGATCATGGGTAATCAGCAGCATCGCCATGCCGGTATCCTGCTGGAGTTCCTTGAGCAGCTTGAGGATCTGCGCCTGGATGGTAACGTCCAGCGCCGTCGTCGGCTCGTCCGCAATCAGCAGCTTCGGATTGTTGGCCAGCGCCATGGCGATCATCACGCGCTGCCGCTGCCCGCCAGACAGCTGGTGCGGATAGGACTGCATCCGGGTCTCGGGCTCGGGAATGCCGACCATCGTCAGCAGTTCGAGCACCCGTTCCCGGGCGCGTGTATCGCTCATGCCCTGATGCAGCTTGAGCACCTCCCCCACCTGATCCTCGATCGTGTGCAGGGGATTGAGCGAGGTCATCGGCTCCTGGAACACGATGCCGATCTCATTGCCGCGAATGCCCCGCAGGGTGCGGTCATCCGCCGTGAGCGTGTCCACGTCCTGGAAGCGGATCCGCCCGGAAGGATGGCTCGCTGCCGGATAATGGAGGAGCTTCATGATCGACAGGGCGCTCACGCTCTTGCCCGAGCCCGACTCCCCCACCAGCGCCAGCGTCTCCCCTGGCCTGATCGCGAACGACACCCGGTCGACCGCCAGAGTCGTCACACCGCCCTGGGTAAAGGCGACCGAAAGGTCCTCGACCTCGAGCAGCGGCTTCTTGCCGTCCTTCGCCTCGGTCACACTGTCGTTATTGCCGACTGTAGCCATCGTCACACCCCGCTCAGCGGAAGGTCTTGCGCGGATCGAAGGCGTCGCGCACCGCTTCGCCCACAAAGATCAGCAGGCTCAGCATCAGCGCGATGACCACGAACCCCGAGATGCCGAGCCATGGCGCCTGCAGATTGGACTTGCCCTGCGCCAGCAGCTCGCCCAGCGACGGCGACCCCGGCGGCAGGCCGAGCCCCAGGAAGTCGAGCGAAGTCAGCGTAGTGATCGACCCGTTGAGGATGAAGGGCATGAAGGTCAGCGTCGCCACCATCGCGTTCGGCAGGATGTGCCGCCACATGATGACCAGGTCAGAGTGCCCCATGGCCCGCGCCGCCATCACGAATTCGAGATTGCGGCCGCGCAGGAATTCGGCGCGCACCACCCCCACCAGCGCGACCCATGAGAACAGGAGCATGATCCCCAGCAGCACCCAGAAATTCGGCTCGATCACCGCCGCAATGATGATCAGCAGGTAGAGTGTCGGGATCGCGCTCCAGATCTCGATGATCCGCTGGAAGATGAGGTCGGTCCAGCCGCCGAAATAGCCCTGCACCGCACCGGCCGCCACGCCGACGATCGAGGAGAAGATGGTGAGCGTCACCCCGAACAGCACCGAGATCCGGAAGCCGTAGATGAGGCGTGCCACCACGTCGCGGCCCTGGTCGTCGGTGCCGAGCCAGTTCAGGTTGCCGAGCACGCAGTTCGGATCATCCTGCCCCAGCGGATAGGCCGCGCATCGCTCCTCTGGCGACATCAGCCAGAAGGGCGGTGACGGCGCCGGCACCGGCAGCTCGAGATTGATTGTCCGGTAGCTGTAGCGGATGGGCGGCCAGATCATCCAGCCCTTGGCCCGGATCTCTTCCTGGATGAACGGGTCGCGGTAATCCGTCTGCGGCAGGAACCCGCCGAAGGTGCTTTCCGGGAGATCCTGCACGATCGGAAAATAATAGTGCCCCTCGTACTTGATCATCAGCGGCCGGTCATTGGCGATGACCTCCGCGAACAGGCTGAGGACGAACAGGATGAGGAAGATCCACAGGGACCAGAAGCCGCGCCGGTTGGCCCGGAAATTGTCGAGCCGGCGCTGGTTGATTGGCGAGAGGAAGCCCTTGCGCGGCGGTGCGGCATGCACCGCCTGACGGGCGCCGGCGGAAAGGTCGTCCTGGCCCGGCATGGCCTTGGGGTCGATGACAGCCACTTCAGTTCCCCCTCGACTCGAAATCGATGCGCGGATCAACCCAGGTATAGGTGAGGTCGCTCAGCAGACCGATCAGCAGCCCGAGCAGGCCGAAGATGTACAGCGTGCCGAAGACCACCGGATAGTCGCGGTTGATGACCGACTCGTAGGAAAGCAGCCCCAGCCCGTCGAGGGAGAAGATCGTCTCGATCAGCAGCGAGCCGGTGAAGAAGGCGCCGATGAACGCCCCCGGGAAACCGGCGATCAGGATCAGCATGGCGTTGCGGAACACGTGTCCGTAGAGCACCTGCCGCTCGGTCAGTCCCTTGGCCCGCGCCGTCATCACATATTGCTTGCGGATCTCATCCAGAAACGAGTTCTTGGTGAGCAGCGTCGTCGTGGCGAAGGCCCCCACCGTCATCGACGTGATCGGCAGCACCAGGTGCCAGAAATAGTCGGTGATCTTCTGGTACCACGGCAGTTGGTCCCAGTTGTCGGAAACAAGCCCGCGCAGGGGAAACCAGTCGAGGAACGAGCCGCCGGCGAAAAGCACGATCAGCAGCACGGCGAACAGGAAGCTCGGGATTGCATAGCCGATGATGATCACCCCGCTGGTCCAGATGTCGAAGCTCGAGCCGTCCTTCATCGCCTTGGCGATGCCCAGCGGCACCGAGATCGCATAGGAGATCAGCGTCATCCACAGGCCGAGCGAGATCGAC
>Ga0182737_1000410_pt1 | contig 61879 bp, 60 predicted proteins | sample eDN5th30CBELigOP_FD_128878 | JGI IMG/M metagenome (GOLD analysis project Ga0182737, IMG submission 128878) | Enriched Organic Plus compost microbial communities from Emeryville, California, USA - eDNA 5th pass 30_C BE-Lig OP (version 2) (version 2) ...
ATCCGTACGTACGGTGTTGTGAGAGGGGCGAAAATAATACATTTATTTTCCCTCTACTCGATTATGTATCACGTCTAGCGTTTTTAAGGCTATAATTATGAATATTGTTGAGTAAAAAGTAACAATCTTATTTAACACATTCATTTTAAAGCACCTGGTTACATCATGTATGAATTATGTTATACTGTCATTGTCTGAATTCGTTTTATTTGCTGGCATAGTTTGTGATGTTATTCACATGTTGTTTAATGAGAAGGCAATATGCGAATAACGACCAAGCAGCCACATATTGAGTAGGTATTTGTCGCATACTTATTTTAAAAGAAAGTCGTGCATTTTAATGCGTCGCATTCTGTGTTAAGATAGGTATTGTCGCGAATCGCACGTTGGATTTTTTTCTATGAAGAAAATCTCAGCTAATAAACGCAGCTCTTTTTTATGGAGGTTTATTAGCGGATGTTTTTAATTTTATTAATCCAGTTAAAGGAAGCTTTTATATCTATTTTTAAGGTTTTCAATAATTATATAGCAGGATATAATGAGAAGAGTCACTGGGATTGGTACGTTTAAAAACATTTAAAAGGTTTTATTTTTTTGTGTAAAGTTTTACAAAGTTTCCTAAACTTATATGAGTTAAGAAAATGCAAAATTAAGCAATATGCTTATTGTAAAGGAGAATTGGATATGTCAGAAACAAGCACTCAACAAAAGTCTGAAGCATTGACAGCGAGCCAAGAACAACTGGATGTACTAGATCAGCTATTAAAACCTGAGGTACAAGAATCACTGACTACTCTAGTAGAACAATTGCCGAAATTGACTGAATTAGTAAACATTTTAACGAAGTCTTACGATCTTGCTCAAGCGGTTGCCACGGATGAAGTATTAAAAAGCGATACCGTTGGTGCGATTACAGAAATCGTAGAACCAGTTACACACTCTGTAAAAAGTCTTGCTGCGACTGCTATTGAAGCAAAAGATCGTGCAGATGCAAATCATGAAGTAATCGGTTTATTCGGTATCTTAAAAATGCTTAAAGATCCACAAGCACAAAAGTTGTTCCGTTTTGCAAACGCTTTTCTTCAAATTACAGCAGAAAAAAATAGCCAAAAATAATAGTTTGTTTCACATTTAATTCGTAAGGACGGAGGATTAACTATGTCAAAACATATCGTCATCTTAGGTGCAGGTTATGGCGGAGTACTTTCTGCTTTAACTGTTCGTAAATATTTAAACAAGGATGAAGCTCAAGTTACAGTGGTGAACCAATTCCCAACTCACCAAATCATCACAGAATTGCATCGTCTTGCAGGTGGAACTATTAAAGAACAAGCTGTTGCTGTGCCTTTAGAAAAGCTTTTCAAAGGAAAAGATATTAACCTTAAAATTTCTAAAGTTGAATCGTTCAACGTAGACAAAAAAGAAGTAAAACTTGCTGATGGTTCTATCTTAACTTACGATGCTCTTGTTGTTGGTTTAGGAAGTCAAACTGGATTCTTCGGTATCCCAGGACTTGAAGAAAACAGCTTAGTATTAAAATCTGTAGCAGATGCTAACAAAATTTACAACCACATCGAAGGTCGCATTCGTGAATATGCGAAAACGAAAAATGAAGCAGATGCAACTATCGTAATCGGCGGTGGCGGATTAACAGGTGTTGAATTAGTTGGTGAAATCGTTGACAACTTCCCGAAAGTTGCGAAACAATATGGCGTGGACTTCAGCGAGTTGAAAATCAAGCTTGTAGAAGCTGGTCCTAAGATTCTTCCAGTTCTACCTGATAACTTAATCGAACGCGCAACGGCAAGCTTAGCAGCACGTGGTGTTGAATTCTTAACGGGTCTTCCTGTAACAGGTGTTAAAGGAAATGAGATTTCATTAAAAGACGGTCAAACAATCATCGCTAACACGCTTGTTTGGACAGGTGGCGTAGCAGCACTTCCAATCGTTGGTGAATCAGGTCTTGAAGTGGATCGTGGAAGAGCAACAGTTAATGAATTCCTTCAATCTAAATCACATAACGATGTATTTGTTGTTGGGGACAGCGCTGTTGCTTTCCCAGAAGAAGGCGGTCGTCCGTACGCACCAACTGCACAAAACGCTTGGCAAATGGGTGAACTTGTTGGATTCAACTTGTTTGCATACTTCGCAGGCCAAAAAATGGATAAGTTTAATCCTGTAAACTCAGGTACACTTGCAAGTCTTGGACGCAAAGATGGTGTTGCGACAATCGGAGCTAACAACACTCCACTTAAAGGTCTTCCGGCAACATTAATGAAAGAAGCAAGTAACATTCGTTATATGTCTCACATTAAAGCGTTATATACTTACGCCTATTAATTTGCAGATATGTTAAGATAATCACAATCCCTATTTCGATTTTTTGGAATAGGGGTTTTTAGTGTTCATAAGTTTTATAAAAAATCTAGCTATATTGCGATTTAGATTCATATAATAATGATGAATAAGGGGCACACCTTTATATTTGCTAACATTCTATTTTTCTCGTTATTTTTCGTCAATTTCTTGATAATTATGTACTTTTCCATTGCTAAAAACATCAATACTGGTAAAATCAGAGAGAGGAAGATTTTTTGCCTTCGTGCAATCTAAATTGCTACATACAAAACTTTTATATAACTAGCGCTTGAGAGAACAGAAATTTTAATGTGTTTATTTATTAGAATTATATAAGGGGAAGAGTAACAAATGGAAAGAAAGAGAAAACTGAATTATAAGAGGGTCTTTATTGCGCTGATCGGTTGTTGTATGTTAATAGGGATAATTAGTTATTTAATTAATTCAATTAATTCGAAGGCTCAAGCGGTAAAAAATATGGATAACAAATATTCGGATGTAGAGATGAAAATGTTACTCAAAGATAGTACATACGGAGGTTATTCGGTTAGTTATCCATTTTTCCAAATGAAAACAATTGATGAAACATTGGGAAATTATGTAACAAAGAGAATTTCTCAATATGAGAAAGAGTTGAGTGAAAAAAACTCTTCACAAAAGGAAACTTCCGAGTTAAGTATTACTTATGATATCGTTCATTATAGTAAACAAACAGTGACGATTGTGTTTGAGGAATATAAGCAAATTGATAAAAAAGATAGTTACATAGACCTACAGACATTTAACTTCGATATTCCACTACAAAAGTCCCTCTCATTGGAGGATATCTTTAAGGAAAAATCAGATTATTTATCTATATTATCTACTATTTCTTATGCACAACTAAAGAAAAACGAAGACCTTGCTGCTTCAATGCATACTTTAAAAGACGGAACCAAGCCGATAAAAGAGAATTTTAGTCATTTTAGTATATTGGAAGATACGATCGTATTGTATTTCAGACCTAATCAAGTTGCTCCTGATCATTTAGGAGTACAAACGGTTGCGATTAAAAAGAATGTCTTTAAAAATGATATTCTGGATGCCTATAAAAATAATGAGGATAATAAAAATAAAATTAAAGAAATTCAGCCGCCAAATGCTGTGGCAGAGCTTCCTAAAAGAGAAATGAATATTGACCCGAATAAAAAAGTCATTGCCCTTACATTTGACGATGGACCGAATACAAGTACGACTAAGACCATTTTAAAGGCATTAAAAAAATACGATAGCCATGCGACATTTTTTGTACTGGGAAGTCGAGTGAACTATTATCCTGATATGATTACAGAGATGCTGGAGGGTGGAAATGAGGTAGGAAACCATTCATGGGACCATCCACAATTAACAAGATTAAATGAGAAGCAAGTGAAAAGCCAAGTTGAAAAAACCCAATCTATTATTAAAAAGGTGAGTGGGTATGAACCCATTCATATGCGCCCGCCATATGGAGCGACAAATAAAAAAATTAATAAGTATTTTAAGAAAATGGATATAATCTTATGGGATATTGACCCAGAAGATTGGAAAGCTCGTAATAAAGATAAGGTTGTAAAACGAGTAATGGCTCAAGCAGAGGATGGGAAAGTTGTTCTCATGCACGATATTTATCAATCAAGTGCGGAGGCTGCTGTTGAAATTATTAAACGACTTAATAAGCAAGGCTATCAATTAGTAACTATTTCGGAATTACAGGAAATCCAGCAATTAAGAAAAGTAGATTAGTATCATCCAAGTTAGTTTTCTACTAGGATTACATTTCATTTAGTTAGCAGAATAGAATGATTGTTAGGGGCTGCTCACAGGAAAGCAATGTCTTGTATGAGCAGGGAGTCCTCCTATACCAGTTTACCAATTTGAATATATAGTTAAAAAATATATGCTTGTTCACATGAGAACAAGCATATATTTTTTTATTTTTCCAGCGAGTGGTTAAGCTTTTCATAGATAGTTAATAGTTGTTGTCGTTCTTCTTCTGATAATGCTTCAAATAAATTTGTGCGTAATGCTTTGCCTTTTTCATGCGCTGTATGAACCATTTCGACGCCCTTGTTTGTAATCGATAAATAAATAATTCTTCGATCTTCCTGATCAACAACTCGTATAGCTAATTCTTTTTGTACGAGTTTTTCAGATAAGTGAGTTAAAGAGGGCGGGGTCAAACCTAAAGCCTTTGCGATATCCGATGGTCGGCTTTTTCCATGTTCTTTAAGATAATTTAGTACAAGAATATGGGAAATACCCAGATTCTCCTCAAACATTTTATTCCATTTAATAATCATATTATTCGTTAATTGATCCATCATATGAATCAATTCAAAGATTGTTTGTTTTTCCATTCCTTATTACTCCTGCCTTTTATTTAATGGCTCTGTTATAGGATGTTGTATAATGCACAATATTATTTAAAAAACCCAAAAACTTAGGAGGAATCTATCCCCCTCTTGAAATAGGTAGAGGATATGACATTTGTCATATCCTCTACCTGACGTTTATGACTATAATGATATTGTGTTCTTTTTTATTATAGAAGAGAAGTAAATTGTTCAAGATAAAAGAGAAGTGAACTGTTCAGGAGGCAAAAATGAGTAAGCAAAATCAAGTCAATCTAAGAAAACAAATTGCTCCTTTTGAAAAGTCTAATGTAAAAACGAGTGTGAAGCAGTTAGTTAATACGATTCCGCCGTTTATTTTGTTATGGGTTGCTGCTTATTATAGTTTGGGAATTTCTTATTGGTTAAGTTTAGCTCTTTCGATTATTGCGTCAGGGTTCGTGATTCGAATTTTTATTATTTTTCATGATTGCTGCCATCAGTCTTTTTTCAAAAGCCGAAAAGCTAATGATGTTTTAGGGACAATTACAGGCATTATTACGCTATTTCCATATGAAAAGTGGAAGCGCGACCATTCAATTCATCATGCGACAAGCAGTAATTTAAATAAGCGAGGGACAGGCGATATTTGGATTATGACGGTGGAGGAGTATGTAAACGCTTCGTTTTGGGTTCGTCTTCAGTATCGTTTATATCGAAATCCGCTTGTGATGTTTGGATTAGGGCCAGCGTATTTATTTTTAGTATCAAATCGTTTTAATCGAAAAGGGGCACGTAAGAAAGAAAGAATGAATACGTATGTAACGAATGTTTCTGTTATTGTACTGTATACATTGTTATGTTTAGCGATTGGCTGGCAAGCGTTTCTTATGATTCACCTTCCAATCATGTTTGTGTCAGGGTTGCTTGGAATTTGGCTGTTCTACGTACAACATCAGTTTGAGGATTCTTATTTTGAAGAGGAAGAAAACTGGGATTATGTGAAGGCTGCGATTGATGGAAGCTCATATTATAAGCTTCCAAAGCTATTGCAATGGGTAACAGGAAATATTGGTTTTCACCACGTACATCACCTTAGCCCGAAGGTCCCGAATTATCATCTTGAGAAAGCTCATGATTCTACACCACCTTTGCAACAAGCTACAACGATTACAATTCGTTCTAGTTTAAAAGCTCTTCGATTCCGCCTATGGGATGAGTCAAGAAAAACGTTTGTTGGCTTCCATGAAGCGAAGATTTTGGTGGAAAAAGCTCAACCAAGCTTTCAAGAAAAATAACAAGCTAAAAAACCATTCTTGCTACGAATGGTTTTTTAGTCTTTGATTAGATTACAATGTACAGGAAGGGAGGCTGTTATGAAAAAAAACTGGTATCATATTTTTCCGAAAAATACGGGGCTGAGCCCGTATGTTTGGATTATTTTTTGTATTCTACCGTTTTATTTTATTTTTAAATCGTCCTCTAAGTTAGAAATTGCAGCTGGGATTGGGATGATTCTTTTATTTTTTGTTGCTTATGGATTATCCTTTGCTGCGAAGGGATGGAGTGTCTATTTATGGACGTCCATTCAAATTATCATTTCCATTGCGATGACGAGTCTCTTTGGTTATATTTATTTTGGTTTATTTCTCGCTTTTTTTATTGGAAATATTCAAAATAAGATTGGTTTTTATACACTATATACCATCCATATCATCACTACAGTATTGGCTGTAAATGTAGGGTTTCTCTATCAAAATAAAATTTTTCTTACGCAGTTCCCGTTCATTGTCATTTGTGTGATTGGTGTGGTTTTGATACCATTTAACACATACAATCGAAAGAAAAGGGAGCAGTTAGAAGAACAGTTAGAAGATGCAAATAAACGAATTTCAGAGCTTGTAAAGATAGAAGAGCGGCAGCGAATTGCTCGCGACCTGCATGATACATTAGGGCAAAAGCTTTCTTTAATCGGTTTAAAAAGTGATTTGGCAGGCAAATTACTGACTCGTAGTCCAGAGGCAGCTAAAAATGAAATTAAAGATATTCAGCAAACAGCGCGTACGGCTTTAAAGGAAGTACGCGAGTTAGTGTCTGAAATGCGTGGTACGCGTCTTGTCGAAGAAATGCTTCGAATTCGCCAAATTTTGAGTGCGGCACAAATCAAGCTGGAGCTAGTAGGTTCTTCACAGCTTAAAGATACACCATTGTTAGTGGAAAATGTGTTAAGTATGTGCTTAAAAGAGGCAGTTAATAATATCGTTAAACATAGTTATGCTTCTTCTTGCAGGCTAGTGATTAAGCAGTTGCCGACGGAGTGGTATATAGAAATAGAAGATAACGGGGTCGGTTTTCAGCATAAAGGAGACTTTTTTAAAGGACATGGACTTCAAGGGATGAAGGAACGATTAGAATTTGTTAATGGGAGTTTAGACATTCCAGCATCAAATGGAACGAAACTCGTTATTAGAGTGCCGAATGTGATTAAACAAGCGGAACGGGGGAAATCAATATGATTCGAATAGTCATTGCTGAAGATCAACGGATGCTGCTGGGAGCGCTAGGTTCTCTGTTAGATTTGGAAGAAGATATGGAAGTAGTCGGGAAAGCGAGCAATGGTGAAGAGGCGCTTGAGCTAGTAAATCGTTTGAAGCCGGATGTTTGCATTATGGATATCGAAATGCCAGTCAAAAGCGGATTAGATGTTGCTGAGGAAATTAAAGGCCAGTCCTGCAAGGTGATTATTTTAACGACATTTGCGCGTACGGGTTATTTTGAACGAGCTCGAAAAGCTGGTGTGAGCGGGTATTTATTAAAGGATAGCCCAAGTGAGGAACTGGCAAATTCGATCCGCATTATTATGGATGGCCGTCGGATTTATGCTCCTGAGCTCGTTGATATGGCATTTCAAGAAGAAAATCCGTTAACTGAGCGAGAAAAACAAGTACTTGGTTTAATTGCTGATGGGAAAAATACGAAAGAAATTGCGAAAGAGCTTTATTTAACAACAGGAACTGTTCGTAATTATATTTCTATTATTCTTGATAAATTAGACGTAAGTAATCGAATTGAAGCCATCGTCCGTTTTAAAGAAAAGGGCTGGTTTAAATAAGGTCGATAGAGAGGCGAGTTCGTTTTGTGGCGAACTTGCTTTTTTGCTTAGATTAGGATTTGCAGTTCCTTCATAAGAAAAGGAGACAACCTAATTGGGGGCAGTGAGAAACTAGGTTGTCAGAGAGCTTATTTAATAGTAGAACGCTTTCGATTCTTTTCTCCATGAATTAAATGTAATTGAACATCCAGCTTCTGAATTGAATCCTCAGTCAATGGAACTTTCCCGTTTTGCTCTGCATTTTTCCAAGCTTGAACATTTTTTCTGTATAACATTTCTGATAAGCGGTATATATCTATATTGCTTTCAACCCCGTGTAAGTAAGTTTCCTTCACTTGCTGTTTAATGGTCTGTTCGGCAACTTGCATTATTTTTTTTAAACTCTTATCTTTAGGGTTCTCTCGTAATACAGCATCCGCTTTAATAGAAATTGCAAATTGGATGTTGCTTTGTTTAACAATAGGTTTTATTTTAACTTTTACCTTATTAATAAGTAAACTAACATCTGAAAATCCATTAGCAGAGAGATTTAACGCCTCACGCTCCATATCTTTAGTCATCCACCTAAGGCCGTATATGTTTTGATTCTTTATTACTTTTTGCAGTTTTTTATTTTTGATGGATGCAATGCCTTTTATTTGAATGACCGGATGACTCTTTTTTTCTGTTTTCCAAATATTTTCCTTTATTAAATTGATATAAGGTATATTAGCTTCGTAAGGCGGTTCATTTAGTAGAATGAATAATTCACGCATATCAATTGGCTTAACAAACGAACTTTGTTCATAGGTAGCAAGCGGATCGCTTAGTCGAGATAGAGCTGTTGACATTTCCATAATGGGAACAGCTGTTAATACATCCAATAGTGGTTCATTTGTTGCATACATCCAAAGGCGGTATCGCGTTTCTCGATATCTGTCTAATAAATCGGTAGTTGCTTGAATCCCCTCTGCTTTTAATGCTTCCTCGGTGAAGAGAACAAAACTAAGATGTCCCCAAAAAATCCTGCGCTGAGATGACTTATATAACTTAAAGATTGCATCATCGATTGTTTTTCCAGATGCACGACCGACCTCAACCTTTGTTCCTGAAGCACCACTAGCCACTTCTGATTTAGCTAAGAGACGAGGATTAAGGATTTGTAAATAAACTGTATATTGTTGATCTTTATAATCGATGCCTAATCCATGAACGTATACCATGCGCTCTGGTTCCGTAGTATCCCAGCATCCCGCTAATGGAAGAGTCATCGTGAGAAGGAGAGCTATATATATGCATTTTCTTTTTCCAGTTTGCCTCATGGCTCTCCCTCCTGAGTAGGGTCATGAGGCTTAAGAGCGGAGGGGCGTGTGTCTTTTTTTTGAGCTGGTAAGCGGAAGACAGCTTTTAGGATATTCTTCATATTTAGCTGTGTCGCAAGTGCTAAGTATGGTACTCCAAATGTGCGGATTTTGGCTACATATGTACCAATTAAAAAGATAGAGACGAAAAAGCCGACAAAGCCAAAAAGAGAAACAAGGAAAATGACGAAAAAGCGAGCCAATGAAACAGTCCCTACAAGGGATTGGTTGACTAAAGTGAATGTGGCAACGGTAGAACCGGCAATAACGACGAGCATAGCTGGACTCGTTAAGCCAGCACTAATCGCCGCGTCGCCAATAATCAGCCCGCCGACCACACTTAATGTTTGTCCAACAGCCAAAGGGAGCCTCATGCCAGCCTCTCTAAATAATTCAAACAAGAGTAACATTAAAATCGCTTCCAAAGCGGTAGGGAATGGGACCCCTCTTCGTGATTCAAGGACTGTTGCTAATAATGTTAGGGGCAGCTGATTTTGATGAAAAGCCGTTAATGCGACCCAAAAACCGGGCAAAAAAGCGGCAATGGAAATACCAAGTATTCTGAGCAGCCTTTCAAAAGAGTTGTATAAATAATTATATTCCTTATCTTCAGCGCTTTTTAATAAATAAAATAGATTAACTGGTGTGATATAGGCATAGGAAATGCCATCAATTAATAGAACGAAGCGGCCGTTTAATAAAGACTCTACAGCAAAATCAGGTCTGCCTGTATAATCATGACGAGGAAGAACCGAATAGGGACTGTCATTGATTAGTTCCTCCAACTGTGTGCCGCTTAACAGACCATCTATATCAATAGACTGCAGCTTTTGGCGAATTTGTTGGAGAAACTCTTTGTTGGCGATATCCTCCATATATAAAAGCGATACTTTTGTTTTAGAGCGTTTACCAATTTCAAAAGCTTCCCCGACAAGTGTTGTTGTACGCAGTCTTTTTCGAATCAATGCATAGTTTACTGTGATATTTTCAATAAAATTATCACGTGGACCTTTGACACTGACTTCTGTTGCTGTTTCCTCCGGCTGACGCTCGGGTCGATCGGCAATATCTACTGACATGATAAGATTTTGCTCTTGTACAATGAAGAGCAGCTTGCCTTCAAAAATAGCATCGGTAGCTTGTTCTTCCTCTTTTACTAGTTGAAGAGACGGAAGAGATAGTTGTTGAAGGGAGTCTAATGTAACTTCTCCCTTTAAGTGAGTGAAAAAATCTTCAAATCGCTTAGGAACAACCTGATATAACATGTCTGTATTCACCAAGCCCATACAATAGATGAGGGTGATAGTATGCTGATTATATTGTAACGATGAAAATTGAATATCAATACATTTAGTAAACAGCTTTCTTAAAGCTTCTTCATTCAGTGCTATGTCTTTATTTTTCTTTTGAGGCCTCTCTTTTGCAGGAGGGATTAATGTTTTAGATGTTTTAAATTTCATAGCTGGCCCCCCGTTTTTTCCTTGAAGAAATTATTACCAGTACACTTATTAATAGAGAAAAACTAAAAAAGAACAAAAATGTCCCAGGTAAAATAATATTGGCTGTCAGGTAAGAGAATCTAAAGTCGCTAATAGGAGCCAACACTATTCCTGCAATAATAAGGGAGAAACCAAATAAATATTTATTTTTCACCTTGTCTGCCTTGGATGGCAATATTTCTTTCATTAACAGCAGTAATAGAGCGAGGCGAATAAAAGCCCCAGCCAACCATTGATAAATAGATAAAAAATCTACATGCTCTACAAAATTACCTAACGATACTAACCCCCATTCTTCATAGGGGGGAAATCGTTGTATAGAGGCTTCTGTTGGTCCGAATTCTATAATTGCTCCAATGAGGGGACCTATTGTCAGAATCGTTAAGATAAGAATGATGCTGACAAAATGACGCCAATTGAGCGGCTTTTGCACTTTATGCTGTAATAAAAGGAAAATGAAAATCTCTGATATACCAGCTGCTTGATAGATGGTACCACTCAGCACAGGTTGATAGCCATGTTCTAAAAGTGGAAGAAGCAGCATGAAGTTTTTATGCTCGATATTAGCGAAAGAGACAAAAAAGCCAAGTATCGTAATGAAAAATAATAGAAAAATATTAAGAATATTTAATGTGCGTAAGCTAGTGATAGCAAGTTGCCAGCATGTAAAGATAAACAGAAAGGTTATTAAAAATACGGGTGTTTCTGGCAAAAATAAAATACTAATCCATGTAATTGTTTCTCTTAGAGTAAACCCTGCCATCACTATAAGATAACTAATAAAAATAAAGGTTAAAATATTAGTTGCTGTTTTACCAATAGATTCTTTAAGCCATTCAAATAAAGGCTGTCTATTCGTTTTTTTATGAATATAAATCAATAATGGTATCCACAGCATCATGAGTAGCATCGTAATGATAACTGTCATCCAAGAATCCCGGCCTACTTCTCTAATCAAAGGAGAGACGGCAAACACATGATTATTTAAACCAATGGTTGTCGTAGCGATAAGGATTAATTGAAATGGAGTAATTGAATCCGTTTTATGAATAGAAACCACCTACTATAAATTCTTGTTTAGTATCTTTTGTTATATTTGCCTTTTTATACATGGTGTTTATGAAGAGATTAAATACCGCTATTTGGTGCAAGATATGGTATATTTTTTTCATAATGGAGAGAGAGGAACTGATTTACATGCAAAAAGCAACATTTGCAGGCGGCTGTTTTTGGTGTATGGTTTCGCCTTTTGAGGAACTGCCGGGAATTGAAGGAATTATTTCTGGTTATACAGGAGGGGATGTTGAAAATCCAGCGTATGAAGAGGTGAAAACTGGTACGACAGGTCATTATGAAGCAGTTGAAATTACATATGATCCAAAGCTGTTTTCTTATGAACGATTATTAAACTTATTTTGGCCGCAAATTGACCCGACCGATGCAGGAGGACAGTTCCAAGATCGAGGAAGCCAATATCGAACAGCGATTTTCTATCATAATGAAGAACAGAAAAGATTAGCGGAAGAGTCAAAGGAAAGGATTGCGGCCAGTGGAGTTTTTAAGAAACCAATCGTGACTGAAATTTTACCAGCACAGACGTTTTATCCTGCTGAAGAATACCATCAAGATTTTCATAAGAAGAATTCAGCTTACTATAAAGACGATCGAAAAAAGTCAGGGCGCGATGAGTTTATTGAAAAGCATTGGAAATAATGAGAGGGTTAAGTTGGGTGTGAATATTCACACCCAACTTTTTCTCTCTGTACTGTTCTCATAATATTTTAATGTTGGTTCGCTACACTAATAATAGAAAGGTGGGAATAGGATGGGGAAGCGAATCTTAATTATTGAAGATGAACAAAGCATTGCCCGTGTTCTGACGCTTGAATTGCGTCATGAAGGATACGAAACAGATACCGCTTATACAGGAAAAACGGGGCTAGCAAAAGCAGAACAGGAGCAATGGGACTTAATTTTACTAGATGTTATGCTTCCAGAACTGAATGGAATTGAAGTTCTCCGTCGTTTTCGAAAAAATAATACGCATACGCCCGTTATTCTCGTAACAGCTCGGGATGCCGTGCCGGATAAAGTAAGCGGCTTAGACCATGGTGCAAATGATTATGTGACGAAACCGTTTGAAATAGAAGAATTGCTGGCTCGAATACGGGTGTGCTTACGCCAATCCCATCAAACAAATGTAGAAGAAGATGAGAACCTTTTAATTGTTGAAAATCTTTGTCTGCAGCTTGGAGCGAGAGAGGTCAGAAGGGATAATCAGAACATTGAGCTAACGTCTAGAGAGTTCGATTTGCTTGTCTATTTGATGCAAAATAAAAATCAAGTGCTGTCACGTGAACAGATTTTAACCCATGTTTGGGGCTATGATTTTACAGGTGACACAAATGTAGTTGACGTATATATCCGTTATATTCGGAAAAAAGTGGACGATCCTTTTGATTGTCCGTTAATTCATACGCATCGAGGAGTGGGGTATAGCATAAAGGAGCACCGTCGATGAAAATCAGAACGAAAATTCAATGGTATTCGATGTTGTTTTTGACAGTCATGCTATTGATGTTAAGTGCTTTAGTGGCAATCGCGTTCTTTTGGCTTTCCTTGCAAAGAGAACAGGAATTTTTAGAAGAACAGGCTCAACTGATCGAAGAAAATGTTGGCTTAACAAGTCGTTTGGCTGATATAGAACCAATGATTCCGGATGACGGGATGGTACGCATCTATTATGGAAAAGAGAACGTGGTTTCTCCATTTACGGAGGAAGAGGAATTGCTTGCTTTAGAGACAAAATATGTATCAGAGGATGACTTTGAACTAAGTAAAGTTGATGGTGAGTACGTTTTAACATATCGTTTGCCTGTAAAAAATAAAGGGCAGCAACAGGGCGTTATTGAAGTTTCACAGCCAATTGAATCAGTAATCGATCATTTAGTCATGCTCATAGTTGTGCTCTTAGCTATGTCTTTATTCGTTATTCTTATCTCTATTTTTGCTAGTAAACGGTTAGCGACACTTATTTTAAAGCCTGTTTCCATTATGAGTCGTACGATGGTTGAGATTGAACAGAGCGGTCAATTTAAGAAAATTCCTTTGCCGGATAAAACGAAGGATGAGCTTGAACAAATGGGAGCCGCTTTTAATAGAATGATGGCCCGTTTAGAACAGAATTATTATCAACAGCAGCAATTTCTCTCTGATGCTTCTCATGAATTGAAAACACCAATTACGGTGATTGAAAGCTATGCATCTCTTTTGAAGAGATGGGGAAAGGAAGAGGCGGATATTCAAGAAGAGGCAGTAGAGGCCATTCATCATGAGGCCTTAAGAATGAAGGAACTAACGCAAAATTTATTGCAAGTGGCTTCTAGAAATAATCTTTCTATTGAAGAGGTTGAAATCGTTTCATTATGCAGGCAGGTGGCGCGGAATTTTAGTCAAACGTCGAATCGCATTGTGCAAGTGATAGCGAAGCCAGAAGAGGTTATTTATGAAACAGACGCTAACCGTTTCGAACAAGTACTAATTATTTTGGTTGATAATGCATTGAAATACAGCGAAACGGATGTTACGGTTTCGATTGAGGTTGTTGAGGAAGTCTTAATGATTCGTGTTCAAGATCAAGGAATTGGAATTCCTAAACAAGATATACCACATGTTTTTGAACGGTTCTATCGGGTTGATCCTTCAAGAACAAGAAGTACGGGCGGGAGCGGCCTTGGTTTATCGATTGCTAAATCAATTGTGGATTCACTAGGGGGAAGAATTGCTATTGAAAGTGAAGTAGGAGTTGGAACCACAGTGAATATCTCGTTTCTCATCAAATTTTAATCTAGCTCTTATCTTGTTTTCATTTTACTATCCTATGATGAAGTTACTAACAGATAGGAGGATTTGATGATGAAAACATTTTTTACAAAGAAAATGATGATAATAGCAATGGTAACGGGAGTGTTAGTCCTCGGAGGGGTCTCCGCGATTACAGCTTATGCTTTAAACGCAGGGACGGTTTCAAAAGAGGAAGCGGTTAAAAGTGTTTCTGAACAAGTGAATGGCGAAGTGATCAAGGTTGAGAAAGACTTGGATGACACGTTGACATATGAGATGACAATGAAAACAGAAAATGGCTATGAAGATATTGAAGTAGATGCCTCTAATGGTGAAGTGATTGAGCGAGAGTACGACGATGATAGCGATGATAGCTACCCGGCAGCTAAGATTAGTCTTGAAGAAGCAGAGAAAATTGCTTTGAAGAAAGTGGCGAATGGGACGATTACAGATGTTGAGTTAGACAGAGAAAATGGTTTGCTTGTATATGAAATTGAAGTAGAGAAAAAGTGGTTGGAGTATGACTTAGTGATTGATGCAAACACAGGAGATGTGTTGCATGTAGGGAAGGATGATTAAGGAAAAGAGTTTACCTGCCTGTTATCTGGGCAGGTAAATTCTTTTTCGTGTTTAAAAAATAAAGATTTTCGCGATACTGTAAGGAAGAATGCCAAATGGTTTTGTATTTATTCATCTGTTTTTCAAACTTTTTTCACAATTATAGAATTTAATAATAAAGAGAAGTTTTTAAGAGAGCGAGGTGAGGGCTTTATGAGCCAGTTGAAGTATATGCTATTAATTCTCGTTCTAGTTTTACTTTTACCGGGGGAGACCGATGCAGCAACGCTACAATCTAAAATTGAACGCGCCGTACCTGGTGAAACGATTGAGATATCGGAAGGGATATATGAAGAAAATCTCGTAATTACAAAACCGATTACATTGAAAGGTCAAGGGAAGGTGTTGATTCGTTCGTGTGAAGAACAGCCCGCTATTACGATTAAAGGAGAACATGTTTCACTCGAACAAATCCAAGTAGAATATTGTGGTGAGGGAAAGGAAGCAACGGCTATTTCAATCTCAGGATCTAAGCATCAGTTAACCGATTTTGAAATTGAAACAAAACGTTACGGCATTCGACTTGATGGGGCGAGCGAAGTAAATATACAAGATGGTCTCATTACTGGTCAAAGAAAAGGAAATGGGATTGATTTATGGGAATCTAGTCATAATACGATTCAAAATATGAAGATTACCAGGATGCAAGACGGAATTTACTTAGAACAAAGCCATCAAAATACACTGCGTCAAAATCATATTCAAGGCTCTCGATATGGGATGCATTTAATGTTTGCCGATGATAATGTACTCGAAAAAAACATCGCTCAGTATAATATGACGGGAACGATGTTAATGCGTGTCAATCGCGTGCAAGTGGTAGGGAATGATTTCTCTTATAATCGTGATAATGTTAATGCACAAGGGCTGTTAATTTATTTTGTGGAAAATAGCCGCATTGCTGAAAACTCGCTTACTGGAAATCGAGTCGGCATTTATATGGAAACATCTGAAGACAATCTGATGACAAACAACAAAGTAATGGATAACTTTATTGGAGTTCAGTTTACTAAAGCAAATAATAATCAATTAACGAGGAATACGTTTGTTGGAAATGTAAATGAGGCGCAAGCGATTGAGAGTTCGAATAATGAAGTTAGTCATAATTACTGGGACGCTTCAGCTAAGCTCGACTTGAAGGGCAAAGGGGAAAGTATACTTCCGTTTGTGGCGGACCCTTATTTTTTAACATTAACGGCGGATGTGCCTGAATTTCAATTATTCTTTCAGTCACCTGGCGTGCTGCTGCTGCAGAAAATGTTGAAAAGTCCGGCTGATCAAGTATTAACGGATGAAGCACCTTTGATGGAAACAACGATGGAGGTAGAAAGAACAGAGACGTCTGCATCAGCGTTGTGGGCGATGAGTGTAGGAATGATAATCGTTAGTACAAGCTTATTTATAGTAGGGAGGAAAAGAGTATGAAAAAGAAGCTTTTTAGCTTTTTAGTATTAATAGGCGTTCTATCCATGCTAGCCGCATGCGGTGATAAGGAAGTTCAACCAGTAGCTATTAATGAAGAAACAGATACGTGTGCGACTTGTAATATGGCTGTAGTAGATAATCAGTATGCTACCCAAGTTATTTTAGAAAATGGAAAGTCACTTATATTTGATGATTTGGGCTGTATGTATGCATGGATGAATGAAAACGCAGATCAAAAAATCAGTGCCGAATTCGTACGTGATTACGATAATAAAGAGTGGGTATCAGCGGATGATGCTACCTATGTATATAATCAATCGGTGAAAACACCAATGGCTTATAATGTAATTTCTTTTGAACAAAAAGCGGATGCCGAGAAATTTGCAGCAGATCATGCAGGTAGTACGTTAATGACAGCGGATGAATTAGCCAAACATAGCTGGACGCAAAATCATGAAATGATGCAGAACATGGGAGAAGGACATTCCCATTCTGAAGACGGAACAGAAGAATCGGGTCATGATATGGAGCAAGAGAATACAAGTCATTAATGGATTAGTGGGAAGAGGGTCGGCGCATTTCTCTGTGTCGCCCTTTTTCTATGAGGAATAGATAAAAAACATCATTTGGTTGATAGGTTTTGATGTCTGGCTGCAGGCACGTTGCTCTTTTCTTAAGGAGGGGGAGAATTACGATGTGGAATATTTGGCGTTCTGAATTACGGATGACGGTGCGGCAGCGTTCGTACTATTCATTTCTCATTTTATGGGTCGCTGTGTTATCTTTGCTTTTTTTACTGCAAAACAGCGCACCATCTTTAACGGGCTATACAAATATGACAGGGACAGTTGCGAATATTGCATTGTATATTATTCCGCTGTTTATGCTCATTATCGGTTCATTTTCAATAGCGAATGAAATAGAGAATGGACAATGGCGCTTATTATGTACGTATCCACTGTTTACCTTGTCTTACGTAATCGGAAAAATCGGTGGTCAATTTACCGCCCAGTGGATTGTATTTACATTTAGCTTCGGAATTAGTATGGCGATTAGTTTGGTCATCGGTGGCGGCTTTTCGATGAAATGGCTATGGGCCATTTATCTTTTTTCCGTTACTTTACTATTTATCTTTCTTGTCATAGGAGTCTGTATTGGTTCTTTTGTAAAAACTCGTTGGCAGGCATTATCGATTTCCGTGATGCTATGGTTTTTCTTAATTATGATTTGGCCAACCGCTTTAATTGGGATACTTGGCTCAGTGCCCTATACGTGGATTGCTCCGCTGATGAATGCGTTGTTATTCGTTAATCCTGCGGAACTTATTAGAGTTGCTTTTGTTATTAGTCTGGATGCAGGCTCTGTCTTTGGCCAAGCTTATGATTCTCTACTTAGTTATTTAGAAACGTCTCTTTCTATACTGATTTATATTCTCTATTTTATCTGCTTTTTATCGGTTTCATTTTTATTTTCGATGGGGATGCTTGAATGGAGGAAGAGACGATGACAAGATTGAAAGTGGATGGTGTTTCTAAAGTATATAAGGAAAAAACAGCTCTGCACCCTTGCTCTTTTGAAGCAGAAGCAGGCAGTTGCGTTGTTTTATGTGGCGGGAATGGAGCAGGTAAGAGTACGTTGCTCCAAATGATTGCGGCGATTAGCATACCGACTACAGGTACAACCATTATTGATGACATTAATATAAAAGATGATCGAGAAAGTTATTTGAAGAAAATTGGGTTTATGCCCGATGATTTCTATGCTCAAGAAATGATGACAGTGGAAGAGTTTTTGAACTTTTACGGGGCATTTAGAAAAGTAAAGAAAGAACGGGTTAATCAAGTGGTTGAATTAATTGGATTAACAGATAAACGTCGTGAACTAGTAAAAAGTTTGTCTAAGGGAATGAGACAGCGGTTAATATTTGGACAATCGATTCTAGCTGAACCAGCTGTTTTATTAATGGATGAGCCGACAAATGGCTTGGATCCTTATTGGGTCAATCGTTTTGTTGAAATTGTTAATGAGGTCAAAAAAAGTGGAACTACTATTGTTTTCTCAACACATATGATGGATGTGGCTGCTGAAACAGGGGACTTGATTGTATTTATGAAGCAAGGTGAAGTGATTGAAAAGATTGTTCGTAAAGGAACGGTTGAAGAAACAACGATTCAATTAATGAAGCTGCATCGTCAATGAATTAGAGGAACGGGGCTGTTTCAAAGTATATGCTTTGATGCAGCTCGTTTTCGTTTGAAAGTAAAAATCCCGCCAATTCGGTTCATAATCCCGCCAATTCATTGAATGAAGGCAGGATTATAAGAGGTAACGACATTAGTTATATTTATTTCGGTAATGACTTAATGCAAGCAGTGGGAATAGATATTTATAACTGTGGTAGTTCCAATAGATATAACCTGCTAAACCTTGACCAACGGGATAATTTTTCGCCCGGTTTGACGTTTCACTTTGATTAAGAAGAAAGGAAATTCCGCGTTCAATGGCAGGAGTTGGCTGATCACTAACCGCAATAAGAGCATCTACCGCCCATGCAGTTTGTGTAATGGTGCTTGTGTTCAGTGGTATATACGTTCTATGGATATCGCTGTAACAAGATTCTCCCCATCCGCCATCTTCATTTTGAATCTTTTTTAACCAATTGACCGCTTTTTGGATAGCATAGTGCTCGGATGAATATCCAGCTGCGGCTAATCCAGTTAGAGCGGCCCATGTTCCATAAATATAGCAAACACCCCAGCGGCCAAACCATGAACCGTTGCTCTCTTGGTGACGAATCAGCCATTTACTGGCTTGCTTGCTGACATGATTAGGGTTTTTAATATTAGCAAAATTGCCGAGAAATTCTAATGCTCGCCCCGTTAAATCAGCTGTGGATGGATCTGATAGAATGAAATCAGCATTTTCTATTGGAAGATACGTAATCCACGATTTATCTACATTTCTTTCAAAAGCGGGAAATCCACCATCTTTATTTTGCATGGATAAGGTAAAGTTAAGTCCACGCTGCCAGTTGTTTTGAGCATGTAATTGATGTGTCAGTGCTCGTAGTGAAGCGGTTGTATCATCTACATCGGGGGTCATCGTGCTGCCATTGGAAAATCCCCAGCCACCAGGGATAGCTTGTGGATTGTGAATCACCCAATCGCCATATTTCTCTTGCTGTTGAGAGAGTAAATAAGCAGTCGCTTTTTGAATGACGGAATCTTGACTAGATACGCCAGCTTCTTGAAGCGCATAACTAATTAAAGCCGTATTCCAAACAGAAGCTGTTGTGAATTGAACATGCGAATATCCATTGGTTGAAGTGGTCATTGCTTTAAGGCCGGCAACGGCTTTCGTAATGATGGGATCGTCTTTAGAATAACCAAGAGCAAGGAAGGCAAAAATCATAAAAAAAGTTGCGCTGAAGTAGTTGTATAAGGTACCATCACTTTCAATTCGATCTGTCATATAGCGTTTGGCAGAGGCCGTAGCCAAGGAATGTAAAGAATGAGGTAAGCCGATTAATGAAGAGACCCCTTCTTGCACTTTGGAAAATAGAGAACGATATTCATCCGTGCGAAATTCCTCCCACAACTGCTCCTCTTCTCGTTCTTCTTTTTTTACATATAAATCCTGTAAATTCGGACTACTGCTTAGTCTAATCCGAAATTTTTTATGAGCGAGAAGCAGGAGGGGAACGAAATGAACGCGGCTATAGACGGAAAAATCGTACATGCTGATAGGGCTAGTCGGTGGCAGTAATATCGATTCGAGCGGGATCGGAAACACGAGGGGCCATTTAATTTGTCCAGTAATGGTCAGCATCGCTTTAGTAAATAGTTTAGCCTTTTTTATGCCGCCTTTTGACAGGATAAACTGGCGAGCTTTACGTATAGGCGGATCATTTTTTTCATAATGTCCACTATAAAGCAGAGCGTAATAGGCTTCAATGGTAACCGAAAGATTTCCTTCTTTTTCGTCTTCGAAAATCTTCCATGCTCCATTAGCTTCCTGTTTACTTGCGATTCTTTCTACTAAGGAAGAAATCAGTGCTTCATCTTTCATATTAAGAATGGTAAGTAAAATAATCATATAGGCGTCTGGTGTGATGCCCATTTCGAATGGGTATTCCCATGCTCCATTAGTTGTTTGATCCGTTTTTAAGCGTTGAATGAGACAATCAATTTCGGGTTGAACATGCTGAGTCACTCAGAACCCTCCCTTGTATACATCATTTCTCATAAATATATGCATGAAATGATGTAGCGTGCGGTCTATCCTGTTGCTTTCTCTTGGGATTATTAAATAATCTTTAAGATCAAAATCAAGTCTGAGGGTGAAGGAAATCTAGCTCTGTTTTGGTAGCTGTTCTTTAAGCAGTTGCAAAAGCTCGTCCATATGATTGGCTTCGATTACTTGTCCATCTACAATGGCATAAGCAGCTTTGCGACAAGTGGAACAGTTGCTTATGCATTCATATTCCTTATAGCGAATATGTGATTGCCTTAGAAAGTGACTGAAGTCGAGTGCTGTTTCTTCATTTAAATAACGGTCGAGATTATTTTGACAGAACTCTATGTGTATCTTTTTTTTAGAGGAGAAAATGGTAGAGAAAAATATTTTCATATCTATCACGTCCCTTGTATAAAAATGGCTTGTCACATACATGATTCGACAAAATAAACATATGGAATTGGCAAAAGCGGTTGACAGTATAAAATTAGATGTTAAAATGTTTATTGTAAAGTTTTATTGATAATGAATATCATTTGCAATATTCCATTATATGGGTTTAATGAAGATTCTAAAGGAAGTCACTGTTTGTTTCAACTAGATTAGAGAAAAGCAGAAAGAATTAGGATGAAGTGAATGTTAGATAAGTATTTGAAATTATGAAAATATTCATTTTCCTATCTATCTTTTTTGTAGAGATTGATTTTAGAATTTTCTTTATATACAATTTAATTGGCACTCAGAATGATAATTATTTTCAATTGTTATTCTGAGAATATACACATTATGAGGATTACAAATGAGAATATGGATGTTAATAATTACAGCTGTAGTCCTGTCATTTATATCGTTATTTGTTGGGGCTATTGATATTAAGCCGAGTGACTTGCTCGACTGGAATTCGGATAAGACACAAATTTTCTTGGCAAGTCGAGTACCTCGTTTAATGGCGATTATATTGGCAGGAGCAGGAATGAGTATTGCTGGTTTAATTATGCAGTCTTTAAGTCGAAATAAATTCGTCTCTCCAACGACTGCTGGTACGTTAGATGCAGCAAAACTAGGAATTTTAATTTCGATGTTGTTCTTTACCAATGTAACCTATACGCAGCAAATTATTTTTAGCTTTGCCTTTGCTTTAGTAGGAACATTAATTTTTATGCAAATTCTGGATCGTATTAAATTTAAAGATGTCATTTTTGTTCCATTAATCGGGATTATGTACGGGAATATTTTGTCATCGGTTACGACATTTTTTGCCTATGAAGCAGACCTTATTCAAAATATTTCAGCTTGGTTAATGGGAAGCTTCACATTAGTTATGGCGGGACGCTATGAACTGTTATACATAAGTATTCCAGCGGTTATTTTAGCGTATCTTTATGCAAATAAATTTACAGTTGCAGGTATGGGGGAAGATTTTGCTAAAAACTTAGGGTTAAGCTATAAGTTTGTACTGAATATAGGTCTTATCCTTGTCGCAATTATTGCTACAACTGTCGTGCTAACTGTCGGGGTTATTCCGTTTTTAGGTTTAATTGTTCCTAATATTGTATCTCTTTATTTAGGTGATAATATACGTAAAACTATTCCACATACAGCAGTACTAGGAATTGTCTTCTTGTTAGTATGCGATATTATTGGGCGTATTATTGTTCACCCTTATGAGATTCCTGTTAACGTAACTGTGGCAGTAATCGGTAGTGTGATCTTCTTAATTATGTTAATTAGGGGGAGAGCATATGCGAAATAATAGTACGAAGTTAATCTTTTTGGCGGTATTAGCGATTATTTGTATTTTACTTTACGCATTTTATGATATAAAAGGCGGCTTTGATTACGCCTTCCCGAAACGTATGATGCGTATTGGGGCAATGGTTGTAACAGGTGTTGCGATTTCGTATTCGACAGTCGTGTTCCAAACAATTACACATAACCGTATTTTAACACCTTCTGTTATGGGCCTTGATTCTATGTATCAAGTAGTACAAACCTTAATTTACTTCTTTGCAGGGTCACTATCGATTTGGGTATTAAATAAATATTTAAATTTCGGTGCATCGATTATCGCAATGGTATTATTTGCACTCATTTTATATCGATTCTTATTCCGAGCGGATAAGCATCCTATTTATTTACTTCTTTTAATCGGGATGATTTTAGGAACGCTTTTAGGAAGCTTTGTGACATTTCTCCAAGTACTGATTGACCCATTGGAATATTTAAGTCTGCAAAGTCGCTTATTTGCGAGCTTTACAAAGGTAAACGCTGACTTATTATATATTGCAATCGGTATTTTATTCATTGCGTTTATTTACGGTTATCGCATTATGGGGAAACTGGATGTTATGTCACTTGGTCGTGAAAATGCGATTAACCTTGGTATTAACTATGACCGTATGGTAATGAATATTTTAATTTTATCGTCGGTTTTAATTGCAACATCAACAGCACTAGTTGGTCCGATTACGTTCTTCGGCTTAATCGTAGCGAATCTTTCTTATCAATATTTAGTTACATATAAACATTCTGTTTTAATTTTAGGTGCAAGTTTAATTAGTATTATTGCATTAGTTGGTGGTCAGTTCCTTGTTGAACATATTTTTGAATTACGTACAACATTAAGTGTGATTATTAACTTTATCGGTGGTATTTACTTTATTTATTTATTATTAAAGGAAAGTAGGTCAGCAGGATGATTGAACTCAAGGGATTAACGAAGCGGTTTGGTAAAAAGCCTGTTGTAGAAGACGTATCTGTAACCATAGAGTCGGGGATGATTACATCGTTTATCGGACCGAATGGTGCCGGTAAATCTACACTTCTTTCTATGGTGAGCCGATTATTAGATGCAGATACTGGGGAAGTATTACTTGATAAAGAAAGTGTGAAAAAGTGGAAATCCTCTGAGTTTTCGAAGCGCGTTTCGATTTTGAAGCAAGCAAACCATATTAATGTTCGATTAACGGTACGTGAGCTTGTTTCATTTGGCCGCTATCCGTATTCGAAGGGACATCTTACAGCAGAAGATGAAAAATTTGTTGATCAGGCAATTGAATATATGAACTTAACAGAGATGCAAGATAAGTTTTTAGATGAATTATCAGGTGGTCAAAGACAACGTGCGTTTATTGCGATGGTTATTGCTCAAGATACAGACTATATATTACTTGATGAGCCTTTAAATAACTTAGATATGAAGCATTCTGTTCAAATCATGAAGATTTTACGTAAGCTTGTAGATGAGCTTGGTAAAACAGTTGTCATTGTACTACACGATATTAACTTCGCATCTGTTTACTCAGATCGTATTGTCGCGTTGAAAAACGGTAAGCTTGTGAAAAACGGGCCGACTCATGAGATTATTAATTCGGATGCACTGCGTGAAATTTACGATATGGATATTCCAATTCAAGAGCAAAATGGATGTCGTATTTGTGTATACTTCAATTCACATACAGAAGCTAAGTGAATGGTCGTAAAGAGCAGCCTAGAGAGGATGTACAAGTTTAACTTTTATTTTCTCTAGGTGTGTTTTTTAGTGACACAATTGTAGCTTTAAACTATGGATTATTGATAGATCACCCGTTCTGAAAAAAGTTTAAATAATTTTTCAAAATGGTATTGACGATAACAACTAATCATCCTATAATTGAAAATGCTTATCACTGATAATGATTATCATTAATGATAAAGAAATATAAATTACATAAAAGGGGAGTAACAAACATGAAAAAATGGAAATTAGCTAGTGCAATGTTAGCCATGTCTTTAATGCTTACTGCTTGTGGTTCTAACGAAGAAACTGCAAAAGAAGAAACAAAGCAAACTACAACAGCTAAAGATCAAGCTAAGGAGGGGCAAGCTGCTGTTTATCCAATGACTGTATCTTCAACAACTACTTCAGTTGAAAATGAAGAAGCAGGTACAATTAACTTTGAAGATGTAACATTTGAAACTATGCCGGAAAAAATCGCAGTGTTTGACTATGGATTTTTAGACACATTAGATGCGCTTGGTGTTGAAGGAGTTGTAGGTGTTGCTAAAGACTCTTCTTTACCAGCTAACCTTGAAGAATATGCTGATGATAAGTATAAAAGTATCGGTGGTTTAAAGGAACCATTACTTGAAGACATCGCTGAACTTAATCCGGATGTAATTTTTATTTCTGGTCGTCAATCTGCGTATTATGATCAATTAAAAGAAATCGCTCCTGTAGTATTCATTGGTACTTCTCAAGATGATTATTGGGGCACATTCTTAGCCTCTGTAGATACAGCAGCTAAAATGTTCGGTAAGGAAAAGGAAGCTAAAGAATATCTTGCTAAATACGATTCAGCTTTAGAAGAAGTTAAGGCTTTAGCTGGTAACTATGAAACATCATTAGTTACTATGTATGACCAAGGTAATTTATCTGGTTTCGGAAAAGATTCTCGTTACGGTTATATGTATGACGTGTATGGCTTCAAACCAGTAACAAATGATATCGAATCTTCTTCTCACGGTTCTAATTTCAGTTTTGAAGCACTTTTAAAATTTGACCCACAAGTGTTATTCGTAATCGACCGTACAGCGGCTACAGGTGAAAAATCTAACATCAAAGCTGATATGGAAAATGAAATCGTCAAGAAAACACAAGCTTACAAAAACAATAAAATCGTTTACTTAGATGGTCCACTTTGGTACTTAAGTGGCGGAGGCTTACAATCTGAGCTTGCAAAAATTGAAGAGATTTTAGCGGAATTAAAATAGGTCAATAATTTGTGTATGGGGCTGTCCAGAAAGTTAGTGAAAACTGACTCTGGGCAGCCTTGTTTTGTTGTTTCATAGTTATTTTTCTCAATATAAAGACATAACAGAACATGCAGGCGGATTAAAAGAGCCTGACTTTGAAGCAATTAATGAATTAATTAGCACTAGAATGGATGTTGGTCTCTGGGCATTAAGCAGAAGTATATGAAGAATTAAACAAAATGGCTCCAACCGATAAAAAAGGTCTGAGTGTTTTAACATCTGGCGGCGGTTTAGTGTCTCTTGATAAAACGATTAGTGATATTGAAGCAGTTGTGAAGTATATGAAGAAGGCCGCCTAATTTCGTTTATTTGACGAGGATAGGTGGCTTTTTCATTAAAAAGATAAGCGGCTTTACTTTTGAAGCTCGGGCGCTTGTATTTTCGTTTTAATCGGTGAATAATAACTTATAATTAAATAACGATTATTTCATTCATTTATGTGCTTAATATTTCACACGGCTATTTATTTAATAACGTTGTTAATTTTTGTTTATTCGTGTGAAGTCGTTCAAAATACTTATTTAGAATAGCATTACAAATAAAGGATATTCACTTCCAAAATATTGAACTTTATAGCATTTTTTTTATAAGTCGTTTATAATAGGTACAGCCTAGCTGCGTTTAGTTTACAGTATTATTTATTGGCAAGTTCACGAATGATCTTATATAGTAGAAGGGTGAATTTGAGGATGCAAAGAGCAATATCAAAATTAGGTGATGATTTGTAAAGTTCATTCATAAGATAGTGAGGTGCCGGAGTACAAGTTGTCTCAGAATGTAGCAACAATGGGTTTTATAGGTGATTGATTAATGAACTTATAAGTGTTAGTATTAACTTTATCGTTTTTCGAAGTTTATAAAGAAAGTGTAACAGTAGGTATATACACTACCACTAGATTAATAGAGGTGAAACCATGAATAACTTTTTTAAAAAAGGCCAGCAGTTCTTGATTGATCATACTCTTGGCTTTTTCTTAATTGCAGTCGTCATGTTTTGGATTAAAACATATATTGGGTATCAAGTGGAATTCAGTTTAGGCATTGAGAATGGATTACAAAGCTTTTTATTATTTGTTAATCCATTAAGTTCAGCCGTTCTATTTTTTGCTTTAGCATTATTAGCAAAAGAGAAAAAGATGATTAAATGGATTATTCGTTTAAATGTAATTTTCTCCTTATGGTTATTCTTTAATATTGTGTATTACCGTTCGTTTACGGACTTTATTACGCTGCCAACGTTAACACAAGTACAAAATGCAGGAAACCTGGGATCGAGCGTATTAGCGCTTTTTAAACCATATGATGTATTGTACTTTGTAGATACGGTTATTCTCTTTGTTCTATATAAATGGAAAGGGAAAAAATTCGTAGTTGTTAAACCAAAGCGTCGAACTGTTGCAATAGTGTTTTTAACAGGGATTGCTATTTTTGCGGTGAACCTAGCATTAGCAGAGAAAGATCGTCCACAGCTATTATCAAGAACGTTTGACCGTAACTATATTGTGAAATATTTAGGCTTGTATAATTACACAATATATGATGCTGTTCAAAATACAAAAACATATGCTCAACGTGCAACAGCTAGCAGTAATGATTTAACGGAAGTAGTCAACTATACAAAGGCAACAAAAGCTGAACCGAATCCGAAATACTTTGGTGCAGCAAAAGGGAAGAACGTCATTTATCTTCACTTAGAGTCGATGCAGAATTTCTTAATTAACTATGAATTAAATGGAGAAGAAGTTACACCATTTTTAAATTCATTAGCAAAGAGTAAGGATTTCATGTATTTCGATAACTTCTTCCATCAAGTGGGACAAGGGAAAACATCTGATGCAGAATTTATGCTAGAAAACTCGTTGTTTGGATTGCCTCAAGGAGCAGCTTTTACAAATCAGGCACAAAATACGTACCAAGCAGCTCCAGCTATCTTAAAACAAGAGGGCTATACATCAGCTGTATTCCATGGAAACTATAAATCATTCTGGAACCGTGACAAGATGTATAAGGCACTTGGTTTTGATAAGTTCTTTGATGCGGAATATTATGATATGAAAGAAGAAGAGGTTGCAAGTTACGGATTGATGGATAAACCATTTTTTGCGGAATCTATTCCTAACTTAGAAACTCTTCCACAGCCTTTCTATGCGAAGTTTATTACGGTATCTCATCACTTCCCTTATGCAATTAATCAAGAGCTAACAACAATTGGTAAGCATACAACGGGTGATGCGTCTGTAGATAACTACTTCCAAACAGCTCGATATGCGGATGAAGCATTAGAGGAATTCTTCAAGTATCTAAAGGAATCAGGGTTATATGATAACTCTGTAATTGTAATGTACGGTGATCACTATGGTGTTTCTGAGAATCATATGAGAGCAATGTCAGAGGTTCTTGGAACAGAAGTGGGTGAATTTGAAAATGGTCAATTACAACGCGTGCCATTGTTCATCCATGTACCAGGTGTTGAAGGTGGAGTGAAACATCAATATGGTGGTCAAATCGACCTTAGACCGACATTGCTTCATTTATTAGGTGTAGATACAAGTGAATATGTACAATTCGGTACAGATTTATTATCTAAGGATCATAATGAAATTGTTCCATTCCGAAATGGTGATTTTGTAACGCCGGATTTCTCATCATTTAAAGGAGTATATTACGATACGAAAACAGGCGAAGTTGTTAAACCAACAGAAGAGATGACTAAAGCGAAAGAGTTTGTTGAAATGAAATTGAATCTGTCTGATAAAGTTGTCAATGGCGACTTGCTTCGTTTCTATGAACCAGAAGGCTTTGTACCTGTTGATCCAAACGACTATGATTACACATATAAAGAAGAAGAGCAAACAAACACACCTTCTTCTAATAAAGAATCCAAGTAAAGTAAAAGGAGCCTAGAATCAATTTCTAGGCTCCTTTATTTTGGATTATGGAAGTTTCACTTTATTTAGCAAGCATTTGTGCAATATATTTTTTGATTTCTTCTGGCTTTCCGGCAATTGTATCTTCACGAATTTGATCTTTTGCAATCTTTTCTTTTGCCTTCTTTAGAATTTCTTCAGCACTTTTTTGTGCCACGACAACAACACCGTCCGCATCGCCGACAATAATATCTCCTGGATAAACAGCGACACCGCCGCATGAGATTGGGACATTAATATCGCCAACTCCTGCTTTACCGCTGGAAGCGACTGTTGTACCTCTAGAGAAAACAGGGAAATCTAGCTCCTTAATGGCCACGATATCTCGAATTACTCCGTCAACAACTAATGCACGGATGCCCATCGTTTTCATTAAACCAACAACAAAGTCTCCAGCAATAGCACGATATGTATCTCCTTTACTATCAACAACAAGTACATCACCAGGTTGTGCGGCCCCAATAGCCTTTAGGACAGCGCGATTATCATTAATCGGCAGTTGAACGGTTAGTGCTCGTCCAGCAAAGCGATAATGCTCCTGTAAAGGTTTGATAGCGGAATTGAGGTTGTTTAATCCATCGAGTGCATCTGAAATGGCTGTTGTAGGGATGTTCTGAAATTCTTTAATAATATTTTCCATACAATGATTCCTCCTATTAAACTGTTGTATAACAATTATACTATTTTAATGGAAAAATAGAAAATGTTTCTTTGGAATAAAATTCATGTATTTGCCCCTATATATATTGTGTGCTATAGTAAGGGCGATATAAAAGTTTCTAGGGTTCCGCGATTATAAAGGTCGGACTGGTTCGAGAGAAACGCGCAGGATTCAGCTTGCGTACACGGAGGGATAAAAGCCCGGGAGGTATTGAAAAATATACTTCCGGGCTTTTTGCTGTAAAAAAGAGGAGGAGAAAAAATGGCGTGGCTTTATTTAATCATTGCAGGATTATTTGAAGTGATATGGGCAACAAGCTTAAAATATACGGAAGGATTTACGAAAATCATTCCATCTATTATTACTGTTACTGGGATGATTATTAGTTTTTACTTTTTATCAGCAGCAGTTAAAACATTACCGCTTGGAACAGCTTATGCGATTTGGACAGGAATTGGCGCTGTCGGAGCGGTTACTATAGGAATTATCTTTTTTCAGGAGCCGAAAGACTTCCTGCGTCTCTTCTTTGTAGGTTGTATTGTAATAGGGATTATTGGTTTAAAGGTTACTTCTTCTCAATAGGCAAGTTTTTTTAGGTATTGCTCTGACTGAGCATATTTAACAGTTTTCCTTTTTATAATAGGGATAGAAGGGAGTGGCTGAAATGGAGAGAAGATGGTGGAAAGAGGCGGTTGTCTATCAAATTTATCCACGGAGCTTTATGGACAGCAATGGCGATGGAATTGGTGATTTACAAGGCATTATGATGAAGCTCGATTATTTGCAAACGCTCGGTATCGATGTCGTTTGGCTATCTCCAATTTATCAATCTCCTAATGATGATAACGGATATGATATTAGTGATTATTGCTCGGTCATGAGCGAATTTGGGACAATGGCTGATTTTGAACGGTTGTTAAAGGCGCTTCATGAGCGTGGAATGAGGTTGGTGATGGACCTCGTTGTCAATCATACATCAGATGAGCATGAGTGGTTTGTTGAATCAAGGTCGTCTAAAGACAATCCGAAACGAGAGTATTATATATGGCGCCAAGGCAGGAATGGACAACCTCCTACGAACTGGGAATCTGCATTTAAAGGGTCTGTCTGGGAATATGATGCGAATACGGATGAATATTATTTACATTTATTTAGTAAAAAGCAGCCGGATTTGAATTGGGAAAATGAAGCGGTACGAAAAGAAATTTATGAAATGATGAAGTGGTGGCTGGATAAGGGAGTGGATGGATTCCGGATGGATGTTATTAACTTGATTTCCAAGGACCCTGCTTTTCCAGATGGATATGTGTATCCAGGAAAACAGTATGGAGACGGTAGTCCATATATTATGAATCGCTCTCGGTCTCATGAGTTTTTGCGAGAAATGAATCGGGAAGTATTGGCCCATTACGATATTATGACAGTTGGTGAGGCACCTGGAGTTAATCCGGATCAAGCGAAATTGTATACAGGGCAAAAGCGGAATGAATTACAAATGGTATTTCAATTTGAACATGTCGATTTAGGGGGAGGATCAGAAGGGAAATGGAGCGATGGTTCGTGGAAGCTGACTGATTTGAAACATATTTTAACGAAATGGCAAAAGGGTTTAGAAGATGATGGCTGGAACAGCTTATATTGGAATAATCATGATCAGCCACGAGCCGTTTCTCGATTTAGTGATGATGGCATGTATCGAGAGGTTAGTGCCAAAATGTTAGCGACTTGTCTTCATATGATGCAGGGGACTCCCTATATTTATCAAGGCGAGGAGCTTGGGATGACTAATGTGGCCTTTCATCAGTTAGATGAATATCGTGATATTGAAACAATCAATGCTTATCACGAGCTCGTATACAGCCGAGGATGGTCACATGATCAGATGATGGCTGCTATTCATGCTCGCGGGCGTGATAATGCGAGAACACCAATGCAGTGGAATCACTCTAAGCATGCGGGTTTTACATCAGGGACTCCATGGATTGCAGTAAATCCTAATTATCCGCAAATTAATGCTGAAGATTCTATCAATGATCCGACCTCTATTTTTCATTATTATCGAACATTAATTGGATTGCGAAAGAAATATAGCATTGTTGTCTATGGTCGTTATGATTTGCTTTTTCCAGAAGACGAACGTATTTTTGCGTATACGAGAACGTTAGGAGAAGAAAAGCTGCTTGTACTTTGTAACTTCACAGCTGATGCTGCTGACTTTTCCTTATCGGAAGAGTTCATTCGCAAATCAGTTAAGCTATTAATTAGTAATTATAATCAGAGGGATGAGGATGGAATAAACGAGGCTCCACTACGCCCTTACGAATGCCGTGTGTACCATCTATAGTAGAACCTATAAAGAAAGAACCCGATATACAATATCAGGTTCTTTTTTTAATATTATTCAGCTTTAAAGTCGCATTCCTCAAGAGGAATTAATTTTGTTTTATGTTTAATTTTATACCCAATCCATACAATGAAGAATAGGACTAAGCCGATGTATGAAACAAGCATAGAATTCCAGTCAATTCCGTCCGTTGAGAATGCTTGATATCCTTGTCCAATAATGATGATGATACAAAGAACCAATGCTAATACTGGGCCGAACGGGAATCCTTTTGCACGATATGGTAAATCATCTAAACTATTTCCTTGAGCAATGTAAGCTTTACGGAATCGATAATGAGCAATAGCAATTCCGACCCATGTTACAAAACCAGCCATACCTGAAGCATTTAATAGCCAAACATAGACAACACCATCTCCAAATAAAGAAGCGGAAAAAGCAAGTGTACCGACTAATGCTGTGACAATAAGAGCATTCACAGGAACGCCGCGTTTGTCTAATTTACCAAGGAATTTTGGTGCTTTGCCATCGCGGGCTAAATCCCAAAGCATACGCGTAGATGCGTACATACCAGAGTTTCCAGCGGACAATACAGATGTTAGAATAACCGCATTCATAACAGAAGCAGCAAAGGCAAGACCGGCTCTTTCAAATACAAGTGTAAATGGACTAACCGCAACATCATCGCTTAACAGACGGGCATCTGTAAATGGAATAATCATACCAATAATTAGAATGGCTAAAATATAGAATAAAATAATACGCCAAAATACAGATTTAATAGCTTTAGGAATATTTTTCTCAGGATCTTCACTTTCTCCTGCTGTTACACCAAGCAGTTCCGTTCCTTGGAAAGAGAATCCCGCAACCATGAATACACCGAGGATTGCGAAAAATCCACCGTTAAATGGACCACCATCTGCCACGAAGTTAGAGAATCCGATTGGATCGTTTCCTCCCATAATGCCAAAAATAATAAGGATTCCGGTAACAATAAAGATGACAACTGTTACAACTTTAATCATGGCAAACCAAAATTCCGCTTCTCCAAAGCCTTTAACGGATAAGTAATTGAATAAAAACATAATTACTAATGCTAATCCGCTCCATAAGAGAGACGGGCTGTCTGGGAACCAGAACTTCATAATAAGAACAACGGCCGCCAGTTCTGCAGCAATTGTAATGGCCCAGTTATACCAGTAATTCCAGCCAATGGCAAAGCCAAAGGATGGATCAACGAACTTAGATGCGTATACGCGGAATGAACCTGCAACTGGCATGAAGGCGGCCATTTCGGCTAGACTTGTCATTAAGTAGTACACCATAAGTCCAATAGCTGCATAGGCAACAAGTGCTCCGCCAGGTCCAGCTTGATGAATAGCTCCTCCACTAGCTAGGAATAAACCGGTCCCAATTGTTCCACCTAAAGAAATCATCATTAAATGACGAGCTTTTAGATTTCGCCTTAATTGGGACGGTGGTGTTGATGAGTTTGAATTTTTCATACATGTAACACTCCTTTTAAATTAGAAGGAAAGGACATTAGAAAAACATGAATTATCGCTTTTAATGGCGAAAGTCGATGTGTTTTTATACTTAAGAGAAGTTAAACTGTCTTAAAGTATAAAAAAACAGCCATCGAAAGATCGACGGCTGTTTTCTATAAACCCGTGTAATCCTTCCGAAGATAGCTCCCCACGTTGTTTCAGCAACGTGACAGTAATGTGCCTATTCGGTCACACCACCAGCAAGATGATCCCAAGAAAATCGTCTTGCTTCGGCAACTTATCCTTTTAAACGAAATCATCGATATTCTTGTATCTCACTCGTTCTACTTTTATAAGCCGCAGCCTCTACCCCATCGGTTAATGAGGAAATATGCATTTTTATTATATCAGAATTATAATCTAGCAACTTAAATAGTGCAATAATAACTTATTGGAAATGGCGAATAGTTGCGGCTGTACTTTTCTGAATATTCTATATAAACAATCGTTTTACGAATAGGTTTAACGGGCTTTTTAAATGGTTCTATTATTATTTTGGAATATAGAATATTTAGATTACTCGATAAAAATGTAAAGAAGGCTGAACCTTTGCATATAAATTATCTATATATATAAAATAAGTTTACCTGAGGAAACTTTTTGGTTCTTGGCCATAAAGTAGTTCATTCTGTATTTTTTTTATACTTAGTTTTGTGTTAAGGAAACATTTATAACTACATGAAAAAGGGAGATGTGTATGAAATTCATATGGAAGTCCCTGGTGAGTGTTGTGCTTGTTTTTCTTTTATTAGTCGGATGTTCAACCGAGAAGGATAATCAAACAGAAGGAAAGATTGTGGTAGTAGCAACAACCGGAATGATTGGAGATTTAGTAGAGAATATTGGTGGAGAGCATGTGGAAGTAACAAGTTTAATGGGACCCGGAGTCGATCCGCATTTATACAAAGCGACTCAAGGAGATGTTAAAACACTTGATGAGGCAGATATGATTTTATATAACGGCCTTCACCTTGAAGGGAAAATGGAAGAAATTTTTGAGCAGATGGGTAAACAAAAACCGACGATTGCTGTTACTCAAGATATTGCGAAGGAAAACTTGCATGAAGTAAAAGTTGGAGAATATGACCCTCATATTTGGTTCGATGTGACGCTATGGATGCAAGCTGCTCATACAGTTAATAAAGCTTTAATAAAGGAAAATCCTGAACATCAGGAAAGTTACCAAAAAAATTATGAGGCATATATTAAGAAATTAGAAGAACTGCATAAGTATGTGCAATCAGAGATTAATACGATTCCAGAATCACAACGTGTACTTGTTACAGCCCACGATGCTTTTGGCTATTTTGGAGCAGCATATGGATTAGAAGTGAAAGGATTACAAGGGATGAATACCGTATCTGAATATGGTTCTAAAGATGTAATCGATTTACGCAATTACTTAATAAAAAACGAAATTAAAGCAATTTTTATAGAAACAAGTGTATCAAAAAAAGCAATAGAAGCCGTTATTCAAGGGGCTAAAAAACAAGGGCATACTGTGAAAATTGGAGGAGAATTATTTTCGGATGCAATGGGAGAAAAAGGAACAGAAAAAGGAACGTATCTCGGAATGGTACGTCACAATACCGATACGATTGTAAATGCGTTGAAATAAGGAGGGGTTTGGATGCCTAATGTATTAAAGGTGGAAGATTTCACAATCGCTTATCATAAAAAGCCAGTTATTGAATCTGTTTCTTTTGAAGTACCAGAAGGCAAGTTGATTGGGATTATCGGGCCAAATGGGGCAGGGAAATCCACTTTAATTAAAGGAATTTTAGAACTTGTTCCGCGTATTTCCGGGAAAGTGACGATTCAGGGAAAATCATATAGAGCGATGCGGAAAAGCGTAGGATATGTGCCGCAGCGTGAATCTGTTGATTGGGATTTTCCGACGAATGCTTTAGATGTTGTTATGATGGGGCGTTACGGCCACTTAGGGTGGCTAAAGCGCCCTGGTAAGGCGGAAAAGCAAAAGGCGTTAGAGTGCTTAGAAAAAGTAGGTATGGCTGAGTATGCAAATCGTCAAATTAGCCAGCTATCCGGCGGACAGCAGCAACGAATTTTTTTAGCAAGAGCGTTGGCGCAGGAAGCCGATTTATATTTTATGGATGAGCCGTTTGTTGGCGTAGATGCAGCAACAGAAAAAGCTATTATTCAGTTACTTATGGAACTAAAGAAAAACGGGAAAACGGTACTTGTCGTTCATCATGATCTTTCAACAGTAAAAGAATACTTTGATTGGACGCTGTTATTGAACAAAGAGATTATTCAAGTAGGAAGGACAGAAGAAGTATTTACTCCGGAATATTTACAAAAAACGTATGGAGGTAAACTCGCGATTTTATCGGATTCACAATCAGGCTTGTTAATAAATTGAGGTGGAGTTCATGAATATGTTAGAGATTCTTCGGGATCCGAACACGCAGTGGATCTTACTTGGAACACTGTTGCTTGGTTTAAGCAGCGGTGTTATAGGGAGCTTTGCTTATCTTAGAAAACAGTCTTTACTTGGAGATACACTTGCTCATGCAGCACTTCCAGGAATTTGTATTGTTTTTATGTTAACCGGAGTTAAATCGATTTCCTTCTTTCTCTTCGGGGCGGCCATTGCTGGGATGATTGCCGTTTTCGTCATTAATGTAGTCACCAAATATAGTCGAATTAAACAAGATACGGCATTAGGGCTTGTATTATCAGCTTTCTTTGGGCTAGGCATTGTTTTATTAACACAAATCCAACAAAGTTCTTATGGAAATCAAAGTGGATTAGATAAATTTCTGTTCGGACAGACGGCCTCTATGGTGATGTCGGATGTGTATGTCATGATGGCAGTATCGCTTATTCTAATTTTAGCCTGTACGCTGTTTTTTAAAGAGTTCAAACTTCTATCTTTTGATCCAGGATTTGCAAAGGGGATTGGCTTACCTGTCCTGTTGCTGGACTATATCATTATGCTGCTCATTGTTGGAGCGGTTGTGATTGGGATTCAAGCGGTTGGTGTTGTGCTGATGGCTGCTCTATTAATCACACCAGCTGTTTCGGCTAGGTATTGGACAGAACGATTAAGTGTCATGGTTGTATTGTCCGGTATATTCGGTATGCTCAGTGGGGTCGTTGGTACGTTGCTTAGTGCGGCCGTTAATAATTTGCCAACTGGTCCACTTATTGTTCTTTCAGCAACTGTTTGGTTTATGTTTTCTTTATTGTTCGCCCCTAACCGAGGTGTAGTAGCAAAGCTTTGGCGAAGAGTAGAGGCGAAGCGGAAATATGAACTAATAAAGAAACTGGAGAAGCAAGGGGCGCATCATTATGAATGATTTCTGGATTATCCTTGTCGGAGCACTTGTTGCTTGCTCTTGTAGCGTTGTTGGTTGTTTTTTAGTCATCCGAAAAATTGCAATGGTAGGGGATGCCATTAGTCATTCTGTATTGCCTGGAATTGTGTTGGCGTTTCTATGGAGCGGCTCGCGAGAATCTATTCTCATTTTAATGGGGGCTGCTTTGCTTGGATTAGTAACTGTCTTTTTAATCCAATTATTTCAAAATTCAGGTGTACAGGGGGATGCGGCAATCGGTGTTGTGTTTACTTCCCTTTTTACAATCGGTGTGTTATTGGTTAGCCTGTATACACAGCAAATTGACTTTGATTTAGATCACGTTTTGTATGGAGAAATTGCCTATACACCCTGGCATACGATGACGATTGCAGGTATGGATATGGGCCCGAGAGCAGTGTGGATAGTTGGTGGCAGTTTCTTCATTAATATAGTTCTCGTTTTTGTATTCTTTAAACAGTTTAAAATTTGTTCGTTTGATGCAGCGCTGGCAGCAGCAATGGGAATTCCCGTTATGTTTTTTCATTACTTATTAATGAGTCTTGTTTCTGTAACAACGGTCGCAGCTTTTGATAGTGTAGGTGCAATTCTTGTAGTGGGTATGCTTATTATTCCGGCCGCCACAGCGTATTCATTAACAGATCAATTACATCGAATGATTATAATCAGTATGGTTATGGGTATCTTAAGCTCGGTAGTTGGCTATTACGTAGCGACTGCTTTAGATGCTTCGATTTCTGGATGTATGGTATGTGTTGCGGCACTATTTTTTACTTTAGCATTTCTATTCTCACCGAGCCATGGGCTGATTAGTCGGATTTGGCGTCGTAAAGTTTCATTTAAGAGCATCTAAATGATGTACGGGTATTTACTTAGGTCATTTTTAGCTCAGTTTTAAGTTTTAGCGTAAGCTGATTAGTTCTTTCCGGACATGAGCTGCTTCTCTTTAAGGGGCAAGGCATTATGTTTTTTAGGGAGAATTAAGGAGCTTGCGCTTCTAGCTCCAACGAGCTGGTCGAGCCGTTTTCGCTTTTCTTATAACTTCTTCTTCGATATAGTTGTGATTTTTAATGTATAAAGTATAATGAGTAAGTGTGTTATTTTACTTTATATCTACAGTAAGATCCTTGCTAGGGGAGAGTTAGTATGCAGGAACAAAATAATTTTTCATCGCGTATAGATTTTGGGTTAGTTACCATTTTATTGTTACTGTGTATTACAAGCTGTGTAGCCATTTATAGTGCACAATCAACAGGGCAGTATTCGAGTAACTTTTTACTGAAACAAATTGTTTCTTATATGGTTGGAGTCGGGATTGTTTTAGGAGTCATTACATTAGACTCTGATCAATTAAAGAAAATATCTTGGTATGCATACGGCTTTGGGCTGTTTGTACTCCTAATGCTCGTCATTATGCCAGAAAGCATTGTACCTCGAATTAATGGAGCAAGAAGTTGGTTTAAATTCCCAGGGTTTGGTACGATTCAGCCTTCGGAATTTATGAAGGTATTCCTCATTTTGGCGCTTGCAAATGTCATTCACACACATCATTTGAAAAATTCGTTGAAAACGATTGAAACGGATTTATGGCTGCTCGGTAAATTAATTTTAGTTACTATGGCGCCGTTACTCCTCATTATGCAACAGCCGGATTTAGGAACCTCTCTTGTACTATGTGCTATTTTGGCAGGGATGATTTTTATTTCAGGGATATCGTGGAAAATATTGCTGCCGATTGTTTCAACAGCGGTTCTGCTTATTTCTACCATTTTTTATTTTATTTTATGGCAGCCTGATTTAATTAAGAAATATTTAGGTGTTAAAGAGTATCAGTTTGGACGTATCTATTCTTGGTTGGATCCGTATAACTATTCAAGTGCTGAAGGGTTTCATTTAATTAAATCGTTACTTGCAATTGGTTCAGGTCAAACATTTGGAAAAGGACTTGGCTCACGCGAGGTATATTTACCCGAAAGTCAAACCGATTTTATTTTCAGCGTTATTGGTGAAGAATATGGTTTTATCGGTTCTAGTATTGTGATTAGCTTATTTTTCCTATTGGTGTATCATATTACGAAAACAGGGATGGAAACGAAAAATAACTTCTATACGTACATTTGTGTCGGTGTAATTAGTATGCTGACGTTCCATGTATTCCAAAATATTGGGATGACAATCGGTGTTATGCCAATTACAGGGATTCCGCTGCCCTTTATTAGCTACGGAGGTAGTTCATTGATGGGGAATATGATGGCGATGGGTTTAATCTTCAGTATTCGTTATCATCATAAAAAATATATGTTCTAAAAAAAGTCGACAAAGGTCGACTTTTTTTAGTTTAGGTTCTATCCAACAATATTTTTGATCAAACGGTAAGGGCTAAAAATCAACACAAAGCCTTTAGTTTACATAAAGACTTGCAATGCATTTTAAAGCTGCATCATTCACGCTACCTTATTTTTTAAATTGGTTATTTTGGCTGTTTACTTTATTTTTTCCATGACGATTTTCTACGCCAGGTCCAGCATCGCCTTTGACGCTTGCTGCACTAACAGCAGCTTTCGATGGTTGATGTTTCTGTTTCATAATTGTTGTCACCTCCAGTAATCACTTCTTTTATGTTTTCTAATTCGTGTGAAAATAATCAAAAAATAAATTGAAAAATTAACTGTTTAATCATTGAAAAATTTACATAAATATCCTATTATTAAAAGTAACAAAAGATTTTCACTTTTTTTTGCTTGAAAAATGAATGAGTATTCATTCAATACACTGCGTAAGGGGGATATGAGCTTGGTGCGACAAATACGAAAGGCTGCTGTTTTAGGATCAGGAGTTATGGGATCAGGGATTGCAGCACATCTCGCTAACATCGGCATTCCGACTTTATTATTAGACATGGTTCCTCGGGAACTCACAGAGGATGAGAAGAGAAAAGGGCTAACGCTTGAAGATAAATCCGTTCGAAATCGTATCAGTCAAACGGCGCTTTCAAAGCTATTAAAGCAAAAGCCAGCACCGTTAACATCCAAAAAAAATCTAGCACTCATTGAGAGTGGAAATTTTGAGGATGATTTAGAACGGTTAAAAGATGTTGATTGGGTCATTGAGGTCGTTATAGAGAATTTAGCAGTGAAAAAGAGCATATTTGAAAAAGTGGATCAGTTTCGGAAACCAGGCAGTATCGTTTCCTCGAATACATCGGGTATTTCTATTGAGGCAATGGCAGAGGGACGTTCGGAAGATTTCCAAAAGCATTTTCTTGGCACGCATTTTTTTAACCCTCCGCGTTATTTGAAGTTATTAGAAATTATACCAACGAAGGCAACCGATTCCGCAGTATTTGCTTTTATGAAGGAATTTGGTGAAAATGTGCTTGGTAAAGGTGTTGTTGAAGCGAGGGATACACCGAACTTTATTGCAAATCGTATTGGCACATACGGCTTACTCGTGACTGTTCGTGAAATGTTAAAAGGTGGCTACAGTGTAGGAGAAGTGGATTCTATTACAGGTCCGCTCATCGGTCGACCAAAGAGTGCGACATTCCGCACGCTTGATGTCGTTGGGCTGGATACCTTTGTGCATGTTGCCAAGAACGTTTATGACCAGGTAGAGGGTGATGAACAAGAAATCTTTCGTACACCAGATTTTATGCAGAAAATGCTTGAAAAAGGTTGGATAGGGAGCAAATCAGGGCAAGGGTTTTTTCTGAAAAAAGGTAAGGAAATTCTGGAGTTGAATCCTGAAACATTACAGTATGAAGAAAGAAAAAAATTACAAGCACCATCCATTGAGATGGCAAAGCAAATAAAAGGGTTTGCTAATAAAATGAAAGCGCTTGTATACAGCGAAGATCGTGCAGGTCAACTGCTATGGAATATAGTCATGCCAACGCTTGTTTATTCTGCTCAACTACTTGGTGAAATTGCTGAAACAATTGTAGATTTAGATCGGGCAATGAAATGGGGATTTGGCTGGTCAGCTGGGCCGTTTGAAATATGGGATGCGATTGGGATAGCGCAGTCTGTAGCTCGTTTAGAACAAGAAGGAATCGCTGTACCGCAATGGATAAAAGATTTTGTAGCTGCTGGACATGAAACTTTTTATAAGGAAGAGAACGGTGTTGTTTCTTATTACGACAACGGCAACTATAAACAAGTAATTATAAATCCAAGGGTCATTCATTTACAGACTATAAAAAAGCAAAAAGGGGTTATTAAGAAGAATAGTGGAGCAAGCTTAATAGATATTGGCGATGGTGTCATTTTACTTGAATTTACTTCACCGAACAATGCGATTGGTCTAGACATTGTACAAATGATTAATGCCGCTGTAGATGAAGCGGAAGCGAATTATAAAGGGTTAGTGATTGGAAACCAAGGCAAAAACTTCTGCGTTGGAGCCAATATTGCGATGATGTTAATGGAAGCCCAAGATGACAATATTTTTGAATTAGACTTCGTCATCAGGCAATTTCAAAATGCAATGCTCAAAATTAAATATAGTGCTGTTCCAGTAGTAGTTGCACCATTCAATATGACACTTGGCGGGGGAGCGGAAGTATCATTACCGGCTGCTAGAATTCAAGCCACAACGGAAACGTATATTGGTCTTGTTGAGGCAGGCGTCGGTTTAATTCCTGGCGGTGGCGGAACGAAAGAGCTGTATATGAAAGCGTTAAAAGGGCTTCCAAAAGGAGTGTCTGTGGATATTCAACAAGTTGCTAATAAAGTGTTTGAAACAGTGGCGATGGCGAAGGTTTCTACGTCTGCAGCAGAAGCTCGTGAAACGAACTTCTTAAACTTTGCCGATGGTATTAGTGTCAATCCGGATCATCAATTATACGATGCTAAACAAGTTGTCCTTTCTCTGTATGAACAAGGCTATACACCGCCTGTTCGTGAAAAAGTTCCGGTAGTTGGCGAAAGCGGCTATGCAACGCTATTGCTTGGTGCAGAAGCGATGCGACTGTCTGGCTATTTGTCTGAACATGACATGGTGATTGCTAAGGAACTTGCTTATGTATTATCAGGAGGAAAACTGCCATTTGGAACGGAAGTCGATGAGCAATATTTATTAAATTTAGAAAGAGAAGCATTTTTACGATTAATTTCCATGCCGAAATCTCAGCAAAGAATGCAGCATATGCTTATTAAAGGGAAGCCGTTACGTAACTAATAGAACGATAAGGATAGTTTGATAGAGCAGCAGTTTAATATGGATAGGGGGATCTTCTGCATGAGAGAAGCGGTTATAGTAGCTGGAGCGCGGACTCCGGTAGGAAAAGCGAAGAAAGGTTCTCTTGCGACTGTACGACCGGATGATTTAGGGGCTCTTGTTGTGAAAGAAACATTAAAACGTGCCGGAAATTATGAAGGCAATATTGATGACTTAATTATGGGCTGTGCCATGCCTGAAGCAGAGCAAGGTTTAAATATGGCTAGAAATATTGGAGCATTGGCAGGTTTGCCGCATACAGTTCCAGCCATTACGATTAATCGTTATTGTTCAAGCGGTTTGCAAAGTATTGCTTATGGAGCGGAACGAATTATGCTGGGGCAAAGCGACACCATTCTTGCAGGCGGATCGGAGTCGATGAGTATGGTTCCGATGACTGGCCATGTTATGCGTCCTAACGCAAGGCTAGCAGAAACGGCTCCACAATATTATATGGGGATGGGACATACCGCGGAGGAAGTAGCGAAGAAGTATGGTATTTCCCGCAAAGATCAAGATGAATTTGCAGTACGCAGTCATCAAAAAGCGGCTAAAGCGATTGCAGCAGGTAAATTTGTTGATGAAATTGTGCCCGTAGATGTAACGGTGCGTTCAGTAGGTTCAGATTTGAAACTAAAAGAAACGTCCTTTCGTTTTACGGAAGATGAAGGAGTGCGAGCAAATACAACGGCTGAAGTACTAGGAAAGCTACGCCCAGCTTTTTCAGTGACAGGAACTGTAACCGCTGGGAACGCGTCACAAACAAGTGATGGTGCTGCAGCAGTGATGGTCATGGATCGTGAAAAATCTAACTCTTTAGGTTTAAAGCCGATTGGTAAGTTCCGTTCTTTTGCCGTTGCAGGTGTTCCGCCTGAAGTGATGGGAATCGGACCAATCGCAGCCATTCCTAAAGCGTTAAAATTAGCAGGCCTTGAATTATCGGATATCGGTCTGTTTGAGATAAATGAAGCGTTTGCTTCCCAATCGATTCAAATTATTCGTGAGCTTGGATTAAATGAAGAGATTGTAAATGTGAACGGCGGAGCGATTGCCCTAGGACATCCGCTTGGCTGCACAGGAGCGAAGTTGACTTTATCGTTGCTTCATGAAATGAAACGACGCAATGAACAATTTGGAATTGTAACGATGTGTATTGGCGGCGGTATGGGAGCTGCTGGTGTGTTTGAATTACTAGCTTAATCAAGTGGAAGCTGTAAACGATGAATCACTAAATAGGGGGTAATCGGATGTCTAATCAAACAGAAAAGTTAATCAAAGGCGGCGGGTTTTTAGTTGAAGAAATTTCTTGTGAGCGTGTATTCACACCAGAAGATTTCACCGATGAGCAATTAATGATTGCAAAAACAACGGAAGACTTTTTAGTGAATGAAGTGCTCCCACAAGTAGAACACTTAGAGAATCATGAATTTGATCGCTCTGTAAAACTATTAAAGCAAGCAGGTGAGCTTGGGTTACTAGGGGCTGATGTTCCGGAAGAGTACGGTGGGCTAGGGCTTGATAAAATCAGCTCAGCTTTAATCGCTGAGAAGCTAGCACCAGCGGGTGGTTTCGGTATTTCTCATGGTGCACATGTTGGCATTGGTTCTTTGCCAATTGTTTTATTCGGGAATGAAGAGCAAAAACAAAAATATCTTCCACTGCTTGCTACAGGTGAGAAGTTAGCTGCTTATGCTTTAACAGAGCCAAGTTCAGGATCAGATGCACTGGGAGCAAAAACGACGGCAAAGTTGAATGCGGAAGGCACCCACTATATTTTGAATGGCGAGAAGCAATGGATTACCAATGCGGGCTTTGCTGATGTATTCGTTGTCTATGCCAAAGTTGATGGTGAGAAATTTACGGCTTTCATTGTAGAACGTAATTATCCGGGCGTATCGACAGGTGTAGAAGAAAAGAAAATGGGGATTAAAAGCTCATCTACTCGTACATTAATTTTAGAGGATGCACAAGTTCCAGTGGAAAATCTACTTGGCGAAATTGGCAGAGGACACATCATTGCCTTTAATATTTTGAATATTGGCCGTTATAAATTAGGAGTAGGCGTGGTAGGCGGAGCGAAGTCAGCCTTTGAAACGACAGTGGCGTATACAAATCAACGTCAGCAATTTAGGACTCGTCTTTCTTCTTTTAATTTAACGAAAGAAAAGCTTTCAACAATGGCTTCTAAAATCTATGCAGCTGAAAGCTCTGTATATCGTACAGTTGGATTGTTTGAGCAGCGAATGGGTCAGCTTACAGATGAACAAATAAAGGATGGTAAAGCTGTAGCAGGTTCTATTGCAGAGTATGCGATTGAATGCTCGATGAATAAATTTTTTGCATCGGAAGTATTAGATTATGTGGTGGATGAAGGGGTTCAACTACATGGCGGTTATGGATTTATGCAAGAATATTCAATCGAAAGAGCGTATCGTGATTCGCGCATTAACCGTATTTTTGAAGGAACAAACGAAATTAATCGTTTGATTGTACCTGGTACATTTTTGAAAAAGGCGTTAAAAGGCGAGCTGCCGCTTCTTCAAAAAGCACAAAGCTTGCAAGAAGAGCTTATGATGCTCATGCCGGAAGAAATTGGTGATGAACCATTAGCGCAAGAAAAAGCCTTGGTGCGAAATGCGAAGAAAATGGGTATTTTAGCAGCAGGATTAGCAGCTCAAGAGTTCGGTGCAAAGCTTGAGCAAGAGCAAGAGCTGCTCGTTAATATTGCGGATATTGCCTCGCTTGCTTATGCAGCAGAGTCTGTTGTTCTTCGTACAGAAAAAGCCATTGCTAAAACAGGAGTAGAAAAGAATCAACAAAAGTTGCTATACACACAAATTTTTGTGCAAGAAGCCTTTAATCAAATCGAACAGCATGCAAAAGAAACACTAATTGCAGTCGAAACAGGAGACACATTGCGAATTTTCCTTGCCTCACTTCGTAAATTGACTCGTCACACCCCAACGAATGTTATTGCGAAGAAACGCGAGGCTTCCGTTAAACTAATCGAAGCAGAGAAATATGTGGTGTAAACGCTCTTTAACGAGTAGAAGAAGAGAATATCATGACAGGTATTCTCTTTTTTGCTGTACAGAGGTAAAAGGTTTGTAAACAAAGGAAAAAACAGTTATTCTATCTCTAGGAGGTGAAATAATGAGCTTAACATTTTATTGGTACCCAAAATGCGGCACATGTCGCAATGCGAAAAAATGGCTCGATAGTCATCAACTTCAATATGAAACCATCCACATTGTCGAAAATCCTCCTTCTAGAGCTACAATTGAAACACTTTATAAGAAAAGTGGCCTTGAGTTAAAGAAATTTTTTAACACAAGCGGGCAGAAATATCGTGAGTTAGGTTTAAAGGATCGTCTAAAGGATGCTACTGAAACAGAGATGCTAGATATTTTAGCGACAGATGGGATGTTATTGAAGCGACCAATTGTAACAGATGGCGATAAAGTAACAGTCGGGTTTAAAGAAGATCAATTTGAACAAACATGGAAATAAGAATTTTTATTGGAAAATTCTTAATTATAAACAATCATATTGTATAATCTATCTTATAATAGAAAAGATTAACTAATACATAGTATGGAGGGAATTAAGATGACAACACCGAAAGAATTGCGTTACTCTGAAGAACATGAGTGGGTAAAAGTAGAAGGCGGCAACGCTCGCATTGGTATTACACACTTCGCTCAATCTGAATTAGGGGATATCGTATTTGTGGAGCTTCCTGAAGTTGGAACTGAATTAAAAGCAGACGAGCCATTTGGTAGTGTAGAATCTGTAAAAACGGTTTCTGAATTATATGCACCAGTTAGCGGAAAAGTAGTTGAGGTGAACGAGGAACTTAGCGATAGTCCAGAGTATGTAAACGAATCACCATATGAAAAAGCATGGATGATTGTAATCGAACCATCTGATAGCAGCGAAATCGAAAAATTGATGACAGCTGAACAATATGAGGAAATGATAAACGAAGGTTAATTACAAGGAGAGGAGGCTTATATTGGCCTGCTCTCTTTTTTAAAACAAGGTTTTGTTAAATATATAGTGTGAACACTACTTGTTTCAGAGAGATATTCCGTATACTTTTAACTCATTTATTATAACTCGTGGGGAGGATGATTACCGTGGAATGGAGAGAATCCGATAAAGTAATCATTGTCGAAGGAAGTTCTGATAAGAAAAGAGTTCAGCTTGTATTAAATGAAGAAGTTGAAGTTGTTTGTACAAATGGAACGATTTCACAAGTCAAGCTTGACGAGTTCGTAGAAGAATTTGAAGACCGCGATGTATATATTTTCTTTGATGCAGATCAATCCGGAGAAAAGCTTCGAAAACAATTTAAGCGAGAATTACCAGAGGCAAGGCATATGTATATTAATAAAATGTATAAGGAAGTGGCAAGTGCGCCTTTACATCATCTCGCCTCTGTTTTACTAGCTGCTAATATAGATGTAAAAGTACAATTTTTAGAACAAAGGGTGAATGAATAGTATATGCAAGATTGGACAGAGACTGATGTACAAGCAGCCGCTAGGGAAGGTGACACATTTTGTGTCTATGCCTATACGCCGATGTGCGGAACATGTCAGGTTGCTTCTAAAATGCTCACTGTTGCATTAGAGCTTGTTCCGCAATTGACGATTGGAAAGATGAATGTGAATTTTTTTCCGAGTATTGCGAAGCATTGTGAAATAGAGAGCGTACCATGTTTATTACTATATAAAGAGGGGAAACTGATTCAGAAGATTTATGCTTTTCAATCTGTTCCTTATCTATACACGACTCTTAAGGAATTTTTAGATAATTAAAAATAGTCTATCAATATTTATTGACGGACGATTATTAAAAGTGGTAAATTGACTGTAGTAAATTTTACACGACAATCGAATAACACTTATCGAGAGAGGCGGAGGGACTGGCCCGACGAAGCCCGGCAACCGGTATAATCTACACGGTGCTAATTCCAGCAGAGTATTCGCTCTGAAAGATAAGAAGAGTATATCGCCTCTTCTTAGGAAGGGGCTTTTGTTTTTGGGTAGCTCCTTCGTAGAAACATAAAGAGTTATAGTAAAAAGAAGAAGGGGAGAATAAAAAATGGCAGATAAAAATTATCGTTTTGAAACATTAAGTATTCATGGGGGATTGCAAGTTGATGAAACAGGGGCACGTTCATTGCCGGTTTATCAAAGCAATGCTTACTTATTCAAAGATACAGAGCATGCCGCTAATTTATTTGGATTAAAAGAAACAGGCTATATTTATACAAGACTTCATAATCCAACAGTTAGTGTGTTTGAAGAACGAGTAGCTCTTTTAGAAGGCGGAATAGGTGCTTTGGCTACTTCAAGCGGAATGGCTGCTATTACATTAGCGATTTTGAATATTGCTGGTGCAGGCGATGAAATTATCTCCTCTTCAACTATTTATGGTGGAACATACAATTTATTTGCTAATACACTTCCTAAATACGGAATCAAAGTGAAGTTTGTCGAGCCAAATAATCTAGAGAAATTTAAAGAATCGATTACACCTAGAACAAAGGCAATTTATGGAGAAACAATCGGAAATCCAAGCCTAAATGTATTAGATATTGAAGCGCTTGCTGACATTGCACATGAAGCTGGGATCCCATTAATTGTTGATAATACATTTGCAACTCCATACTTATGCCGACCAATTGAATTTGGGGCAGATATTGTTGTGCATTCCGCAACAAAGTGGTTGATAGGAAATGGAACAACAATTGGTGGGATTATTGTAGATGGAGGTAAATTTGATTGGAATTCACCGAACTTCCCTGGATTTAAGGAGCCTGATCCGAGTTATGATAATTTAGTATTTGCCGAGGCGCTTGGGGAGGCCGCATTTATTGTGAAAGCTCGTGTTCAATTGCTTCGTGATTTTGGTGCAACGTTAAGTGCACAAAGTGCTTTTCAATTTACATTAGGGCTTGAAACATTACATGTAAGAATGAAAGAGCATCTTGCTAATACAAAAGTGATTATTGACTATTTAGAACAACATCCGGCCGTTGAGTGGATTTCATATCCAGGTAAGGAAGACCATCCGGATAAAGCATTAGCTAATAAATATTTGCCTAAAGGGGCAGGTTCGATTATTACATTTGGTATTAAAGGCGGCCGAGAAGCTGGAGCGGCATTAATTAATTCTGTTCAACTATGGTCACATGTTGCGAATGTTGGAGATGCGAAGAGCTTAATTATCCATCCAGCTAGTACAACACATCAACAATTGAGTGATGTTGACTTACTGAAAGCAGGCGTAAGCGCAGACTTAGTTCGTTTATCTGTCGGCATTGAAAATGTAGAAGATTTAATTGATGATTTGAATCAAGCAATTGAAAAAGCGACAGCTGCGGCAGCGAAAGAAGTTAAATAAAACAGAATAATCGGAAATGATTGACTTTTCTAAGATAATTGCACTCCCTATGTATCTGTGATAAAATCACAAACATAATTATAGATGAACTTAATCTATGTACGATTTAATTATATAGGATGTTACTCTTATCAAGAGCGGTGGAGGGATTGTGCCCGATGAAGCCCGGCAACCGGCAAAGTACTCGCTTTGAAAAGGTGCCAATTCACACAAAGTGTTACGCTTTGAAAGATGAGAGGAAGGATTAGTTTTTCCTGCCTCTCTGCTCATGTAGAGAGGTTTTTCTATTAAGGGTATATAAATCATTACATAGGAGAGTTTACTATCTTAATAGGTTTTATCTATTTTAGCGGGATGAACAGTCTCTATATTGTCGGGAGTGACAACTCGTTAAAGCAACTACCTTCAATGATATAGTTCGTTGATTGGATATAGAGGTGAGTGCAGTGATTTCTTTGTCAAAAGTCAACAAGTATTTCCGCTCAGGGACTGCGAAAAACGAGACCATTAAAGCGGTTAATAATGTAAATTTAACGATAAACAAAAGTGAAATTTTCGGTATAATTGGCTATAGCGGAGCTGGAAAAAGTACACTGATCCGCATGTTAAATGGCCTAGAAACTCCTACAGAAGGTTCGGTTGTTGTAGCTGGTAAGGAAATTTCTAAAATTAAAGGTGCTGAGCTTCGCAAAGCACGTCAAGAAATCAGTATGATTTTCCAGCATTTTAATTTATTATGGTCAAGAACAGTTCAAGAAAATATTGCCTTTCCGCTTGAAATTGCGGGTGTTCCAGCTAAAAAACGAGCAGAACGTGTAAATGAACTGATTAAACTTGTTGGGTTAGAAGGTCGTGAAAAAGCCTATCCTTCTCAACTAAGCGGGGGACAAAAGCAACGAGTCGGCATTGCGCGAGCGCTTGCAAATAATCCGAAAGTATTGTTATGTGATGAGGCGACTTCAGCTTTAGATCCTCAGACGACGGACGCCATTTTAGATTTACTTGTCGATATTAATCAGCGTTTAGGGTTAACGATTGTACTGATTACACATGAAATGCACGTTATTCGTAAAATTTGTCATCGTGTCGCTGTAATGGAAAGTGGACAAGTTGTTGAGCAAGGCCCAGTCCTTGAAGTGTTTAAAAACCCAACGGCTCCGATTACAAAGCGTTTTGTTCAGCAAGTAACAGAGCCAGAGGAAACAAGAGAAACGATTGAGAATTTGCTAGAACGTTTCCCAAAAGGAAAAGTCATTCAGCTTACTTTCGTTGGGGAAGATGTAGAAAGTCCTCTGATTACAAAGTTAGTTCGTAATTTTGAATTAGATGTTAATATTGTCCAAGGGAAAATTTCGCAAACGCGAAATGGCTCTTATGGAACACTATTTATTCATATTGATGGAAGTAATGAAGAAATTCTTCGCGCTATTCAATTTATAGAAGAGCAGCAAGTAGGCGTGGAGGTGATGACGCATGCTTGAAGAATTATTGCCAAATATAAATTGGGAAACGATGATTGAAGCAACAAATGAAACGTTATATATGACAGCGATTTCTGTTGCGGCCACTTTCTTTTTAGGAATCATACTGGGATTAGTTTTGTTCCTAACAGGGAAGGATAATTTATGGGAAAACCGATTCATCAATTGGATCATCAGTGCTTTTGTTAATATTTTCCGGTCTATCCCGTTCATCATTTTAATTGTGTTATTGATTCCATTTACGAAAGCGATTGTCGGAACGATGATTGGAGAAAATGCAGCATTGCCTGCATTGATTATTGGTGCTGCACCGTTTTATGCACGAATGGTTGAAATTGGTCTTCGTGAAATTGATAAAGGGGTTATTGAAGCTGCAAGATCGATGGGAGCCAAAACGAGTACAATTATATGGAAAGTATTGCTTCCAGAATCTATGCCCGCGCTTGTTTCCGGAATTACTGTTACATCGATTGCTTTAGTCGGTTATACGGCGATGGCTGGAGTAATTGGGGCTGGAGGGCTGGGAAATTTAGCTTATTTAGAAGGGTTCCAGCGTAACCAAAATGACGTAACACTAGTAGCAACAATCATTATTTTAATAATTGTCTTCATTATTCAAATGATTGGAGACTTTATTACATCAAAATTAGATAAAAGATAAAAGGGGATGAACAGAATGAAAAAGTTTTTAGGGTTTGCTTTAATTTTAGTTTTATCAATCGCCCTAGCTGCTTGCGGCAATGATAAAAAAGATAATCAAGACGAAAAAGCCGCAGATAATGCAGAGGAAAAAACAACGCTAAAAGTTGGCGCATCTAATACGCCGCATGCTGTTATTCTTGAAGAAGCAAAGCCGCTTCTTAAAGAAAAAGGTATTGATTTAGAAATCGTTCCATTCCAAGATTATGTATTACCGAACAAATCATTAGCAGAGGGAGAATTGGATGCTAACTACTTCCAACACATTCCTTACTTAGAATCACAAATTGCTGAAAACGGCTATGATTTCGTGAATGCGGGCGGTATCCATATTGAACCAATCGCGATTTATTCTAAAAAGCACAAAAGCTTATCTGACCTTCCAAAAGGTGCAACACTTATTATGAGCAGCTCAGTAGCTGACCATGGCCGTGCGCTTTCTTTACTTGAAGCAAATGGTTTAATTAAATTAAAAGAAGGTATTGATAAAACAAAAGCAACAGTTGAAGATATTGTAGAGAACAAGCGCGATATTAAATTTGAAGCGAAATACGAAGCTTCTCTTCTTCCAGAAATTTATGCAAATGGAGAAGGCGACGCTGTATTAATCAATTCTAACTATGCTATTGATGCTGGTTTAAATCCTCTTGAGGATTCAATTGCTATTGAAGATTCAAAATCACCATACGTAAACGTTATTGCAGTGAATAAGAAAGATGAAAACAACGAAGCGATTAAAACATTAGTAGAAGTTTTACGCTCAAAAGAAATTCAAGATTTCATCACGAAAGAATTTAAAGGCGCGGTTGTACCTGTAAGTGAATAAGTAATGAAGAAGGGCGACTTGTTAATAGGCAAGTCGTCTTTTTCAAGTGTTTCTAGGGTGGTTAAAAGTTAATAAGTACTATTTTACTCCGATTAACTGAAAAAGGTCTTTCAACGATAGTTCTTGAAGGGTAAAATGGTAAGTGTTGAGTTTAGATACATATGGCAATACTATTTAAAAGGCTTTGGTTTTGCTCAACGTGCGATGTTGAATGACATCATCCAACCATTAACAGCGTTCTACACGGAGACTTCAATGTTAACTATTAATGTGATAACGAATGTTTTCTCGTATAATAATATGTTGTAAACAAAAGATAGTAGGGGCCAATGTTTGATTTTATGTTTACATATTTGTTGATGGAATAATGAAATAAGTAGTAAAGTAAGGTGTGATATAAATCACTTATAATGGTTGCACACTAATTAAATTTGTTATAAAATTAGAATGAGAATAAAATGAGAATACATGTTAGGAAAATAAAAACACATTATTTTCTAAAATAAAATAGGGATTAGTTCACGGAGGTATAATTATGTCAGGTTCTACTTTAACGATTAAAGATCTTCATGTATCAATTGAAGGTAAAGAAATTTTAAAAGGGGTTAACCTTGAAGTAAAAGGCGGAGAAATCCATGCAATCATGGGACCGAATGGTACTGGTAAATCTACTCTTTCTTCAGCGATTATGGGTCACCCTAAATATGAAGTAACAAGCGGAAGCATTACTCTTGATGGTGAAGATGTATTAGAAATGGAAGTAGATGAGCGTGCTAAAGCTGGTCTTTTCCTTGCTATGCAATACCCAAGTGAAATTAGCGGAGTGACAAATGCTGATTTCCTACGTTCGGCCATTAATGCACGTCGTGAAGAAGGCGATGAAATTTCTTTAATGAAGTTCATTCGTAAAATGGATGAAAAAATGGAATTCTTAGAAATGAACGAAGATATGGCACAACGTTATTTAAACGAAGGATTCTCAGGTGGAGAAAAGAAACGTAATGAAATTCTTCAATTGATGATGATTGAACCAAAAATTGCAATCTTGGATGAAATTGATTCTGGTCTTGATATCGATGCTCTTAAAGTTGTATCAAAAGGAATTAATGAAATGCGCGGCGAAGATTTCGGTTGCCTTATGATTACACACTATCAACGTTTATTAAACTACATTACTCCTGATTACGTTCACGTAATGATGCAAGGTCGAGTTGTGAAATCTGGTGGTCCAGAATTAGCTGCACGTTTAGAAGCAGAAGGATATGACTGGATTAAACAAGAATTAGGTATTGAAGACGAAACTGTCGGCGAAGAAGCATAAGTAGGAGGATTTGTCATGACTACAGAAACGAAATTACCGTTTGAAAAAGAGGATATTAACTCTCTTTCAACTCAAAATAATGAACCAGCTTGGCTAACTGAGCTTCGTGTTCAAGCGTTTTCTGACTTAGAAAACCTACCGATGCCAAAGCCAGACAAAACAAAGATTGATAAGTGGAACTTTACCGCTTTCCGTAAGCACTCAATCGAGAGTGAAGTTTTTACATCATTAGATGAGCTTCCAGAACAAGTGAAATCGATTGTAGCTATTGAAGAAAAGCGTAACTTATATATTCAACGTAATAATACACCGGCTTATACAAGTCTTTCAGCTGAGTTGAAAGAACAAGGTGTTATTTTTACAGATATTCTAACAGCGGCTCGCGATCATGCAGAGCTTGTGCAGCAATATTTTATGAAAGACGGCGTGAAAGTGAATGAGCATCGCTTAACAGCTCTTCACGCAGCATTGTTAAACGGAGGAGCTTTCTTATACGTTCCAAAAAACGTAGAAGTAAAAGAGCCAATTCAAGCGATTTTCCTAGTCGATAATGCTGATGCAACACTTTTCAATCATGTATTAATCGTGGCAGAAGATAACAGTTCTGTAACGTATGTAGAAAACTATTTCTCCAATGTGGAAACAACAGATGGTATCGCAAACATCGTAACAGAGGTCATTGCCAACGCAAATGCGAAAGTAACATACGGTGCAGTAGACACATTAGATAAAGGGTATACAACATATGTGAACCGTCGTGGTGTAGCTGGGCGCGATGCTCGTATTGAGTGGGCACTTGGGCTAATGAATGATGGGGACACAATTTCCGATAATACAACGTATCTAATGGGCGATGGTTCTTCAGGTGACACGAAAACAGTTGTTGTTGGTCGTGGAGAACAAAAACAAAACTTTACTACGCAAGTGATTCATCACGGCTTACGTTCCGATGGACAAATTCTAAAGCACGGAGTTATGAAAGATAGTGCTTCTAGTATTTTCAACGGAATCGGAAAAATTGAGCACGGTGCAACGAAAGCAAATGCTGAACAAGAATCACGCGTGCTTATGTTAAGTGAAAAAGCTCGTGGAGATGCGAACCCAATTCTTCTTATTGATGAAGATGATGTTACAGCAGGACACGCAGCATCTGTAGGTCGCGTAGATCCATTGCAACTTTATTATTTAATGAGCCGTGGTATTTCCAGACAAGAAGCAGAACGTTTAGTTATTCACGGATTCTTGGCCCCTGTTGTTAACGAACTTCCAATCGAAGGTGTGAAAAAACAACTTGTTGAGGTCATTGAAAGGAAAGTTAAGTAATGAACCCATACGAAATTCGTAAGCTTTTCCCTATATTAAATCAAGAAGTGAACGGTCAGCCATTAGTATATTTAGATAGTGCTGCGACATCGCAAAAACCGGCTGTAGTTATCGAGGCGATTGAACAATATTATCGCGGGTACAATTCGAACGTACATCGTGGAGTGCATACACTTGGAACAAAAGCTACGGATGCGTATGAAGGAGCTCGTGAAAAGGTTCGTAAATTCATTAATGCTTCCTCTATTGAAGAGATTATCTTCACTAGAGGAACAACCACTTCTTTAAATACGGTAGCAAGAAGCTATGGTCTGGCTAATGTACAAGAAGGTGATGAAATTGTCATCTCATATATGGAGCATCATAGTAATATTATTCCTTGGCAGCAAGTTGCGAAACAAACAGGTGCTGTGTTGAAATATATTCCACTTCAAGAAGATGGTACAATTTCACTGGATGATGTACGAGCAACGGTAACGAATGCAACAAAAATCGTATCTGTTATGCATGTGTCAAACGTTCTTGGCACAATCAATCCTGTTAAAGAAATTGCGGCGATTGCTCATGAGCACGGAGCCATTATGGTTGTGGATGGGGCACAAAGCACACCGCATTTAAAAGTGGATGTGCAGGACCTTGACTGTGATTTCTTCGCTTTATCTGGTCATAAAATGGCTGCACCAACTGGTATTGGAGCGCTTTACGGTAAAAAAGAATTATTAGAAAACATGGAGCCGATTGAATTTGGCGGCGAAATGATTGATTTTGTAGGTTTATATGAATCAACATGGAAAGAGCTTCCGTGGAAATTCGAGGGTGGTACTCCGATTATTGCTGGAGCAATTGGCTTAGGAGCGGCTATTGATTTCCTAGAGGAAATTGGGTTAGACAATATTGAACGTCATGAGCATCATTTAGCTGCATATGCAATGGAAAAAATGTCGACGATTGAAGGTTTGACAATCTACGGTCCGAAAGATTCGGCAAAACGTGCAGGTGTTATTACATTCAACTTAGAGGATGTACATCCGCATGATGTAGCGACAGTTCTAGATGCAGATGGAATTGCCGTACGTGCAGGTCATCATTGTGCTCAACCATTAATGAAATGGTTAGATGTTTCAGCGACAGCACGAGCAAGTTTCTACCTATATAACACGGAAGAAGACATTGATAAGTTAGTTTCATCACTTATCAAAACAAAGGAGTATTTTAGTAATGTCTTTTAATAACTTAGATACACTTTACCGACAAGTCATTATGGATCATTATAAAAAACCGCGTAATAAAGGTATTCTTGAAGACGGCAGCCTGACAGTTGATATGAATAACCCAACTTGTGGAGACCGAATTCGTTTAATGATGAAGGTTGAGGAGGATAAAGTGGTTGACGTGAAGTTTGAAGGAGAAGGATGCTCTATTTCGATGAGTTCAGCATCCATGATGACAGAAGCAATTAAAGGAAAAGATATTAAAACGGCAATGAAGTTGTCACATATTTTTTCTGAAATGATTCAAGGCAAAGAATACGATGAAGAAGATTTGGACCTTGGAGATATTGAAGCACTTCAAGGTGTATCGAAATTTCCAGCACGTATTAAGTGTGCGACATTAGCTTGGAAAGCGATGGAAAAAGGACTTCAGGAATAAACAATCAAAATGCTGATTCACATTCAGCACTTTGAAAAGGAGGAATACGAGCTATGGCAAAGAAAATGCCTGAGATCGGTGATTATAAATATGGCTTTGCGGATAGAGACGTCTCGATTTTCCGTTCAAAGCGTGGCTTAACAAAAGAAATCGTGGAAGAAATTTCACGCATGAAGGAAGAGCCGCAATGGATGCTCGACTTCCGTTTAAAATCATTAGAACACTTCTATAATATGCCAATGCCTCAATGGGGTGGAGATTTAGCAAGTTTAAACTTCGATGAGATTACGTATTATGTAAAACCATCTGAGAAATCAGAGAAATCATGGGATGAAGTACCGGATGAAATTAAACAAACGTTTGATAAACTAGGAATCCCTGAAGCGGAGCAAAAATATTTAGCAGGTGTGTCTGCTCAATATGAATCAGAAGTTGTGTATCACAATATGAAAGAAGATTTGGAAGACTTAGGAATTGTCTTCAAAGATACGGACTCTGCTTTAAAAGAGAATGAAGATATTTTCCGTGAGCATTGGGCGAAAGTCATTCCACCGACAGACAATAAATTTGCAGCTTTAAACTCTGCTGTATGGTCTGGTGGCTCATTCATCTATGTACCAAAAGGTGTAAAAGTAGATACGCCATTACAAGCGTATTTCCGTATTAACTCTGAAAACATGGGACAATTCGAGCGTACGTTAATTATTGTTGACGAAGACGCACATGTTCATTATGTAGAAGGATGTACAGCTCCCGTTTATACAACGAACTCTCTTCATAGTGCGGTTGTTGAAATCATCATTAAACGTGGTGCATATTGCCGTTATACAACGATTCAAAACTGGGCGAACAACGTCTTTAACTTAGTTACAAAACGTGCAGTATGTGAAGAAAATGCAACAATGGAATGGATTGATGGTAACATCGGTTCTAAATTAACGATGAAATACCCAGCTGTTATCTTAAAAGGTGAAGGCGCACGTGGGATGACATTATCTATTGCCATTGCTGGTAAAGGACAACATCAAGATGCTGGTGCTAAAATGATTCACCTTGCACCAAATACATCTTCTACAATTGTATCTAAATCGATTGCAAAACACGGCGGAAAAGTAACGTATCGTGGAATCGTACAATTTGGACGTAAAGCGGATGGAGCGCGTGCTAATATCGAGTGTGATACATTAATTATGGATAATCAGTCTACTTCTGATACGATTCCATACAATGAAATTTTGAATGATAACATTTCATTAGAGCATGAAGCGAAAGTATCTAAAGTATCAGAAGAGCAATTGTTCTACTTAATGAGCCGTGGAATTTCTGAGCAAGAAGCAACAGAAATGATCGTTATGGGCTTCATTGAACCATTTACAAAAGAACTTCCAATGGAATATGCCGTAGAAATGAACCGTTTAATCAAGTTCGAGATGGAAGGTTCTATCGGTTAATGAATAAGAAACCTTTGTATATCGAGGGTTTGAGTAATTGTTATAAAATGTAAAATTGATGACGTGCCGATTTTGTGCCGATTTGATTTTATCTTTTAGTGTAGGAGGCGAACTTTTGAAGTTCGTCTTCTTCTATTTTTTCAGTTATATCCAGATACGTATCCGCTGTTGTTTTAATGGTTTTATGTCCTAATCGATTAGATACATATTTCAGACTTGCACCGGATTCAAGAAGTAGAACAGCGTGTGTATGTCTAAACACGTGAGTGCCTTTATATTCTACACCAGCTTTTTTACAGTATTTTTGAATCATTTCACGAACAATAGAAGGTGTTAAATAATGACCATGATAATTTTGAAAAATGATATTATCTTCATTTTTACTGAATTTTTTATTTCCTAAATTTGAAAAGTAAACTTTCCAAATTTTTATTTGTAACAGCTTAACGTTGATTCGGGAATATTGAACTTCGCTACCTGCTAATTGAAATCTAATTCATCTGGAGACCTTTAAATTAAAATGTTTTCTTTCTTCTGACAGACTTATTAAATTTCGAAAACAATCAATTCAATCATCTTTTCGTATAGAAAAACTTATTAAGAAACATGCACTAGAAAAAACATAAATCATATATAGGAGATATCCCGTTTGAATGCTTGAGGAGGATATTATGAAACCTATGTTACCTAGTGAAAAATATTTCGGTAATTTAGAACTAGTTTATTCATTTTATGGAGCTATGCCTACAGGTGTGAGTGTGTCGGAAACCGGTCGCATTTTCATTTGCTTTCCGAAATGGGGAGATGTCGTTAAATTTACCGTGGCTGAAATTGTTGGGGGTCAATTGCAACCTTATCCTAGTTACGAAACTAATTTGTTTGACCCAGGGAATATCACAATGTCTTTCATCAGTGTCCAAAGTGTAGTCGCGGATGGTAGGGGAACACTTTGGGTATTAGATACTGCGGCACCGAATTTTTCTGAACCAATAAAAGGAGGGGCAAAACTAGTTGCTGTTGATCTAAAAACTAATACAATAAGAAAAGTATATACCTTTACAGAAGATGTTGTCCTTTCCACAACTTATCTGAATGATGTCCGATTTGATTTTCGTGTTGGAAAAGCTGGGTATGCCTATATAACAGATTCTTCTTCAAGAGGACCAGGCGCTATTATCGTCGTAGATTTATCAAATGGAAACGCGTTTAGACGGTTAAATGGGGCGAATTCAACTTCACCCGATCCCTATTTTTTACCAAAAGTAGAAGGTCAAATTTTAATGAATCGAAACAAAGACGGTTCAACTTCTCCATTTAGATTGGCCTCTGATAGTCTTGCGATTTCTCCCGATGGAAAGATATTATTTTTTGCTCCACTAACCAGTCGTCATTTGTTCTCGATTTCAACAGAAGCCCTGAGAGACAGAACGATACCGGACATGGATTTACCTTATCATGTGGAGTATTGGGGAGAAAAAGGTGCGTCTGATGGAATGATCACCGATGCAAAGGGAACTGTTTATGCTGGAGATTATGAAAATAACAGTATCCGTAAGATATTTCCAAATGGCATAATGGAAACTATCGCACATGATCCGAGAATTTTGTGGCCGGATACTTTTTCAATTGGTCCGGATCAATACTTGTATGTCATTGTGAACCAATTACATCGACAGCCTAGATTTCATTATGGAAAAGACTTACGACAGAAACCTTATAGTTTACTTCGTATCAAAATTGATGAGTTTCCTGCTCCGACCTTTTCATAATAAAAATAGTCAATTAATTGTTTTTATTATATAGTGTAAAACAAACACGAGTAAGCAAGAAGTATTAACTTTATTTACTTCTGCCAAATAAACTCAAAATGGTTTAATAGGAACAGTTTGTTTGGTAAGTGTTAAACTGTTCCTGAAAATTTTTTACAATGTCGGTAAGTTCAATGCTGTATTGATATTATTTAAATCCAAACTAATCTGTTCGTTTGTATCCCAAGCATGGTACCATCCTTTTTCCGTCATATATGTGGATATTTGTTCGTGCATATCAAGAGCTTCCACTAAATGGCGAGTGAGCATTTCTTTAATTTCCGGTGTTCCTGCCTCCGTAACTGCCATGGCATAATTTCTAATTCCACTTTTTGCTGAAATGAGTAGATCCATTGCAACTACTTGATCCGATAGTGCGTCCATGCCAGTTAAAGTTTCAATGATTGGATTCATGTTCATTCATCTCCTAATTTACTGCTTAGCGTTGGAAAGGATAGAAGCATATTCTTGTAATTGTCTCGTAGATATATCAATGTCTTGCTGCATAATATCTTTTAATAGCTGATCTGTAACTAACCCTTTCATCGTTTTGGATTTAGTTAAACAAGTGGTCTTAAATGCAGCCATCTCATGGACCTCAAGAACTTCATGTAAGGCGTATTTCATTTTGTATACCTCCTTCCTCAAGGTTTCAACACGACTTTTATACAATCATCCATTTTTGTGTCAAAAATCTCATAGCCACGCTTTGCTTCACTTAGTGGAAGTACATGACTTACGACATCTCCTGGATCAATTTTTCCGGTCGAAACTAATTCAAACATATATGGCATATAGTGGATGACAGGTGCTTGACCGGAGCGGATATTGATATTTCGCTGCATAATATCTCCAAGAGGGAAACCATTATATCTGCCGCCGTAAACGCCAGTAACTTGAATTGTCCCGCCTTTACGCACTGCTTGTGAAGCCATGATAAACGCACTTAATGCTCCCCCTTGAAGCTTCATTCCGCTTGCAAGGAACTCCATATCAGTCATTTTACCGTCCATACCAACTGCATCAATGACAACATCAGCGCCGCCTTTGGTGATTTCTTTCAGGTAACTTCCTACATTCTTATGGTCCTCAAAGTTAACAATTTCTACTTTGTTGGTGCGCTTTGCGTGCTGCAGGCGATAATTGACATAATCTACGGCAATGACACGCTTGGCTCCTTTTAACCAACAGAATTTTTGAGCAAAAAGACCAACCGGACCACAGCCAAGAACAATAACTGTATCTCCATCCTTTACACCTGCATTGTCAACACTCCAAAAACCAGTAGTCATCGCATCGGCAATAACTGCTAACTTTTCATCTGGTTCTTCACAAGTCTCTGGAATTTTGAAATGAGTAAAGTTGGCAAATGGCACTCTTAAATATTCAGCTTGCCCACCTGGATAGCCACCCGTCGTACCAGAATATCCGAAATAGGCACCCATATCACCATTATCATTTGAATTATCACATTGGCTTTCCAAATGGTTTTTACAGTAATGGCATTCACCGCATGCTATATTAAAGGGAATAATGACTCGATCTCCCTTTTTTAGCTTAGTCATACCTGGACCAACTTCTTCGACAATTCCCATTGGTTCATGACCAATAACATAGTTTTCTTGCAGGTTAGGAATCATGCCATGAATTAAATGTAAATCAGATCCACATATAGCTGTACTCGTTACTTTAATAATCATGTCATCTGGTTTTTCAATCTTTGGATCTGGAACTTCTTTGACTACAACATTTTTAATACCTTGATACGTTACTGCCTTCATTGGTTACAGCCTCCAGTGTTAGTGATCATCAGGTGTCCGGTCAAACATACCTTTTCTATTGGTCTCAACAGGGAATAGATTCATTTTGCCAATCATCAATGTATTGTTGGCAGAGAGTTGATCTAGTTTATACTGTTCACTTAGTTCGTATGGATGGAACCATTTTTTATTAATCATTAGTTCTGTAATTTCTTGGTGCATAGCAATACCTTGCATTAACTGGTTTCGTAAGAGGGTTCTAACATCAGGTGATGCAGACTCCGTTAATGCAACAGCAATATTTCGCACACCTTCTTTGGCACGAAGAAGTAAATCCATCGCAAATGTGGTATCTGCTAGCTCTGGTACGTGTAGCGAGTTTATAGGGTCTAAATAGTCATTGTTCAATGAATTCGCCTCCTTTTTAATTTATTATTGGTGTTGGCCGGTTTTGAGGAACTGGAGCTTCAAAAGGTGCGCGTTGATAAATTGCCTGTAATTCTCCAAGCGCTTGCATGGATTGTTCGACATCTTTTTGCATTAATGCTCTCAAATCCTGATCAAATACCAGTCCTTGCATTAGTTTTGATTTCGCTAAGCATAGGGTTTTAAAATTAATAACTTCATGTAGATCCAATGACTCATGATCGGCTAATTTTTGAATATCCATCTGGGTTCCCTCCTTTTTGACTAACTATACAAATACAAAGTTATTATTCCAAATATACAATGAATCATTCTTTAATAGTTTTTTAAGAGGTAGGAAAAACGCTGATTAAATGGCTGGATTAATCATAATGTAGTGAAAATTCATTCATAAGGTAGCGCTAATAAATATTCGATATATTTTGATTAAAAGGGCATAGAGTTAACCTATACAACTCAGGAAAAGAAAATGAAAACTTCAAGCTGTATCTATTTAAAAGTGTCTATTATGGGGGTCCTGTCGACAAAACGGGTATATTATACGCTAAAACATTTTTGTGAAGGAAAAGCCCTGATTTTTCTATGCTAGGCAGAAAAATCAGGGCTTTTTATGTTCTGAGTGTTTTATATCCAAACGACCGTTTTCGGTGCTTATTAACAGAAAATCAGTAGGATATTTAAGTTAATGTAGAGAAAAAATTGTGAATAATTAAAACAAATATGCAGATTTAATCATTCTTCAAATGTTCCTATATTCTTTTTGACCCTTATTGTCGATTAACAACCGCCATCTAAGAGAAATCGTATTTATTATTGAAGATACGTCTTATAACAGACATTGTAAATGTAACTAATAGGAAAGAAAAAGAGAAAGAATAAAAAGCAGTTGTCCAATTCCCTCCATTTTTATATTTAATAAGGCGTGTATTTTTTCTAACCACAGCTCAGCAATAGTCATAGGTATGCTGAAATACAGAACTTTTAAAAGGCACTGAATAATGCGGGAATCCCACTGCTTCAGCTGTGGGAGCAGTCAAAACCAGATTATCGACCAATGATGCATAGCAACTTTTTATAAAGAAAACAAGGAGCCAGTTCTTGCAAGTG
>Ga0182737_1000417_pt1 | contig 61251 bp, 65 predicted proteins | sample eDN5th30CBELigOP_FD_128878 | JGI IMG/M metagenome (GOLD analysis project Ga0182737, IMG submission 128878) | Enriched Organic Plus compost microbial communities from Emeryville, California, USA - eDNA 5th pass 30_C BE-Lig OP (version 2) (version 2) ...
CACCACCGCGCTGGACGTCACCATCCAGGCGCAGATCCTGCAGCTTATCCGCCAGCTCCAGGAAGAAATGGACATGGGCGTGATCTTCATCACGCACGACATGGGCGTGGTGGCCGAAGTGGCTGACCGCGTGCTGGTGATGTACCGGGGCGACAAGGTCGAAGAAGGCGGGTCCGATGCCATTTTCGCCGCGCCGCGCCATGCCTATACGCGCGCGCTGTTGTCGGCCGTGCCGCGCCTGGGAGCCATGCGGGGCACCAATGAACCCGCGCCATTCCCGCTGCTGCGCGTCGAAGATGCCCAGGCCGGCGCCCGGCCGGCGGTCGACGCGCCCGACGCGCCCGACGCGCCCGGCGCGGCCAGCACGGTGCGCCGCGATGGCGGGCCGGTGTTGCGGGTCAAAGACCTGGTCACCCGCTTCGACATCGCGGGCGGCATCCTGGGCCGGGTGCAGAAGCGCGTGCACGCGGTCGAGCGCGTCAGCTTCGACCTGTACCCCGGCGAAACCCTGGCCCTGGTGGGCGAATCGGGTTGCGGCAAAACCACCACCGGCCGTTCGCTGCTGCAGCTGGTCAAGAGCCAGGGCGGCCGCATCGAGTTCGACGGCCAGGACATCGGCGCGCTGCGCGGCGCGGCCATGCAACACCTGCGCCGCCACATCCAGTTCATTTTCCAGGACCCGTTCGCTTCGCTCGATCCTCGCATGACGGTCGGCTATTCCATCATGGAGCCGTTGCTGATCCATGGCGTGGCCAAGGGCAAGGCCGCGCAAGAACGTGTGCGCTGGCTGATGGACAAATGCGGACTGTCGCCCGACATGATCGACCGCTATCCCCACGAATTCTCGGGCGGGCAGCGCCAGCGCATCTGCATCGCGCGGGCCCTGGCCCTGAATCCCAAGGTCATCGTGGCCGACGAATCGGTGTCGGCGCTCGACGTCTCCATCCAGGCGCAGATCGTCAACCTGCTGCTCGACCTGCAGCGCGAGCTGGGCGTCTCGCTGCTGTTCATTTCGCATGACATGGCGGTGGTCGAACGCATCAGCCACCGGGTGGCGGTCATGTACCTGGGCCAGATCGTCGAAATCGGCCCGCGCCGCGCCATTTTCGAGAACCCGCAGCATCCGTACACGCGCAAGCTGATGGATGCCGTGCCCATCGCCGATCCGCAGCGCCGTCACCGCGCGCGCTCGTTGCTGGTCGACGAAATTCCCAGCCCGGTGCGCAAGGTGGGCGACGAGCCAGTGGTGGCGCCGCTGGTGCAGGTGGCCGACGGCCACTACGTGGCGCGCCATCCGGTGGGCGTGTATGCCTGAACCCAGGCCGGCGCCCGCCGGCCTGGTCTGGCCGCACAGGGTCCGGCGCGCCGCCCAGGCGTCCTCGGCCCGCCGCACAGGCGCCCGCCAGGTGTCAGGCACCGAAATGCTCAGGGGCCATCTCAATAGTGCATCAGGTGTCTGACTCCGTAGGTGTCAGACACCGAAATACGCTGGGGGCTATCTCAAACTTCATCAGGTGTCTGACTCCGTAGGTGTCAGACACCGAGGCGGACAGAGACCACTTCGATCGCACGGTGTCCGGCCCCGGCGAAAGCAGGCCCCAGGCGCTCCTCGGCCGTCCTCCCGCGGGCCTGTCCCCCAAAGCCCGTCCCCGATTTTTCCCTGCAGTGCAACATTTCTACCCCGCATTTTGATAAAGTGATGGGATCGATGGCTTTTTCTCATCTTTCACTTCAAGAGCATTGAACATGACGCAAGCAGTAGGCCTGGTCGGCTGGCGCGGCATGGTCGGTTCCGTTCTCATGCAACGCATGCGCGACGAAAACGACTTCGCCCTGATCGACCCCGTATTTTTCTCCACCAGCAATGCCGGTGGCGCCGCGCCCACCTGGGCCGACGGCGCGGGCCCGCTGCAAAATGCCTACGACATCGATGCTCTGAAAAAACTGCCCATCATCGTCACGGCGCAGGGCGGCGACTACACCACCGAGGTGTACCCCAAGCTGCGTGGCGCGGGCTGGAACGGCATCTGGATCGACGCCGCCAGCACCCTGCGCATGAAAGACGACGCCATCATCGTGCTCGACCCGGTCAATCGCCCGGTCATCGACGCGGCGCTCAAGCGCGGCGTGCGCAATTTCATCGGTGGCAACTGCACCGTCAGCTGCATGCTGATGGGCCTGGCCGGCCTGTTCAACAACGACCTGGTCGAATGGATGACCTCCATGACCTACCAGGCGGCGTCCGGCGGCGGCGCCCAGCACATGCGCGAACTGCTCACCCAGTTCGGCCTGCTCAACCAGTCCGTCAAGCCTTTGCTCGACGACCCCGCCTCGGCCATTCTCGACATCGACCGGGGCGTGCTGCAGGCCCAGCAAGATCCGGCGCTGCCCCAGGAGCATTTTGGCGTGCCCCTGGGCGGCAACCTGATCCCCTGGATCGACAAAGACCTGGGCGACGGCATGTCGCGTGAAGAATGGAAGGCCGAAGCCGAGACCAACAAGATCCTCGGCCGCGGCCAGGCGTTCGGCACGCCGGCCACGCCCATCGACGGCCTGTGCGTGCGCATCGGCGCCATGCGTTGCCACAGCCAGGCGCTGACCATCAAGCTCAAGCGCGACGTCCCGCTTGACGAAATCGAGGCCCTGATCGCGCAGGGCACGCAATGGGCCAAGGTCGTGCCCAACACCAAAGAAGACAGCATGCGCGCGCTGACGCCGGTGGCCGTTACCGGCACCCTCGATATCCCCGTGGGCCGCCTGCGCAAGTTGTCGATGGGTTCGCAATACCTGGGCGCCTTCACCGTGGGCGACCAGTTGCTGTGGGGCGCAGCCGAGCCGCTGCGGCGCATGCTGCGCATCGCGCTGGCCGAAGCCTGAGCTTTCGCGCTGCCGGCACCGTCCGGCGCGCAAGAGCACGGCAAAGGCACCTGCGGGTGCCTTTGCGCTATATGGGCCGCGCCGCAGGCCGTGCGGCGGTTTGCCAATTTGTGAATCGCGTTCGATCCTTTACACTTTTGCCCAGCATTGGCCGGTAAACCGATACGTATAGCAGGATTTCCCACCATGACCTTGCGCTCGCGCCGCTCTTCCCACACCCGTCGTATCAACGCCCTGAACTGGGCCGTGGCCCTGGCTATCGGCGCGTCAATGGGCACGGCGGCGCAAGCGGCCACCGTGGGCCATTCGCGCGTGGTGTCCGCGCCGGGCGCGCCGCTGCAGGTGGTGGTTCCCCTCAACGGCCTGACTCCCGAAGAGGTTGCTTCACTGCGGGTCTCGCTGGCCGATGCCGGGGCGTGGCAGCGCGCCGGCCTGCGTCCCCCGGTGCCGCTGGACAGCGTGCAGGTGGCCATCCAGGACGGCGCCGACGCCACGCACAAGAACGTCCGCATCGTCTCGTCGCAACCACTGGCCACGCCGGCGGTCGACCTGCTGCTCAATCTGCAGTCCAGCGCCGGCCAGCGGCAGGTGCAGGTCACCATCCTGGTGCCCCAGCGTGGCGCCGCGGCGGGCGTGCAGCCGGCGCGAGTGGGCACGGGCAGCAGTCAACCCGCCACATCCGGTTCGGTCGCGGTGCGATCGGGCGATACGCTGTTTCGCATTGCGCGCCGCAACGCGGTGCCGGACGCGAGCGTGTACCAGATGCTGGTGGCGCTGTGGCGCGCCAACCCGCAGGCGTTCATCCAGAACAACATGAATCTCGTGCGCGCTGGCGAGACGCTGTCCATCCCGGACGCGGCCACCGTGCGTGCCATCGATCCCGCCGAGGCCCGGCGCATTTTCGCTGAGCAGGCCGAGGCCTTTGCACGCTATCGCGGCCGCGCGGGCGCCGATGCCGCCGGCGGCTCGGCCATCAATGCGGGGCGCGGAGCCGCGTCGGGCCAGGTGGACCAGGCGCCCGCGCAGCAGGCGGCCACGGGATCGACGCCCCAAGACCGCCTGCGCCTGAGCGCGGCGACGCCCGGCGAGGCGCAATCCGATGCGCGCACCTCCAGCGAGCACGCCATGCGTGACGCCCAGCAACGCGTCAATGCGCTGCAAGGCAACGTCGATGCCCTGAGCCGCGCCGCGGACGGGCAGGGGGGCGCGGCCAATGGCGGTTCCGAGGGTACGGCGGGCAGTGGGGCCGCCGGCGCAGTCGGGACTCCCGGTGCGGCAGGCACTGCCGGTGCAGCCGGCGCGGCTGGTGCGGCGGGTACTGCCGGTGCGCCAGGTGCGGCCGGTGCGGCCGGTGCAGCAGGCGCGGCCGGTGCAGCCGGTGCGGCAGGTGCAGCCGGTGCTGCAGGCGCTGCCGGTGCAGCAGGCACTGCCGGTGCAGCAGGCAACGCCGGTGCGGCAGGCACTGCCGGCGCAGCAGGCAACGCCGGTGCGGCAGGCACTACCGGCGCAGCAGGCAACGCCGGTGCGGCAGGCACTGCCGGCGCAGCAGGCAACGCCGGCGCCGCAGGCGCTGTCAGTGGCGCCAATGCTTCAGGCTCTACGGGCGCATCCGGGTCAGCGGCCGCCCAGGCCGATGGCGCAGCGGCGGCAGACAGGGCGCAGAATGAAGCCGTGCCAGGGTCGATCCCCGGCTGGCTGGCCGATAACCTGCTGGTCGTCGTGACGGCCGCGCTGGCCATTATCGTGCTCATCGTGGCATGGCTGCTGCGCCGTGCCGGCGCGCGCCGCGCCGACGAAGACGAGTCGTACGGCGAGCCGGTCTTCGACAAAGCGGCGCTCGATCGCCGGCTCGACGGCATCAGCCTCGACCTCGACCAGCCTCCCACCGACGAGCCGCGCCCCGGCGGGCCGCGCTGATCCACATGCCGCGCATGGCATTGGGGCTGGCTTACGACGGCTCTTCCTGGCAAGGCTGGCAAACCCAGCCGCACCGGCAGACGGTACAGGACACGCTCGAAGCCGCGCTGGCCCGCTTCGCCGGCGTCGACGGCCCGCTGCCCACCGTGTGCGCGGGCCGCACCGATACTGGCGTGCATGCGGCCATGCAGGTCGTGCATCTGGACACCCGCCTGGAGCGGCGCGCCGAATCGTGGGTGCGCGGCGTCAACGCCTTCCTGCCGCCCAGCATCGCGGTGCAGTGGGCGCAGCCGGTGCCCGACGATTTTCATGCGCGCTTTTCGGCGCGTTCGCGCACTTATCTTTACCTGTTGTGGCGCGGCCGGGTTCGCCCGCCGCTGTGGGCGGGGCGGGCCGGCTGGTGCTTCCAGCCGCTCGACGTGCAGGCCATGCGGCAGGCGGCATCCGCCTTGCTGGGCGAGCACGATTTTTCCAGCTTCCGTTCGTCCCAATGCCAGGCCCGTCACCCGGTGCGCACGCTGCACCGCCTGGACATCGACGAGCGCGGGCCGTTCCTGGTTTTTACGCTGCGCGCCAATGCCTTCCTGCACCACATGGTGCGCAATCTCATGGGGGCGCTGCTTCAAATAGGGCAGGGCCGCCAGCCTGTGGCGTGGATGTCGGCCGTGCTGGCGGCGCGCGATCGCCGCCTGGCCGCGCCCACCTTTGCGGCCGACGGGCTGTATCTGTCCGCGATTGAATATCCGTCTGAATACAAGCTGAACGAAGCGGACGGCAGCGGTCAACTGCTATCGCCTTTTACATTTGCTTAAGGGTTATCAGCAGGAAGGCACCAATCAAGAATCCCTATATGATTGCGAACGAAAAAACGGCAGCCTCTACACGAGCTGCCGTTTGCGCGGCCGTTTTACACGAACGGCGCGCGCATGCATCGCTTCCAACCAGGAGACTCCCGTAATGCAACGTCGTTCGTTCCTCAAAAAGGCCACCCTGGGTGCCGCCGCCGCTGGCGGCGCTACGCTCGCCGCGCCGGTCCTGGCGCAAGAATCCCCCACGCTCAACTGGCGCCTGGCTTCCAGCTTCCCGCGCAGTGCCGATGCCATCTATACCGGTGGGGAAAACCTGGCCAAGTACGTGGCCGAAGCCACTGACGGCAAATTCAACATCCGGGCCTTCCCCGCGGGCGAAATCGTTCCCGCGCTGCAAGTGCTCGACGCGGTGCAGAACAACACTATCGAGTGCGGCCATACCGCCTCGTATTATTACTTTGGCAAAGACCCCGCGCTGTGCTTCGACGGCGCTGTGCCGTTCGGCCTGAATACCCGCCAGATGAACGCCTGGATGCGTCACGGCAACGGCCTGAAGCTCACCCGCGAACTGTTCCAGAAGTACAACATCGTGAACTTCCCCTGCGGCTATACCGGCACGCAGATGGGCGGCTGGTTCCGTAACGAGATCAAAACCGTCGATGACCTCAAGGGCCTGAAGTTCCGTGCCAGCGCGTTCGCGGGCGCCGTGTTGTCGCGCCTGGGCGTCGTGCCGCAGCAAATCGCCGGCGGCGATATCTACCCTTCGCTCGAAAAGGGCACCATCGACGCCGCCGAATGGATCGGCCCGTACGACGACGAAAAACTGGGCTTCCACAAGGTTGCCAAGCACTACTACTTCCCGGGCTGGTGGGAAGGTACGCTGCAGGTGTCGCTGTACGTGAACCAGGACGTCTACAACAAGCTGCCCAAGCATTACCAGGCGGCGTTGGCGCAGGCCTCCGCGGCCGCCACGGCCGACATGATCGCCAAGTACGACGCCGAGAACCCGGCCGCGCTGCGCCGCCTGGTATCGCAAGGCGCGCAGCTCAAGGCGTTCCCCAAGGCCGTCATGGACGCGTGCTACGCCGAGGCGAACAAGGTCTACGCCGAATTCTCGGCCAAAGACCCCATGTTCAAGAAGGTCTATGACGACATGGTGGCTTTCCGCGACAACGAAATCCCCTGGTTCCGCGTCGCCGAAGGCAGCTTCGACGGCTTCATGGGCACCATCGGCCGCAACAAGTAGGCGGGCCGCCTGCGGGAAGCAAACGGGCGGGTTGGCTCGGCGTTAAAATCGCCGGTTCAGCCCGCCGCAGCGCTCGCCACAAGCCGGTTCTGCACGGGCGCCGCATGCCGACCCCAGCCGCCGGACACCCCGAGGCCCTCCCGCATGCCCAGACCTTCGCCGGAATCGGGCGCGGGGCTCATTCTCTTTCCAGATATTTATTTCCATCATGAAAGCATTACTCGCTCTATCGCGCGGCATAGACGCGCTGAATCTGCGGGTTGGCCGGGCTGTCACATGGATCACGCTGCTGGTGGTGCTGGTCAGCGCCGGCAACGCGGTGGTCCGCAAGGTGTTCGAGATGAGCTCGAACGCGTGGCTGGAGCTGCAGTGGTACATGTTTGGCGCCATGTTCCTGCTGACGGCGGGCTATACCCTTCTGAAGAACGAACACGTGCGCGTGGACATCCTGTCGTCGCGGCTGTCCAAGCGCACGCAGATCTACATCGAGATTTTCGGGGTGCTGTTTTTCCTGTTGCCGATGGCGATCCTGATCATGTACCTGTCGTGGCCGATGTTCATGGACTCGTACGTGAGCAACGAGCAGTCGTCGAACTCGGGCGGGCTGGTGCGCTGGCCGGTCAAGCTGCTGATTCCGGTGGGTTTTGCGCTGCTGGTGCTGGCGGGTATTTCGCGGCTGATCAAGTGCGTGGGGTACCTGCGCGGACAGGCGCCCGATCCGCTGGCGCGCGCCGAAGGCAAGAGCGCCGAGGAGCAGCTGGCCGAGGAAATTGCCCGTGAAGCGCAGGCGCGCGAAGCGGCCCAGCAACAACAACAGGACAAGGGCCGCTGATCATGGAGTTTTTTATTGCGAACCTGGCGCCGATCATGTTCGGCACGCTGGTGGTGTTTTTGCTGCTGGGTTTTCCGGTGGCGTTCGCGCTGGCGGCCAACGGCATTCTGTACGGCCTGGTGGGCATGGAGCTGGGGCTGTTCAACGCGTCGCTGTTCCAGGCGCTGCCGCAGCGGGTGTTCGGCATCGTGGCCAACGACACGCTGCTGGCGGTGCCGTTTTTCACGCTGATGGGGCTGGTGCTCGAGCGCTCGGGCATGGCCGAAGATCTGCTCGAGACGATCGGACAGGTGTTCGGGCCGCTGCGCGGGGGGCTGGCCATCGCGGTGGTGGTGGTGGGCGCGATGCTGGCGGCGACCACGGGGGTGGTGTCGGCCTCGGTGATCTCGATGGGGCTGATTTCGCTGCCGATCATGCTGCGCTACGGGTATGACAGGCGGCTGGCCTCGGGGGTGATCGCGGCCTCGGGCACGCTGTCGCAGATCATTCCGCCGTCGCTGGTGCTGATCATCCTGGCCGACCAGCTGGGCCGCTCGATTGGCGACATGTACCGCGCGGCGATGGTGCCGGGGTTCCTGCTGGCGGGGTCGTACATTCTGTACGTGGTGGTGGTGTCGATCATCAAGCCGTCGATGGCGCCGGCGCTGCCCGAAGAGGCGCGGGCGTTTCGCGAGCCCAACGGCTCGCGCGGCGGGCGCTCGCTGCTGGTGCTGATGCTGATTTCGGCGGTCTCGGCCTATGTGCTGACGCAGTGGCTCGAGAAGGACACCGCACCGGTCGACGAGCAGGTGGTGCTCAGCCTGCTGCTGTGGGGGCTGACGGCGTTCGTGATCGCCATCGTGAACAAGGTGTTCAAGCTGGGGCTGCTGTCGGCGCTGGCCGAGCGGGTGACGTTCGTGATGATCCCGCCGCTGGCGCTGATTTTCCTGGTGCTGGGCACGATCTTCATCGGCGTGGCCACGCCGACCGAGGGCGGGGCGATGGGCGCGGTGGGCGCGATCATCATGGCGCTGATCCGCCGCCGGCTGACACTGGACCTGATGCGCCAGGCGATGGACACGACCACCAAGCTGTCGTGCTTCGTGGTGTTCATTCTGGTGGGCTCGACGGTGTTCGGCCTGACCTTCCGCGGAGTCAGCGGCGACCTGTGGGTCGAGCACCTGCTGACCAGCGTGCCGGGCGGGCAGTGGGGCTTTCTGATCGTGGTCAGCCTGCTGACCTTCGTGCTGGCGTTCTTCCTGGACTTCTTCGAGCTGGCGTTCATCATCGTGCCGCTGCTGGGTCCGGTGGCCGACAAGATGGGCATCGACCTGATCTGGTTCGGGGTGATCCTGGCGGTGAACATGCAGACCTCGTTCATGCACCCGCCGTTCGGCTTCGCGCTGTTCTACCTGCGTTCGGTCGCGCCCAAGGACGCGTACCGGGACAAGGTCACGGGCCAGCGCATCGAGCCGGTGACCACCGGGCAGATCTACTGGGGCTCGGTGCCGTTCATCGTGATCCAGCTGGTCATGGTGGTCGCGGTCATGGTCTTCCCCGGCATCGTCATGCACTACAAGTCCGGCGTGTCCACCGTCGATCCCAGCACGGTCAAGATCGAGATCGAATCCACGTACGGTACTAATATATATGGCAACGATGCGGCCGACCCGGCCGCGGCATTCAAGTAAAGCGCCATGCGTACCCGCGTCAAGATCTGCGGTCTGACCCGCGAAGCAGACATCGCCTCGGCCGTGCAGGCCGGGGCGGACGCGATCGGGTTCGTGTTCTATCCGGGCAGCAAGCGCTATGTGCAGCCTGCCCTGGCGGCTCAGTTGCGCCGCACGGTCCCGGCATTCGTCGACGTCGTGGCCTTGTTCGTCAATCCTGCGCCGGCCGACGTGCAGGCCGTGCTGGATCAGGTCGGCCCCGACTTGATCCAGTTCCACGGCGATGAATCCGCGACCGAATGCGCGCGCTACGGCACGCGCTTTCTGCGCGCATTCCGTACCGGCGCCCCGGGCCTGGATACGCCCGACAATCTGGCCGCCGCCTGCCGTGCGTATGGCGCGGCGGCCGGCTGGCTGTTCGACAGCTACAGCGCCGGCTACGGCGGCAGCGGGCAGACCTTCGACCATGCCTTGCTGGCCGGTGTGCGGGCCGATGCCGCCGCGCGGCCGCTCATCCTGTCGGGTGGCCTGAACGCCGCCAACGTCGGGCCCGCCATCGAAGCCTGCCGCCCCTGGGCAGTCGATGTCAGTTCCGGCGTCGAAACCGCGCCGGGCGAGAAATCGCCGGACAAAATCCGCGCGCTGCTCGAAGCCGTGCGTCAGGCCGATGAGCGCTTGCGTGGCCTATAAAAGCCATATATAATCTTTCTTCTTTGCAGGCGGTTAGCTCAGATGGTTAGAGCGCTACGTTGACATCGTAGAGGTCGTTGGTTCGATTCCAATACCGCCTACCAGAATATTTACTGGCGGTGCCAAGCCTCGCCAAGAAAGCCGCCTAAGTCGTTGACTTGGCGGCTTTTTTATTCCCGATAGTGCCAAGTGGTGCACAAGGCTGCCAAATGATTTTGGGGGTACGTTTGGGGGTACGGCCTATTCCACTTGGGGGTATGGCTCCGCAGGCGGTTTTGCCTCGGCCAGTCGGGTGTCCAGATAGTCCGACCACCACTGCATGAGCGCGACGCGCTTTTCCATGTACTCGGCGTGATTGTAGGCCCGGCGGACCTTGTTGCGGTCCCTGTGCGACAGCTGCCGGTCGATCACCTTTTCCCGTACACCGCTTTGTTCGTTCATGATAGTCGATGCCAGGCCACGGAACCCGTGGCCGGTCTGGTCGCCGCCGAACCCCATGATCTTCAAGGCTTTGTTCATGGTCTCGCCGCTCATCGGGATCTGGGCCGGCCGGCGGATGCCGGGGAACATGAAGCGGTAGCGGCCCGAGTATTCCTGCAACTCGCGCAGGATATCAACGGCCTGGCGCGATAAGGGCACCAGGTGGGCGACACCACTCGCTTTGCGAAGCACCGAGCCTTTCATGCGCTCAGAGGGGATTGTCCACAAGGCGCCGTCGAAATCGATTTCCGACCATTCTCCCCACCGCAGTTCGTTGGTACGCGGGAACGTGCGCATCATCAGCTTGATGGCCAAGCGCGTCTCTGGCCGGCCATGGTAGCGCTCAATGTGCCACAACAACGAAGGTAGGTTGTCCGTAGACACATGCGGAAAATGCCGCGCCTCTGGCCGGGTAGCCAAAAACTGCTCGAGCCCTTGCGTTACGTCGGCATGGACTCGGCCGGTGCCGACGGCGTAGCGAAATACCATGCCGATGGCGCTCAGCACGCGTGAGGCCATTTCCAGCGCGCCCCGGCGCTCGACTTGCTTGACGGCATCCAGCACCATCTTGCCAGGGATTTTAGCGATCGGTCTGTTTCCAAGGGTAGCGTAGACATTGTTCTTCAGCGCGCCGCGCATGCGACTCATATACCCGGCGCTCCATTTCCCCTCGCGCGTGGCAAGCCATTCCTCAGCGATCGCCTTGAACGTGTCGGCTGCCGCCATGGCAGCGTCCAGGCGGTCGATTTCTCGCTGTATCGCCGGATCTATGCCGGCGGCGAGTTGCGCTTGTGCGCCGGCGCGGGCTTCGCGCGCCCTCACCAGCGACACGCTGGGGTAGTCCCCGAAGGTGAGCACGTTCTCTTTGCGCGTGACCGGACGGCGATACTTCATCCGCCACCGCTTTGCCCCGGAGCGCGCCAGCTCCAGATATAGACCACCGCCGTCGAACAGCCGGTTGCTGCCGGCTTCGCTGTATTTGGCTTGACGGCATTTGCCATCCGTCAGCGGCACGATCTGCCTGGCCATTCAATCCTCCCAGATGTCAATGTTTGGAGTCGTCGGCAGCTTTATACCCGGCCGGGTTGTCCAACCAGGCGAGCAGATCGGCGCCGCGCCAGACCGTGCAGTTTTCGCCGAGGCTTTCAGGCTTGGGGGCCCGACCAGCCTTGACGCGCTGGCGCCAGGTTTCGCGCGAGAACGGAATGCGGTCCTCGAACTCGTTCCAGCGGTACAGGCCCTCCGGGCGGATCGTGTCAACCGGGTGACGGCCGCGGCGGGGTTCGGTGTGGGTCGTGACGGTTTGCGTCATAGCAGCTTTCCTTGGGTGCTGATGGCCACAATGGCCGTACCGGTGTAATAGAAGGCCGCCGGAAGCCCTTGTTCTTGGATAGCGATGCCCTGGCGCACGGCCCGATAGGCATCGCCAGACGGGCCGAACACGTCGGCCACGCGGCGCAGGGCGGCCTCGGGGACCTCTCGCCAGGTAGTGGGTACGTTCATTGCGGCACCTCGTTCCATTCCCGGCCGTCGAGCAACCGGCCGGCGACCTTCTTGCCAGCCCTATAAAGCACCTCATCACCGCAGAAGAAATCCACCCAATCGCCCTTGGCCCGCAGGCTGCCATCGTGCCTCAGCCATTGTTCGTCCAGCTTGCGCTCATCGTCATCAGGCACGGATTCTGCCGGGCACCATTCACCCCACTGCTTGAACAGGAACGGCACGCCGGCGGCCGTGCACTGATCCCGCAGGTCGCGGGCCCAGTCGGGATGCATCGGCCGCGCGCCGGGGCCGCTCTCGCCGCCGACGATGATCCAGTCCAGTGGCGGGATGTCCGGAAGCGGATCGCCATCGTCGGTTTCGCATCCGGTCGTGCCCTTGAGCGGGTAGATCTCTGCATGGCCGTTCAGATCGATGCGGGCCAGGTCGACCGGCCCCAGCATCGGTTCCATCGATAGGAACCGCTTGGCCGCCGGCACGGCCAGAAGCTTGGGGATGTCCCTGTCCGCCTCATCCTGGTTGCAGATCGTGGCGCCCAGCCAGACATTGTCGCGGGCGGCCCAGTCGTGCGTGGGCAGCATGCGCACGACATTGCCGATGCGTTTGGTCAGCAGCAGCCAGTCCAGGTTCGGCGTCAGTTCGATCAGATCGAATAAGTCGCGGTGCCAGGCCCGATCCACGGCGTTGTCGAAGACGTCGGCCAGACTGGAGCAGAACACGCGCTGGCGCCGGCCGTGCAGGGCAAAGAACTCAGCGTGCGCCTTGTTCCAGGCCAGCGGCTTCCGCCAGTTGGCGGCGCTGGTGCGACGGCGCGGCGCGCCTGGGCCCCAGTTCACGGCCTGGCCGTCGGCATAGCGAGCATTGCGGCTTTCGGCATAGCAGTAGTCGCAGCCCGGTCCCACTTTCTGGCAGCCTTCCCAGGGGTTGAATGTGTGGTCGGTCCACTCGATCTTGCTGTGTTCGGCCATCATGCCTCCCCGTCGATGTCGTAGGTGAACTCGATCCGGGTCACCACGCTGGCTGGCGTGCAGCCCTTGTGCGAGGCGCAGAACATCGCCACCCAGACCGATGGCCAGTGGTAGTCTGGATGGTCGGCGAATCCTTCGCGGCGCACTTCCTCGAAGCCATAGTCAAGATCGTCGATCATCATCTGTAGGGGTTCTCGCCGCACGCTGACGACCCGGATGGGATCGCGCAAGACGCTGATGCGCTCGCCCGGGCGCAGGCCCATGCACTTGCGCACGGGCCTGAGTAAATCTCCCGCTTTCAAGAACTCCCAGCCCATCCGGCGCGTCACGTCCTTGGTGCCGTCCAGAATCTGCTGTGTGGTGAGGGCAAAGCTCATGTTACGCATGGCCGGCCTCCCCATCGTTCGCCGTGGCAGCGGTAATATGGGCATTCCATTCAGGGAGAGCGCCATGTGGAAATGTCAGCATTGCGGGCTGGAGGTCATGTTTTCCGCCGTTCAGCCGGAGATTGACGACGAGGGGTGCTATTTCGTCTGCCCTGGATGCGACGGCAGGAACAAGCTGGTGAACGTTGGGCCGCGCGATGGTGACCATATTGCGTTGGCCCAGCCGTAGCAATAGCGATTCCATCACGCCTCTCCTTCGCCCTGGCGCTGCTGGCTGGCTTGGGCGCGCTTACGCCCTTCAGCAACCCCTTCCTCGTAGCTGTTCCATCCGCGACTGCCACGCCGGTAGGGGTTCTTGCACTCGACGCCAAGCAGCGCCACGAAAATGCCGACGCGGTACGGCGATGCATGGCCGTGACGGGCCCGGGCTTCTTCCCGTGCATCTTCAAGGGTTTTCATGGCTTTCCCTCCTGGTGCTGCTGGGCGGATATGGCGGCGTCGATCCCGCCGCAGACATCCAGGACCATCATCGCCAAATTGGCGACATCGGCCGAGTATTCGCGGATGCCGTCTCTATTGCCATCCTTCACCGCCTTCTGCAACTTCGCCGCGTGGTAGTAGACCTCCAGCATCAAGGCGTCAGCCGAGCACGACAGCCAGCCAGGGCGATCACCCTTGCCGGCATTCGCCAGCAGCTCGTCGGCCATGATATGCACGAACGGTTGGAGCACGTCGCCGTAGTGGTGCAGGTTCGGGCTGCCCGCGCCGTCCGGCTTCTGCGCGCCCCGCCAGAACACCGCGCACAGCGCAGATTCGGCGGTACCCCATATGCCATGCTCGCGGCACAGGGCCTCGAATTCGGGGTGCTCATAGGGATAGCCTTCGCCCTGGTGGCGCCAGTTGCCCGATGCGCGCCGCGCCGTCCTTCTGGCGATGGCGTTCCAGTTGGGCGTCGACGGCTTGCTGAAGTTCAAGAACACCCTGGTCATGGTCAAGGCCGGGGACTTCGACGGCGCCGCGCGCGGCATGTTGGCAAGCCTGTGGGCGCGCCAGACGCCCGAGCGCGCGCGCCGCATGTCCGAGCAAATGCGGACCAACGCCTGGCATTACAAGGTAGGCACATGAAATTGAAACTGGTAGACGACTGGCGCCGCGGCCGGCGCTGGATCTCGGTGAACTGCATGGCGGCTGTGGCTGCCATTCAGGGGACCTGGATGTTGATGCCCGACGATCTGAAGGCGGGTATCCCGGCCGGATGGATGAGCGGTGTGTCGATGGCTGTGTTGGTGCTGGGCACCATCGGCCGATTTATCAAGCAGGAGAGCAGCGATGCTGACAAGCCTGCTGAGTAGTTTCGGCGGCTACATCGTTGCCGCGGTGGTGGCGCTGGTGGCCGTGGCAGGCGCCTACCTGCGCGGCCGTTCCAGCGGCGAAGCAGCCGAGCGCACCGAGCGCGACGCCAAGATCAACGAACAGGCCGCCCAGGCGCGGCAGGAGGTGCGGAATGTGCGTGAACAGATTGATGGCCTGTCTGACGCTGCTGTGCGCGAGCGCGCTAAACGTTGGGTGCGCAACAGAGCCGCCGACTAGAGCCGCCGCGCCGTACTGCGACCATGCCGAGGTGTTCCGGTGGCAATCTCAGGCCGAACTCGATGCCACACCGACTCGGTTGGTGCGGCACACTGTGCGAAGCAATGAAACAATAGATAAGCTCTGCCGATGATTGTGTTCAGGCGGAGGCAACGAGACATGGCAGCGGCTATGCTGCGGGGAATAGGTGCAACTTTTCTGGTGACATTTTCTGCGTAGCGAGTATCCGCCGTTGATGGCGTGATACAAGTAATTATCCTACACAGGAGAGCATCATGAGCGTGTTCAAACGATTAGCTGAAAAACGGCAACGCCGACGCCTTGCGGCAATAGCAACTGAGCAAAGCGCAAAGGATAGCCGCGATGCGGCGTTGACAGCTTTGGAGGCAGAAGCTGGAAAATTAGTTGAAGAAATTATCCGGTATCTTGAGACAGAAGCGGCTGACGCAAAAGCTTGCGGTTATGCAGCGGAAGTTCATCGCATTCGAGACGATTCTACGCCACTCATTGGTGGAGAATTGAGCTTCGCATACTCGGCCAACGTAATGCCGTCGCAAGTGAGGATGCAGTTCGGTTTTCGTGTCACCATTGGCGCGGAGCGGCAGGCTCAGGTTTCTTATATATGTCGTGAGCGCGGCCGGCAACCTGTGACGTTGATTCCAACGGAAACGATGGAGCTCGACGGAAAGGAGAATATCCTTTCATCGGTTGAAGCGGCGCTTGAAAAATTTATTGAAGCGGCCGAAGCAGACGAGGATGTTTGGACTCAACAGTCACGTACCCGATTTTATTGATCCTTGGAGTACGCCATTGAGACCAGAGAGTTCAGTTTGAGTGGCTGCTACATTGCGCGAAATCGATCAAAGAGGCTTATCGTAGGCCGATCATTACGCCGAGAGCCACGCCGGCCGCAACGCAGATACCCATCATTTTCCACGGATTGTTGCGTGCGAAGTTCGTAGAGGCATCTGCAACGTTGTCGATATTGTCCTTGGTTGCCGCGCACACTCCATCAAACCATTTGTCTTGGTGTACCGCTGATTTTTCGTCCTCCGTTGTGGAGGAATTGGACGCATGGACGAGAGGTGGGGACTTGGGTCCAACCGGTGAGCTGGAGTCGTCGTTGTTTGGGCTGTTCATTAGTGCTCCTCGAAAGAGCGGATCTATCATGTTGTTCGTGTGATGGAGAGTCGACATCGACTGGGCCACTGAATGCACAGTTCTTGATAGTCGAGAGAAGTGCTTGCGCCGATTTTTGTGCTGCCGACTCTCGCGTCCAGGCGATGAGTCAGCACACGATGACAAGCCGATGACTAGCCTTAAAGCCCGTTGTCGCTTTTTAGATCTACCGAGGTAGCCTGTTCATCAACGGTACCGCAGAAAAATCATGCCGTAGTTCTCAGAACCTTGACGTTCGCTATTGAGGCGCGCGTTGCTTGTTCGAAGCATCCTGAGCCTGCTTGCGCGCAGCATCTTCTTTTTGCTGTTGGGTTTGTTGCTCTTGCGGCTTGTCGGAGGGGCTGCCTTGGTCTTGTTGATCGGCGGGGCCGGCGGAAAGGCCGAAACGAGTGGGGAATGTCATGATAGTTACCTTTGGGTTGTCGTGACGAGATGCCACCACTTCACGGTGCGCCATTGTTGTCCAATTCCCTAGCGATCAATTGAAACAATTAATCATTTGGCAAGCTATACACTGAGTGTCGGATTTCAGGAGATCGATATGGTCAAGTCAACACAGCAAAGTGACAATGAGAGATGGGATGATGAAGGCGGATCGCAAATTGCTGAGCTAGCCAGATCATTCGCAATAGAGGAGTTGGAGGAAACGGATCGACGCATCCTGGCATTCTTGGGAGCCTCGGTTCTTAGCCTGTGGGAAGAGCTTCCCGACGATGCGCGGCAAAAAGTGCTAAATCGCGAGTTGGTTCAAAGGACTTTTGATGAATCGGTGGTGAAGGCTCGAATAGCTCGCCTATTCAAGTAGAGGGTCTTGCTCCGATCGGCATGCTGGAGAGTGCGATGTGGAGATGCAGGCACTGTGGCGCCGAAGTGAAGGCCGGAGAAATTGATGCGGAACGTGACGAAGACGGATTCTATTTTCGGTGTCAAGAATGTCAGCGCAGCAATAAATTGATCGATGCAAGGCAGGGGACGACGGCGGCGCCGTTGGATTGATTCAGCCTGATGCGTAATTGAGAGCTTCTGGAGGGCCCGATCCCGGCGGGGCTGCATTGGTTGCACGATCAAACGCTCCGCATGGAATAGCCGCTTACCGCTCGATGCCAAGGCAATCACGATAAGAGTCGCCTGACAGAAGCTTTTATGTGAGACTGTACGGTTGGTCCATGTCGCGGACCTTCGCCCCGTCACGGGTTCCTGTGATACCACTAGAGGTTGCTATGGACCTGGACATCAAGTCGATCATGGCGCGTTTGCCGCACCGCTATCCTATGCTCTTGATAGATCATGTCGCTGAGATGGTTCCACAGCGAAAAATCACTGCCATCAAGAATGTGTCGGCCAATGATCCATTCATATCCCATGGTCAATGCATGCCAGCCTCGCTCATTGTCGAGGCGATGGCACAGTCGGCGGCCTTGTTTTCCTTCGCGGATGAGGGGGAAGGGCGGCGGCCCGACCAGGGACAAGCCGTCTACTACTTTCTTGGGATTGATGATGCAACGTTCCTGAAGCCAGTCATCCCTGGAGATCAATTGCGCATAGAAGTACAGGCGCTGCGGTTAAGCCGCGCCATTTGCAAGTACCGAGGTCAGGCATTTGTCGGCGGAGAGCTTGTGGCCGAGGCGACGATATTATGTGCCGTGCGCAATTCCCCGAGTAGCTGACGCAGTGCCGTGGACGGGCGCCAATGGGTTGCGCCTGACTCGGCTGTCCAAGCTATAAGACCCATAGAGGAAGGGACGCTGAGCTTGCCTGGCATCGTGAACAACCTGTATACCCTGTCTGAGGAGTCGAGTTATGGGCAAATCAAAGGTCGGCGCCCATAGCGTCGTCAATATTCGGGTGGGGGCGCTTGCCGGACCGAGTGATGCACTGATGCTACGCATTGCATATGCGGCGTCGCCTGATGCATCAGCAGGGAAAGATGATGTTGCCGACACGCAAGCGAAGATCTTTGCGCTGACCAACGATCAGGCGGAAGACTTGGCAGCGCAACTCAACAATGCTCTTCGCTGGATTGAAGGCAAGCCACGTGATCGTTTCCATTGAGTTAGGTCACCGCTGAAAATCTGTGTGCATGGCGCGCCGAAGGGTTTTGGGCCTGCCTTGATAGCTCATGTGCAACGTTGGTTGACTTCTTGCTGAAAGGCATCCATAGTGACAAGGATCTTCAAGTGTCGTGATCGTTGTGCGGTCATGCGCGATTAACGTGCCATCATTGTCTTCAGTCCTTCCTTGATCGTCAGTTCGAGCAATTGCTCGAGCGTTACTTTTGAAGGAAGTACTATGGAAACCGGTATTGTTAAGTGGTTCAACTCGGAGAAAGGCTTCGGCTTTATCATGCCTGAGGACGGTGGCAAAGATCTGTTTGCTCACTTCTCGGAAATCCAAAGCGAAGGCTTCAAAGCGCTGGAAGAAAACCAGCGTGTAAGCTACGTATCGGCTCAGGGAGCTAAAGGCCCACAAGCCACGAAGATCCGAGTTCTCTGACCCCGCTTGGTTGTTCAGAAGCCCTCTCTCGAGGGCTTTTTCATACGCTTCCAGGCCGGCAATCTTGGAAAAATTGATGCTCGCTTGAGCGAGCACTGCTAACACAGCTGCCTCAGTAGGTCGCTCCAATGCATCGATGCAAGTCGCTAGCGAGCCCACGAGCATCCCTACCGCAGCCCGCGCACCTTAAAAAATTTTTCGAGCTGCCCGCGCTTTTCGATGCCATTAGTAGTGGCTGTACATTTTGGGGGTACGGATGAGGGTATATGTCCCATCAATCGTAGCCCACCTATAGATATAACAATGACTTAGCTGGCCGTTTCGGTTGCAATACCGCCTACCAGAATTCCAGTGGGCTCCCACCCGCTACATTGCCGCCCAGGCCTTCCGCCGGGCGGTTTTTTGTTTTTGGGCGTCGCCAGAAAGATGCTCGCACCCGCCATGGGTGCGCGTACTGTCCGAAGCGCCTCCCCAAGCGCGCTGTCATGCTGCGTATTACCTTCGCGGCAAGGCATTTGAAACTTCGGTTGACTTCCGGAGGCAAGGCGCCCATAGTGGCCACTGATCTTCAAGTGTCGTGATCGTCGTGCGGTCATGCACGGTTAACGTGCCATCATTGTCCACAGTCCTTCCTTGATCGTCTTTCCGAGCGATCGCTCGCATGTTGTCATATTAAGGAAGTAACTATGGAAACCGGTATCGTCAAGTGGTTCAACGCAGACAAGGGCTTCGGCTTCATCATGCCCGAGAACGGCGGCAAAGACCTGTTCGCGCATTTCTCCGACATTGAAAGCCAGGGCTACAAGTCCCTGGAAGAAAACCAGCGCGTCAGCTACGTGCAGGCGCAAGGTGCCAAGGGACCGCAGGCCACCAAGATCCGCGTTATCTAAGCGGTTCTGCGCCCCAAAAAAGCCCTCTCCGGAGGGCTTTTTTCATGGCGTGTCATGACCAGCAGGCTGGGTGCGGGATCGCGCGCGCGGCCAGGCGCGAATGGCGCGCCTGATGCTATTGGGCGGTTTTCCTGGATAATCTATCCAGGCAGCGCCGGTTTATCGCCCGGCGCCGTTCCTTCTAAGCTGAGACTCCCATCGATGCACGAAGGAGCTTTCCCATGGCTGATCATTCCATCAACGGCAAGGTGGCGCTCATTGCGGGTGGCGCCAAGAACCTGGGCGGCCTGATCGCCCGCGACCTGGCGAAGCACGGCGCGCGCGCCGTTGTCGTTCATTACAACAGCGCGTCGTCCCGCGAGGCCGCCGAGGCCACAGTGGCTGCGATGCAGGCCAGCGGCGCGCAAGGCGTGGTCTTGCAGGGCGATCTCACCACCGCCGGCGCGGTGGAAAAGCTGTTTGCCGACACCATCGCCGCGGTCGGGCGGCCCGACATCGCCATCAACACGGTGGGCAAGGTGCTCAAGAAGCCGTTCACGGAAATCACCGAGGCCGAGTACGACGAGATGGCTGCCATCAACAGCAAGTCGGCATTCTTTTTCCTGAAAGAAGCTGGCCGGCACGTCAACGACAACGGCAAGATCGTGACCCTGGTGACTTCGCTGCTGGGCGCCTTCACGCCGTTCTACGCGGCCTATGCGGGCACCAAGGCGCCGGTCGAGCATTACACCCGCGCGGCCGCCAAGGAGTTTGGCGCGCGCGGCATTTCTGTCAACGCAGTCGGCCCGGGTCCCATGGATACGCCGTTCTTCTATCCGGCCGAAAGCCCCGAGGCGGTGGCCTATCACAAGACCGCCGCCGCGCTGTCGGCCTTCTCGCCCACCGGTCTGACTCACATCGAAGACGTCGTGCCGTTCATCCGTCACCTGATCAGCGATACTTGGTGGATGACCGGCCAGACCATCCTGATCAACGGCGGCTACACCACCAAATAGGAGGCGCATGTATACCCGGTTCTTGATTCTGGCGGGCGCCAAATCGCCGCCGCGCCGCGGCTGACTGACTCGCTGCATGGACAGGTTCGAGCAATACCGCGTTTTCGCGCAGGTGGCCGAGATGGGCAGCTTCATCAAGGCGGCCAACGCGCTGGGGATGCCGCGCGCCTCGGTGTCGGCGGCGGTCCAGCAGCTCGAGGCCCAGGTGGGTGCCCGGTTGCTGCATCGAACGACGCGTCAGGTGCGCGTTACTCCGGACGGCATGCAATTGCTGGATCGCGTCCGCCTGCTGCTGGCCGAGGTCGAAGACATCGACCAGCTGTTCCAGGCGGGCCAGCGGCAGGTCTCTGGCCGGCTCAATATTGATGCGCCCAGCCGCATCGCCCGCCGCCTGATCGCGCCGATGCTGCCCGGCCTGCTGCGCCGCCATCCGCGGCTGCAGATCAGCCTGGGCTGCACGGATCGCGCCATCGACCTGATACGCGAGGGCGTCGACTGTGTGGTTCGGGTCGGTACGCTGCATGACAGCAGCCTGGTGGCCAGGCCGCTGGGTCATGTCAGCATGGCCAATTGCGCCAGCCCGGCCTATTTGCGCGAGTTCGGCGAGCCGCGCCAACCCGGCGACCTGGCCAGCGGCCACTGGGTGGTCGGCTATGCGCCAGCGGGGCTAAGCCGGCAGGCAGCATGGGAATACCTGCAGCGCGATGGCAATGTGCGCGCCGTAGAGCTGCCCAGCCGGGTGCTCGTGGACAACGTCGAAAATTACATTGCCTGCTGCCTTGCGGGGTTGGGCTTGATCCAGATACCGCGCTTCGACGTCCAGCATCTGCTGGCTGCCGGCGCGCTGGTAGAGGTAATGCCGGATAGCCCTGCGCCGCCCATGCCGGTGACGCTGCTTTATCCGCACCGGCGTCAGCGTTCGCGGCGCCTGATCGTATTTCTGGAGTGGTTCGAGTCCCAGATGCGCGCGCACCTGGATGCCTGAATCAGGCGTCGGGGCCAGGCGCATCGGCCTGCTCGCCATGGGCGCACAGGCGTGCCCGCAGGGCGGATTCGAGTTCGAGCAGGGCGCTTTCCACCGGAACGTATGCCTGGCGGATGCGGAGCTCGTCGCCAGTCCGCAAGGCCTGCGACAGCCGATCGAAGGCGGGTAGCGTGTCGTGGGTGCCCAGGAAGCAGGCCGTGCCTTTGGCGCGGTGCGCGTGCTGGCGGGCGATGACCGGGCAGCCGGCGAGAATGGCATGCCGGATGTCGGACAGGTCGGTGCGGATTTGCGCCAATGCCTGTTCGAGCAGGGCGCGCCGGGCGGCGGTGTCGGGATACAGCGGCAGCAGGGCGTCGATGTGGAGCATGCGTATCAGGGGCCCGCCTTGTGGTCGAATTTTTCGTTCAGGTACAGCGCCAGCGCCAGGTCGTCGGCCAGCCCGAGTTTCTTCATGGCGCGCCGCTTGTGAGTGCTGATGGTCTTCTTGCTGCGCAGCAGGCGCGAGGCGATCTGCGTTACCGACAGGCCCTGGGTGATCTGGCGCAACACTTCGATTTCGGCGGTGGTCAGGCGGGTGTCGGGATGGCGCGGCGCCGCCGTGTACAAGGCGCCGTTTTTGTAGCTGATGAAATCGCCGGGGCTGCCGCGGCTGTGCGCGGCGCGAATCATCTCGACCAGCGCCGGCATCGAGGCGGATTTGGGCAGGTAGCCATGGGCGCCGGCCCGGAATGCGGCGTATTCGGTTTCCGCGGGAGCGCCGGCCGAGAACGTGATGATGGCCATGCGCGGGTGCTGGCGCCGCAGGCGGCGGATGAAATCCATGCCGTCCCAGGGTTGGCGGGGCAGGTAGAAGTCGACCACCGCGACGTCGCACGGCTGGTGCTTCAGGCTGCGGACCAGCGCTTCGGAGGTGGTTTCCGTGTGCACGATGTCGAAGTCAGGCTGCGATCGCAGGTAGGCCGCCACCCCCAGCGTGATGACCGGATGGTCGTCCAGGATGGCGATGCGCAGGCGGTCGGTGGAGCCGGAAAGCAGCAGGTAGCGGCGTCCCGGGCCCGCGGGCAGGGCGGCCGGATCAGCAGGGCGGGAGGCCGTGAACGGTGGCATGGTGGCGGGGCGGCGACGGAGTTGCGCGATCATCGGAGGGTACCCAGGCGGGGCGGTGTCTGGCGGAAGTGTCGGCCAAATAGGACGAATCTGTTGTCTGACATTTCAGATGTCAGCTGACGCAATTGCTGATGTGGCGGCTTCAGGCCGCCCGGACGGCGGGCGCCGGGGATGCTACAATCTTTGACGATCGGCGCGCGTTGGTGCGTGCCGGACCCACACGGTTTTCAGCATGATGCCCTGCCCGACACGAACTACGACCGGAAACTTCCGCCCCATGTCGCGTTAGTTTTACCAAGCGTCGGGTTCCGCCATGTCAGGCGGCAGTCCCCAAGCAAGCAACCAGACGGAACGCGGCGGACAGCCGCGTTTGTCGTTTCTTCCCCAGGAATTTTCGATGGTACAGATCACTTTGCCAGATGGTTCGCAGCGTCAGTTTCCGGGGCCGGTCACGGTCGCCGAAGTCGCGCAGTCCATCGGCACCGGGCTGGCCAAGGCCGCCCTGGGCGGCCGCGTGACCGAACCCGGCGGCGAGCCCCGGCTGGTCGACACCAGCTACCGCCTCGAGCACGACGCGCAGTTGGCCATCGTTACCGCCAAAGACGCCGACGGCCTCGACATGATCCGCCATTCCACGGCGCACTTGCTGGCCTATGCCGTGAAAGAGCTCTTTCCCGACGCGCAGGTCACTATCGGGCCGGTCATCGACAACGGTTTCTATTACGACTTCTCGTACAAGCGGCCCTTCACGCCCGAAGACCTGGCGGCCATCGAAAAGAAAATGACCGAACTCGCGCGCAAAGACGAAACCGTCACGCGCGAAGAATGGACGCGTGACGACGCCGTGGCCTACTTCAAGAGCATTGGCGAAGACTACAAGGCCGAGATCATCGCGTCGATTCCCGCCAACGAAACGCTCAGCCTGTACCGCGAAGGCAATTTCGTCGACCTTTGCCGCGGGCCGCACGTGCCTTCCACGGGCAAGCTCAAGGTCTTCAAGCTGATGAAGGTGGCCGGCGCCTACTGGCGCGGCGACAGCAACAACGAGATGCTCCAGCGCATCTACGGCACGGCGTGGGCTACCAAAGACGACCAGGACGCCTACTTGCACATGCTCGAAGAGGCCGAGCGCCGCGACCACCGCAAGATCGGCCGCGACCTTGACCTGTTCCATTTCCAGGACGAGGCCCCCGGCCTGATCTTCTGGCATCCCAAGGGCTGGGCGCTGTGGCAGCAGGTCGAGCAGTACATGCGCGCGGTCTACAACGACAACGGCTACCAGGAAGTCAAGGCGCCGCAGATCCTCGACCTGTCGCTCTGGAAGAAAACCGGCCACTGGGACAACTACCGTGAAAACATGTTCACGACCGAGTCCGAGAACCGCGTTTACGGGCTCAAGCCCATGAACTGTCCGGGCCACGTGCAGATTTTCAACGCCGGGCTGCACTCGTACCGCGAGCTGCCGCTGCGCTATGGCGAGTTCGGCCAGTGCCATCGCAACGAACCTTCCGGCTCGCTGCACGGCATGATGCGGGTGCGCGGCTTCACGCAAGACGACGGCCACATTTTCTGTACCGAAGACCAGCTGCAGGATGAATGTGCCGATTTCACCGCGCTGCTGCAGAAGGTGTACCGCGATTTCGGTTTTCACGAAGTGCTGTACAAGGTCGCCACGCGGCCTGAAAAGCGCATCGGCAGCGACGAAATCTGGGACAAGGCCGAAACGGCGCTCATGGAAAGCCTGCGGCGCACCGGCTGCGAGTTCGAGATCTCGCCGGGCGAGGGCGCTTTCTACGGCCCCAAGATCGAATACACCCTGAAAGACGCCATTGGCCGCCATTGGCAGTGCGGCACCGTGCAGGTCGATTTTTCCATGCCGGTGCGGCTGGGCGCCGAATACGTCGACGCCCAGGACCAGCGCCGCGCGCCGGTCATGCTGCACAGGGCCATCCTGGGTTCGCTCGAGCGTTTTATCGGCATGCTGATCGAAAACCACGCCGGTGCGATGCCTCCGTGGCTGGCGCCGGTGCAGGCCGTGGTGTGCTGCATTTCCGAACCCTCGGCCGATTATGCTGCGCAAATAACACAAACCCTGAAAAAACAAGGCTTTAGGGTACAGTCTGATTTGCGTGGTGAAAAAATCACTCGTAAAATCCGCGAGCACAGCCTGCAAAAGGTACCGTACATCCTTGTCGTGGGTGACAAGGAAAAGCAAAATGGAACGGTTGCCGTTCGCGGCCTGGGCGGTCTCGATCTCGGCGTGATTGCGCTCGAAGACTTCGCCGCCCGCCTGGCCGAAGACGTTACCGCCCGACGGGATGTCATTCAACCCGAAAGCAGTGCCAATTAAATCTTTTAGGAGTCGTCAACATCGCCACTGAAAAAGCCAATCGCATCAACGGTGAAATCCGCGTTCCCGAGGTGCGCCTGATAGGTCTGGACGGAGAACAGCTGGGCATCGTCAAGCTGGCCGACGCGTTCCGTCTTTCCGAACAAGCCGATGTGGATCTGGTCGAGATCGCGCCCAACGCCGATCCCCCGGTCTGCCGCCTGATGGACTACGGCAAGTTCAAATACCAGGAACAGAAACGGCAAGCCGAAGCCCGCGCCAAGCAGAAGGTCATCCAGGTCAAGGAAGTCAAATTCCGCCCGGCCACCGACGAAGGCGACTACCAGGTCAAGTTGCGCAACCTGCGCCGCTTCCTGGAAGAAGGCGACAAGGCCAAGGTCACGCTGCGGTTCCGGGGCCGGGAAATGGCCCACCAGGAACTTGGCATGCGCGTGCTCGAACGCGTGCGCGATGACCTGACCGAACTGGCCCAGGTCGAGGCCATGCCCAAGCTGGAAGGCCGCCAGATGGTCATGGTGCTGGCCCCCCGCAAGAAGAGCACGCCGGGCAAGGCCGACTCCGCCGGCTGACCCCCAGCCCGTGCCTGGCTGGCCGCGCTGCAAGCCGGCCAGCCACGCCGGCCACGGCCGGCGCGGGGTGCCCATTTACGCTACGATGTCGGTTTGGCGCGCCGCTGCCTGGGCACGGCGCGCGACCGGGATGTCCATACTATGCATGTCTTATTCGTAATCGACCCCCTGCCGCGCCTGAAGGCCTACAAAGACAGCTCGGTCGCCATGATGCGCGCGCTGGTTGCGCGCGGTCACACCCTCAGCGTGGCCATGCAGGGCGACCTGTTCATCGACGCGGGGGTCGTGCAAGCCCGCGCCACCGGCATCGAACTGGTGGCTGACGCCGATCTCCACGGCCACGACTGGTGGCGCGACACCGGCGCGGCGCAAGATGTTCCGCTATCGCGCTTCGGCGCGGTGCTGATGCGCAAAGACCCGCCTTTCGACATGGAATACGTCTATTCGACGCACATGCTCGAATACGCCCAGGCCCAAGGGGCCAGGGTATTTAACGATGCCGCGGCCATTCGCAACCATCCGGAAAAGCTGGCGATCACCGAATTCGCAGAGCTGGCCGCGCCTACGCTCGTTACCCGCGACATGGCGCGCATCAAGGCGTTCCATGCCCGCCACCAGGACGTCATCGTCAAGCCGCTCGACGGCATGGGTGGCACAGGCATTTTCCGCCTGCAAGCGGCCGAGCCCAATCTCAATGCCATCCTGGAAACGCTTACCGAAGACGGCACGCGCACCATCATGGCGCAGCGCTACATTCCCGAGATCGTCCAGGGCGACAAGCGCATCCTGCTGATCGGCGGCGAGGCAGTGCCGTATTCGCTGGCGCGCATTCCCCTGGCTGGCGAAACTCGCGGCAACCTGGCCGCGGGCGGGCGAGGGGTGGCGCAGCCGCTGTCCGAGCGCGACCGCGAAATCGCCGCCATCGTGGCGCCCAGGCTGGCCGCTCGCGGCCTGCTGCTGGTGGGGTTGGACGTAATCGGCGATTATGTCACCGAGGTCAACGTCACCAGCCCCACCTGTTTCGTGGAAATCGCCGAGCAAACGGGCTTCGACGTGGCGGGCATGTTCGCCCAGGCGCTGGAACGCGCGGCGGCGTAAGAGCATGACCGGCATCGTCATCGTCGTGCATGCGCCTCTGGGCGACGCCATGCGCGAATTCGCCGAACACGTGCTGGGCGAGGCGGCCGGCCAGATGGCCGTGCACGATATCCAGCCCGACGAAACGCCCGACGACCGCGCGCCCGCCGTGTTGCGCGATATTCTCGCGGCCGATTCGGGGGCGGGCGTGCTGGTGCTGACCGATCTCATCGGCGCCACGCCCGCCAACATCGCCAAGCGGGCGGTGGCCGATGCGCAGGCGCGAGGCACGCAATGCGCCCTGGTCGCCGGCCTGAATACCTCGATGTTGCTGCGGGCCCTGACCTCGCGCGACCGCAGCCTGGCCGAAACGCGCGAGAAGGCGCTGGCAGGCGGCGTGCAAGGCTGTTTGCGGGTAGACTGAACAGCCGTTTTTTGCCCTATTATGTCGGTGCATGGCACGGACCCTACGGCGACATGCGGATGCCGCGGCGGGAATGGCCATGCCGGGCTGTGTTTACCTAATTTCTATGCCTATTTCTGACATCGTCATTTCCAACAAGCTGGGCCTGCACGCGCGCGCGGCCGCCAAGCTGACTCAGCTGGCCAGCAAGTTCGGCAGCGAAATCTTCATCTCGCGCGGCGCGCAACGCGTCAACGCCAAGAGCATCATGGGAGTGATGATGCTGGCCGCCGGGCAGGGCGTCACCGTCCGGCTGGAAGCCTCGGGCGGCGATGCCGACCAGGCGCTTTCCGAAATCCAGAACCTGTTCGACAGCAAATTCGGTGAGCACGAATAGCACGCCTTCCGATCCCGCGCCGACGGGGCCCGGCCCCGTGGTGGCGCTGCATGGCAAGGGCGTGGCGCGCGGATACGCCATCGGCCGCGCGGTCGTCATGGGCGCCGCGTCACTCGAAGTCGCGCACTATCGCATTGCCCCCGAAGACGTCGCTGCCGAAAGCGAACGCCTGACGCAGGCGCTGGCCCGCGCCCAGGACGACCTGCTGCAAATGGCCGACAGCCTGCCGGCCGATGCGCCGCGCGAACTCGGCGCCATGCTGAACGTGCACCGCCTGTTGCTGGCCGACCCCTTGCTGGCCGAGCAGACCCGCGCCCTGATCGCCGAGCGCCACTACAACGCCGAATGGGCGCTGGCCGCGCAGGGCCAGATCCTGGGTGAGCAGTTCGACGCCATGGAAGACGAATACCTGCGCGAACGCGGGGCCGATGTCCGCCAGGTCATCGAGCGCGTGCTGCAGGTGTTGTCGGGCAGCACGGCCATGCTGCCCGATGCCGGCGCGCTCGACGGCGACGACCCGCTGGTGGTCGTGGCGCACGATATCTCGCCGGCCGACATGCTGCGCCTGCGCGGCGGGCGCTTCGCCGCCTTCGTGACCGACCTGGGCGGACCCACCTCGCACACTGCCATCGTGGCGCGCAGCATGGGCGTGCCCGCGGTGGTGGCGCTGGGCAACGTGCGCGAGCTGGTGCGCGACGGCGACACCCTGGTGGTCGACGGAGCGGCCGGCGTGGTGCTGGTGAATCCCGGGCCGGTCATGCTGCAGGAATACCGCGACCGCCACGTGGCGTACATGGCCGAGCGCGCCGAGCTGGCGCTGCTGCGCGATGAGCGCGCCGTTACGCTGGACGGCATCGACATCGTGCTCAATGCCAACATCGAGCTGCCCGACGAAGCCGCCGCCGCCCTGGCCGCGGGGGCGCAGGGCATCGGGCTGTTCCGCAGCGAATTCCTGTTCATGGGGCGGCAGTCGCTGCCCGACGAAGAAGAGCAGTACCAGGCCTATGCGTCCGTGGTGCGGGTCATGAGCGGCCGTCCCGTCACGATACGCACGCTGGATATCGGCGCCGACAAGACGCTCGACGACGAGGCCACGGTGGCCACCAATCCGGCGCTGGGGCTGCGCGCCATCCGCTATTGCCTGGCCCATCCCGAAATGTTCGCCACCCAGTTGCGCGCCATCCTGCGGGCCTCCGCGCATGGCCACGTGCGCCTGTTGCTGCCGATGGTGACGCACATGCACGAGGTCACGGCGGCGCTGGCCGCCATCGAGTCGGCGCGTCGCGAACTCGACGCCAGCGGCCATGCTTATGCCGAACGCCTCGAAGTGGGGGCCATGGTCGAAGTGCCGGCCATCGCCATCGCCATCGAACCCTTCGCCCAGGCGCTGGATTTCCTGTCCATTGGCACTAACGACCTCATCCAGTACACCCTGGCCATCGACCGCGGCGATCACGACGTGGCCAGCCTGTACGACCCGCTGCATCCTGCCGTGCTGCGCCTGGTGGCCAACACCATCAATGCCGGCGCGCGGGTCGGCAAGCCCGTGGCCGTATGCGGCGAAATGGCGGGCGATGCGCGCCTGACGCGGCTGTTGCTGGGTCTGGGCCTGACCGAATTCTCGATGCATCCGCAGCAACTGCTCGACGTCAAACGGGAAATCCGCCGCGCCCACAGCAACGACCTGCGCGTCAAAGTGGCCGCCGCGCTGAACCGGGCGCTGCCGGTCGACCTGGACCTGCTCGACCAGGGCTGATTCCACCCATGACGGGCCCGGTGGCCACCCCTGCGTCGCCGGGGCGGCAGTGGCATGAACCTATGTGCTGCAATGCACAAATATTGTGCCCGATGGAACAGGCAAGGGCATATGCGGTGGCCCGTTAGCCAGAACTGTACCTATTTGGCAACGATTTCTCTGATCCATCAAATTATGTTGTGGAGCAGCAATTTCGGGTCTAAGATGAATTGGCGTGGTTCCCTTTCATTCTTCTCAAGGAGCAGGTCATGGAAGATTCCACCCGCAGAGCCGCGAAGCCGGGCAAACCGGCCGGCGGGGCGTCGAGCGCATGGCGCCGTTTTCAGCAGCGTGTCACCGGCTTCCTGGAGTCAGTAGGCGAAATACTGCATGGCATGGACGAGGCTCGCCAGGTTCATCCCACCATTTCTGCCTATCACGATCACCGGCGCCGCTGAGCTGGCCTTTCTGCAGCCAGGCAAAATGCCAGTCTCGCGGCTGGCATTTTGTTATGTGCGCGGGCAGCGATAATGGGGCCTTACCGGAGGCCCGCATGCTTTTCATCGATACTGAACAGACCCGCCGCGTCCTGGCTTTTCCCGCCGTCATCGAGGCGCTGCGCGCGGCATTTCGCGACGGCGCCAATGTGCCGCCGCGGCACGTGCATATTATCGAATCCGGCGGGGCGCAGGGCACCTCGCTGATCATGCCGGCCTGGAACGAGCAAGGCTATTTCGGCGTGAAAGTCATCAATATCTTTCCGCAGAACACGCGCCAGGGGCTGCCGGGCCTGCACGCCATCTACACGCTGTATAGCGCTCGCACCGGGGTGCCGCTGGCGCAGGTCGACGGCGATGTGGTTACGGTGTTTCGCACGGCGGGCGCGGCGGCGCTGGGCGCGTCGTACCTGGCGCGCCAGGATGCGCGGGTGCTGCTGATCGTCGGCTCGGGGCGCATCGCGGGGCTGCTGGCGCCCGCCATGCGCGCCGTGCGGCCCATCGAGCGCGTGCTGGTCTGGAACGTGCGGCCGGCAGGCGCGCAGTCGTTGGCCGAATCGCTGGCACGGCAGGGCTTCGACGCGCAGGCGGTCGATTCGCTGGAGTCCGCCGTGCGGCAGGCCGATATCGTCAGTTGCGCCACGTTATCCACCGAGCCTCTGGTGCGCGGCGACTGGCTGCGGCCCGGCACCCACCTGGACCTCATCGGCAGCTTCAGGCCCGATATGAAAGAAACCGATCCCGCGTGTTTTGCCGGCGCCGAGGTCTATGTGGATACCGACGAGGCACCCACCAAGGCCGGCGACTTGCTGGCGGCATTCCAGGCTGGCGTGCTGGCGCCGCAGGACATCCGGGGCACGCTGACCGGCCTGATTACCGGCCGCGCGCCGGGCCGCCGCGACGACAGCCAGGTCACGGTGTTCAAGGCGGTGGGCAGCGCGCTCGAAGACCTCACCCTGGCGGCCATGGTGTACGAGGCCCACGGGCAGCCCAAGCCGGCCGCGCCTGGGGCAAAATAGCGCCTTGCGCCGCCGTGGCGCGCTTTCTTCCTTCACTCTGCCGGATCACCGCCATGTCCAATCCGCTGCTACGCCTGGCTGCCATCGCCGCCACCATCTTGCCGATGCTGTCCTGGTCGGCCCGCGCCGAAGTCGTGATCGGGGTCGATGTTTCGACCACCGGCCCGGCTGCCGCCATCGGCATCCAGACCAACAACGCCTTGCGCCTCTGGCCCGCCACGCTCGGCGGCCAGCCGGCGCGCTATGTCGTGCTGGACGATGGCACCGACGTCAGCCGCGCCGTCAAGAATCTGCGCAAGCTCACCTCCGAAGACAAGGTCGACGCCATCGTCGGCCCCAACATTACCGCCGCGGCGCTGGCTGGCCTGGACGTGCTGGCCGAAACCGGCACCCCCATGGTGGCGCTGGCCGCGTCGGCCGTCATCGTCGAGCCGCCCGACGATCCCAAGCGCCGCTGGGCCTTCAAGATGCCGCAGAACGATTCGCTGATGGCCACCGCGCTGGTGCAGGATATGCGCCGCAAGGGCATCAAGACCGTTGCCTTCATCGGCTTCGCCGATTCGTATGGCGACAGCTGGTGGAATGAATTCAGCAAGGCCGCCGGCAACGACATCAAGCTGGTGGCCCACGAACGCTTCCAGCGCAACGATGCGTCGGTCATGGGGCAGGTGCTCAAGGCCATGGCCGCCAAACCCGACGCCGTGCTGATCGCCGGGTCGGGCACGCCGGCCGCCTTGCCGCAGAAAACCCTGGTCGAACGGGGCTACAAGGGGCCCGTCTACCAGACGCACGGCATCGGCACGCTCGAATTCCTCCAGGTGGGCGGCAAAGAGGTCGAGGGCACGCTGTTCCCCACGGGACCGGGAGTGGTGGCGCGCGAGCTGCCCGACGACAATCCGGTCAAGAAGGTGGCAGTGGCCTTTGCCGACAAGTACGAGGCCGAGCATGGCCCGCACTCGCTTACCCAATTCGCCGGCGATGCCTACGGGGCCTGGATGCTGCTCGATTCTGCGGTGGGGCGCGCGCTCCAGACCGGCGCCAAGCCGGGCACGCCGGAATTCCGCGCGGCGCTGCGAGACGCCATCGAAAATACCCGCGACCTGGTGGTGCCCAATGGCGTGCTGAACATTTCCAAGACCGATCACCAGGGGTTCGACGAACGCGCGCGGGTCATGGGCGTGATTCGCAACGGGCGCTTCTCCTACGCCGAGTAACAGGGCGGTTACACCGAGCGCGGGCCGCTGATCGAGGCCTGCACCCGGTAACCGCCATGCGCGGGCGCATGAGGCAGGCCGTCGGCCTGCTTTTTTGTCGCTATATACTTTGTGTTGAAATGATTAATTAGCGTACTATTTCGCGTGAATTGATTCTGTGCATAAACATTTTGATAGGGAGTAGCGCATGACACGCATTCTGAACACGACGAAATGGGCCGTAGTGGCGCTGAGTCTCGGGCTGATGGCGGCATGCAATGATTCCGGATCCAATGACCAGGCCGCCCAGCAGCCCGCGGCCAGCAACCCGCCCGCGGCGCAAAGCACGCTGGCCGCCGCCAAGGCCGCCGGCAAGGTCCGCATCGGCTACGCCAACGAGGCTCCGTATGCCTATATGGACAGCAGCAAGAACCAGATTACCGGCGAAGCCGTGGAAATCGCCCGCATTGTTCTCAAGCGCATGGGCATCAACGAAGTGGAAGGGGTGTTGACCGAGTTCGGTTCGCTGATTCCCGGCTTGCAGGCCAAGCGCTTCGACATCATTGCCGCGGGCATGTACGTCACGCCCGAACGCTGCCAGCAAGTGGCGTTCTCGAATCCCACGTACGGCGTGGGCGAGGCATTCCTGGTGCAGAAGGGCAATCCCAAGGACCTGCACAGCTACGAAGACATCGCGAAGAAAGACGACGCCCGGCTGGGCGTGGTGGTGGGCGCGATTGAAGGCGAGTACGCCAGCAAGATGGATATTCCGGCCGACCGCGTAGTGGTGTTCCCCGACGTGGTCAGCGCGCTGTCGGGCATCCAGGCTGGCCGGGCCGACGCCTACGCCGCCACCGCGATGACGGTCAACGACCTGATGGAAAAAACCGCCACCGGCGACCTGGAAAAAGCCGAGCCTTTCACTGATCCGGTCATCGACGGCAAGAGCGTGCGCGGCTACGGCGCGTTCGCCTTCCGCACGGACGATCAGGATTTTGTCGATGCCTTCAACGCCGAACTGGCCAAATTCATCGGCACCGAAGAACACGCCAAAGTGGTCGAGCCGTTCGGCTTCACCAAGACCGAATTGCCGGGTGACGTGACCGCAGTCAAGCTGTGCGCGGCCAACGGCCAATAACGCGTGGCTATCTCGTTGGAGGGGTTCGCGACGTTGCTGCCGCCGCTGCTCGGCGGCTTGTCGATGACGCTGCGCATTACGGCCGGGGCGGCCTTGCTGGCGGTGCCGCTGGCGCTGGCTGCCGGGCTGGCGCGCTTGTCGCCGCACAGGTGGGTCCGCTGGCCCGCGCTGGCTTATGTGGAGGTGTTCCGTGGCACGTCGGCGCTGGTGCAACTGTTCTGGTTCTATTACGTGCTGCCGCTGTTCGGCCTGAAGCTGCCGGCGGTCACGGTGGGCATCGTGGTGCTGGCCGCCAATGCAGGCGCGTATGGCGCCGAAGTGGTGCGCGGCGCCATACTGGCGGTGGCGCCGGGGCAGCGCGAGGCCGCGGTGGCGCTCAACATGACCCCAGGCCGGATCATGCGGCGCATTGTGCTGCCGCAGGCGTTTCCCGCCATGCTGCCGCCGGCCGGCAACCTGCTCATCGAGCTGCTGAAGAACACGGCCCTGGTATCGCTGATCACTATCACCGACCTGACTTTCCGCGGCCAGATGCTGCGCGCCGAAACCCTGCGCACCACTGAGGTGTTCATTTTGCTGCTGCTACTGTATTTCGCCGTGGCGCTGGTCATCACGGCTGGCATCCGCCTGCTCGAGCGGAGGTTCAGGGTCCGATGAATCCAATTTTCGACTGGGCCTTCGCCTGGGAAATCCTGCCGGCGCTGGGGTCCGCGCTGGTGATCACGGTGCAGGCGACGGTGCTGGGCATGCTGCTGGCGGTGGTGCTGGGCCTGGTGCTGGCCATGCTGCGGCGCGCGCCCATGCGCTGGGTATCCGCGCCGGTGGCCGTGCTGATCGAGTTCGTGCGCAGCACGCCGCTGCTGGTGCAGATGTATTTCCTGTTCTACGTGCTGCCGCAAAGCGGCGCGCGCATGTCGCCGCTGGCCACCGGCATTCTGGCGCTGGGCGTGCACTATGCGGCCTATTGCGCTGAAGTCTATCGCGCCGGCATCGAGTCGGTGCCGCGCGGTCAACTCGAAGCCGCCACGGCGCTGAATATGTCGCCCTGGCGCACCGCCGTGGGCGTGGTGCTGCCGCAGGCCATTCCGCCCGTGGTGCCGGCGCTGGGCAATTACCTGGTGGCCATGTTCAAAGACACGCCGCTGCTGTCGGCCATTACCGTGGTCGAGCTGCTGCAGCAGAGCAAGATCATTGGATCGGCCACCTTCCGCTATACCGAGCCGCTGACCCTGGTGGGCCTGCTGTTCCTGCTGCTGAGCCTGATTGCGGCCTGGGGCGTGCGTCGTCTGGAAGCATGGCTGAAAAAATTCGGAGGCTCGCGATGAGCGCAAGCATACGCTTGAACAATTTATGCAAACGCTACGGCGAACTCGAGGTGCTGCGCGGCATCGACCTCGACATTCCGGCAGGGCAAACGGTGTCCATCATTGGCCCGTCGGGATCGGGCAAGTCGACCCTGTTGCGCCTCTTGATGACGCTGGACCGCCCGACCAGTGGCGAGATCCTGATCGACGGCGAATCGATGTGGACCGATGCGCAGGGCCGCGCCATGGGGCCCAATTCGGCGCATGTGCGGCGTGTGCGCGGCAAGATCGGCATGGTGTTCCAGCACTTTAATTTGTTCCCGCACAAGACCGCGCTGGGCAACGTGATGGAAGCGCCCGTTTACGTGGGCGGCGTGCCGCGCGGTGAAGCCGCGCAGCGCGCGCGCGAGTACCTGGAGCTGGTGGGCCTGGGCGACAAGCTGGACGCGTATCCGGCGCAGCTGTCGGGCGGGCAGAAGCAGCGCGTGGGCATTGCCCGCGCCCTGGCGATGCACCCAGAAATCATGCTGTTCGACGAAGTGACCTCGGCGCTCGATCCCGAACTGGTGGGCGGCATCCTGCAGATTCTGCGCGACCTGGCGGCCAAGCGCACGATGACCATGATCATCGTGACTCACCAGATGAGTTTTGCCGAGCGCAGCTCAGACCGCACCCTGTTTTTCGACCAGGGCAACGTCGTCGAGGACGCGGAATCGAGCGTGCTGTTCTCCAAGCCGCGCGAGGAGCGTACCCAGCAATTCCTGCAATCGGTGATCGAAGCGGTGTAGGGGGCCGGGCGGCTCCCAACCTGGCGCCTTGCGGCCAGGCAGGAACGAGCCGCCGGTCAGCGCACTTGCGCGTAGGCCTGCGTCAGGCCTGCGTGCAGGGCTTCGGCGAAATCGGGGCGGGCCGGGTCCAGGTCGGACATCAGGCGCGCCAGCACGACGTTATCTTCTTCGCCGTGCCACAGTTTCACATAGGTGCCGGCCTTGTAGCCGTTTTCCTGGCGGAAGATGTTGAGCACATTCTTCGACACATACTGCGTGAAGGCGTCGTTCCACGACAGTTCGCAGCGCGCCATGGTGCATTCCAGCGTCTTGTAGCTGGCGCGGCCGCAGACGGCCAGGCCGCCGATCAGTTCGAGCAGTTGCGGCACGTCGAGTTCGTTCAGGTGATAGGTGCGGCCGTCGAGCGCGATGGCGTCGGGCGAGGCCAGGTCGGCCACCAGCAGCAGCGCCGCGTCGCCCGCCGAGCCGCCGGCCGACACCAGCGTGTGCGACAGGTAGAAATGCAGAATGTCGACCAGCTCCATCTGCACTTGCGGCAGGTCGATGGTCTGCTTTTTCCACCATTTCCAGCCATGGTGCTCGAGCGCTTCAGCGGATTCGACGAAGGCGGCGCGCAGAAAGCGCGAGCCGGCGGTGATCCATTGGGGGTTGATGATGCTATTGAGGCGGTCCTGCAGTTTCAGCATGGTTGCCGCCTGGGCTTCTGTCAGTCCGACCGGGGTGTTGCTCACGTTCGCTCCGCAAAGTCTGTTGGCGTGGCCGCCATGGGCCGAAGATGTTAGCACCAAGCGGGGGCAGACCCCGCTGGGTCAGGCCTGGCGTTTCTTGCCGCCGGGCAGGGTGGACAGCGGCGGCAGCTTGGGCATCGGGCTGCGGTTCTGCGCGGCGCGCAATCGGCTGCCGCCCTTGAACAGCATGAATGCGCACACGGCCAGGAATACCACCGGGATCAGATCGTCGATGTCGATGGTGTCGCGGTCCAGGGCCGCGACCAGCCTGCCGATGGCGTGCCACAGGGCAAACATTCCGGCAATGGTCAGGCCCAGCGCGATGCGGCGCTGGCCGGTGCGCGCCGCCAGCGTGGCCGGCGCCTCGGCCGATCCGGCAGGCATGCTGCTGGAGGGCGCCGGCGTGAAGGTGTCCGACGCTTCGGCAGGCTGCGCTGCGCCACGCCGTCCGCGGCCGGACACGCGCCGCTGGCGCGGCGGCACCTGCCCGGGCGAGCCGCCCGCCTGGCGGTTCAGCATTTCGATGTAGCGTACAAAATCACCGTCTTTGGGTTCGCCATCGAGGGCCATGGTGAAGTCCTGTGAAGGGCGGCCGGACGGCCGATGCGGTATCTTAACGCCTGCCGCCACCATGCAGGATGCCGCGGCGCCTTCCCGATTCATCGCGCACATATCTCCGACCTCATGGATTCGCTGACACAAGCGGTGCTGGGCGCCGGCATCCAGGGAACCTTGCTGGGCCGCGCGCAAGGCCGCAAAGCCCTGCTGTATGGCGGCTTGCTGGCCACGCTGCCCGACCTGGACGTGCTGATGCACTATCCCGATCCGGTGTCGCTGATGACCTACCATCGCGGCTTTTCCCATTCGATATTCGTGCTGACCGCGCTCGCGGCGGTCCTGGCCTGGCTGGTGCGCAAGAAGTGGCCCGAGGCGCCCTACAGCGGCGCGCGGCTGTTTCTGACGCTGTTTCTCGTGCTGGTGACTCACCCGGTACTGGACGCCTTCACTGTCTACGGCACGCAGTTGTTCTGGCCATTGGCGCGCATTCCTGAAAGCTGGTCGGCGGTATTCATCATCGACCCCGTCTACACCTTGCCGCTGGGGGCCGCGGTGCTGGGCGCGGCGCTGTTCGGCTGCACGCGGCGCGCCCGCCGGGCGCTGGCCGCGGCGTTGGTGTTCAGCACCGTCTATCTGGGCGTGTCGCTGGCGGGCCGTTGGCACGCCGAACGACAGGTGGCGCAGGCCCTGCGCGCGCAAGGAGTGCAGCCCGCGGCGCTGCTGGCCACGCCGATGCCGTTCAATACGCTGCTGTGGCGCGTGATCGCCAAGGACGGCCAGGGCCAGTACTACGAGGCCGTCAGCGGCTGGCTTGATCGCGGCCCGCCCGAAATGCTGGCCTTGCCGCTGCATCTGCCGCTGCGCGCCATTCTGGACGGTGTCGCGCTGCACGAACGGCTGCGCTGGTTCACCAACGACTGGCTGCGCTACGACGTGCTGGGCGACGCGCTGGTCGTCACCGATCTGCGCATGGGGGTGGCAGGCTATTACACCTTCCGGTTCGTCATGGCCGAGCGCGGCAGCGACGGCGCCTGGCAGGCCATCACGCCGCGCCGGTGGCCCAGCGGGCGTGGCGGCTGGCCGCAAATGCAGTTGTTGCTGGCGCGCATCTTCGACAGCGGCGCGCCCTTGCCCCTGGCCGATTGGGCCGCGCATGCCGTCGTGCCCGGCCCCACGCAGTAGCGCGTTACAGCCGGATGCCGGGTTCGTGCTTGATGGTCTGCATGACGATGTGGGTGTAGAACGCCTGCACGTTGTCGTCGTGTTCGAACAGCCGTTCGGCCAGCGCCAGGTAGTCGTCCATGTCGCGCATGTGCGCGATCACCACGCAGCTGACGTCGCCGGTGACCATATAGCATTGCGTGATCGCGGGTTCGCCGCGTACGCGCGCCATGAATGCCTGGCGGTGCGCGGCCCCATGGCGGGCAAACTCTATCGTGACGATGGCCGACAGCCCGTGCGCGACCTGGGCAGGATCCACCACGGCCACGATGCGGCGGATGACGCCGCTTTTCTTCAGGCGTTCGACGCGCCGCAGGCAGGCCGATGGCGACAGGCCGATGCGGCCGGCCAGGGCTGTATTGGACAGGTCGGCATCGCGCTGCAACTGGGCCAGTATGCGGTGGTCCAGGCTATCCAGTTCCATGACGAAATTTCTGTGTGCGAAATTATCAACTTAGCACAATAAAAATTCGTTTTGCACAACAATATGCATGCCTATTTTGTGGCGCCTGGCCTATGCTGGCGGTTCTTTGTTTTCTGCTTTTTCCTTTTCCCTTTTTTGCCGCGGGATAGTCTCATGCCGTACCTGCTGAACCTGTTGCGCCGCAGCCGCCGGCTGTTCTGGGTCCTGATCAAGATCATGTTGCCCGTCATGGCGCTGGTGCAGGCAGGGCAGTGGCTGGGCTGGATCGACGCAATCGGGCACACCATCGCCCCGGCCATGGCGTTACTGGACCTGCCGCCCGAGGCCGGCATGATCTGGGTCGCAGGCGTGTGCGTGGGGGTTTATGGCGCCATCGGCGCCCTGATCGGGCTGGCCCCGCAGCTCGACCTGAACGTGGCCCAGCTCAGTGCCTTGTGCGCCATGGTGCTGTTTGCCCATGGGCTGCCGGTCGAGCAGGCCATCGTGCGCCGGGCCGGCGCCAGCTTCTGGGCAACCGCTGCCCTGCGGCTGGGCGCGGCGGTGCTGTATGCGGCCGCCGTCGCCTGGGCGTGCCGCTGGGGCAGGTGGCTGCAACAGCCGGTATCCCTGGGCTGGCTGCAGAGTTCGGCATTGGCCGCCGACGCCCAGGGCAGCGGGGGGCTCGACTGGCTGCGGGGCACCGCCATGTCGCTGCTCTTCACGTACGGGGTCATCGTGGCGTTGCTGGTCTTGCTGGACATTTTTGAACGCACCGGCCTTACACGCGCCATCACTGCCATGCTGATGCCGCTGTTGCGCGTATCGGGGCTGGATGCGCGCGTGGCGCCGGTGACCACCGTGGGCGTGCTGCTGGGCCTGAGCTATGGCGGGGCGTTGATCATCGAAGAAGCCGACAAGAACCAGTTGCCGGCGCGCACGCGCTTCTTGGCGCTGGCCTGGATATCCCTGTCGCACTCGCTGATCGAAGACACGGCCCTGCTGCTGACGCTCGGCGCGGACATCTGGATCATCCTGGTGGGCCGCGTCGCGCTGACGCTGGCCGTGGTGGCGCTACTGGCCAGGCTGATCAAGGGCGGCGGGCCGGCCGACGCGCGCCTCAGCCCCGCGGCCGGATAGGAGCGGCCGGATAGGGGGCGGCTGGATATAGGGGGCGGCTGGATAGGGGGCGGCCGGACAGCATCGGGCCGGCTCAGGTGTCTGACTCCCGCAGGGTGTCAGACACCGAAGTGTGCCAGGCCCGTTCAACATAACGGTGCCCGACACCCTGCGGGCGCCAGACACCTCTGCCACGCGCCCTCAGCCGTGTTGCGGCAGCCGCGCGGCGATTTCGGCGATGAGCCGGCGCGCCGCATCCAGCTTGGATCCGGGCGGCAACGGGTGCGTGCCGTGCGCGTCGAACAGCACCAGCTCGGTGGAGTCCGCGTCCATCACTTTATGGGCGAGATTGCCCACCAGCAGCGGAATGCCCTTGCGCAGCCGCTTGGCCTCGGCATGTTCGGCCAGTTTTTCGGTTTCGGCGGCGAAGCCCACGCACCATGGGCCGCCCTGCAGCTTGGCGACTTCCGCCAGGATGTCGGGATTCGGCTCGAATTCCAGCACTGGCGCGCCACCGCCTTCGGAGGTTTTCTTCAGCTTCTGGCTGCTGACGTTCTTTACGCGCCAATCGGCCACGGCGGCCACGGCAATGAAGACGTCGGCGGTATAGGCATTGGCCATGACCGCGTCATGCATCTGGCGGGCGGTGGTGACGGGCAGGGCGGTCACGCCGCGCGGCAGGGGCAGGGCGGTGGCGCCCGTGATCAGCGTGACGCGGGCGCCGGCTTCGCGCGCCGCGCGCGCCAGCGCGTAGCCGGTCTTGCCCGACGAGCGGTTGCTCAGCACGCGCACCGGATCCACCGGCTCGGACGTCGGGCCCGCGGTCAGCAGCACGTGGCGGCCCGCCAGCACTTTCGGCTGGAAGAAGGCGATCAGGTCGGTGAGCAGCTCATGCGCTTCCAGCATGCGGCCGTCGCCGGTTTCACCACAGGCCTGCTCGCCCGAGGCGGGGCCCAGCACGGCGATGCCATCGGCCTGCAACTGCGCCACATTGCGCTGGGTGGCGGGGTTGGCCCACATCTCGCGGTTCATGGCCGGCGCCACCAGCAGCGGGCAGGCACGCGCCAGGCACAGCGTGGAGAGCAGGTCGTCGGCCAGCCCGTGCGCCAGCTTGGCCATGAAGTCGGCGCTGGCCGGCGCCACCAGCACGGCATCGGCGCCGCGGGTGAGCTCGATGTGCGCCATGTTGTTGTCGACGCGCGCGTCCCAGGCGTCCAGGTATACCGGGCGGCCCGACAACGCCTGCATGGTGACCGGGGTGATGAAGTGCGTGGCCGCCTGGGTCATCACGACGTCGACCACCGCGCCCTGTTCGGTCAGGCGTCGTACCAGCTCGGCGATCTTGTAGCAGGCGATACCGCCAGTCAGGCCGAGGACAATGCGTTTGCGGGCAAGATCGAGCATGGCGGGCCGGCGCACGAGGCGCCGTCAGTCGAGGCGGTGAAGGGAATATGGCAATTTTAAGCGCTGCGCGAGCGGCGGGCGCGCAGCAGTTCGTCCAGCACCAGCAGGATGGCGCCGCAGGTAATGCCGATGTCGGCGACGTTGAATGCCGGATACTGCCAGTCTTTCCAGTAGAAAAGCAGGAAATCGATGACGTGGCCGTATGCCACGCGGTCGATTACGTTGCCCAGCGCGCCGCCCAGGATCAGCGCCAGCGCCAGGCTGAACCGCGCCTGGCCGGCATGGCGGCGCAGCAGCCACACGATGACGACCGAGGCCACGATGCCCAACGCCGTAAACAGCCAGCGCTGCCAGCCGGCTTCGGAGGCCAGGAAGCTGAAGGCGGCGCCGCGGTTGTACACGAGCGTGAAGTCGAACACCGGCAGGACATTGACGCGCTGGCCGTAGGCGAAGCTGGCGTCGAAATACAGCTTGGTGGCCTGGTCCAGGACGATCAGCAGCGCGGCCAGGGCCAGCCAGCGCCCGATACCCGGCGCGCGGCCCGTGACGGCATTGCCGGCTGAAGCGCAAGGCATGGGTCAGGCCTTGTCGCGCGGTTCGCCCGCGCCGAACAGGTTGCTCACGCAGCGGCCGCAGATTTCGGGATGGTCGGCGTCGCTGCCCACGTCCAGGCGCCAGTGCCAGCAGCGCTCGCACTTCTTGTGCGCCGACGGCGTGATCTCGACCCGCAATTCGCCCTGGCCCTCATGGACCGTGGCGCGCGAGACGATCAGCACAAAGCGCAGGTCGTCGCCCAGGCTGGCCAGCAGCGCGCGGTCGTCGCCGTCGGCGTACAGGTCGACCTCGGCCTGCAGCGACGAGCCGATGCCGCCTGCGGTGCGCACGTCTTCCAGCTTGCGCTGGACCTCGGCGCGGATGGCGCGCAGGCGCGCCCACTTGGCGGCCAGCGCGTCGGCGTCGGCGAAGGGCGGCAGCGCGTGGTAGACCTCGGTGAAGATCGTGGTGCGCGAGACGTCGGCCTGGTGCTGCAAGGCCGACTGGGCCAGTACTTGCCAGGCTTCTTCGGCGGTGAACGACAGGATCGGCGCCATCAGCTTGAGCAGCGCCTGGGTGATGTCGAGCAGGGCGGTCTGGGCCGAACGCCGCGCCACGCTGCCGGCCGCCGTGGTGTACAGGCGGTCTTTGAGAATGTCGAGGTAGAACGCTCCCAGGTCTTCCGAGCAGAACGTCTGCAGGCGCGACACGGCGGGGTGGAAGTCGTAGCGCTCGTAGTGGGCCAGCACTTCGGCCTGCATCTGCGCGGTCATGGTGAGCGCGTAGCGGTCGATCTCGAACAGTTCGCCGTAGGGCACCGCCTGGCTGACCGCATCGAAGTCGGCCACGTTGGCCAGCAGGAAACGCAGCGTGTTGCGGATGCGCCGGTATCCTTCGACCACGCGCTTGAGGATTTCGTCGGAAATCGACAGCTCGCCGGAGTAGTCGGTGGAGGCCACCCACAGGCGCAGGATTTCCGCGCCCAGCGAGTCGGACACCTTCTGCGGGGCGATCACGTTGCCCACCGATTTGCTCATCTTGCGGCCCTGGCCGTCGACCACGAAGCCGTGCGTCAGCAGCGCCTTGTAGGGCGGCTGGCCATACAGCATGCAGCCGGTGAGCAGGGACGAATGGAACCAGCCGCGGTGCTGGTCGGAGCCTTCGAGGTACAGGTCGGTCGGCCAGGCCAGCTCGGCGCCGTGCGAGCCACCCAGCGCCTGGTCCTTGCCGCCCAGCACAGTGGCGTGCGTGGTGCCGGAGTCGAACCAGACGTCGAGCGTGTCGCGGTTCTTTTCGTACTGGTCGGCTTCGTCGCCCAGCAACTCGCGCGGGTCGAGCGATTGCCAGGCCTCGATGCCGTGCTGTTCGACGCGCTGGGCCACCTGCTCCAGCAGCTCGGCCGTGCGCGGATGCAGGGCGCCGGTTTCTTTGTGCACGAAGAAGGCCATCGGCACGCCCCACTGGCGCTGCCGCGACAGGGTCCAGTCGGGCCGGTTGGCGATCATGGCATGCAGGCGGGCGCGGCCCCATGACGGGTAGAACGCCGTGGCGTCGATGCCGGCCAGCGCGCTTTCGCGCAGCGTGGGGCCGCCATCGGCGGGCTTGACGTCCATGCCGGCGAACCACTGGCTGGTGGCGCGATAGATGATGGGCGTCTTGTGGCGCCAGCAGTGCATATAGCTGTGCGACAGCTTCTGCACGTCCATCAGCGAGCCGGCGGCCTTCAGGGCCTCGATGATGCGCGGGTTGGCGTCCCAGATGGACAGCCCGCCGAACAGCGGCAGGCTGTCGGCGTACTTGCCATCGCCCAGCACCGGATTCAGGATGTCGTCGTCGGACAGGCCGTGCGCCTTGCACGACACGAAGTCTTCAATGCCATAGGCGGGCGCCGAGTGCACCACGCCCGTGCCGGCGTCCAGCGTCACGTAGTCGCCCAGGTACACCGGCGAGGTGCGCGCATAGCCGGCGTCGGCCGACGCCAGCGGATGATGAAAACGCAGGCCGGACAGCGCCGCGCCGGGCGCGGTGGCGATGACTTCGCCTTGCAGGCCCCAGGCCTTCAGGCAGGCCTCGACGCGCTCGCGGGCCAGCAGCAGCAGCGGGCCATGGGCCGGCGCCGGCGTGGCGCGCACCAGTGCGTATTCCAGTTCGGGGTGCATGTTCAGCGCCTGGTTGGCGGGAATCGTCCAGGGCGTGGTGGTCCAGATCACCACCGCGCCGTCGTCGATCGAGTCCAGGCCGAAGGCCGCGGCCAGGCCCGGCTTGTCGGCGAACGGGAACGCCACGTCCACCGCCGGGTCGACGCGGTCGGCGTATTCGACTTCGGCTTCGGCCAGGGCCGAGCCACAGTCGAAACACCAGTTCACCGGCTTCAGGCCGCGGAACACATAGCCCTTTTGCAGAATGCCGCCCAACGCCCGGATTTCATTGGCTTCATTGCTGAAGTTCATGGTCAGGTAGGGGCGGTCCCATTCGCCCAGCACGCCCAGGCGCTTGAAGTCTTTGCGCTGGCGGTCGATCTGCTCGAGCGCGTAGGCGCGTGCCTTGGCCTGCACCTCGGTCACGGGCAGGTGCTTGCCGAATTTTTTCTCGATCTGGATCTCGATCGGCATGCCGTGGCAGTCCCAGCCCGGCACATAGTGCGCGTCATAGCCGGCCATGTTGCGGCTCTTGACGATGATGTCTTTCAGGACCTTGTTGACCGCGTGGCCGATATGGATGTCGCCGTTGGCATACGGCGGCCCGTCGTGCAGCACGAAGCGCGGCCGCCCGCGGCTGGCCGCGCGGATGGCCTGGTACACGTGGTTTTCTTCCCACTGGGCAACCCAGGCGGGTTCGCGCTTGGCGAGGTCGCCCCGCATGGGGAAGGGGGTGTCGGGCAGGTTGAGGGTTTTTTTATAGTCCATGAACGGCAAAATAGGCGCGCGCGTTTCGCGCGTCTTCGGCGATGGCGGCAGTCAGGGATGGGAGATCGGGAAACTTTTCTTCGTCCCGCAGTTTGTGCAGGAACTCGACTCGCACGAGTTTACCGTATGCGTCGGCCGGGCCATCGAGCAGATGGGCCTCGAGCAGTACCCGCCCGTGGTCTTCGACCGTGGGCCGCACGCCCAGGCTGGCCACTGCCGGGCGAGGCTGCGCGCCCAGGCCGTGGGCGCGCACGACGTAGATGCCGGAACGCGCGGCGCAGCGCGGCGCCACGCGCAGGTTCAGGGTAGGGAAGCCGAGCGTGCGGCCCAGCTTCTGGCCATGGATGACATGGCCGCTGATCTGGTAAGGGCGGCCCAGCAGGTCTTGCGCCCGCGCCAGGTCGCCTACCGCCAGCGCGGTGCGCACTTCCGAGCTCGACACCCGGTGGCCGTGGCGGTCGGTGATGTCGGCCAGGGTCTGCACCTCGAAACCGTGCACCATGCCGGCCTCGCGCAGCAGGTCGATGTCGCCGCTGCGCTTGCGGCCGAACCGGAAGTCTTCGCCCACCAGCAGCCAGCGCGTCTGCAGGCGGGCCACCAGCAGGTCTTCGATGAAGGCATTGGCCGACATTTCGGCCAGGCGCGCATTGAAGCGCTCGATCACCACCTGCGCCATGCCCTGGCAGGCCAGCGCCTCGAGCTTGTCACGCAGGCCCGAAATGCGCGTGGGAGCCAGTTCGGGGCGCTGGTTCAGGGCGGCGAAGTATTCGCGCGGATGCGGCTCGAAGGTCATGACCGTGGGCAGCAGGCCGCGCTCGCGCGCGGCTTGCCGCACGCGGGCCAGGATGGCCTGGTGGCCGCGGTGCACGCCATCGAAATTGCCGATAGTGAGCGCGCAAGGGGTGCGCTGCGCGGGCGGCGGCGCGGATCGGTATAGGTGCAGCGAGGTTTTCACGACCGAGAGTTTACAATTTTGCGTTGGCTCGCCTTTGGAATATCTCATCTTGCCCGAATCTTCACCTTCTTCGCGCCGCCTGGTCATCCTGATATCGGGGCGGGGCAGCAATATGCAGGCCTTGGTGCAGGCCTGCCGCGAGCAGGCGTGGCCCGCGGAAGTCAGCGCGGTCATTGCCAGCCGGCCCGACGCGGCCGGGCTGCAGTGGGCGCGCGAGCAGGGCATCGCCACCGGGGCGCTGTACCATAAAGACTTCCCCAGCCGCGAGGCGTTCGACGCCGCGCTGGCTGCCGCCATCGACCAGCACCGGCCCGACTACGTGCTGCTGGCCGGCTTCATGCGCGTGCTGACGCCCGCGTTTGTCAACCACTATGCCGGCCGGCTGGTGAACATCCACCCGTCGCTGCTGCCTATGTTTCCGGGCCTGCACACGCACGCCCAGGCGCTGGCCACCGGTGTGCGCCTGCATGGCTGCACCGTGCATTTCGTCACCCCCGTGCTCGATCACGGGCCTATCATCGCGCAAGGCTGCGTGCCGGTATTGGCGGGCGACACGCCCGAAACCCTGGCCCGGCGCGTGCTGCAGGTCGAACACCAGGCTTATCCCGCGGCGGTGCGGTGGCTGGCCGAAGGGCGGGTGCGCCTGACGCCGGACCAGCGCGTCGAAGTCGAGGGTGAGCCGCAGCGCCTCTTCATGGGGGACGGCGCGGCCTGACGCCGCTCGCCGCACCTCCGGTAGTCTGACCAGCCGGGGCGCATGCCCCGGCGTCGATTGGAAGCATCATGAGCAAGAATCCCACTTCCCGGCCGCGCAGCGCCGGCGCGCCCGGCGCGCGGCGGGCCAATTCGCGCGGCGATTCCCGCCGCGCGCCGGCTGGCCAGGCGGCCACGCAGCCGCGCACGCCGCCTGCGGTCATACGCATCGACCAGGTCCAGCGCGTGCTGGGCGAAATCCTGCAATGGCAGTACCCCGCCGATGCGGCCCTGTCGCACTGGCTGCGCGCCCATCCGGCGCTGGGCGGGCGCGACCGGGCCGAGGTCGCCGAGGCTGTCTACGATGTGCTGCGCCACCTGCGCCGCTATCGGCAATTGTCGGAAAGCGGCAGTGGCGCGGCGTCGCGGCGCCTGGCCATTCTGGGCCTGGCCGCCACCCTGGGCGCCGCAGCGCTGCGCGACGGCCTAGACCCGGCCGAAGACGAATGGCTGCAGCGTGTTGGCCGCATCGACCCCGCAACGTTGCCGCGCGCCGTGCGCGCCAGCATGCCCGACTGGCTGGACGAGCGGCTGGGTCGCCTGGAGGACCCGGACGCCCTCATGGCGGCGCTGAACCGCCCCGCGCCCCTCGACCTGCGCGTCAACCCGCTCAAGGCCGAGCGCGACGCCGCGCTGGCCGCCCTGGTCGATGGCCCGGCCGCGCGTTTCGATCCCCAGCCCACGCCGCATTCGCCATGGGGCATACGACTGGCAGGCCGGCCGTCGGTCAACCGCTGGCCGCAGTTCGAGAACGGCAGCCTCGAGGTGCAGGACGAGGGCAGCCAGCTGCTGGCCCTGCTGGTGGGGCCACGGCGCGGCGAAATGATCATCGACTTCTGCGCCGGCGCGGGCGGCAAGACCTTGCTGCTGGGGGCGCTGATGCGCTCCACCGGACGCCTGTACGCCTTCGACGTGTCGGCCGCCCGCCTGGCCCGCGCCAAGCCGCGCTTCGCGCGCAGCGGGCTGTCCAACGTGGTTCCGGTGGCTATCGACAGCGAGAACGACACGCGGGTCAAGCGGCTGGCAGGCAAGGCCCAGCGTGTGCTGGTCGACGCGCCGTGCAGCGGCATCGGTACGTTGCGCCGCAACCCCGACCTGAAATGGCGCCAGCATCCCGAGGCACTGGCCGAGCTGTGTGCGCTGCAGACCCGCATCCTGAACAGCGCCGCGCGCTGCGTGGCGCCCGGCGGGCGGCTGGTTTATGCCACCTGCAGTCTGCTGGCCGAGGAAAATGCCGCGCAGGCCGAGCAGTTCCTGGCCTCGCATCCCGATTTTGAATTGATCGACGGCGCCGCCTTGCTCGCAAGCCGGTGCCCAGACCTGCACCTGGAGGGGCCATATGTGCAGTTGCGCCCCGACTTGCATGGCACCGACGGTTTCTTCGCGGCGGTATTCGAGCGTAAAAAAACGGCCGCCAGACAGCCGGCGGCGGCCGACGCCGCAGCGGTCGATGCCGCAGCAGTCGACGCAACGGCGGTCGACGCAACGGCGGTCGATGCAACGGCGGTCGATGCCGCGGCGGTCGATGCAGCGGCGGTCGATGCGGCGGCGGTCGATGCGGCAGTCGGCGCGGCCACGGCGCAGGCCGATACCGCGGTCGCCGATGAAGCCGCCAGCGCCGATGCGCCACCCCACCCGGCGGCGCCTGGCGCCTGACGGAGCCAGGCATTCGGCGCGCATGCTGGCAGATGACCTTGCCAGGTGTCTGACTCCCGCAGGGTGTCAGACACCGAATGCGTCCGTGCCGTCTCCGCGCAGTCCTAGCGGGCAGGGCGGGCCGGCAGCACCCGCAGTTCGGCGCTGACCTGTTCCGGGGCGGGCCCTCGCGTCTGGTAGCGCACTTCCCAGGCCAGCGTATCGGCGCCTGCCCGGCTCGCCCGGTAGCGCACCTGGGCTACCGGTGCGGCCACGGTTGCGCAGCGGCCGGCTTGCACGGGTTGTTGTTGGATGTGTACGACAGTCACCCGGCCCAGCGCCGGCGGGGCGGTGATCCGCACGCGCGGGGCCTGCAGCGCCAGGCACCCGGCCGGGCGAATTTCGTAATAGCTGGCCAGCAGCACGTCCTGCCCGACAGTGGCCGATACTGATATATCGGCTGCCGCGGCGCTTGTAACGCACAGACACGAGAACAAAAGGGGCCAGATTGCCCTGCCGGGCGGCAGCAGTATCATGAAGAGAACCTGTTTATGCGAACAATGGTCAGGCAAAAGCCCCATTTTGCCAGCCAAAATGTAGCAAAATGTATAATCCGCCTTGGTTTTCCCGCCTGGGCCACCCCATTTACATAGCGTGCAGCGGGCTGCGCAGGTAGCTGTTCCGGGTGTTTTCGGGGCTGCGCGCAGGCTTCAATATGCGGGCTTAGTCCTTGATTTGTCATTGAAAACTATTTTGAAACCAGGCTGTCATAAGCAAACCAGGTAGGCTAAACTGCCTGCCATTCTTCAAGCGAGGCTCGCAAAAAGCTATATGGATCAATTCCTCTCCTTCCTCTCCGGCGGCTTCTCCCAAGCCAGCTGGTGGCAGATCGTCCTGTACACGCTGGCGCTGACGCACGTCACCATCGTGTCGGTCACGGTCTTCCTGCACCGCAGCCAGGCGCACCGCGGGCTGGATCTGCACCCGGCGGTCATGCATTTCTTCCGGTTCTGGCTCTGGATGACTACCGGCATGGTCACGAAGGAATGGGTTGCCATCCACCGCAAGCACCACGCCAAGTGCGAAAAAGAGGGCGACCCTCATTCGCCCATGCTGTTCGGCATCTGGAAAGTGCTGTTCCGCGGCGCCGAGCTGTACCGCCTCGAGTCGGCCAATAAAGAAACCATGGCCAAGTTTGGTCACGGCACCCCCGACGACTGGCTCGAGCGCAACCTGTATTCCAAGCACAGCCTGATGGGCGTGATGATCATGTTGGCCATCGACGTTGCTCTGTTCGGCGCCATCGGCCTTACCGTGTGGGCCGTGCAAATGGCCTGGATTCCGTTCTGGGCGGCCGGCGTGGTCAACGGCATCGGCCACTACTGGGGCTACCGCAACTACAACAGCCCCGACACCAGCACCAACGTGTTCCCGTGGGGCATCGTCATCGGCGGCGAAGAACTGCACAACAACCACCACGCCCATGGCACCTCGGCCAAATTCTCGGCCAAGTGGTACGAATTCGACATCGGCTGGTGCTACATCAGCGTGCTGAAGTTCTTCGGCCTGGCCAAGATCAAAAAGGTCGCGCCCAAGCTCAAGCTCGAATCCAGCGCCAAGGCCATCGACCTGCGCACCCTGCAGGGCGTCATCACGCACCGCTACGAAGTCATGGCTCGCTACGCCGACATCGTCAAGTCGGCCGTGCGCGAAGAACTCGACAAGCTCAAGCCCGCGCAGGGCGAGGCCCTGTCGCGCCTGCAGCGCGTGCGCCGCTGGCTGCACCGCAACGAAGAAGTCCTGCAGCCCGAGCAGCGGGCCGAGGTCGACCAGGCCATCGCGCAGAACCAGTCGCTGTCCACGCTGGTGCAAATGCGCCGTGAACTGGGCCGCCTGTGGGAAAGCTCCAGCGCGAGCAGCGAGCAACTGTTGCACGATCTGCAGGCCTGGTGCCAGCGCGCCCAGCAAAGCGGCATCGCCGGGCTCGAGCAATTCGCCCTTCGCCTTAGCCGCTACGCGGCATGATGCTAGAGCAGCTCAACCCTGAACAACGCGCCGCTGTAACGCTCGAACCGCAGCATGCCCTGGTCCTGGCCGGGGCGGGCAGCGGCAAGACCCGGGTCCTCACCACCCGCATGGCCTGGCTGATTCAAACCGGCCAGGCCAGTCCATTTGGGCTGTTGGCCGTCACCTTCACCAACAAGGCGGCGCGCGAGATGTTGGCGCGCATGTCGGCCATGCTGCCCATCGACACGCGCGGGCTCTGGATCGGCACTTTCCACGGGCTGTGCAACCGCATGCTGCGCGCCCACCACCGCGACGCGGGCCTGCCGCAAACCTTCCAGATTCTCGACACCACCGATCAACTGGCCGCCATCAAGCGCCTGCTGAAGGCCAACGGCATCGACGACGAAAAATACCCGCCGCGCGATGTGCAGCGCTTCATCAACGGCGCCAAGGAAGACGGCCTGCGCCCCGGCGACGTCGAAGCCCACGACAGCCACCGCCGCCGCCTGATTGAAATCTACCAGTTGTACGAGGCCCAGTGCCAGCGCGAAGGCGTGGTCGATTTCGCCGAGTTGCTGCTGCGCGCGTACGAACTGCTGTCGCGCAACGCGCCCGTGCGCGAACACTACCAGCGGCGCTTCCGGCACATTCTGGTCGACGAATTCCAGGACACCAACACCCTGCAGTACAAGTGGCTGAGGCTGCTGGCAGGAGGCGGGGCGTCCATTTTCGCGGTGGGCGACGACGACCAGTCCATTTACGCGTTTCGCGGCGCCAATGTCGGCAACATGGCCGACTTCGAGCGCGAATACGCGCGCGGCACGGTTATCCGGCTGGAACAGAACTACCGCTCGTACGGCCATATCCTGGATTCGGCCAATGCGCTCATCGGCCATAACAGCGGACGGCTGGGCAAGAATCTCTGGACCGAACAGGGCGAAGGCGAGCCCGTGCGCGTCATCGAGCAGCCATCCGATGGCATCGAGGCGCAGTGGCTGGTCGACGAAGTACGCTCGCTGATCAACGAAGGCAGCCTGCGCCGCGAGATCGCCGTGCTGTATCGCAGCAACGCCCAATCGCGCGTGCTTGAGCATGCGCTGTTCTCGGCCGGCATCCCGTACAAGGTATATGGCGGCTTGCGCTTTTTCGAGCGCCAGGAAATCAAGCATGCGCTGGCATACTTGCGCCTGATGGCCAATCCCGATGACGATACGTCATGGATGCGCGTGGTCAATTTCCCTACGCGCGGCATTGGCGCGCGTACGCTCGAGCAGCTTACCGACGCGGCGCGCGCGCAGGACACCAGCCTGTTCGGCGCGGTGGCGCGCGTGGCGGGCAAGGGCGGCGCCAATCTGGCGCAGTTCGCCCAGCTGATCGGCCGCATGGCCCACGACACCCGCGATCTGCCGCTGCCCGAACTGGTCGAGCACATGCTCGAAGCCAGCGGGCTGGTGGCCCACTATAAAACCGAGCGTGAAGGCGCTGAGCGCCTGGAGAACCTCAACGAACTGATCACGGCCGCGGCTGTGTTCGCCTCGGAAGAGAACTTCGACGGCCTGCCTGCCGGACGCGTTCCCGACCTGGGCGCCGACGTGCCGCCCGACGGGCTGACGCCGCTGGCCGCCTTCCTGGCCCACGCCGCCCTCGAGGCAGGCGACAACCAGGCGCAGGCAGGCCAGGACGCCGTTCAACTGATGACCGTGCACGCGGCCAAGGGTTTGGAGTTCGACGCCGTGTTCATCACGGGCCTCGAAGAGGGCCTGTTCCCCCACGAAAACAGTCTGCTCGAACCGGCTGGCCTGGAAGAAGAGCGGCGCCTGATGTACGTGGCGATCACGCGGGCGCGTCAGCGGCTTTACCTGAGCCTGGCGCAAAGCCGCATGCTGCATGGCCAGACGCGCTATGCCATGCGTTCGCGGTTCCTGGACGAAATCCCCGAGCAGCACCTGAAATGGCTCACTCCGCGCGCCGGCGTTGCCCATGCCCATGCGGGATTTGGCGAGTCGGGCGCCTGGGGCGGCCGTGGCGACGCCTTCGGGCGCAGGCCTACCGGCATCATCGCTCCTCGCGCGCCGCGTGGCGTTGCCAGCGGCGTCACGGTGGGCGATCGGCAGTATCGTATCGGGCAGGGCGTGCGGCATGCCCGATTCGGCGACGGTACCATCATCGGCCTGAGCGGCTCCGGCCAGGATGCCCAGGCGCAGATTCAGTTCCGCGATGTCGGCGCCAAGACCCTGGCGCTGGGCATCGCCAAGCTGGATATCATCCAGGGATGACCATCATGAGCGCTGGCGATGCAACTCAATCCGAACTGGCTGCGCTGCGCGCCGAGATCGATGAAATCGACCAGCAGATCATGCTGTTGCTGGGCGTGCGCTTTCGTTGCACCGACATGATCGGCGAATTGAAGCAGGCAAGCGGCCTGGACCCGGCCGATCCCGAACGGGCCGCGCAGCAGCTCGAGCGCATCCGCCACCTGGCCATCGACGCCGGCGTGCCCCCCGACCTGGCGGCCACGATCCTGCGTGCCATCATCGACACGGTGGTCGATCACCAGCGCCAGCAGCGCGAACGCCCTTATTCCTGAGACGCGGCAGGTCTACAGCAGCACGTAGACCATGCCATTCTCGATCTTCACCGGGTAGCTGCGTATATCCTGCTTCAGCGGCGCGCACAGGGCCTTGCCGGTACGCACATCGAAACGCCCCTGATGCAGCGGGCATTCGATTTCGTGTCCTTCCAGAAATCCGTCGCACAGGCGCGCCAGGCCGTGGGTACAGAGGTTGTCCGTGGCGTACACGGCATCGCCCACGGCATACAGGGCAAGCTCGCGGCCGGCGGTTTCGCAGGGCGTGACATCGTCGGGGGCCAGTTCATTGTGCGGCAGGGCTTCGGTCCAACAGGCGGTGGCGGTGGAGGTGGGCAGGGCGGTCGCGTCCGGCATGGGCGGCTCCTAGAGCGGATAAATCAATGAATTGGGGATCAGTTCGCTGTCGAAGATGCATTGCCGCGACGCGAATTTCAGGCCCCTCGGCGTGTGCCGGATGACGTCCAGATAGCGCCCCACATTGAAGACCGTGGTGGGTTGGCTGGGCTTGGTGCGAAACACTGCGTAGTTGGCTTCGGCTTCGATGTGCTCATCGTCGGCCGACAGGATTCTGGGGGCGCCGATCACATGGCGCTGGTAGTATGGGTCGTGGAAAATGGTCTCGCTGATGGCGTACACCCGGTCGAGCAGCATCGCCTTGCTTTCGAATGCCAGGGTGGCCAGGGGAAAGCCGCGCTCGTGGTTTTCGCGCGGCACGATGCGGTAGACGCACTCGTCAGTGAAGAACTCGGGCCATTGCTGCCATTGCCCGGCGTCCAGCGCGGCCGCGTAGTCGGTGTAAAGGCGCAATAGCGCCTGGTAAGTCTGAAAATCCACCATGCCGTCAGGCCTCCATGACGTGCCGCCAGTACGCGTACATGCCGCGTATCAGCGTCTCGGTCACCATGTGTTCGGTGTTTTCCACCGTGCGCCCGCCCAGTTCGGCCAGCGCGCGGTGCTGCGGCTTCTGTTCGAACCCCGCCTGCGACAGTTCGATGACTTCGCCATCGTCGGCCGACACGAAGCCGGCCGGTCCGAACAGATTGGCCTGGCGCAATCGGCGGCGTGTCATCTCGGGCGTGTCGCCGGCAAAGCCGAAATGGGTCCAGACGAAATCGAAGGCGTCGTGCCCCACCGGCTGGATGTGGCGCGTCGACAGCGAATTCACCTGCTGCTGGATGATCAGGCTGGGAAACAGCGTCATCAGCACCGCCGTGGGGCCATTCCACCAGGGCTCCGGCACGATATCCAGGAAGCGGTCGTCGTTGAGCTGCATTTGTTCTTTGAAGCTGGCCACGCCTTGCGTCACCGTGCCTTTCATGCCGCCCTGGCCGCGCGTGGAAATCATCGCGGCGTGGCGAAAGTGCGGGTCCATCTTCAGTTGCGAGCGGTTGTCGGCGCGCCACAGGCCAAACGTGACGAACCAGGTGTGCAGCAGGCCGGGATGGTAGGGGTCTTTGATGTTCTCCTGCATCAGCTTCCAGTTGCCGGCGATGCGCTGGCGGCTGTAGCCGTGCACCACCAGCTCGCGCCCGTCGAACACGCGGTCGAAGTAATGCAGGATGTCGGCGCCCAGGAAATCCTCCAGCGGCTCGACCTGGTGGTCGAACGACGCGAATACCACGCCGTGCCGGCACGCGACGGCCAGCTGGTTCAGGCCGTGTTCGGCCGGGTCGAAATCCGGCGGCATGCCGCCGTTGACGCGCCCGTCCTGCTTGACGCCGCGTCGCAGCGGCACGCCGATCAGGCGGCCTTGCAGGTCGTAGTTCCATTGATGGTAGGGGCATACGAATTCGCTGCGATGGCCGGCCCGCTCGCGGCAGAATTGCACGCCCCGATGAGCGCACAGGTTCTCCAGCACGCGCACCGCGCCATCGGCGTCGCGCACCAGAATCACCGACCGTTCGCCAATGGCGGTGCGCTTGAAATCGCCGGGTCGCGGAATTTCGGCCTCCAGGCCCACATAGTTCCAGTGCCCCTGGTAGAAAAAACGCTGCATTTCGCGAGCATGCAGCGCCGCATCGGTGTACACGCCGAACGGAATCCGGCTGGAGCCGTTGTCCGGCCAGGCGATGCGGGCCTCGGGCGGCGTGGCGGGGCTCATCGGGCGCTCCGGCTGCAGGGCGGGGTGGCGGGCGGCACGGCTTGGGCAGGCATGGCGTCTCTCTCCATTTGTGGTGCTATGCGGCCATGATCGTGCGCGTCGGAAAATTAATAAATAGAATTCGCTGAATAAGCAAAATCACCATGATCAATAATGGCGGGAGACACGCATGAACCTGAAAGACGTCGACCTGAACCTGCTGGTCGTGTTCGACGAATTGCTCAAGCAAGGCAGTGTGTCGGGCGCCGCGGCCAGCCTGGGCGTATCGCAGCCGGGCGTCAGCAACGCGCTGAACCGGCTGCGCCGCCTGCTGGGCGACGAACTGTTCCTGCGCACGTCGCGCGGCATGGTGCCTACGCCGTATGCCGACGCTCTGGCCGAGCCGCTCGCGGGCGCGCTCGACGCCATCCGCGATACGCTCAATGCGCGCGCCGCCTTCGATCCGGCCAGCAGCCGGCGCGCTTTTGTCATTGGCGTCAGCGATGTGGGCGAAACCTATTTCCTGCCGCGCCTGATGCGCCGCCTGGGCCAGCTGGCCCCTGGCGTCACGATCCGCACGGCTCGCACCACCTCACTGGATGTGAAAGATGAAATGGAGCGCGGCCGCATCGACCTGGCCATGGGCTTTCTGCCGGCGCTCAAGAGCGGCTTCTTCCAGCGCCGCCTGTTCCGCCAGCCCTACGTATGCCTGTTCCGGCGCGGACATCCGCTGGCGGACGGCGCCGTGTCGCTGCGCCAGTTCCGCGCGGCCGAGCACGTGGCCATTCTGGCCGAAGGCACGGGTCACGGGGTGGTGGACGAGATCATGCAGCGCGCCGCGGTGGCCCGCCGCATACGGCTGACGGTTCCGCATTTCATGGCAGTGGGGCCGGTGCTGCAAAGCACCGACATGATCGCCGTGGTGCCGCTGCGGTTCGCCGATTGCGTATGCGAACCGTTCGGCCTGGTGGCCGCGGCCTGCCCGGTGAAGATTCCCGAGTCGGTAATCAATGTGTTCTGGCATGCTCGCAACCACCGCGAGGCCGCCAATCAGTGGCTGCGCCAGACCATTGTCGAGGTGTTCGCGGAATAGGAATCTACTGGATGTCTTCCAGTGCTTCCTGCAATTCCAGCCAGCGCTCTTCCAGCGACTGCATGTGCTTGCCGAGCTCGCCGTGCTCGGCCATGACCTGCTGGCGTTCGGCGCGGCGCGCATCGGAATACAGGTCGGCATCGGCGATGATGTCGTCGAGCTTCTGCAGGGCGGCGCGGGTTTTTTCCATGCCCGCCTCGACCTTGGCCAGTTCGGCTTCCAGCGGTTTGCGCAGGGTGGCCAGCCGCTGGCGCTGTTCGGCTTCGAGCCGCCGCTGCGCCTTGCGGTTCACTGTCTCGGCCGTGCCAGCGGGTTCGCGGGCGGCCGCGTCGGCCGCCTTTTCTTCGGCATTGCGCGCCGCCAGCCAGTCCCGGTAGTCTTCCAGGTCGCCGTCGAATTCACGCACGGCGCCGTCGGCCACGATCCAGAAACTGTCGACGGTGGTGCGCAGCAGGTGCCGGTCGTGCGACACCAGCAGCATGCTGCCGGAAAATTCAGCCAGGGCCGCGGCCAGCGCTTCGCGCGTTTCGACGTCCAGGTGGTTGCTGGGTTCGTCCAGCAGCAGCAGGTTGGGTTTTTGCCACACGATCAGCGCCAGCGCCAGGCGGGCTTTTTCTCCGCCCGACATCGGCCCCACCAGGCCGGTGGCGGCATCGCCTGAAAAGCCGAAGCCACCCAGGTAGTTACGCAGCTCCTGTTCGCGCGTGTCGGGCGCCAGCCTCGCCAGGTGGGCCAGGGGCGTCGCATCCAGGTCCAGCATGTCGAGCTGGTGCTGGTGGAAGTAGCCAATGGCCAGCCCGCGCGATGCGCGTCGTTCGCCAGCCTGCACCGGCAGTTCCTCGGCCAGGGTCTTGATCAACGTGCTCTTGCCGGCGCCGTTGGCGCCCAGCACGCCGATGCGGCTGCCGGCGCGCACCATCAGCGTCACGTCGCGCAAGATGGGCACGGCCTGGCCCGCCGCGTCGGTGTAGCCGGCCGACAGGTGCTCCAGCGCCAGCAGCGGGTCGGGCATGTGATCGGGCGACGGGATGCGGATGTCGATGCCGGCTTCCGCATGCAGCGGCGCCAGGGCCTCCATGCGCGCCAGGGCCTTCACCCGGCTTTGCGCCTGCTTGGCCTTGCTGGCCTTGGCCTTGAAGCGATCGATGAAACCCTGCAGGCGCGCCGCCTCGCGCGCCTGCCGCTCGTGCGCCAGGTTGGCCTGGCGCAGGCGTTCGGCGCGCTGCGTCAGGAAGTCCTGGTAGCCGCCGCGATAGCGCACCAGCTTGCCATGGTCGAAATGCAGGATCGCCCGCACCACGGCATCCAGGAACTCGGTATCGTGCGAAATCAGCAGCACCGTGCCGGGATAGGCAGCCAGCCATTTTTCCAGCCACAGCATCGCGTCCAGGTCGAGGTGGTTGGTGGGCTCGTCGAGCAGCAGCAGATCGGATGGCGCCATCAGCGCGCGGGCCAGCGCCAGGCGCATGCGCCAGCCGCCCGAGAAGCTGGCCACCGGCTGCATCCATTCGTGCGGCTTGAAGCCCAGGCCGACCAGCAATTGTTCGGCGCGCGACGCGGCGCTCCAGGCGCCGGCCTCGACCAGGGCCGATTCGGCCTCGGCGATCTGCGTGCCCTGGTCGTCGCGCAGAGCCGCGCGCTGGGCCTGCAGGCGCCGCAAGTGGGTGTCGCCGTCAATCACGAACTCGCGCGCGGGTTGGGCGTCGGCAGCCAGTTCCTGCTGCACGCTGGCAATGCGCCAGCCGGCCGGCAGGTCGATATTGCCGGCGTCGAGGTCCAGTGCGCCGGTCAGCAGCGCGAACAGCGACGACTTGCCGGCGCCGTTCTTGCCGACGATGCCGACGCGCTCGCCGGGATGCACGACGAAGTCCGCGCCGTCGAGCAGCACCTTGGTGCCGCGGCGCAGGGTCAATCCAGAAGCACGTATCACGGAAAGGTAGGGTCCAGAAGCCTGTAGAGACTGAAAAAAGCCGGGGCGGAACCGGCCCTAGGCCAATTGCTCGCGTGCCAGCAGCAGGATCTGGTCGCTGGCGGCCTCGGTGTCCAGCCACACGGGCTGCAATTGCGGGAAGGCCGCCTCGAAGTGCGGGCGCTCATGGCCGATTTCCAGCACCAGCACGCCCTGGGGCGCCAGGTAGCGGGGCGCGGCTGCCAGGATGCGTCGCACCAGGTCCATGCCGTCGGCGCCGCCAGCCAGCGCCAGGGCGGGCTCGTGGCGGTATTCGTCGGGCAGGGCGGCCATCGAGGCGCTGTTCACGTAGGGAGGGTTGCAGACGATGACGTCGTAGGCGGCCGCTGGCACTTGGTCGAACAGGTCGCTGCGGTGCAGCGTCAGCCGGTCCTGCAGGCCGTAGTCGGCCACGTTGCGCCGCGCCACCTCCAGCGCATCGGGCGATACATCGGCCGCATCCACCCGGGCATCGGAAAATGCCAGCGCGGCCAGGATGGCCAGGCAGCCCGAGCCCGTGCACATGTCCAGCACCGCCTGCACCGACTCGGGCTCGACCCAGGGCGCCAGGCCCTGGTCGAGCAGTTCGGCGATGGGCGAGCGCGGCACGATGACGCGCTCATCGACGTAGAAGCGATGGCCGCACAGCCAGGCTTCGCGGGTCAGGTAGGCGGCAGGCAGCCGCTCGGCCACGCGCCGGTCCAGCAGGTCGAGCACGCGCGCGCGCTCGTCGGGCAGGACGCGGGCGTCCAGGAAGGGGTCGAGCGTGTCCAGCGGCAGGTGCAGCGTGTGCAGCACCAGGTACACGGCCTCGTCCCAGGCGTTGTCGCTGCCGTGGCCCAGCGCGACGCCGGACTCGCGCAGGCGCGACACGCCATAGCGGATCAGGTCGCGCAGCGTCTGCAGTTCGGGGCGGGAAGATGTAGGCATGGCAGGGTCAGCGCGGCAGCAGCAGGTTTTCCAGCGTGCGCCGGTAAATGTTCTTCAGGGGCTCCAGCGACGCCAGCTCGATGCGCTCGTTCACCTTGTGGATGGTGGCGTTGCATGGGCCGAACTCGATGACTTGCGGGCAGATCTTGGCGATGAAGCGGCCGTCGGAAGTGCCGCCGGTGGTGGACAGCTCGGCCGCCACGCCGGTTTCGGCGCGGATGGCAGCGACCAGCGCATCGGTCAGCGGGCCGCGCGGGGTCAGGAAGGGCTCGCCGCCCAGTTCCCAGTCCAGCTCGTATTCCAGCCCGTGCTTGTCGAGCAGCGCGTGCACGCGCTGCTTGAGGCCGTCGGGCGTGCTGGCCGTGGAGAAGCGGAAGTTGAACAGCACCACGGCTTCGCCCGGCACCACATTGGTGGCTCCCGTGCCGGCCCGCAGGTTGGATACCTGGAAAGTGGTGGGCGGGAAGTACTCGTTGCCGTGATCCCATTCGGTGGCCGCCATCTCGGCCAGGGCGGGCGCCAGTTGGTGCACCGGGTTGCGCGCCAGGTGCGGATAGGCGACGTGGCCCTGGATTCCCTTGACGGTAAGGCGGCCCGACAGCGAGCCGCGTCGGCCGTTCTTGCAGGTGTCGCCCAGTACGTCGCCGGACGTCGGCTCGCCCACGATGCAGTAGTCGGGCTGCTCGCCGCGCGCGCGCAGTTCATCGCAGACGATGACCGTGCCATCGACCGCCGGGCCTTCTTCGTCGGACGTGAGCAGCAGGGCGATCGAGCCGTCGTGGCCGGGATGGGCCGCCGTGAATTCCTCGGCCGCCACCACGAACGCGGCGATCGAGCTTTTCATGTCGGCCGCGCCGCGGCCGTACAGGTAGGCGTCGCGTTCAGTGGGCACGAACGGATCGCTGTCCCATTTGTCGCGCGGGCCGGGAGGAACGACGTCGGTGTGGCCGGCGAACACCACCAGCGGCCCCGCGCTGCCGCGCCGGGCCCACAGGTTGGTGACGTCGCCGCGCGCGATGGTTTCGCAGCGGAAGCCCGCGTGCTCCAGGCGCTGGGCGAGCAACAGCTGGCAGTCGACGTCGTCGGGCGTGACGGAAGGGCGGGCGATCAGCTCGCGCACGAGCGCGAGTACGGCGCTGTTGGCGGTCATCAGGCCCTCAGCAGATCGTTGATGCTGGTCTTGGCGCGGGTCTGGGCGTCGACGCGCTTGACGATCACGGCGCACGCCAGGCTGTGCGAGCCGTCTTCGGACGGCAGCGAGCCGGGCACCACCACCGAGCCCGACGGCACGCGGCCATAGGTGACCTTGCCGGTGGCGCGATCGTAGATCTTGGTGCTTTGCGACAGGAACACGCCCATCGCCAGCACCGAGTTTTCTTCCACGACCACGCCTTCGACGACTTCCGAGCGCGCGCCGATGAAGCAGTTGTCTTCGATGATGGTGGGGTTGGCCTGCAGCGGCTCGAGCACGCCGCCGATGCCTACGCCGCCCGACAGGTGCACGTTCTTGCCGATTTGCGCGCACGAGCCCACGGTGGCCCAGGTGTCGACCATGGTGCCTTCGTCGACATAGGCGCCGATGTTCACGTACGATGGCATCAGCACCACGTTGCGGGCGATGAAGGCGCCGCGGCGCGCAACGGCCGGCGGCACCACGCGGTAGCCGCCGTGCTGGAAGGCGGTGTCGCCGTATTCGGCGAACTTGAGGGGCACCTTGTCGTAGAACTGCATGGGCGCCTGGCCCATGATGGCATTGTCTTGCAGCCGGAACGACAGCAGCACCGCCTTTTTGATCCACTGGTGCACGATCCAGCCAGCCTCGGTCTTCTCGGCCACGCGCAGGCGGCCCAGATCCAGCGCGGCGATGGTTTGTTCGACCGCTTCGCGCACTTCCGCGGTGGCGTCGACGGGCGACAGGTTGGTCCGGTTTTCCCAGGCGTTTTCGATGGTGGTCTGCAGATCGAGAGTCATGACGGCTCAGCTATTCAAAAGGTTGATCAAAGCGTAGTGCGGGCAAACTGGGCAATGCGGCCGGCGGCTTCGACGCATTGCGCCAGCGGCGCCACCAGCGCGATACGGATGCGGCCCTGGCCGGGATTGGTTCCGTGCGCTTCGCGCGCCAGGAAGCTGCCGGGCAGGACGGTTACGCCGGTGCGGGCGTAGAGGTCGCGGGCAAATGCCGTGTCCGGGCCGGGCACGGGCACCCACAGGTAGAACGAAGCCTGCGGGTACTCGACATCGAGCACCGGCTGCAATTGCGGCACGACCGCGGCGAATTTCTCGCGGTACAGGGCGCGGTTCTCGCGCACGTGCGTTTCGTCGGTCCAGGCGGCAATGCTGGCCGCCGACACGATGGGGCTCATGGCGCTGCCATGATACGTGCGGTACAGCAGGAAGCGGGCCATCAGGGCAGCGTCGCCGGCCACGAAGCCCGAGCGCAGTCCCGGCACGTTCGAGCGCTTGGACAGGCTGGAAAACACCACCAGGTTCTTGTAGTCATCGCGCCCCAGGCGGCGGGCCGCCTGCAGCGCGCCGAGCGGCGCATTGCCTTCGTCGAAATAGATTTCGGAATAGCACTCGTCAGAGGCAATGGCGAAGCCATGGCGGTCGGACAGCTCGAACAGCGCCCGCCAGTCGTCGAGCGACATCACGTTGCCGGCCGGGTTGCCGGGCGAGCACACGAACACCAGCTGGGCGCGCTGCCAGACGCTGGCGGGCACGCTCTGCCAGTCGCAGCCGAAATTGCGGGCCGGATCGGCGTTGACGTAATGGGGCTGGGCGCCGGCCAGTAGCGCCGCGCCTTCGTAGATCTGGTAGAACGGATTCGGGCACACCACCAGGGGTTGGCCGGCGCTGGCGTCGACCACGGTCTGGGCAAACGCGAACAGCGCCTCGCGCGAGCCCAGCACCGGCAGCACCTGAGTGTCGGCATCGGGGGCGGGGATGCTGTAGCGCCGCGCCAGCCACTGCGCAATGGCCGCGCGCAGCGCGGGCTCGCCCTTGGTGGCCGGATACACGGACAGGCCCGTCAGGTTGTCGCACAGCGCCTGCGCCACGCAGGCGGGCGCGGCGTGCTTGGGCTCGCCGATCGACAGGTCGATGGGCGCCAGGCCGGCGGGCGCGGGGCCGGCCGATTCGAGCAGCGCGCGCAGTTTTGTGAAGGGATAGGGATGCAGGGCATCGAGACGCGGGTTCATGGCGCACGATTTTAGCAAGCAAGCTACAATACCGGGCTTGGCTTTGCGAAGGTGGCGAAATTGGTAGACGCACCAGGTTTAGGTCCTGACGCCGTAACAGGTGTGCGGGTTCGAGTCCCGCCCTTCGCAC
>Ga0182737_1000418_pt1 | contig 61219 bp, 56 predicted proteins | sample eDN5th30CBELigOP_FD_128878 | JGI IMG/M metagenome (GOLD analysis project Ga0182737, IMG submission 128878) | Enriched Organic Plus compost microbial communities from Emeryville, California, USA - eDNA 5th pass 30_C BE-Lig OP (version 2) (version 2) ...
CGCCAGCGTCCCGATCGAGCACAGCAAAATCGGCCACATCAATGGTCCACCCGCCATGAACTGATCCAGCAACGTCTTCTCCTCCACCGCAGGAACTCCACCCCCCTCCTGCGCTGCCGCGGGCATCCCCGCGCTCATCGAGATCATCGCAACGAGGCAAAACACCCCGCGCCGCCACTTATTCCATGGTTTCATCCTGAGCCTCCTTTTCCCTGTCCTGTTTCTTCAATTCCTCCGGCAGGCCGTTGAGGTATTCCTGCGACAATTGCGCATACGGCGTGTCCGGATAGAGCATCACGATGTCGCGAGCCGACTCGATGGCGTTCGCATCATCCCCGTTGAACCGATGGACCCGCACCGCCCCCCATAGCCCTCGCGAAGCGGCTTCCGCGTCGGATCCAAAAAACAAATACGGATGAAGGTAGCGATCGAGCGCTGCCTCGTAGAGGCGCTGACGCGCGGGTCGAATGAAAACATCCTCCTGCCAGCGGGGATTCTCCTCCTGGAGTTTCTGCAGCTGCGCAAAATCCGCCTCGGCGAGAATGAAGGTCGCTTCAATGAGCACCTCCGGGTCGTTCGATTCCTTCGCGAGCGCCTCCGCTTCGCTCACCGCATCGGCCGCCTTCCCGCACGCGACCATCGCGCGCAGCCGGCCCTGACGCGCCTCCTTCCGCGCCTCGTCACTCCAGGCGCCCGCCTCAACCTGCTGGAACAGCGCCAGCGCCTCCTCCGGCTTGTTCTCGCGAAGCAATGCAAGCGCACAGGCATTCGCGAGTTCCGGCGCCGGCGACTTCGGCACATCAAGAAACGCACCCCACCTCCGCCACTCGCCACCGAGTGCCGCTGCGCCGGCATTCGGATCGCCCAGCAACTTCTCCCGCGCCTCGCTCGGAGCAAATTCGATGCGATCGATCTGCGCCTTGGGCACCGTGACCGTCGCAGCACCGGCCGCGCCCACCGCGAGCTGCAATTTTACGGACTCCCGGTCCGCGCCGATCACGCGGCCGACCTGCCGGGTGCCGGTCGCATCCTTGAGAAACACGGCATCCTGTGTCTCCTGCGCGCACGCCAGCGCCGCTCCGACAACACATGCGAGAACCCCGCGCGTGATCATCCCTGCCCTCCCATCGCCTCCAGGCGCTTCTTCGCGATTCCCGATTCCGGCGTGTCCCGCAACGTCTCGAGCTGCGTCAATTCCTCGTAGGTTCTGCGAGCGGCATCGAGATCCTGGAGCTGCTCAAACGCCTCGCCGCTGCTCAAATAGGCCTTCGCCACCCAATCCTGCCAGCGCGTGTGCATGATGTAGATGCGCTGGAAATACGGCACGGCCAGCTCCGGCTTTTTCTGCGCAAGATACATGCTGCCGATGCGATACAGCGCCTCCGCCTTCTCCTGCCCTGGCACGTGGGAACTGGCCAGCAAGGCGTCGAGTGCCGCCTTCGCGCCCTCGAAATCGCATCGTTTCTCAAGCAGCGCGGCCTTCGCGAGCATCACCTTTCCAAACAACAACGAGCCGACAGTCTGCGCTTCGAACCGATCGTAATGCGCCAGCGCCAGCGCCTCGTTGCCACGCGCCTCCTCAATCCGTCCAAGCGCCCACAGCGCGCGATCCTTCTGCGTCGCGCGCGGATTCCATTTCACAAGATCACGCCACATCTTCTCGGCCTCCTCCGGCCTGCCCGCCCGTTCGAGCGCGTCGGCAAAGTCGGCCATCAACAGCGGATTCGTTGTCGACGGTTCCGCGTAAACAAGCGCGCGGAGATGAAGATTCTGCATCCGGTCCGGATCGGACTTCGCAAAAAACTGTCCCTGCGCCCACAGCGCCCGCATCGCGAGAGTTGGCTCATCGTCTGCCGTCGCCTGCTTCTCGAGTTCACGAAGCGCCGCGAGGTATTGCGCCTCCTCCCCGCCGCTGTAGAGCTTCCGCAACGCCGGGAACAGATCATCGACCGTGCGAATCGACGGATCCTTTCCATATTTGCGAACAGCCGTCCAATACGCCTCCCGCGCCCGGTCGATGTCTCCGTTCTGCCGATGTGCCCAGCCGATCCAGTAGATCGCCTCACCCACCCGCGAACTCCTCGGATACTTCCCGACAAATTTCTCGAAGTGTTCGCGCATCCTGTCCGGCTCTTCGAGTAACCGATACGCCTTCCCGATCTTGAAATATCCCTCCTCGAAAAACTTCGGCTCGGCATCGGGAATTCGCGAAAGCGCCGCGATCCCCCGCTCGAGATCCCCCTGCGCCATGTAGGCATCCCCGAGCAGCAGCAGCACCTCGCTGCTCGACTCGCCGTGGGGATGCTTCTGCAGATACTGCAGAAATTCCCGAATCGCCGTCTGATAGTCCTTCAGCGATTGCGCCGCGTAGGCTCTGCGAAATTCCGCGAGCCCGCGATTTGGCCCCTCGGGATACTTCGCGAGATACTCGTCCATCACCTCGCGCGTCCGCTCGAATTGCTTGTCGAGCGAATACCCCATGCCGCACCAGTAGGCCGCCGGTTCCGCCAGCGCATGCTCCGGATACTCCTGCGCAAACTCCTCGAACACGGCAATCGCCGCCTGGTTCTGCTCGGCCAGCAAGCGGCTGAACCCTTCCATGAATTTCGCGCGCGGCGCAAAGTCCGACTTCGGGAATGCCTTCTGGATTCGCTCGAACGTCGCGATCGCGGCCGCCTGGTCATTCGCCTGCTGCTCGGCGATTCCCTGCAAATACAGCACGAGCGGAAGCTTGTCCGACTTCGGGAACTTCTCCTCGAACGCCTCCGCCGCGGCAATCGCCTTCGGCCATCGCTCGATCGCCGACCAGCTCTGCACGAGATTCACGGAAGCCGACTCGACCACCGGGTCCGGCTCCATCTCCGCGAGCATCGCCTCCATGATCAGCGCCGCCTCGCGATACCGCCCCATGGCCTGGAACGCCGTCGCCAGACGCAGCCGCAACGCCGCGTCGAAACTCTCGATCTTCTGCAAATTGTCCAGCTCACGCTCGACCTTCGCGATCATCTGCTTGAGCTGAAACTTCCGGTATGGGTCCGCGGCCGGTTGCGCCTCCACCGCTTCCAGCGCCTCCTCCAGCTCGGTCAATCGCTGCTCCTGAAAATCGATCAGCCGTTTCTTGCTCCACACACGTTGCAACGTCTGGATCGCCTTCCGGTATTGCTTCTCCTCGAGAAAGGTTGAGCCGAGCTGCAGAGCGAGCATCTGGAAGGCTGCAACCTGGAGCATCTCGTCCATACGCGGAAACTCCTCCACCACGAGCGCAAGCGCGGCGTCCCGCTGGTCTTCCTGGAGCAGCGAGTAGAGCTCGAGCACGACCGCGCGGCCGCGATTCACGGGATTCATGCGGCTCTTCACTCCGCCGAAATGCTTCGCCGCTTCGGCGAAATTGTCCTCGAGCAAAAATGTCGTGCCCGCCAAGAGCAACGCCTCCTCGGCCTGCTTCGAGTTCGGAAACTCCTTCAGGAACTCCGCCAGCACCTTGCGCGCCTCCCCGTATTCCCGGGTCTGCACCAGCGAGACGCCCTTGTAGAAAACCAGATCCTCCTTTTGCGCCGCCGTGGGCGCGGGTTCCTGCTTCAGCGCCTCCTCGATCACTTCGAGCGCCTCGTCGAATTTCTGCAAATGGAGCAGCCCCATCGCGAGCGGGTAGCGCGCCTTCGTCATCGCGGCCCTGCCCTGCTCGGACCGTCCATAGTCCGTCTCGAATTTCTGGAAACCCGCGACAGCCTCTTTATAGTTCCCGGCGTTGAAATCATTGATCGCCTTGAGGAGCGTTTCCTCCGCGGTCAGCTCCGATACGCGCACCCCATCATGCGCCACCAATGGCGTCATCGAACCGACCACCCATCCGGCCAGGCCGATTACTCCCGCACGAATCACGCTTCTACCCCGCATGCCCGCTTCGTGGTAACGCCTCCGTTGCGAAATGACCTGTGACATTTCCGCCACACAACCGATGCTCTCCTGCGTGAACCCTGACCTCGAAACCACGCTGCTCGACGCGATCACCCAGCCAGCCGACGCCGGCCGCTTCGACGCCCTTTTTCTCGAGGTTCACGAATTTCAAAAATCCGCCAATCCCGCCTACGCCGCCTATTGCCGCAACTTTCCACCGGCACGGCGTTGGCAGGAGATTCCCGCGCTGCCTCAACGCATCTTCAAGGAGCATGCGATTCGCAGCTTTCCTGCGTCGGAAACGACGCGAACCTTCCGCACGAGCGGCACAACCGGGGAAAGTTACGGCGAGCATCATTTTCGATCTCTGGCGCTTTACGAAGCCTGCTCCAGACAGGGCTGGGAGCTCGCAGGTCTTGGCGGCCGCAAGGTCGTTTCCCTGATACCGCCCTCCAGCGAAGCGCCGCACTCATCCCTGAGCCAGATGGCCTCGTGGCTTTGTTCCGACCCCGGAGCAGTTTTCGTGCACGACGGCCGGATGGATTGGGACGGACTCGAGAAATTCCTCGCGTCCTCCGGAGAGCCGCTCGTGCTCTTCGGCACCGCGCTCGCCTTCCTCGCGTGGTTCGAGCGATTGGGAAACCGGGCGCTCCATCTGCCGGCCGGCAGCATCGCCGTGGAAACCGGCGGCTACAAAGGCACGGGCCGCGAGATCGCCAGGCCCGATCTCTACGCGATGTTCACGGCGCGCCTCGGCCTCCCCGCCGGGGCCATCGTCAACGAATACGGCATGACCGAGCTCTCCTCCCAATTCTACTCGCGCGGCACCGGCACCCCGCACATTGCGCCGCCCTGGGCGCGCGGACTCGTGGTCGACCCGGCCAGTGGAAAAGAGGTCGACGATGGAGAAACCGGTGTCCTGCGGCTCTTCGATGCCGCGAATCTCTGGTCCGTCTGCGCCGTGCAGACCCAGGATCTCGCCATCCGGCGCGGCGGCGACTTCGAGCTGATCGGTCGTGACCCGGCGGCTTTGCCTCGCGGCTGCTCACGTGCCGCCGACGAGATGCTGCAGGCGCAACGGCGCGCCTGATTCCACCGTTACTCGTAGCGGAGCGCCTTCACCGGATCGAGGCGTGCGGCAAAGAACGCGGGAATCAACGCCGCCAGCGAGCAGATCATGAACGCGCTCACGCAAATGATCGCGACATCGCCCGGCACGATCTTCGCGGGAATCTCGTTGAACTGATAGACCGACGCGGGAAACACCTCGATTCCAAGCGCACTGGCGAGGAAGTCGCGCGTCTCGTTGCGAAAGCGAATCAGCGTCATTCCCAAGGCCAGCCCGGTCAGCGTGCCAAAAAATCCAACGACCATCCCCTGCGCGAGGAACACCCCCACAATCTGCCCGGTTCTCGCACCCAGCGCTTTCAGAATGCCGATCTCACGGGTCTTCTGCACGGTCACCGTGATCAGCGTGTTCATGATGCCAAACGCGGCGACGAGAATGATGAACATCAGCAGGAAAAACATCACGCCGCGCTCCATCCGGATCGCATCGAAGAGCTGCTTGTTCATTTCGAACCACGTGGTGACGAAATGCGGATACCCCACCCGCTCCATGATCGCCTCCTTCGTCTGCTCCGCAGCAAACGGGTCGCTCGTCCGCACCGCCAGTCCGTGCACACTGTCATCGAGGCCATACATTTCCTGCCCGAGATAGAGCGGCACAAAAACAAACTCACTGTCGTAAAGATACCGTCCGCTCTCGAAGATTCCGGTCACTTCCAGCTCGTTCGGCAGCACCATCTCGCGAACCTCTTCGAGGGATGCCTCGCTCTGTCCCGCCTTCTCGCGCTGGTCGATTTCCGCGCTGATCGCCTCGAGATTGCTCGGCGCATAGATCTTGAGACGATCCCCGACCTGCAGGCCGAGAATCCGCGCCAGCTCCGAGCCGACGACACACTTGTCGCCATCGAGGTCGAATTCGCCGACCATTCGCAACTGGTCGAAATTCAGCACTCCCCGCTCCTTCTCCGGATCGACCCCGCGAATCTTCGGCGCCCAGACCTGATGATCGAATTTCACGAGCACCGGCCCCTGCATGAACGGCGCAATCGCAACCACTCCCGGCACGTTCTCCATCTCGGCCGCGACTTCGCGCCAGTCGGAGAACGGCGCGCGCTGACCCGTCGTCACCATGATGTGCGCGTCGAAGCCGATCACCTTTTTCTGCAGCTCCAGCTCGAAGCCCTTCATCACGGCGATCACCAGAATCAGCACCGTGATGCCGAGCGTCACACCGATGATTGAGATCAGCGTGATCACCGATACGAACGTGCGCTTCGGTTTGAGGTAGCGAAGCGCAAGAAACAGGCTGAACGATTTCTTCACGGAAGCGCACAACATGGCCGGCCCCCGCCGCCGCCGCAAAGCGAAATTCTTGGGCCCCCGTATCGCCCCTGCGCCCGGCTCTCAGCCACCTGCGATTTTCCGCTTCCCCACGGCGCGTGGCGGCTCGAGCAACCGGGCAAACGGAACTACCAGTTGTCGCCGTCGAGCACGACGCGGCGCACACTGCCATCGGCAAACACCACGTTCATCGCGCTGGTTCCGACCCCTCGGTCGTGCGGACCGACACCATTCTCGGCATAGTCCATCAGCAACCGCACGCGACTCAGCGGCACCGTAAACTGGCCAAAAGGCCCGCGAATGGTCGGACTCGAAATCGACTCGTCCTCGAAAAACGGCAGCCACTCGTAGCTCGATCCCTTCCAGGCAAAATAGCTGGTATTCCGGCCGGTCTGGGAGCCCGCATTCCGGATGTCGGCCGGGCATTTCAACACATCCCTCGACCCGCCTTGCGACTCCACCAGCTCCGGCAGGGTCCAGATTTTCCCCGCCTCGTTGCCGCCATGGACCGGATCCGTCGGATCGTTCTCGATGCGCGGGAAGCGGTTGTTGTTCTCCTGCGCCGCGGTGAGGATGAGCGTCGAGATCTGGCGCAGATTGTTCGCGCAACGCGCGTTGTCGGCCGCGCCCACCATCTTCTTGTAGGCCGGCGTGAACAGCGTCGCGAGCAGCGCCACGATCGCCACCACCACGAGCAGCTCAATCAACGTGAACGCGCGGATGGAAGATCGCCTCCGGTTCACTGCCGACGCTCCTCCCGATCCTGCACCACACGACGATAAAACTGCGTGCGCTCCTCGACGGATCGCGACGCGCCCATCTTCGTCATCACGTCACGCCGCGACATTTCCTCCATGTGCGCCTCGATCTTCTCCTGGCGTTCCTCCGGCGGCAGATCCCGAATCTCCTCGAAAAACTTCCGCCGCTCTTCGAGTCGCTTGCGCGCCTCCTCCTGCTGATCCTTCGGGAGCGCCGCAATGCGGGCCAGCGCCCGGGCTTCCATCATTGCCGGGTCGCCTCCCTGCCGCGGCGGGCCTTGAGGCCGTGCATCAGGTCCGCGGGATGCGTTGTTCCCGCTCTGCGCATCCGGCGGCGGTGGTTGCGCTTCCCCGCGGTCACTCAACTGCACTTCCCGCTTCTCGAGCAAAATGACATCCGCAAACGCCCCTCCGGCCGTCTTCGCCAGCTCCGCCACGGCCCGGACCGGCGTCCCCTCGGACGGCGCCTTCGCCACCGTCGGATTCCAGTCCTCCGGCACCCAGAATTCTCCATCCAGGATCTGGGATGCCTGGTTGAGATAGGCATGGAGGGTCGCCTCCTGCTCGACGGTCGGCGTCCACTTTTCACTTCGCGGATCGATTCCGCCCGCACCGCCCGGCCCCGGTCCGCCGAAGGCAAATCGCCTCCAGCCCGTCGTCGTTCCATTTCCGGAAAAATCGAGCAACGCGGCGTCGATCACCTTCGAGTTCGGTGCGGTGACGTAGGCCACCGACCAGCGGGCGCCGATCGTGTTTGCGAAAATCTCCAGCGCGCGGACAAGCGTCACCTTGTGCACGTGCAGCGACGCCTTCAAATCCGGCGGAAGGTTCGTGGCGATTCGCACATGCCCCTGCCGCTCGAGCTTGCGAACGATTTCCGCGACCGGAGCATCCTTCACATCAATCGTGATGAGCCCCCGGCCATCCCAGATGCGCCAGGCGACATTCGCCACCAGCAGCACGGCCACCACCGCCATCCCTATCCGAACTCGAGTATTCATCCTTCAATCATCGCTCAACCATCCGCGCACGCGAGCGCTTTGCCGCGTGCAAATTGATCCTGCCGATGAAACTCGGACGCCCGGTCAACGGTTGCTGGAAATTTTCCGGTGCGCAGGACCTCGCGCACGTCTCGCGATTGCAGGCTTCCTGGCAACCGGAGTTCGACTCTGGAACTCCGGTGTCTGCGCATTCGCCTAGTTATCCTTCGTCGGGTGCAGCCTTGCGGAGGGCACGACTTCGCGGAGCTGACTGTCGCTCGACCATTCGAGACGCGTGCTCGCTCCGCCGTCGTTTTCGAAATATTCGTAAACGATCGGATATCGCTTGCCGGCCTCCAGCGCGATCGTGCCGGTCGGCGTCTCATCGTGGGCGTCGGTCCACTCGTCGATCACGGTCTTGCCGTCGATGATGAGCCGGCGGCCGTTGTCGGACTTCGCGTAGAACGTGTAGGTCTCGGAATAGAGCGGCTCGATGAAGCCCTCCCAGCGCACGGAGAAGGTGTCGGGCTCGATCAGCGGATCCGGTGAGCCTTCGCCCCAGTTGAACGCAATTTCCGGATCGAGGCGCTTCAGCTTCTCGTTCTTCAGGTCCTTGTCGTCGAAATACGTGCCGATCAATCCGCGCAGCCCCATCTCCGCGTCGCGCACCGCGGCATAGTCGAACGCCACCTCGCCGTTGTCGCCCTCCTCGTTGCGGAAGCCGATCTGGTTCTTCCCGGCCTTCAGCGCGACGTTCTCTCCGTGGAGCATCCACACGTCCCAGCTCGTCGTGCGATGGAACCGGGAGCGCTTGATCTTCTCGCCATTCACGTAAAGCGTGAGCGTTCCAAAATCGGGCGGATACGCCGTGGGAAAGGACTTCTGCTCGTCATTGATCTTCACGCCATTCGAGTAGCGGAAGACAATGCGATAAACACCGTCCTTCGGCACCTGAACCTCAAACGCGGCCCTGGCGCCCTTTTTCTCGAAGCCGTCCACATAGCCGGTGCCGCTGTAGTTCTTGTATTTCGATGCTTTCGCCGCTCCGCCGGCCACCTGCCAGTTTTCCGCAGGATACATCTCCCCAAGCCCGGGATCGCCCGAGGGGTTCTTGATAAACTCGCCGGGACCGGGCGGCGTGCCGAAGTCCGGCGTGCCGTCTGGGTTGAACGTGAACTGCTTGATGTTCGCCGCGCGGATTCCGTTGTCGTCCGCCGGGAAAATCTTCGAGTGATACATCGTCCAGAACTGCGTCCCGTCGGGGGAGGTCGTGAAGCTCGCGCGCGCCGGCCCCCACACGTCGTTCGTCGATTTCAAAAGCGTTCCGAGATATCTCCATGCGCCCTGCTCGTCGATGGGCCCTTTCGCAGGGTCATACATCATCGCGGTAAGCCGATAGTCCTTCGATGCGAATGCGCCCTCGGACCCGGTCATGATCAATTTGCCGTCATGAACGATCGCGCGCGGTCCCTCCGCATGGAGGATGGTCTCCTTGCGATGCGCGGTGATCCTGGTCGGGCTGTCCATCGGCGCCATCACGGCGTTGCGAATGACCGGGTCCGCCAGCGAGCCCCAGAATGCGTAGAGCTGCCCGTCCCATTCTACGGTCGTAAAATCGTTCGCCTGCGCGTTGCCCCGCTCGTCGCCGGTAAAGAGAACGCCCTTGCACACGAAGCCGTCGAGCGGATCGGAGGTGTTCGACTCCAGCACGACCGCCATGTGCTTCCAGTCGTATTCCCGCGCGTCGCCGCAGAAGTAAACATACCACTTCCCGTTCCGGAAAAAGAGCTCGGGCGCGAACACACGGTTGAAGTCGCCTTCGCCGTCCCACACCTTCACCTTCTCGCCCCGCTCCACGAGCGTCTTCGACTTCGACACATAGACCGCTTTCGGATCGAGCGGACCGGACGTGCAGACGTAGTAATAGCCGTCGTGAAAGACCACCCACGGGTCCTCCGCCTGATAAAGCGGATCAGTAAACTCGGTCTGGCGCTCGGCGCGGGCCAGGGTGATCAACGACAACGTCAGCAGCAGAAGGGCTCTTTTCATCAATACAAGGGGATCGGCGCGAAAGCAGCGCGTGAGCCGGAGTGAAACGCGACCTACTTGCCTTTGAGAAGGAAAATCGGCCCAAGCCCGGCGCAACGTCATGAAGCGACATCACTGACGGATTGAACGCCCCGAACGCGCGGAACGTGAGCGCGCCTTACTGGATTTTCCCTCATTTTTTCTGTCCGGATTGCCCGGCTTCATTCGTCGTTCCCTTGAATCCAAACTCGAAACTCATGAGCACCAACACCGAAACCTCGAAAGTCCAGGCAGTCCCCGAAGGCATGCACACCGTCACTCCGCACCTCGTGATCGGAGGCGCGGCTGAAGCCATTGATTTTTACGTGAAGGCATTCGGCGCGAAGGAAATCGGCCGGGTGCCCGCACCCGATGGCCGCATCATGCACGCCGCGATCCAGATCGGCGATTCGCAGATCTATCTTCACGACGAATATCCGGAATACGGCTCGCTCGGGCCGAAGGCTCGCGGCGGATCCTCGGTAACCATTCACCTGCAGGTCGAGAACGCGGACGCCCTCTTCGAGCAGGCTGTCGCCGCCGGCTGCACCGTGAAAATGCCGCTGGCCGACATGTTCTGGGGCGACCGCTACGGCAACCTCGAGGATCCCTGGGGGCACAGCTGGTCCATCGCCACGCACATCCGCGACGTGAGCCCCGAGGAATTGATGGAGGCCGCTAAGAAGGCCTGCGAATAGACTGCTTCATGGCGCCTGCCCGGTGGAAAAATCCCCGGGCGGGCATCGCACTACACGCGCAGCGAACCGCGGAAACCCCGGATCGCGTAGTAGGATTGCGCACCATTGTGGCCGGTGAAAACCCGGCCGTAACGCTTCTCGCAATACAGCGCACCGCCCTTCTCGCGAATCTCCGCGGGCGTTTTCACCCAGCTCGACGTCTTGCGGTCAAACTCGCCGAGTTTCTGCAATCCCGCGTATTCCTCCTCGGTCAGCAGTTCGATGCCCATCTCCGCCGCCATGTCCATTGCGGTGGTTTTCGGCCGGTGCTCCTTGCGCGATTCCCATCCCTCGCGGTCGTAGCAAACGCTCACCCGGCCTTTCGGAGTCTCGGGCGAACAATCGAAAAACAGAATCTCGCCGGTCCGCTTGTCCCTGCCAACGACATCGGGCTCCCCGCCCGTTCGTTCCATTTGCGCGAGTGACCAAAGCTTCGCGGGACTGGCCTCGAGCCGGGCCTGCACATCCGCCCATTTCACCCCCTTGTGTCGCGGCATGTTTGCCTCAAAACGGGCCTTCAACGTCTCGAGCAGTTTTACCCTCTCCCCGGCTGCCAACTCCTTCTTCATGCGCTCTCGATATCCTGCTTGTCCGCAAGCAAGTCACGCGCCGCTTCGCAACGCAGGCGCAACTTTTTCTCCCAGCAACCGGATCGCCGGAATCATTGCCTCGTGCGACAGACCCGCCACGCTCATCTGGAACGTGATCCGCGACAAACCACCCAGCACGCGGTGAAACCCGAGCGCCTTCTCGATGACCGTTTCCGGTGAACCCACCAGCAGCGCACCTGCCGCGGAGCGGCCCGCCTCGAATTGCTCCCATGTCGTCGGCGGCCATCCGCGCTCGCGACCGATCTTCGTGAACATTCGCTGGTAACCCGGGAAAAATTCCTCCGCCGCCCGTTCGTCCGTCTCCGCCACGTGGCCGAGAAAATGCACGCCGACCTTCAGCGAGTCCGGCGCGTGCCCCGCCTCTGCGCCCGCCTCGCGATACAGGTCGATGAGCGGCCGAAACCTCGCCGGCTGCCCGCCAATGATGGCCACCATCAGCGGCAGACCCAGTGCACCCGCCCGCGCGAACGACTGCGGCGTGCCGCCGACGCCAACCCACACCGGCAGGGGATTCTGCACCGGGCGCGGCGTCACGCGCTGACGCTCGAGCGCGGGTCGATGCCGGCCGGACCAGGTGATTTCGGGCTGCTCGCGCAGCTTGAGGAGCAGGTCGAGCTTTTCGGTAAAGAGCGAGTCGTAGTCCTCGAACCGCATGCCAAAGAGCGGATACGCCTCGCCGAACGATCCCCGCCCCACCACGAGATCCGCGCGGCCATTCGACACGAGATCGAGCGTCGCAAATTCCTGAAACACGCGCACGGGATCCGCCGCACTCAGCACCGTCACCGCACTCGCAAGGCGGATCCTTTTTGTGCGCGCCGCCGCGGCGGCCAGCAGCACGGCCGGCGCGGAATCGAGAAACTCGCAGCGGTGGTGCTCGCCGATTCCGAAGACGTCGAGACCGACCGCATCCGCCGTCTCGATTTCCTCCAGCAGCGCTGCGATGCGTGCCGCCGCCTCCTCCGGCTTTGGGGATCCCTCGAGATTTGTCGCCACAAAGCTGTCGATGCCGGTCTCCATGGCACGATCATATAGCCATCGGTCGCGGCCGCGGCCATCCCGATCCGCCCGCTCCCGGCTTTTTACGCGGCAGGCTGTCCGTCCGATCTACAACTCGAAGGAATTGACGCCGGCATTGAGCGGGTGCTCCCTCCCCTTCCAGACCAGCCGACCCGAAGTCTCCTCCGGAAGCGTGACGTTCACGTGCCACACGCCGTCTTCGAGCGCATAGGCCACTTTCACGATGCCGGCCGGGTGCGGAATCTCACCGCTCGCCCTGGTTAACGAACCGAGATGCGGCTCCACGCGGATCTCGCGGAACCCCGGCGCGTCGGTATCCACACCGAGCACCGTGCGGAAGAACTCGATGTTCGGACTGCTCCCCCACGCATGGCAATCGGAGCGCGCGTAATCGATGTTCGAATCCTCCGCCCACGTCGTGAGTCCCATCTCGAGATTCTTCCGCCAGATCTCGAGCCACTTGACGTAATCGTCTCCCAGGCCGGCCTTCACGAGCGCCTGGTGGAGGTAATACTTGAAATAAATCGAGCACTGGCTGAGCGAGCCATCCTCGAGCATCCGCCGCGCGATCCCTTCTCGTTCCGCCTCGGGCGCAACTCCCGTCAAAATCGCGAGCGCATTCGCGTGCTGCGAGAACTTCGTCCGGTCGATCGTGTCGGCGTAGAGCTTGCGCTCCGGGTCCCAGTATTTTCGCTGGATCGTCTCCTTCAACTGCTTCGCCTTTTCCGCATAAAGGTCCGCGTAAAAAGGCAATCCCATCGCCGCCTCCATTTCGGCCTGCCACTGCAAGGCCCAGAGAAGCTGCAAATCGAGGATCGCCGAGCTTCCATCCCCGCCCCGGGGCGGCGCGCCGATCCACCATCCGTCGCCGCCGGACCAGTCGGCAAACGTCCAGTAGGGCACGTCTTTCAGCGAGCCGTCCGGCTGTTGATACTTCGCAAAGAAGTCCAGCACACCGCGCGCACCCGGGAGCTTCTCCGCCACGAAATCCTCATCGCCGCGATACATCCAGTAGTCGTGAAGCATGCCGACATACCACAGGGAGAATGGCGTGATGATCTGCACGCCGCGCGTCGGGTAACGGCTCAGCGTCAATCCGTCCGGTCGCCTCGAGTGGTCGATCAAATCGATCGCATGCCGTGCGAGCCGATCGTCGGTCGTGTTGTAATAGGAAATCATCGCCTGCACGCGCGTGTCGCCGATGTATTGGAGCTGCTCGTAGTAGGGGCAGTCCATGTAGGTCTCCCACGCGTTCAACAGTGCGGTCCGCCAGCCGACATCGAGGATCTCTTGAATCGCCGCATCGTCGGCTTCCAGTTTCGCCACCCGCTCGAAGGGATACGCGGTGAACATGCCGTAAAGCTCGTCGATCACCAGCGGGTCGTCCTTCGTGCGCACCGTGAGCTGGAGGTAGCGATAGGTGCGGAAGTTGAGAGACGTGAACGATTGATTCTCGCGACCGCTCGAGATGAGCGTGTCTTTCACGCCGAGAAAAATCTTCCCCTCCACTTCGTCGCGATTCTCCTTGCGCCAGCCGTGGTCGGTCTTCTCTTCGTAGAGCGATTCGGCATAGCTGAGGGAAATCTCGGCGTCCTTTCCACCGCTGAAGTTCAGGGTCACATAGGCGTTGGTCAGATACGTTTGATCGAGCAAAAACACCGCCTCCGTGTGCGGCGGAATCGTCGTTCCGCTTTCCGGGAAATCCTCCGGCGCAGTGACTCCCGTTGCCTTCCGAAGCTGCAGGCGCTTCTCCCGGGTCAGGACACGCGGAGGCAACGGCGACGGCACCAACTGCCAGTCCCCGCCATCCCACGTGCCTTTCAAGCGGCCGTCGTCCACTTCGGCAGCCTCGGCCCAGCCACTGTCGTCGAAATCACGCGCGGCCCAGTCGCCCGCCACCGCGCGGTTCATATCCACCGACTCCCCTTTCACGGCGGCAAAGAAATATTCCGGCGCCGGTCCGTGTCCCTCCGCGCGCAGGCATTTCCAGCCCTTGTTGGTGTTCAACACCTCCACGGCCTCACCCGCCCCCTGAACAATGAATGCCGTCCGCCGCGAAATCTGCGCCTCCGGACGATGGCGCCCTTCGTTGAAGACCAGCGCCGCCACTGTGTTTTTGCCCTCCGTGAGCCACGGCGCGAGATCGACCGTTTCGTAGTTCCAATAGGAAAGATCCCCACGTGCCGGTCCGAGCGAAACGAGCTCGCCGTTCACGAAGAGTTTGTAGCGATTGTCCGCCGACACATGGACCGGGAACGTCTCCGGCTTCGACTCCAGATCGATGCTCTTTCGGAAATACTGAACGCTGTAATCCTGGCCGTCGTCGTTTGGCGCCGCGATCCACTTCGAGTTCCACGGCCGTTGATCCGTCGTTGCGGAGTGCGCAAAGGCCGCGACTCCGCAAAAGAACAGGGCCGCCAGAAGGGGGACGGAAAACTTCATCTCCATGAATTAGTCGAATCCGACGGCCTTGGCCACCTGGAGCCATGGGCGAACATCCCACGGATTGCGACGGCTCAGGAGTCCTGTGGCCAGGCCGCACGTTGCGCATGCCAGGCATGCATCAGCCCAGCCTGATGGAAAACGTTCGCCTCGGCAAAACCGCCTTCCACGATCATTGCCGTCACTTCCGCGGCCGATCGCACCGCCACATCCCGCGCATAGGCCTCGCGCATTTTCTCGGCATGCTCGGCCGGAATTCCCCCTTCCTCGCGCATCAGCCGCAGCCAGTTATCGAGCTGCCATTGCCCCTGCCGCGTCGAGAGATCCGCCACCAGATCCGCGGTTACCAGTCTTCCACGTGAATCCAGTCGACTCGCAATCTCCCGGAAGAACGCCACCCGCTCCCGATAATCGAGCAGGAACTGCGAGACGAAGAACGACGTGGCCGCGTCAAACGGGGCCGCCGGAGGAAGAGTCTCCAGCCTTCCAACATGAAATTCACACCGGCCTGCAATGCCGGCCGCCTCCGCCTTGCGCCGGGCGACATCCAGCATCGCCGCAGAGGGATCGACCGCCACGAACCGCCATCCGGGAAATCGCGCTGCGAGCGTCAGCACTTCCGCCCCTGTCCCCGCGCCAACGCTGAGCACGCGCGCCTCAGTTGGGAGATCGCTCAACACCGCCTTCACAAGCAGGTCGAGCGCTTCACGAAGCGGGGCCAGTTTGATGAAACGCTGGTCGTATTGCTCGGCTTGTTGTTCATCGAAAAACTCGGCGGGATCCTTGGTCGACATTTGGCCACTCTAGCTGAGTCGTCCAACAACTGACCCAAATGCGATGCCCGCACCCCTCTCGAGGGTTCCCCGGCGCAGGAGGTCGGCGACCGTCGTTCCGGAATTTCATTTCGTCGGGAGGGTTGTTTTGCGATTCCTATCGCCCATGTCCACGTCCAGTTACCTTCACCTGGCTCACGAAGCCGCACGGGCTGCCGGCGGATTGCTCCGCGCCAACTTCGGGCTCGCTCTTCAGGTCGACGAAAACCTCGCTCACGACATCAAGCTCGAACTCGACAAACGCACGCAGACGCTCATCGAGTCGATGATCCTCGCCAGGCATCCCGATCACGGCATCTATGGCGAGGAGGGCATTCGCGGGGATGCGGACAGCGAGTATCAATGGATCATCGATCCCATCGACGGGACGGTGAACTTTTTCTACGGCATTGCGCATTTCGCGGTTTCCATCGCGCTGCGCCGCGCGGGCGAGATCCTTCTCGGAGTCATTTACGACCCGATGCGCGACGAACTCTGGTCCGTCGAGCGCGGCCATCCTGCAACGTTGAACGGCCTGCCCATCTCCGTGAGCGACCGCACGGAGCTGTCGGATGCCATCGTGTCGGTGGGAGTGTCGAAGACACTGGAATCCGTCGATGCCAGCCTCCCGCTCTTCACGCGCATGGTCCGCTCCGCAAAAAAATGCCGCATGATGGGCTCCGCCTCGCTCGACATCGCCTACGTGGCCTGCGGACGACTCGACGCCTACATCGAGGGGCAGATCAGCCTGTGGGACATCGCCGCCGGCCTGCTGCTCGTGGAATCCGCAGGCGGAAAAATCGATCTCAAGCCTCACGCCACCCTGCCTGACAAGTATGCGATCGTCGCCACGAGCGGGCGGATCGATTTTGGGGTTCAATAGGCCCCGCGGCTTCGATAGGACCTATCGGTCATGATCACCACCGGCATTGGCTACGACGTTCATCGATTCGTCGAAGGGCGCCCTCTGGTCCTCGGCGGCGTGGAAATCCCGCACGACCGCGGACTCGACGGTCACTCCGACGCGGACGTGCTTTGCCATGCCATCGCGGATGCGATTCTCGGCGCCGCCGGCCTGCCGGACATCGGCCATTTCTTCCCGAACACCGACGAAAGCATTCGCGGCATCAGCAGCCTGGAAATCCTTCGCAAGGTCCGGGAGACCGTCTCGGTGAAGTTCAACGACCTCCTCAACATTGACGCGACCCTCATCGCGGAGGAGCCGAAGATCTATCCGTATCTCGACGCCATGAAGGCGGCGCTCTCCGAGGCGCTGCAGCTTCCGGTCACTCATGTCGGCATCAAGGCCACGACCAACGAAGGCCTGGGCTTTCTGGGACGCGGCGAGGGAATCGCCGCGCTGGCCGTGGCCAGCGTCGACCGCAAGTAACGAATGAGCATTTCGTATTTCAACACCCTCACCCGGCAGGTGGAGCCCTTCGTGCCGCGCGATCCCGAGAGCCGGCGCGTGTCGATCTACACCTGCGGCCCCACGGTCTACAATCACGCGCACATCGGAAATTTCCGCGCCTACGTTTTCGAGGACCTTCTCCAGAGACATCTCGAGTTTCGCGGATTCACGGTCGATCGCGTGATGAATCTCACGGATGTCGACGACAAGACAATTCGCGGCTGTCGGGAAGCGGGCGTGCCGCTGAGGACGTTCACGGAGCCTTTCAAAAAGGCGTTTCTGGAGGACCTTGAAACGCTGCGCATCAAGCGGGCCAACCACATCCCGGAGGCCACCGCCGATGTCCACATTGCGCGCATGATCGAGATGATCTCGGCGCTGATCGAGAAGGGGCATGCCTACCAGGCCGAGGACCGCTCCGTTTATTTTCGCATCCGGAGTTTCGAAAATTACGGCGCGCTCGCGCACCTGAACCTCGACGAGCTCCGCCCCTCCGGCCGCATCAGCAACGACGAATACGAGAAGGAGAACATCGGCGACTTCGCGCTTTGGAAAGCGTGGGACGAAAAGGATGGCGACGTCTGGTGGGAGAGTCCATGGGGACGCGGCCGGCCCGGATGGCATATCGAATGCAGCGCCATGGCCACCGGAATTCTCGGCCCGGAGATCGACATCCATTGCGGCGGCGAGGACAACATTTTCCCGCACCACGAGGCCGAGATCGCGCAGAGCGAATGCGTCACCGGCCGGCAATTCGTCCGCCTGTGGATGCACTGCAAGCACCTGCTCGTCGACAATCAGAAGATGTCCAAGAGTGCGGGAAATTTTTACACGCTCCGCGATCTCCTCGGCAAAGGCTGGACGGGCCGCGAGGTGCGCTACGTGCTTCTTTCCGTTAAATACCGCGAACCTCTCAATTTCACCTTCGACGGCCTCTCCGCGGCGCGCACCGCGTTGCACCGGCTCGACGAATGGAGCAGCCGCCTGGATGAATCCGCCGGCGGCGAGCCGGAGACGCTTCCCGGGGACCTCGAACTGGAGGCCTTCGGCAGGGCGCTCGACGACGATCTGAACATCTCCGCCGCTCTTGGCGCTCTCTTCGAAACCATTCGCGAAACCAACAAGCGGATGGATGCCGGTCAGCTCACCCCGGGCCAGATTCGCGCCCTCGCAAACTGGCGCGACACGGTGAATTCCGTGCTCCGGCTCGAGCCGGAGGCCGCCGCGTTGCCGAAGGAAGTCGAGGAACTCCTTCGCCAGCGGGCCGAAGCGCGCAGCGCGAAGAACTGGGCGGAAAGCGACCGGTTGCGGGAGGCAATCCAGGCGCTCGGCTGGACGGTCAAGGACACGAAGGACGGCCAGAAGCTTTCAAAGGCCACCTGACGTGGAGAGAACTATGTCCTCCGCGTTCCCGATGGTGTAAAAGCGGGCATGTTTGCGCCCGACCAGTTGCTCGACCTCACGCACACCGAACACGGGCTCCTGTTCGAAGACGTGGAGGATGTCTGGCAGGCATTGCCGAAGATCGCCACCTATCTCCAGTTCCGGCTGAAGCCGGCAATTCTCGGGAAACTCATCGGCCGGCCCTTCATCAGCAACAACGTCTACATCGGCAAGGGCACGGTCATTGAACACGGCGCGATGATCAAAGGCCCCGCATGGATCGGGGACAACTGCCACATTCGAAACGGCGCCTACATCCGCGAGAACGTCATTCTCGGAAACGGCGTCGTTGCGGGAAACTCCTGCGAGTTCAAAAACTGCCTCGTCTTCGATGACTGCGAGGTGCCCCATTTCAACTACGTCGGCGACTCGATCCTCGGCCACAAGGCGCATCTCGGCGCCGGCGTGATTCTCTCGAATGTCCGTCTCGATCGCCGCTCGATCACCATCGCCCACAATGGCAACACCATCGACACGGGCCTGCGGAAATTCGGCGCCGTCATCGGCGACCGCTCGGAGATCGGCTGCAATGCGGTGCTCAGTCCCGGCTCGGTGATTGGCCGGCACTGTCTCGTCTATCCGGGCGTGCAATGGCGCGGCGTGCTGCCCGAGGGCAGCATTGCAAAGCTGCGGCAGGATGTCTCGGTGATCGCCCGCCACGAGTAGCTTGCTCGTGCGACGCACGACCTTGTGATTTATTAACGGCACATGGCCGCGCCACGTCCCGACCTGACTGCAAAGCTCCGCGATGTCCCGCACAAGCCGGGCGTTTACGTGATGCGCGACCGCCTCAAAAAGGTGATCTACGTGGGCAAGGCCCGCGATCTGCGAAAACGGGTCGGCAACTATTTCATGCCGTCGCGAAAGATGACCGCGGACCTGAAGACCCGCGCGCTCATCGACAGCATCTGGGATTTCGAATGGCACGTCGTGCGAAGCGAAGCGGAGGCCGTGCTCTACGAAGGACGCCTCATCAAGGAATTCCGGCCGAAATACAACATCAGTTTCCGCGACGACAAACGCTTCCTCCTCGTTCGCGTGAACCTCGCCGAGGACTGGCCGCGCTTCCATCTCACGCGATTGCGCAAGGAGGATGGCTCGCGTTATTTCGGGCCGTTCGCCGACTCCGGCGCGCTTCGCAAGACGCTCGCCTTCATGCGGAAAAAATTCGGCGTCCTCACGTTTGGTCGCGGCTCACCGAGCGAGCGGGAGTTGAAATCCTCGACGTATCAGGTGCCGATGAAGCTCGCCGAAATCACGCCCGAGCAATATCGCAAACGTGTGCTCCAGGCCTGCGAGTTCCTTGCCGGGGAGTCGCGCGAGCTCACCGCACAGATCGAAGCGGAAATGAAGGCTGCCGCCGAGCGGCTCGATTTCGAGAAGGCCGCGCAGCTTCGCAACCTTCTCGCCGACCTTCGCACGACCACGAAGCCGATGACGCGCTTCACGCGCAAGGTCCTCCCTCGTGCGATCGATCCCGAGGCGGATCTGCTCGCCTTGAAGGACGCGCTCCAGCTCGAGGCTCCGCCGAGAATCATGGAGTGCTTCGACATCTCGAACATCAGCGCCACGCACATCGTCGCCTCGATGGTGCGTTTTCGAAACGGCGTGCCCGACCGCTCCGCCTACCGCCGCTACCGCATTGCCGGCGTGCCCGGGCAGAACGACTTCGCAAGCATGGCCGAGGTGGTGCGCCGCCGTTACAGCCGCATCCTGCGCGAGGCTGCGGCCGCGCGAGGCAGCGATGTGGATTTCGACCAGGAGTCCCCGCTCGAGGCGACGCGGCGCATTGAACGCTCGCACAACATCACCGGGCTGGCGGACCTCATCATCGTCGATGGCGGCAAGGGGCAGCTCAGCAGCGCCTGCCGTGAACTTCAGCGACTGGGGCTCCACGACCTTCCCATCATCGGCCTCGCCAAGGAATTCGAGGAGATTTACCGCCCGGGACGCCCGCAGCCGCTGCGCCTTCCCGAGGACAGCGGCGCGCTCAAGCTCCTGCAGCGGATTCGCGACGAGGCGCACCGCTTCGCCAATGCGTATCACAGCCTTTTGCTGAAGCGGCGCATCAGCGAAAGCGTGCTCGACGACATTCCGGGCATCAGCGAGGCCCGCAAGAAGGCGCTCCTCACGAAATTTGGCAGCGTGGAGCGGATTCGTCGCAGCACCCCGGATAAGCTCGCCACCGTTCCGGGTATCAGCACCCGGCTCGCCGGAGAAATTCTCGCGCGACTCGCGAACTAGTGGTGCTCGCGAAAGTGGCGGCGCCCATTCCGGCGCTTGCCCTCCGCGCAATCCCCGCATTCGCACTTCCACCGGATCACCGTGAACTCACACGGCTCCGAGACATTGCCCAGTCTGTCCGTGGCGACGATGCGGATGCGATTCAGCCCCATCTTGAGCGGAACCCGGAAACTCCAGTTGCTCGTTCCCTCGACCACGCCCTGAACCGCCGACGCTCTCCGGACGCGCTTGCGATCCCTCTTTCTGCCGAGGGGATCCACGGAAACGACCTTGTATTCCACCTTGGCGATCCCGGTGTCGTCCTGCGCGCGGCCCGCAATGACGATGCGGCGCTTTTGAGTGACCTGATCCTGACGCCGGCGCGGATTCGTCACGGTGATGATCGGCGTGCCCGGGCGCGTGTCTGCAATGAACACGCCTTCACCCTCTCTGGTAGTGGCACGAAACACGAACTGGTGCAGATCGTTGAACGTCCCCGGTCCGGCAAAATCGACCCACTCCACCTCCTGACCGCCTGAGGGTGTATCGATCGTCATGCCGCTGATCGCGAGCAGAACCGGTCCCCCATCGGCCCGCTTGATCCAGATGCCATAGCGGGAGGTTTCGTTTGGATACCAGATTTCCGCGCCAAAGATGACGTCGCCCGTTTCGTTGATCACGACCTTGTCAAACCGGCCAAACACCACTCCCTCGGGCGCCGTCGGAACGGGATCGCCCCCGGCCACGATGCGCTGCAGGCTGCCGGGAAATCCGGCGAAGACCGCGGGGTAGTAATTGTCGGCAGAGGCGACCCACGCGGAAAAAGCCACGCGGCCGTTCGACGAAATCGAGGGAACGGTGGAAAGCTTCGTCAAATGGCCACCACCGCCCGGCGCGGGCCAGTTGTCCCTCGCCACCACCTTGAGGCCGCCGGGTTTTCCCGCATAGATGACCCCCACCGGCTCCGGCGTCCCATAGGGCACCGGCTTGACGATCGCCTTGAACGCCAGCTCGGAGTTCTCGTTCATGTCGACCTGCGAGCCCGCCCCGTAGTCATAGCCCTCTTCGTAGGGGGTAAAGATCTCGTCGATCGTCGCACCAGCCGGGAAATCGGGCGCGGAGTCTCCCTCGGCCAGCACCGGCCTCAAGTCATTCGGCGGGCCGAAGAACAATGCTCCGACCGGATGATAAAACCCATCATATTGCGGACTCCGGACAACCCCTCCCACCATCGTCTCGGCCTTCAGCGCCAGGCGCGAGCCGGAACGGAATGCCGGACGCCCCGGAGGGTTGTAGCCCTCGGAGGTGTAGGCATTGGCAATCTGGTTGCCGAGCTGGAACCACACGCCGGAACGGAACCCCTCACCCAGATAAGCCTCCGCGGAAAATGCCGTCTTCCCCTCCGCGGACACCGAGCTGAGATCAAACCACGAAAACTTTGCCGCCGATTCCGAGTCCAATGGCGCCAGGTCTCCGGCAGCGGCCACGATCGAGAGGTTCCCAAGCTTGCCGGAAACTTCCACCGCCGTCTCGCTCTGGAGATAGCCAGAGAAGGCAACCGTGCCATCCTGCCCGATCGCCGGCAGACCAAAACCTAAAAACTTTCCGCCGCCCGGTGCCGGCTCCCCCTGGAATGCCAGCGTCTGATAAGTGGCCCCCTGGCCGAGAGCCTGTGAAATCGCGCCAACTTCCAGCAGTGCGGAAATGGCGAACAGGAGAGTTGCGTGCACCAAGCGCATATCGTGAGGAGTCTAATTCGAGATTCGGGGTCGGCAACCGCGAAAGTCGAAACAAATGCCTGAAACTGAAAGCCCCTCGAGGGCGCGGATTTGCGAAAAGTTCGCTCCGCGTCCGGGTTGGGCTACACCAGCTCGGCAATCTGGACGGCATTCAGCGCCGCGCCTTTGAGGAGCTGGTCGCCGCACACCCAGAACGTGAGGCCATTGTCCATCGCGCAGTCCAGGCGCAGACGTCCCACTTCGCAGTCGTCCTTGCCCGCGACATTCAGCGGCATCGGATATTGATTCTCCGAGGGCACGTCGACGAGCCGCACACCCGGAAACGCCTCGATGGCCTGTCGCGCTTCGACGAGATTCGCCGGCCGCTCGAATTCCGCGCTCACCGCGACCGAGTGCGCCCGGTAAACCGGCACGCGAACGCACGTCACCGACGCTCGGAACGTCGACAGGTGCATGATGCGCCGGCCTTCGTTTTGCATCTTCATCTCCTCCTTCGTGTAGCCGTTATCGAGGAAGGAATCGACGTGCGGGATCACGTTGAAGGCAATCTGGTGCGCAAAGACCTTCGGCTCGGCGGGCGCCCCGGATTCGAGCGCGGACACCTGACGACGCAGCTCCTCGAGAGCCTGCGCGCCCGCACCGGACACTGCCTGATAACTTGAGGCGAACACGCGCTTCACGCGGAACTTCTGGTGCAGTGGATACAGGCCCATCAAGGTGATCGCCGTCGTGCAATTCGGATTCGCAATGATGCCCTGATGATGGGCGGCATCCGCGCCATTGATTTCCGGCACGACCAGCGGCACCGAGTCGTCCATGCGAAACGCCGAGGAGTTGTCGATCACGACGGCTCCGGCCTTGACCGCATGCGGCGCGAATTCCCTGGAAATGCCGCCGCCCGCGCTGAACAGCGCAATCTCGACGCCGGCGAAGGACTCCGGCGTGAGCACCTGCACCGGCACTTCCTCGCCACGGAACCTCAGCGACTTTCCGGCGGAACGCGGCGACGCGAGCAGGGTGAGTTTCGACACGGGGAAATTGCGGCGCTCGAGCACCTCGAGCATTTCCACTCCCACCGCGCCGGTTGCACCGACGATCGCCACGTGATACTGCCTGCTCATAAGAAAAAGGAGACCATGAGTAGCGCAGAAAACGGCGGTGGCCAACCGGGAATTTCGATTCGCGTCAGCATTCCCCGGCAACGTCTGGAGTTGCTGCGCGACGGGGAGCCGGTGGTCAGCTACCCGATCTCCACCTCGAAATTCGGCATCGGCACCGAGCTGGGCAGTTTCCGCACGCCGACGGGCCGCTTCCGGGTGGAGGAAATGATCGGCGACGGCGCCCCTCCATGGGCGGTCTTCAAGGGCCGCCAGCCAACCGGCGAAATCGCCTCACCCGGCGGCGAGGGCGACCACGTGCTCACGCGAATTCTCTGGCTTGGCGGACTCGATCCCGAAAATGCCAACACGCGCGAGCGCTACATCTATATTCACGGCACGAATCAAGAGGATCAAATCGGTTTTCCAGCCAGTCATGGATGTGTCCGGATGCGCAATTCCGATATTATCGATCTTTTCGCCAGAGTGGCTCCCGGAACGCCGGTGGAAATTCTGGCCTAAGCCCCGCCAAGGCTGACAAACACAGGGATTTGCCCGATTCGCGCAACTTGCAGCGAATTTCATTGTTTCATGGAAGGCTTATGCCTAAATCGCGTTCAGCTACTGGCTAAGAAAGGAGGGGAAATCTAATCATGAAGTTCGTCAAGATCGCAGCTTTTGCAGCTTTTGCTGCGGCCGCTCTCGGCCTCGGTGCTTGCGCCAAGTCGGAGCCGCCTCCGCCGCCACCGAGCGTGGGCTACTCCAAGTAACCCGCCTTCAGTAGCGAAGGAATTAGGCCGGGATGATTCACCGAATCGTCCCGGCCTTTTTTTTATTGGGACGCCACCGTCGCAGGCTTCGGACGGACGCTCACAAACCGGCTGTCCTTCAGCGTGAACCGCCACGGCAGATCCGCGGCGACCGAAATTCCAATCCGGCCGTCGGCATGAATCCGTGGACGTTTCGCACGCGGATGAAACGCATGCACGGCATCGGCACACAGGTCGCGGCCGTGATCCGTTCCGACGATTCCAAACGCCTGCGTGAGCCGCCCGGGGCCGGCGCACAGACGGCGAATGTCCGTCATTCCTCGCCGAACAATCATTTCCTCGATGCCCTCGACGGGCTCGATCGCGCGGATCAGCACAAATCCGCGACGCCGCCCTTTCACCAGCACGTTGAAAAGCCAGTGCATGCCGTAGTTGAGATACACGTAGGCAGTGCCGGCCGGATGCTGCTCGACGAACTTCCGCGCGCTCGGCCGAAAGAATGTGTGGCAGGCGGGATCGCCCACCTCGTCATACGCCTCGGTCTCCACGACCCGCCCCGAACAGTTTCCCCACCGCAGCTCCGCGCCGATCAAATGCCGCGCGCATTTGAGGGGGTCCTGCTCGAAAAACTCCCGCGGGATCATCGTCCCGTCGGATGATCGATGAACGCCCACGGGAGCTTGAACTTCCGCTCGAGCTCCGCGGCCAGTGCCTTCACCCCGAAGGTTTCCGTGGCGTAATGTCCCGCGTAGATCAGGTTCACGCCCAGCTCCTCAGCAAGCGTGTAGGTGTCGTGCTGGCCTTCACCGGTCAGGAATGTGTCCACACCCGCCTCCGCCGCCGCGGCGACCTCGCGGCCCGCCCCGCCGGTCACGATTCCCAGCTTGCGCACCCGGTCGGGCCCGCCCGGAGCGAGATGCACGGGAAATTGCGTCGCGGCCTCGACGCGGTCGATCAACTCGGACAACGGGAGATTCACCGACGCGCGCAGCCCGATTTCGAGAAACGGCTCGGTCTTCCGGATACCGATCGCCTTCGCGAGCAACGCGTTATTGCCAAGGGTCGGATGCCGGTCGAGCGGCAGGTGTGAGCTGTAGATCGCCAGCCCGCCCTCGATCGCCAGTTTCAGCTTCCGGAAATGCGCTCCCACGAATCGCTGAGCGCCCCCCCACAGCATGCCGTGGTGGACGATCAACAGGTCCGCGCCCGCCTCCACCGCCTGCTCAATCACCGCCTCGCAGGCATCGACCGCGCACACGACCTTGGAAACCTCGCCGGCATTCTCGAGCTGCAGACCGTTGTGCGCGCCCGGGAAATCCTTCACCTCCGCAGTCCGCAACTCGCGGTCCAGAAAATCGACGATGTCCCTCAGCTTCACGGCTTCTCCTCCTCGAGCACAAAACGCATTGCCCGCATCATCCGGTCGACCGCCGGGAAATCAAGCCGTCATCCCGCATGCGCCCAGAAGGGGCGAAGTTTCGCAAACGTGTTTCGAAAACTTATTGTCATTTCGAAGCCGGTCGACAATACGACGCACCATTATGCAGGAGCAAAGCTCTGGCTCCAAAGTCCTGTTCGCGCTCCTCGCCTTGATCCTTCTCACCGGTGCGGCCTGGCGCATCTGGCTGGCCGTCACCTCGCTGCCCATGTCCAGCGAAGAGTTCGGCACCTGGCGCGATGTCACCCGCTCGAACCTCGGTCAGATGATCACATGGGATCATCACCGGACGCACCCTCCACTCAACTACCTCCTCGTCAAACTCTCGATCCTGCTGACCGGGCGCGAGGACATGTGGGTGCTCCGCCTGCCCACCCTCCTGTTTTCCATCCTTTCCATCCCGCTTGGCTACCTGCTGGGACGCTCCCTCCATGGCAAAACGATGGGCGTCTCCCTGGCAGGCATCATGGCGTTCTGGAGCTTTCTTCTCCATCAGGCCCATTACGCCCGGATGTATTCCGCAACCGTCGCGTTCGGCCTGCTGGCTCTCTGGATGCTGGCCAGGTCCTGCGCGCCGCTCCCGTCACGCGCCAGCGGCCTTCGGTGGATGCCCTCGGTGGCCCTTGGGGCCTCGCTGGCCGCGCTGTTCTGGACGAGCAGCGCCGGGCTTTTTCTGGTTGCCGGAATTCCACTCGGACTGGTCGGCGGCTGGGTGCTCGTCCGGCTCGCGAAGCTCCCCTCGAACGAGCAGCCCGCCCGGGCGAACCAGTTCGCGGGGCTCGCCGTCACCGTCGGAACTTGGTTTCTGATGTCCCTGCCGGGCCTGCTCCATTACCTCCACGAGTCGCGCCAGCGCGCCGGGCGCGTGGTCTTCATCGGAGGCGAGCCCGTCGAGGGGGGGCCGGATCGTTACATCGGCGGCCTGCTCTCCCACCCGATCGAAAGCACGCTCTGCCTTGTCGGCCTCGGATTCATCGCCACCCGATGGAAGTCACACCCGCGCTGGGTGTGCGCGACCCTCGCGATCGCCGCGATCAATCTCGTCTCCGTCGCCGCCGTCGGTCACACGCGCGACCGATACCTCGTCTGCTTCTTCCTTTGCGGACTGGTCGGGCTGGCATGGTTCTCCGCATGGATGGCGGACGCCGTCCAACGGACAAACGGACGCTTCTCGAATCTCGACCGTCTGACACGGCGCGGCGTCGCGCTCGGCATCGTCCTGTTGCCCGGGCTCGCCTTCCTCGGCATCGAAATCGTCCGGGGTTATCCCTGCTCCACCATGTATGCGACCTCCGCCATGGCCGTGCGCGACGCCGTGCCCGAAGGCGCGCTCGTGGTCGCGCATCCCGCATACCGCATGGCGTCGCTGCGTTACTACGGAGTCAACGCCATCAGCCTGCCCCAGGCTCGCAGGAAGCTGCCGCCGGCCGGAGTCTGGTTCTTCGCGGGGGATTCCCGTTCTCAGGCACAAAAGAAGGAACTCGAGGCGGCTCTGACTTCCCTGCTGTCCTGCTATGGCCACGAGCTCGATGAGCATCTGTTGAATCAGTGCTTCAGGTCGGAACGCGTGCCGATCGTCGAAATCACCCCGCAGACCGTGCGGGTAATCTTCGCCTCCGGGGAAAATTCCGGGGAATCGGAAGGCTGATTTCCCTGCCGTGGAGGATCCCGCCGTCTGCTCCACGCGCGCCACGTTTTCTTTGTGTCCTTCGAGTCCTTCGTGGTTAATCTTGCCGGTTCTATGCTCAAAGCCGGAATCGTCGGACTGCCCAACGTTGGCAAGTCGACCCTCTTCAATGCCCTCACCCGCACCCGCAAGGCACAGGCGGCCAATTTCCCGTTCTGCACGATCGAGCCGAATGTCGGCATCGTAAACGTCCCCGACCCGCGTCTCGAAAAACTCGCGGCGGTGTCGAAATCGGAGAAGATCATTCCGACGGCGTTCGAGTTCGTCGACATCGCTGGCCTCGTGAAAGGCGCCAGCGAGGGCGAAGGCCTCGGCAACCAGTTCCTCAGCCACATTCGCGAGGTCGACGCCATCGTTCAGGTCGTCCGCTGTTTTGAACACGAGGACATCCATCACGTTTCCGGCTCGGTCGATCCCATTCGCGACATCGAAGTCATCAACACCGAGCTCATCCTCGCCGACCTCGCTTCGCTGAACAAACGCAAGGACCGTCTCGTGAAAGGCGCGCGCTCCGGTGACAAGCAGGCAAAGGCCGAGCTCGCCCTCGTCGAGCGCCTGCTCCCGCATCTCGACGCCGGCAAACCCGCCTCCGTGCTCGAGCTCGATGCCAATGAAGCGCCCGTGATGCGTGACCTTTTCCTGCTCAGCTCGAAGCCGTCGCTCTTCGCCTGCAACGTGCGCGAGGACGACCTTGCCGACATCGAGACCGGCGACAGCGTCGCCGCGAAAAACGTCCGCGCCGTGCGCGAATACGCCGCGACCCATCTCGGCTGCGAGGCGGTCGTGATCAGCGCCCAGATCGAAAGCGAACTCGCCGAGCTGCCACCCGAGGAAGCGAAGGAATTTCTCGCTGGTCTCGGCGTCAGCGACAGCGGCGTCAGCCAGCTCATCCGCGCCGCGTATCATCTCCTTGGCCTCCGCACCTACTTCACGACCGGCCCCAAGGAAACACGTGCCTGGACCATTCACGCCGGCGACAAGGCGCCCGCGGCCGCCGGCGTCATCCACTCCGACTTCGAGCGCGGCTTCATCGCCGCGGAAACGATCGGCTGCGACGAGCTGGTTGCGCTCGGCTCCTTCGCCAAGGCCCGCGAGGCCGGCAAACTCCGGATCGAAGGCAAGGAATACGTGGTGCAGGACGGCGATGTGATGGAGTTCCGGTTTAACGTCTAGAGTTCACCATGGAGGGTGAGAGGGCCTGGCAAATGAGGAAACGGTAAAACGCGATCCGTTGGTCAAGGCGGCGATCGAGGTGCATCGGGAAATTGGTCCCGCCCTTCTCGAGTCGACCTGCGATCAGTGCCTCGCCCGCGAACTGGCACTCGCCTCGAATCTTTTTCAGCTCCAGGCGCCATTACCGGTCCAAGAGCGTGGAATCACTCCTCCCACGAGGCGCGGGTTCTCACATACTTCTTAAATGAACCATCTGAAGCGCGGACTGCTCCTCAATTTCAATGTCCGTCCGCTCAAAACGGCATTTGGAGCTTCCTCCTCGACGGGCTCCACGAGTTCCATGCCCTTACGAGCTCCATGCCCTTCATGGTGGACCTTGCGAAGCATCGCGCCCACGCATAGCGTGCTCTCTTGTGAAAACGCTCCGCCTTTTGGCTGTTCTTCTCGGGCTCGGGATCTTTTCGGTGCAGGCCGATGAGCTCCTCGAGGCCGTTCAATCCAAACTCTCCCGCATGGGCTACTACGACGGCACGGTGGATGGCGTCTGGGGGAGCCAGACCGCGGCCGCCGTGCGCCGGTTTCAGCTCGCGAAGGATCTGCGCGTCACCGGCGAGCTGAATCCCGAGACACTCGCCGCCCTCGACATCAAGGCGAAGCCCACCGCCACGCCGAAGCCTCGCGCCGCGGCCCTCGCAGACCTCTTTGTCGGCGGGCCCTACCTCACGGCACCGCCGGAGTTTCAGGTCGCGACCGTCCGGAAGGCACAGCAAAATCTGAAGCTGCTCGGCTTTTATGACGGACCAGCCGACGGCAAGCCCACCGTGGCTCTCACGGAGGCACTCCGCGCCTACCAGAAGGACAACCGCCTGAAGGCCACCGGCCGCCTCGACAAGACGACGCTTCAGGCGCTCGATCTGCTGACGCTACCGCCCGATTACTGAGAACCCTCGTCAAGCGGCTCCTTCACCAGTTCCCTGAGAATTTTCCGGCGCTCGTAAAGTTCGCTGATCGCCGTGGCGTCCGCCGAGAGGCTGTAGATGGACGTCGGCAACCAGTAGAGCGTTCCTCCCTGGACACGGTAGTGCCCCCTCCGCTGGTTCCCCTGCTTCTGGCGAATCTCGGCTTCGGCCGCCTTGATCCGCACATCGAGATCCGCCAGCTCCTCAAGATACTCCTTGCGCCGTCGCTCGCGAAGCTGCGCATCCATCGCAGCCTCCCGCGCCAGCCGCTCCGCGACGATTCGCTCGATGGCACGACTGAACTTCTCCGCTCGAATCGCCTCCAGCGCCTCCGGGTCGGGGGTCGGCTCAATCCGCGGCACTTCCTCCGGGCGCGCCACCACGACCTTCTTGCCGGCCTGCAGGGCCTTCACCACGGTCAGGTCATTCGTCACCTGGCGCGGCGTCACCGTCGCTTCCTTCACCCCATCGGTGACCACCAGATTCTCTCCCTCCTCGCGGACGAGGCGGACCTGTTTTCCAACTGAAAACCCGTAGACGCCTGAGCTGGTCTGCACGGAAAAACGCTCCGCCACGTAATACACCCCTTGGGGCGCCAGGCGCGGCTCTTCAAACTCTTCCAGTTCCGCTGCCGCATTCGGCTTTTTGCACCCGGCAAAAACAACGAGAGCGGCGAGCAGAAACAGGGGGAACTTTTCCACACAATTCTGGTAACCCCCTAACAATCCCGCGAACAAGGCGGAATTCTGCACCGGGCGGGGGTCGAACCCACAACCTTCGGCTCCGGAGGCCGACGCTCTATCCGATTGAGCTACCGGTGCGCAGAGCGTGGCAGTATCCGCGAGCGGCTCCCGGAATGCAAGCTGCGGAAATCGCATTGAGCCGACCGTCGAAAACGAATAATCAGTCACGGCCTTTTCCCTTCGTGAACTCCACTCTCCGCCAGATCCTTCAGCCTGCCGTCATCGTCGGCGCACTCGGCTATTTCGTCGATATTTACGACCTCACCCTGTTCAGCATCGTCCGCAAACCCAGCCTCGAGGCGCTCGGCCTCTCGGGTCAGGAACTCGTCGATGTGGGCCTCTGGCTGTTGAACCTCCAGATGATCGGCATGCTGGTCGGCGGGCTTTTCTTCGGAATCCTCGGCGATCTCAAGGGCCGCATCTCCCTGCTTTTCGGATCCATCATCCTTTACTCGATCGCGAACATCCTCAACGGCATGGTGACCGAGCTCTGGCAATACGAGATCCTGCGCTTCGTTGCCGGCGTCGGCCTGGCGGGAGAGCTGGGCGGCAGCGTCACGCTGGTGTCGGAGGTGCTGTCGCGCGAGGCGCGCGGCTGGGGCACCACGCTTGTGGCCACGGTGGGAGTCAGCGGCGCGGTCGTGGGCGGCTGGGTCGCGAACCACATGGACTGGCGCTTCGCGTATTACCTCGGCGGCGGACTGGGTCTCGCATTGCTCCTGCTGCGGGTGAGCGTGGCCGAGTCGGGAATGTATCGGGAGCTGCACTCGCGCGGACGCTCCGTGAGCCGGGGAAATTTCCTCGCGCTGTTCACCAGCGGAAAGCGGTTCATGAAATACGCCCGCTGCATTCTCATCGGCCTGCCAAGCTGGTTCGTGGTCGGCGTGCTGGTCACGCTGTCGCCGGAATTCGCCCGCCAGCTCGGCATTCAGGGCGACGTGAGTGCGGGCAGCGCGGTGGCAAGCGTGTATCTCGGGCTCACCGCCGGCGATTTCGCCAGCGGCGCGTTGAGCCAGTTTGCCCGCTCGCGCAAACGCATCGTGTTCGCGTTTCTGTTGCTGACCCTCGCGGCCGTGGGCGTCTACTTCGCCGCGCGGGGTGTTTCCAGGGAAATGTTCTACGCGATCATCTTCCTGCTCGGCGTGGGCATCGGCTATTGGGCGATCTTTGTGACAATCGGCGCGGAGCAATTCGGCACAAACATCCGCTCCACGGTTGCCACGACCGTCCCGAACTTCGTTCGCGCCTCGATCGTGCCGATCACCCTCTCCTTCCAGTGGCTGAAGGAACCGATGGGCATGGTCCCGGCCGCCATCGTCGTGGGCGTTGCCTGCGTGGCGATCTCGTTGTGGGCACTGGCCGGGCTCGAGGAAACCTTCGGCAAGGACCTCGACTACATCGAGCCGCTGTAAGCCGTCTGCATCCGCACTTGATTTTCGCCTTTGGCGGGGCTGGACTGGCGGCATGAAGCGACTCCCCATCGGCATAATTCTCGCGGCCCTTTTCTTCGCCACACCGTGCTCTCTCGTTTTCGCGGATGAGAACGCACAACAGCTCGCGGAGAAGGAAGGGGTTGGAATCAAATCCGGCGACGATGAGGAAAGCGCCGCGGAACTCGCAAAGGAACAAGGCGTCTCCATCGCCCCGGGCGACAACGAGCAGAGCGCCGACAGCCTCGCCGCGCAGGATGGTATGAACATGGACGCGGCGGACCAGGAGGAAAGCGCCGAGGATCTCGCGAAGGAGCAGGGCAACGCCATCGCTCCGGGTGACAACGAACAAAGCGCCAGGGACCTCGCCGAGAAGGAAGGCCTCGAGGAGAAGCCAAAGATCGTGAAATCCGGTTCGACCGGTTCCGCCTACGCGATGGGTGGCGGCGTGAACGGCACCATCTACGCGCTCGCCGCGCAGGCCGACGGCAAGGTCGTCATTGGCGGCAATTTCAACAACGTCGCCGGCCAGCCCCGCTCGAACATCGCCCGCCTGAACGCCGACGGCACTCTCGACGCGTCCTTTCTCGCCGACCTGGAAGACGGCGTGAATGGCACCGTTTACGCGCTCGCGATCGACTCGAAGGGGAACATTCTTGCAGGCGGCTACTTCGAGCAGCCGAAGAACTCCGAACTCAAGAACCTCATCCAGTATACGAAGGACGGGAAGATCAACACGAACTTCAACAACGGCCAGACTCCCAACGGCCCGGTCTATGCGATCGCCATTCAGCCGGACGGCCAGATCGTGATCGGCGGCGAGTTCAGCCAGATTGGCAGCACGGAACTGCGCAACGTCGCGCGATTCGCAGCCAACTCCAAACTCGAGAGCAGCAACTCCTTCAACCCCTCGGGAACGATTCGCGCACTCGCCGTCCTACCCGACGGCGCCGTCACCGCCGGCGGCATCTTCGAGGTCGCGGGCTCACCGGCCCGCAACATCATGACGCTGCCGCCGAGCTCCCGGTAACGGTTACGAACTCGCGCTGCCGTAGTGGCGCACGGCGGTCGTCCAAACGAGCCGCGTAACGAGAAGGAGCGCCGTGGAAACGGCGATCAATTGCAGCACGCCGAGCAACGGATGCTCGGCGATCCGCGCCAGCACGCGCGTCGGGACGTTCGCCACGAGGATGATCGGCAGCACCCACGTGAAGACCAGCTTGAAAAGGCCGCGGTAGATCACGTCGGGATAGCGCCCGATATTGAAAAGGTTGTAGTAGCCGTAGATCAGTCCTTCGGCGCGAACGATCCAGAAACTCACCGAGGCCAGCGTCATCATCACGCCGTAGTGCACGGCCACGCCAAACCCGAGGCACACGAAATACAGCACGACCTGGCCCACCGAGAGATCGAGCCCGAGCTTGATCACGGAAATCACGACAAACGCCGCGCCAACGAGCACATTCACAAAGCTGTCGAGGCCGAATTGCTTCACCGACGCGGCAAACTGCGCGTCGACCGGCAGCATGAGCAGGAAATCCATCTTTCCCGTCCGCACCAGCTCGGGAATGTGCGAGAGATTGATGTAGAAAAACGACTGGTAGAGTTGCGCGATGATCTGGTGCGTGCCAATCAGCATCACCACCTCCCATTTCGTCCAGTCGCCGATGCGATCGGTGTAACTGAAGATCACCTCCACAAAGACGATCTGGCCGACAAACCAGAGAAACTCGACCGCCATCCAGAGCAGGAAATTCGCCTTGAAGCTCATTTCCCGGATCACCGAGTTGCGGAGCATGATCGCGTAAATCTCCGCATATCGGCGAATGGTCGTCATCGGGTCGCCGGCTGAAAATCGAGCACGAAGCGCGCGATGGCCGTGGCGGCGTTCGATCCCTTGTGGGCCTCAAGGTTGCGCTTCCATGTTCGCCACCGCTCCGCGTCGTTCGCAAAGGCGTCGCGAATGACCTGCACCAGCCTCTCGGGGCTGCCCACGGCGCGTGCGCCAACGTTCAACCGCTCGATGAGTTCGATGTTGCCCTCCTCCTGCCCCGGCACCACATGGCTCACAAAGAACGGGCACCGCGCGGCGATGGCCTCCTGCACGATCGCGCCGCCCGCCTTGCCGATAAACGCGTGATGCTCGCTCAGCAACTTCGGCATTGCGTCCGTCCAGCCGATGAGCCGGCATTTCTCGCCACTCACGAGACCGGATTCGTTCACCGCGTCGAAAATCCGCTCGTGCCGCCCTGCAAGCACGGTGAGTTCGGTGTCTTCAATTTCCGTGAGCGCGCGAATCTGCCGCAGCGTCAGGTGGAGCTGGGTCGATGGCATGAAAAGCAGTTTCCACGGCGGCCGGGAATCAACCGGCGTCGACGCCGTGTTCGAAAATGCCAGCGAAACCGGAAAGCCCAGCGGGTGCAGAATCTCCGGCGGCACCTTCTCCTCGATGAGCAAATCCTTCGTCTCCTGGTCCGCGACGATGAACGCGTCCGACAGGCAGCGGAACCACGCGCTGTTCACGCCGAGCGAATCCGTGATCACCGTGACGATCGGCATCTTGATTCCCAGTCGCTTCTTTTGAAGCTGCCGGAACAGGTAGGCGTAAAGTGGATAGGTCGAGACAACGATGTCGGGATGAAAGTCCGCCAGCGCCTTGTCCAGTTCATTGCGGAGCCGGCCGGTCGCCCACATCGTGCTTTCCATGAGGCCTGGCTGGTCGAGACCGAAGAAAATGAGCCGCCACAACCACGGCGCGCGGTTGATCGCCATCGAGTAGCCAAGCTTCACCGTCGAGTTCACAAACGGCACCGCCTGCGCATAGAGGTCCATCGTCCGCACCTCCGCTCCGCCAAGGGCCTGCAGGGCTTCGCTGATCGCGCGCGCCGCCGTGTTGTGTCCCTCGCCAAAGCCCGCCGTGAGCACGAGCACCCGCTTCATACAGCGGAACTGCCACAGCGAATCCGTCTTGTGCGCGCGTGGTTTTCTTTCGTGGTCATTCGTTCTTCTCAAGGGAGGGTTGGCCGCCTTTTCAGCAACGTGAGCCCCCGCCCTTCCGGTCGACAGCCGCATCGCCGCCCAGCCGTATGATGAATCACACGCCCCGGCTCCAGAGCAACCGTCTTTTCGCGGCAACAACGGAAGGTTCGCGAGGGAGAATCACGATCGTTTCGGAAACCACGGAACGAAGGCGCTCGTCGTGCGCTGATACGCCCGATAATCGTCCCCGCGCGACCTGATCGCCTCCGCTTCCGTGATCGGAATTCCGGAGACATGGAAGAGGAAAAACAGCATCAGCAACGGGCAGAGAACCGCGATCCAGCCCGCCGGCGAGCCCAGCGCAAACACGAAATACGCGACCCAGATCAACCACTCGAAAAAGTAGTTCGGGTGTCGCGAATATCGCCACAGTCCGCTCCTGCATGTGCGGCCGGCATTCGCGGGATTGCCCCTGAAGCGGAGCAACTGCCAGTCCGCCACCGTCTCCCCGAGCACCGCGACGAGCCAGAGTCCCGCGCCAACCCACTCGATTGGCTGGATGCCCACCGCATTGTTCGAAGCCGCGATCGCAAGCGGAACACTCAGGATCACCAGCACCACCGCCTCGAGTTCGAACAGGCTGAAGAACATCAGCCAAGTGTGTCGCGGATATTGCTCTCGCAGCCTCGCATAGCGACCGTCCTCCTTCGGATGGCTCTTCACCAGCCGCACCAGCAAATGAATGGCGAGCCGCAGGCTCCAGATCGCGACCATTCCCGCGATCAGCAGCTTTCGCGCGGGATCGCCGACGCCAAAAAAGAAGTAAACAACCGCAATCATCGTGAACACCAGCGACCATCCGACGTCGAGGACGCCCACGTTGTTCACTCGTCGCGCCAGCAGCCACACCGGAAGCATCAGGCCCATCGAAGCGATGGCGCCCAGGGTCAGCAAAAACCACGTTTGTTCACTCATCGCGCAGCGAACTCGTTCGGGGACATGAGGCTGCCGATGAAAACTGTCGGGCGGGATTTCTCATTCACCAATGATCTTCACGAGCACGCGCTTCCGTCGCATGCCGTCGAACTCCCCGTAGAAAATCTGCTCCCACGGCCCGAAATCGAGCCGCCCTTCGGTCACCGCCACCACGACTTCGCGCCCCATGATCGTGCGCTTGAGATGCGCATCGGCATTATCCTCGCCCGTCCGGTTGTGCAGGTATTGGCTGTGCGGCTTCTCGGGCGCGAGACCCTCCAGCCACTTCTCGAAGTCCGCATGCAATCCCCGCTCGTCGTCGTTGATGAAAACGCTCGCCGAGATGTGCATCGCGTTCACCAGACAAAGCCCTTCGCGAATTCCGCTCTCCGCCAGGCACTGCTCGACCTCGTCGGTGATGTTGAAAAATGCCCGGCGCCGGTCGACATCGAACCACAGCTCTTTTCGAAAGGATTTCATCGACTCGATTTGTGCGAATGAAACCCGCCGCTCTGCAAGCCACGGTTCATCGCATTTCGCGAAACGCTGCGCGGCACCAAAGGCGGCGGCGCAACTCGAAATCGCCCGTCAGTCGGTCTTGACCCCGAGCTCGTCCAGGATGCGGTGCAGGTCGTCGTTTCCGTAATACTCGATGGTGATGGTGCCGGTCTTCTCACCGTGATGGATCACGACGCGCGTCGCGAGGCGGTGCTGCAGGAGGTTCTGGAGATGGAGAATGGCTGGTGCGATTTCGGGCGCCGACTTTGCCTTGCGCGACGAGGACGACTTTCCTCCGGCGATCTTTGACAAATGCGTCGCCGCGAGCTTCTCGGCCGCACGCACCGAGGCGGACTGCCGGATGATGATGTCCGCAAGCAGCCGTTGCTCTTCCTTCGATTTCAGCGAGAGCAGCACCTTCGCATGGCCGACGGAAATCCGGCTCTGCCGGACCATGAGTTGCACTTCCTCGTCGAGATCAAGCAGGCGCATCGAGTTCGCCACCGCGGCACGGCTCTTGCCCACGCGCTTGGAAATCTGCTCCTGCGTCATTCCAAATTCCTTCGAGAGTCGCGCGTAGGCCGTCGCTTCTTCGATCGGGTTGAGGTCCTCGCGCTGGAGGTTTTCCACCAGCGCAAGCTCCAGCACCTCCTGGTCGGTGGCCTTGCGAACAATCGCCGGCGCCTCCTTGAGCCCGACAACCTGCGAGGCCCGCCAGCGCCGCTCACCCGCGATCAACTCAAACTTGTCGCCCGACGCGCGGACGATGAGCGGCTGGATGATGCCGCGCTCGCGAATGGACTCCACGAGGTCGTTGAGCTGATCGCTGCGAAATTCCTGACGCGGCTGAAGCGGACTCGGAATGATCTTCTCGAGCGCGATCGACTGCACGCGCTCGCCATCGGCCTCCGCCGGAACAGGCGCAGCAACCCTCGTATTGATGAGGGCGCCAAGTCCTTTTCCGAGCGCGGGTTTTGCCATGGTCCGCCGAGGTTAGAGAGCCATCCCGGGCAAATCAAACTTGAACATCGCGGACCGCGACATCGATGGTGATTCGGTGACTCGACCACCGCTTCCACTCTTCAACGAGTTGAATGTGTGGAACTGTGCTCCGGGGCGAAATGGAGCCGAACAAATGGCTCTCGATGAAGTGATGCTGCGGCTCGCGAAACGGCCAACGTTGCGGCTCTACGAGTGGATCTCGCGCGAAATCACATTTGGTTATCCACAGAAACAAATCGATGTCGTCCGCGACGCAGGAGACCGAAACGTTACGCGCCGATGCACGGGCGGCGGCATCGTCGAGCACGGGAGCGACCTCACCATCGCACTCGCGGTTCCCGCCACGCATCCCTTCTCCAAACTCTCGCCGGAGAAAACCTATCGGGACATCCACGCGACCATTCTTGCCGCGCTCGATCTTCCCTCCGCCCGTCTCGCCAGGAAGGAGGATTGCTCGCGCGGACTCTCGTGTTTTCAACATCCCGCCTGCTTCGACATCATCGATGGCACCCGAAAGATCTGCGGCGGCGCACAGCGGCGATCCCGCGACGGATTTCTCTATCAGGGAAGTCTCCACGTCTGGCCGGCCGACTTTGCCCACCGCTTCCCGACGATTCTTTCGCAGGCAGTTGCCGACTGGAACCCGCCGCCCGAATGGGAGGCATTGCGCGACGAACTCGTGCGGGAGAGATACGGGAATCCGCGGTGGAATTCCCGCCGCTGATCAGGGAACCGGCTCGGTGACCTTCGTGCCAGAGGCGAGCTCTTCGAACGGAATGTCGAGGACGGGATAATCCTTCCAGCCGCGAAAATCGTAGTGCCACCACTCGTAGGGATACGGCTCGAACCCGTGCTTTGCCATGACCTCCTGGAGTTTCATCATGTTTTTCCGCTGCTCCGGCGTCATGGTCTTCGAATCGCGATGCGCGGCTTCCGTGAAATCGTCGAAGCCCGTGGGCATCTCGAGTTCGTTGCCCATTTTGTCGACGAGCGTCACATCCACCGCCGTGCCCCGCGTGTGCCGGCCGCGATTTACCGCGGGATTCGACACGTAACGCTCATCCTGGATGAGGTCCCACATCTTCTGCTGCACCGACAGCGGGCGATATCCGTCGAAAATTTTCAGTCCGAGGCCCTCCTCCCACAGCTCCGCCTGCACTTTGCGCAGCGCCTCCGCCACGTCCCGATGCACCCACGCGGCCGGAAATGGATACAGCACCTCGCCCGTGAAGTTGTAGCGGGTCGCGTAGGGAATCTCGGCCAGCAATGGCGGACTGATCTCTCCGATCGACACCAGTCCATGCTCGATCGGCTCCGCGCGGGCGATCGCAAGGACCGCCCACAACGCGACGAAGACACGTCTCATCGAATCTCCGGATAACGCGCCTTCAGCTCGGCGAGGATGCGTTTCGCGGTGCTCGACTTGTTCTGCTTGAGCATGGACGCGCTCGCGTTCGGGCTGCCCCAGCGCAGAATCTCGATCGTCATGTAATGCGAACCGGGATCGGGCAGCCGCGCGACGGGCGGACGATAAAGCAGGATCGCGTTCCTGCCGACGATGTCGTCGGTGAAATCATCCACCTCGTAGAGGTCGCCGGTGGCCAGCACTCGAAACAACGTGCCCGCCGGCCAGCGAGACCAATCCGCAGCCGCGCTGGAAATTGCACCGCTCCTGTAACGCGTGCCGCGCGCCGTCACCAGGGGTTCATTCGGATCGCTCGACGCGCCCGCATAGGAAGTCACCGTAACCTTCTGGTAGGTATCGCGACCAAGGTAGGGCTCGACCGGTTTCTGCGGGGAGGCACATCCGGCGAGCGCGAGACAAACGCAAAAGAAAACGGTCCTGTGCACGGCCAAGACCCCTAGAAAATGCCGCGCGGGATGGCGAGTGATTTCCTTAGTCGGGCATCACTGCCGTCGGCGCCAGAATCGCATCGCTCATGCCGTGCAGGAGTTTCTTGTCCTGCGGACAGATCGTCGCCAGCGCACCGGCGCATTTCACCCGTCCCTCGCCCGGGAAATAATACGGGCAGAGTCGCACGCGACCTTTCATCGTCACGATCGTGTCGCCATCGAGCCACGGATGCTCGATCACGCGGCCCTTGTGAAATTGCTGGAGCAGATATGGCTGCGTCGGCCAGGCCTCAAGCGCCGCGTGGAGCGCATCGCGCCATTCGCCCTGCGGCACGTCCTGCGCGACCACCACGCCACGCGATCCCCACGCGGTTTCGCTGAACCCGCTCACTTTTAGAATCAGCTCCCGTTCCTTCTGGCTCATCGCCGCGACGTCGTCCCAGCTTTGCGCCTCGAGCCGCGGCAGCACCGCGTGTGGCGGCAGCGGTTCCGGATTCACCAGCCAGGTGTAGGGAATGACCTTTTTCAGCGCCGCGAACGACTTCGCGCCCAGTTCGCGAGTCCAGTATCCCTCCAGCGGCCGCAGCCAGAACAGGGCGAACCAAAGCTTCTCCTCGAGCTGCGGCTTGAAGGGCGGCGTGATGTGCACTTCGCCGGCTCGCGCGCGCTCCATGAGCTGCCCGGCACAGCGGACGTTCGCGAGGTCGAACAGCTCGAAAAACCGATAGACCCGCGGCTGCCAGTCGTCGCGCGGGGAGTCGTCCACCACCCGATAGGCTCCCGGGCGTCCGCTCGACTCGTTCAACTTCCCCGCCAGCCATTCCATCTCGGGCCGGTAGGTCGCGGCCTCCTCCGAGACAACAACGTCCCCGCCCGGAAAAATCTCCGCGAACCCCTTCAACATCCCCTCGGGCCCGCCAAGCACGTCCTCATCGAGTGCCGCGTATTCCGCGCCCAGCCATGCCGTGAGCCCGATGCCGCCCGGCACGCTGTCGAGCTCGGCAATCGTGAAGCCGTCCTCGGTAAGCACGAGGTCCGGTCGAATCACCCGCGGAACCTCGTCGCGAAAAATCCGCTCCCGCGAAAGTGCGATCAATTCGGCGGGCTTGCCGCGATCAAGCAACTCCGCGATCCACCCCGGCTGCCGCCCGTCAACACTAAGCCGATACAGCTGATTGCACGCCTTGATGAACTGGTGGAGGCGAAACCCCAGCTGATCGAGCTCTGCGGCGAACTTCCGCGAGATCGGAAAGGCGCGCGGCGAAATCCGCCAGCCCTTTTCGTGGAACAAACCACCCTCGGGCAGCGCATCGCGAATTCTCCTCGCACGCGCGAGTTCGTTGTCGACCACCGCACTCACATCAGAATCTTCAACGCCTGGCGAACGAGCGTCTCGGAATCGCTCTCCGCTCCGGAGTCGAGCACGCGCTTCACCGCCTTGTGGGCCTCGACCTGCTTGTAGCCGAGCGAAATGAGGGCGAGCACCGCGTCGTGCACCGCGCTCTCCTGCGGGGTCGGCGCATTCTTCGCACTCGACGCCTCCCATTCCGCCGCGACGCCAAGCTTGTCCTTCAGCTCGAGCACGACACGCTCGGCCGTTTTCTTCCCGACTCCGCTGATCTTGGAAATCGCCGCCACGTCACCGGCCACCACCGCAGCCTTGAAATGCTCCACGCTCATTCCGCTGAGAATTGCCAGCGCGAGCTTCGGCCCGACGCCGCTCACGTGGTGAACGAGCAGCCGGTAGAGATCCCGCTCCTCACGAGTCCAGAACCCGATCAGCAAATGCTCGTCCTCGCGCACAACCAGCTGGGTGAGGATCCGGATCGTCGCACCCGGGGCAGGGAGCCGGTCGAAACTCGAAAGCGGAATCAAAACCTGGTAGCCGACTCCACCGACATTGACGACAATCTGCGTTGGCAGAGCTTCCTCCAGGCGGCCTTCCAGAAAGGTAATCATGCGATCGCACACGACTAGCAGACCGACACGAAAAGACAAACGCGCGTGGCTCATCTCCCTGCTGCTTTTCTGTGTCATCGCAGTGGCCCGGGGTCTCGACGACGAGGCGCGCTGGTTGCTTCTGCCCGAGCCGGCCTTCATGCACCCGGACTTTGAAATCGAGATCCCCGGCACCACCAGGACCGTGCTCACCCCCGTGCTGGTAAAGGGCGACAAGGCAACCACCCTCGAAAAGGAAACCTACGAGCAGCTCGGCCTCAACCTCGACTCGATCCGCCGCGTCGCCCGGCGCTCCGCCTCCAGCCTGCTTGCGACGCTCGAGCCGAAGGTTGCCCGCGATGAGCAGGGCGTCGTCGCATTTGCCGTGCTGGAATCGGAAAGCCCCGGCGTGGCGGGCACGGTGCTGGCGCCCGATTTCATCGACAAATTCCGGGACCTGCTCGGCCCCGACCTGCTGGTGGCGATTCCCAACCGCTTCCGCGTTTACGTATATCCCGCGCTCGCCTCGCGATTCGAAAACACCGCCGACCTCGTGCTGCGCGACTACGAGCTCTCCGCATACCCGGTCAGCCGGGAGGTCTTCCGCATCACGCCGGATGGCCTGGAGGCGGTCGGCGCCTTCCAGGATCGCTGATTCGTTCTTCCGATTCCCCCGGCTCTTCCCTACGCTCGCCCTCGCCATCCATGCTCGAGGACATCCGGAAAATTCTCTTTCACGAATCGACGATTCTCAGCCGGCTCGACGAGCTCGCCCACGACATCACGATCGACTACCGCGGCAAGGACCTCACGGTCATCGCGATCCTGAACGGCAGTTTTGTCTTCATGGCGGATCTCCTCCGCCGCGTGCCGCTTCCCCTGCAGGTCGAGTGCCTCAGCGTTTCGAGCTATCACGGCACGCAATCAACCGGCATGGTGAGATTCCGCCAGACCGAGCTGGCGAGTTTTCAGGACCGCCACGTTCTGCTCCTCGACGACATTCTCGACAGCGGGCACACGCTGCATGCGATCCGCGAACGCCTGGGCCAGGGCGGCGCACTGAGCATCCGCACCTGCGTGCTGCTTCGCAAGGAAGTCGAGCGCATCCGCGAAGTGGACGCCGATTACGTCGGCTTCAACATTCCGAACGAATTCGTCGTCGGCTACGGCCTCGATTACATGGAGAAATACCGAAATCTCCCCTTCGTCGGCGTGCTCACCGACGAGGCGATCGCCCGCGGCCGAGCATGACCATCAAGGTCGAGTTCTACTCGGTTCTGCGCGACATCACCGGATGCGCGGAACTCGAAGTGCCGGTCCCGGAAGGAATGACGGTCGGCTCGCTGCTGGAGGGACTCTACGAGCAATTTCCAAAGCTCGCCGAATGGAACGACCGGCTGTTGCTCGCGGCGGATCTCGATTACGTGGAGCGCAGTCACGTGATTCGCGCCGGCGAGATCATTTCCGTGATGCCTCCCGTGCAGGGCGGTTAGGCTGCCGGCAACACCGTTGGCGGGCTAGGCGTCGTTCGACTCGCTGAGCAATCGACGGGGCGCGAGATCGATCTCCGGCGGCGTGACCACCTCGCTGTCGCCCGAAGCGGCCCCGAGTTTCTTTAGTTCGCGCGCCTTCGAGAGGACGTAGCGCTCGAGGCTGCCCACCGCGGCGTTGTAGGCGGTCGTGGCGGAATTCAAGCCGCGCCCGATTTTCGCGAAGTGCTCGGTGTAGGTCACAATGCGATCGTGAAGCTCGCGGCCGGCCTGGGAAATTTCGCGGGCGTTCTCGGTCATTCGCTCCTGCTTCCATCCGTAATGCACCGCCTGCAGCAGCGCGATGAACGTCATCGGCGACGCCGGGATCACGCGCCGGTCGATTGCGCGCTCGAGGAGCGTGGGATCATTCTCGATGGCCGCCGTGAACGCCGTCTCGAGCGGCATGAACATCACCACGATCTCCGGCGAGTTTTCGAACTGCGCCCAGTAGGCCTTGCTGGCGAGCGCATCGATGTGATTCCGCACCTGCCTCGCGTGCGCCTTGAGCTGGGCGGCTCGCGTCGCGTCGTCCGTCGCCTCGAGCGCCCCGAGATACGCCTCGAGCGCCACCTTCGAATCGACGATGATCGTTTTCCCGCCCGGCAAATGGACGATCATGTCCGGTCGCAACCGCCCGGCGTCGGATTCCACGCTCGTCTGCTCGGTGAAATCGCAATGCTCGAGCATGCCCACCATTTCCACGACCCGGCGGAGGGAAATCTCACCCCAGCGACCACGCGTCGCCGGCGCATGCAGGGCGCGCACGAGATTCGCCGTTTCGGTCTGCAGCCGAAGCTGGCCCTCGCCGAGATTCCCGATCTGCTGTCGCAGGCTGGCGTAGGCCTCGATCCGCTCCTTCTCCAGCTCCCGCACGGCCTCACTGAATTTTTCCAGCTGCTCGCGCATCGGCTTCACCACGGCATCGACCGCCTCGCGCTTCTGCTCGAAATCACCTTTCGCCAGTTCGAGAAAGCGCTGGTTGTTCTCCTGCAGGGCCGCCAGCGAGAGCGCCTTGAACTCCTCCGCGAGCTTCGCTCGCGACGCCTCGACCATCGCCAGTTTCTCCGACGCCGCGTTCCGCTCCGCCTCCAGCAGCGTCTCCACGCGCACCCGCTCCGCACGGGCCTCGGCAAGGCTCGCGCTCATTCGAAAGCAAATGATCGCGAGCACGACCACCGCCACGAAGAGGACCAGCGCAAGGAGTTCCACCATTGCCTCCGACCCTACACAGCCCGCCGAAAATCGAAAGCCCGCACTCCCTCGCAGCCCGCGGGAAGCTTCCGGTAACCATGGAAGCCTGCCGTCGGCAGCCCCGGGATCCCCTCAATCAAAGGAGCCGCCGTCTGACGGCTTTTTTTGTGCCCACATTCAGACCCGGGGAGCTTGCTCAACCCGGTTTGCCTCCCTATAAGCACGAACGGTTCACACACCAATGAAGCTTCTCGTCGTCGACGACCAGGGACCTGTGGGCGAAATTATCAGCCGCATTGCCACGCAAAGCGGCTGGGAGGCATTTCACAGCGTCTCTGCGGAACGGCTCGACGAACGAATCCGCCACCACGAAATCGACGTGCTCCTGCTCGATTACGCGGTGGATGGAAATCCGTGGTCTGCGCGAAACGGGCTTACCGTGCTTCGCCAGCTTCGCGACGCGGGCATCACCATTCCCGTGATCCTCTTTTCCGGGTGGTCGAACCTGATCGACGAAAAGGCCGCCAACGAACTCGGCGTGCTGTGCGTGCTCGAGAAGCCGCTCGGTATCAAGGAGCTTCGCGCCGCCCTCGCCGAGGCCAAGCGCAAGGCGCACCCCGCTTCCGCCGACAACGAATAGGCTATCGCCCGGCCAGCGCGTTTCGCACCGCGTCGTGCAAGGCCACGGGTGGGAACGGCTTTGGCAGGAAATTCGAATCGTTCAGGAACGTGCGGTTCTCCCACATGGTCACGTTGCCGCTGGTGTAGAGCACGGGCAGGTCAGGCCGCTCCTTGAGGATCGCAAGGACGAGATCGCGCCCGGAATATTCACCCGGCAACACAAGGTCGGTGAAAAGCAGGTCCACCTCGTCACGATGTTCGCGCCAGAGCTGCAGGGCCGCTTCGCCGCTGCCCGCCTCGATGACTTTCATGCCAACCTGCGTGAGAAGCATGCGCACGAGATCGCGGATGTTTGTGTCGTCCTCGACCAAGAGAATCGCCGCCGACCGCAACGGTTCCACCTTTGCAACCACCGGCGCCTGCACATCAGCCGCGGGCGCCTGCGCGCAGGGAATCAGCAAACGAAACTCCGTGCCGCCCCCCGGCCTGGTGTCGAACTCCACGCCGCCTTCGTGCATTTCCGCGACGTGCTTCACGATCGCGAGCCCCATCCCGGTGCCGAATTCCTTCGTGGTGAAAAATGGCTCGAAGAGCATCGGCTCGTTTTCCGGATCGATGCCGGTGCCATTGTCCTTCACCGCGACGACCGCGTAATCGCCGGGCAAAATTCCGTTCCCGCTTTCCTCGAACAGAATCTCCTCGCGGCAGGTGATCTCCACGACTCCGCCGGTGGGCATCGCATCCACGGCGTTGAGCACGAGATTCATCACCGCCTGTTCGAGCGCGCCTTGATTGCCGCGAACCCACAGATCCTTTACGCCGGCATCGATGCGAATCTCCGCGCGTTTGGCGATCACCGGCTCGAGGAGTCGCGTCAGCCCGAGCACGACATCGTTGAGGCGCAGCGCCTCCGTTTCGTCCGGACGTCGCCGCGCGAAGTTCAGCACCTTGCGCGTGAGATCGGCGGAACGTTGCGCCGCCTCGTCGATCTTCTTCGCCGCCTCGCGAACATCCTCCGGCACCCCCTCGCCACTCTCGATGAGTGACGCGTTCAACTGGATCACGGTGAGCAGATTGTTCAGATCGTGAATCACCGCGCTGGCCAGCCTTCCGATCACTTCCATCTTCTGAGCGTGAAGGGAAATGCGACTTCGGTCCGGGGCAGACATGCGCGCGAGTTTGCCGGCAAATGCGGCGCAAAACCATATTTGATTGGCTAGGAATTACTTCGCCTTGATTCGCACCCGCCACTCCGCAAGAATGCTTTCCGGTTCCGGGCTGTTCGGGAAATTGCGATGGGAGAATCTGATAATCATTCGATCTACGAAGGACTCCTCGCCCTGCTGGAAAACGAGTTCCCGAAGACTTGTCCGAACTGCGATCGCACTTACCGCACGCTCGAGGAATTTGTGGACCAGACGAAATCCGTGCAGCAGGGCACGGGACTCATGGGCTACGACACGGGGCACCCGTTCCAGCAGGTCGTCATGGCACGAAACTGCCTGTGCGGCTCAACGATGGCGACGTTCTGCTGCGACCGACGCGACTACTCGGAGGCCGGAACGCGGCGCCGACGACTGTTTGAGAATCTCCTGGAGCGGCTGAAAACCAGCGGCATCGACCCCCTCACCGCACGAAACGAACTGCTCAGCTTTCTGCACGGCGAGCGAAGCCAGCTCCTTGAATCGCTCGGGTTCGCCATTCGTCCTCCCAGCCTGCAGCCACACTCGTAGCCGGCGACATCAGATATTGTCGCCGAGAAACGTGTGAATGCCGCACTCCGACTTGTCGAAGCCCGTCCAGCGGCCGGCGCGCTCGCTTTCCCCTTCGCCGACGGGGCGCGTGCACGGCATGCAGCCGATGCTGCGGTAGCCACGCAGTAACAGCGGGTTCGTGGGAATGTCGTGCTCGCGCAGATGCGCCTGCACGGCGTCGCGCGTCCAGTTCGCCATCGGGTTGAGCTTGAGGATGTATTGATCGTGCAGGACGTCGAACTTGTAGAGTTCGACGATCTTGGTGCGCTGCCGCGTGTCGGATTGCTGCCGGCGCAGACCCGTGATCCACACATCGAGCGTCTTCAATTTCTTCTGCAGCGGGATCACCTTCCGCATCGTGCAGCACAGATCCGGATAGCGCTTCCACAGCTCGGGCCCGTGCTCGGCGGCCTGCTCCTCGACGGTCTGCTCCGGGTGCAGCGACTCGATTTCGATTCCGAATCGCTTCTCGAGCTTCGCCTTCAACTCCAGCGTCTCCGGAAACAACAGTTCGGTATCGATCGTGAAAACCGGAAACCGGAAGTCGTTCTGATACGCCGTGTGCATGACGACGAGACCGGCGCCTTGAAAGCTCGTGCCAATCGCAGCGCGGTCGCCGTAGGTCTCCCACGTCCAGCGGAGAATCTCGACCAGCGGCGTGGTCTCGAATTCCTCCGCCTTCGCGTGGATCAGATCGGGATCAAATTTATTCAACGACATACTGGCTCACGCAAAGGTCGCAAAGGATCGCCAGGCAAAAGGCTCAATCAGGCAATCCATTCGATACGCGCTTGATTCCGTTTTCAGGTGTTCTTCACCAAAATTGACTGGCAGGCCCGATAGGTGGCCGGTGAGTTTCAGATAGGTCAGGAGTTGTTTTCCATGAACGGGCGCCAGCTTCCCGACCGATTTGATCTCCTCGATCACCAGGTCGTTCACCACGATATCCGCCCGAGAACCTTCTTCAAAAACTGTGTCTTCGTAGCGCAAGGGCAGTGGGCACTGGGTGACCGCCTGGAATCCTGCCCGACGAACCTCGTGCGCAAGGAATGTTTCGTTAACGGATTCCCGCAGCCCAGGGCCAAGTTTTGCATGGATTGCGAACGCGGCATCCGACACCGCGCTCGCAATTCGATTTTCCTTTATTTCATTCAACCTTGGCGAACCTTCGCGTCTTTTGCGTGAGGTTCATCCCTACAGCGATTTCGCGGCGGCAACAACGTTCTCGGATGTCATACCGAGTTCCTTCATCACGGTTGCACCGGGAGCGCTCAGTCCGAAGCGGTCGATGGCCACGGTCCTGCCGTCGAGGCCGACGTATTTGAACCACGGCGAAGAAATGCCCGCCTCGATGCTCACGCGCTTGCGGCAGCTCGAGGGCAGCACTTCCTCGCGATAGGCTTCGTCCTGACGGTCAAAGCGCTCGAAGCACGGCATGGAAACCACACGCGTGCCGGGGCCGAGTTCCTCCGCGGCTTTCAACGCATGCTGGAGCTCGCTTCCGGTCGCGAGCAGGATCAATTCGAGATTGGCGGTCTCCTTCTTCGCAATGTAGCCGCCCTTGAAGACCCCCTCGCGGCGATCCTTCACCGGGATCTGGGAAAGCGTCGGCAGGTTTTGCCGGCTGAGCACGAGCAGGGTCGGGCCATCGGTGCGCTCGAAGGCCGCGGCAAAGGCACCCGCGGTCTCCTCGGGATCGGCGGGACGAATCACATCGAGACCCGGAATCGCGCGCAGCGCGGCGACCGTTTCCACCGGCTCGTGCGTCGGACCGTCCTCGCCCACGCCAACCGAGTCGTGCGTGAAAATGTAGACGCAGGGCAGGTGCGAGAGCGCCGCAAGTCGAATCGACGGACGCCCGTAGTCGCTGAAGACGAGGAACGTCGCGCCGCTCGGACGGAAAATGCCGTCGTAGGCAAACCCGTTCATGATGCCGCACATCGCGTGCTCGCGAATGCCGAAGTGGATGTTGCGGCCCTCGCGGTTCTGGCGGTCGAAGTTTCCGCCGTTCTCGATGTAGTTGAGCGTTGAGCCATGCAGGTCGGCGCTGCCGCTGATGAGAAGCGGCATGGCCTGCGCGATCGGCTGCAGCACGATGCTGCCCGCCTTGCGGGTCGCGATGGTTTCGTCGGCCTTGAACTCGGGAATGACGCTCAGCAGGTCGGGCACCTTCTTCGCCTTCGCGTCCTCGAGTTCCTTCGCGAGGTCGGCATTTGCCGCCTTCCACGCCTCGAAGGTTTTCAACCACTCGGCGTAGCGCGCTTTCAGCTTCTCCTTGTGCGCGGCGAAATACTCGCGCGTCTTGGGATCGACGTAGAATTTCTCGTCCGGCAGCCCGAGGCCTTTGCGAGCCGCGTCGGCAAATTTCACGCCCGCCTCGCCGTGGGCCTTGTTCGTGCCCTCGACCTCGGGAATGCCCTTGCCGATCATCGTCCTGGCGATGATGAACTGCGGCTTGCCCGTCGCGGCCTTTGCCTTCTCGAACGTGGCGAGAATCTCCTCCAGGTTCTGGCCGTCGATCTCATAGACCTCCCAGCCGTAGGCCTTGAAGCGCTCGCCGGTATCCTCGCTCTGCGAGACGGATGCCATCGCGTCGAGCGTCACATTGTTGCAGTCGTAGAACAGAATCAGGTTGTCGAGGCCAAGGTGTCCGGCGAGAGCGGCCGCCTCCTGCGAAACGCCTTCCTGCAGGCAGCCGTCGCCCGCGAGGCAGACGACGTGATGGTCGAAAATCTTGTGCTCGGCGGTGTTGAAGCGCGCCTCGGCCATCTTCGCCGACATCGCGTAGCCCACCGCATTCGAAACGCCCTGGCCCAGCGGCCCCGTGGTCGCTTCGACACCCGGAGTCTCGTGAAACTCGGGATGGCCCGGCGTCTTGCTGTGGAGCTGGCGGAAGGACTTCAGATCGTCGAGGCTGATGTCGTAGCCGCTCAGATGCAGCCAGGAGTAAAGGAACATCGAGCCGTGGCCGGCCGAGAGAATGAACCGGTCGCGATTGATCCAGTTCGCTTCATCCGGATTGTGCGAGAGGGCGTGTCCGTAAAGCACCGCGCCGATTTCCGTGGCGCCAAGCGGCAGGCCGAGGTGGCCGGATTTGCAGGCGGTGACGGCGTCAATGGCGAGGCCACGCGCGTCGCGGCAGGCCAGCGTGAGGGATTCGATGTCCAGACTCATAAAATCTTTGTTTCGGTGTCTGGTGAGCAAAAGAGACGCACCCGGCGATGGCAAGTTCCGTTTGAGGGGTTTTGGCGCCATCAGATTGCGGCAGCAGCCGCGAAACCGCACTTCCGCCACGCCGGAGATGCATTTTGCCTTGGAAAAGTGAGCAGCCGTGCGATGTCTTTGGACGATGATTTCCCGCCGTTTCGTGCCGCTGTTTCTCGCGACGGCCCTGGTCGCCTCCGCCAAGACACCCGTCAGCTACGAACTCCTGAAGACCATTCGCACGCTCCCCGTGGGCGCCGCCTCACCGAGTTTCGGCACGGAGTTTTTCTTCACCAAGGGCGACCAGACCCTTTATCGGATCGTCTCCGCAGGCACGCCGATTGAAAGTCCCGCGCCGGCCTATCAATTCTGGTCTCCAAAGGGCGCCGCGATCGTGCTGCCTCCCGCCACCTACGACGCGATCGAACCTCGCGCGATGAACAACGATGGCACGGTCGTCGGCAAGGTCATCGACACGACGGAGGACGCCTATCGCGAGGCGGCCTTCACGTGGAACTACGGAGACGAGACGACCATCCCGAATTTCTTCGACCCGCTCAGCAGCTCGTTCAGCGCGCTGGCTGCGTCTGGCTTCGCCGGCGGGCTTAACTCCACTGGCGGAATCAACCCGGTTCGCGTGACCTGGAACACCGCCGGGCCGACGCTGCCACCGACCACCGTGCCGCTGCCCAACGGATTCACCGGCGGTCAGGTGCAGGGAGTCAGCGACGGGGGCGCTGCGGTGTTGTTCGTCGATGATGGCAGCAACCACTTCCGCGCCGCCGTGTGGGATGGCAGCTCGACGCGCCTTCTCGACAGCGCGCTGGCTGCGAATGAGGTCCTCCACCCGGCCAATCTGGCAATGAACGCACGCGGCGACATCGCGGTGCTCGTGTTCGTCCCGGATGGCAGTTACCGCCTCGAACTTTACCCTGCGTGGACGAACTACACCGCGCAATACAACTTTGTTTTCGCCGGTCCGGCCGAGTCGGTTTACAACCTTCATTTGAGCGACAACGGCATCGCCAGCTTCGACACGGCCTCCGAGGACATCCACGTCGTCTCCATGGCCACCGGGGACACCAGGACCTTCAAGGGCTACGCCTCCTTCCTCAACGCATCGGGCCAGCTCGTGTTCGGAACCGGCGGCAAATTGAACTTCTGGGACGCCGCGGCATGGACCGGCTCCCCGACGATCGTGCCGCTCGATCTTCCCGCCGGTGCCTCCGCCCCGGTCATTGTGGGATTCAACGACGATGCCCATCTACTGGCACTTCATCCGAATGCCGCCGGCACCCAGACCTCCCTCTCGGTGCTGAAGCCGATTTATCCGGGCGACATTATTCCCGAGGATGCCGTCGAGTTTGTCGGCCGGAAGCAATTTCATTTCGTGCAGGGCGATCCCATCCGCCGCCGCATTGTGCGCGCGAAAGTCGACCCCACCCTCACCGTGGAAAGCGTAACCTACACCGTGAAAAACTCGATTCCGGAAGGAACCCGTTTTCGCAAGCACACGGGCATCCTCACCGGCCACCCGACAAAGCCGGGCGTCAAGAACGTGCGGATCGTGGGCACGTTCATCCTCAACGGGCAAACCTACCAGACGAAGGCGCAGAAGGTGCGCATCCGGATCAAGCCGCTGCCGGCACGGTAATCAGCCGTTCCGGCGCAACCAGTCGCCGCTCTCGAGGACGGGCCGGCCCTCGCGATACCACGGCGCGACCCGATACGCCCACACGGTCTCCGTTTCGCCGGCCTCGGTCACGGCCGTCACCCGCACGCGCTCGTAGGGAAAAGGCTGCGGCTCGTTCGGGCCGATCCCTTCCCAGGCGTCCAGTTCCACGAGCGCGGCCGGCGTCACATCCAGCAGATCCCCTGCCACCCACGGAGCATTCTCATCGGGCTCCAGCCCGGGGTAGTCACCAAAATCATAAAGCCGCCCGCGCACCTTCGCCGCCGTGACGAACCGCACCCCGGAGTAATGCACGCAGGCATCCTTCGACGCCCCGCGCCGGAGCGTTCCGTAAACGAAAATGCGCTCCCGCGCTTCGGCCATCGATGCCTACTCGCCGCGGCCGAATCCCGCGATCTCGCGCAACCGCGCTTCGAGCTCGCGAACGCGCGCTTCGAGTCGCTGGATCGTGTCCGCCGCCATGTCGAGCTGGCGGCGCTTTTCGAGCAGGTTCACCTCGAGCTCGCGAATGCGCTTTTGCAGCCCAAGCCGCACCAGGCCCTTGCCGGGGCTCCGGAAGGTGACTTCCTCCGGCTCCTCCTCGGGCTTTGGGAAAAAATCCCATTCGCCGAACGGCTTCTCCTCGCTCGTGCAGCAGTCGAGGATCACCGTCTTTGCGTTAATCTCCCCGTTTTCAAGAAACTCCAGCAGCGCCTCGGAAGTCGTGGGACCGTAGTAATGGTCGTCGTCGAGCTTCACGATGTAATCCATGCGCAGCGCGGGATTCATCGGAGCCTTCGTCCAGACCTCCCCATCGTCCGAAATCATGTCCTGCGGAGCGATCTGTGCGGTTCGCGCCCATTCGAGAATCTTTTCGAAAGGAACCGGACCAAAGATTTCGCCACTGTCGTGTTTCTTGAGGCGCCAGGTGTCAGTGAGATCTTGAGGCATGCGATGGGTCAGGCTGGGAGTTGATTCATCATCGACAGGGAGGTCGGAAAACACAAGCGTAGGAACAGGTCAAGGCAGCGGGGGGAAATTGCTGGCATATGCAAATATTGTCAGTATCGTGCCTCACCTTTCTTTTCTCCCTTGATGCGCCAATTTTCCTCCCTGCCCGCCGCGCTCGTTCTTGCCTCGATCGCGATCTTCTCGTCCTGCAAACCAGTGGCGAAGGATCCCGCCGGCACGGCCTCCACGCCAACCGCCTCCGCTCCCGCCGCCGCGACGGCTTCGCAACCGACCACTCCGGCGGCCACGACTCCGTCCGTTGCCGCCGCGCCAGTTGCGACCCCGGCACCAACCCCCGTCCCGACGGAGGTCGCCTATCAGCCCGGACACGAGGACGCGGACCCGGCGCCCACCGCTTCGATGGAACAGGACCCGAACGCACCGGAGCCCATTCCCGTCGATGACGCCTGGTTCGGCCAGATCATCAATGAATCCGCCGGCACGGTGAATTTCGCCCTCCCCGGCGGACTTGCAGCCTCCGGTTCGATCGACCTGCTGGAAAAGGGCGGCAACGGCGAGCCCATCGTGGTGCAGGGGCGCCTCACCTCGCCGCAACCCGGTTTCTACACCTTCCAGCGCCAGACCGCCCCCGGAGTCGCGGGCGCATATTTCGGCCACGTGCGCTTCGACGACAGCGAACAGGCCTACCGGCTCGAACCGATCGGCCCCGGCGGGACCTCGATGCTCGTTCCGCGAAAACTCGACCAGGTGATCTGCGTCGGCATGCCGCCGGCACAGGAAGACGGAGACTCCGCGGACACCGCCCAGGCTGCCACCGATCCCCAATACGTGCCCCAGACGCATCCCACAAACGGGCCGTATCCGCCATCCCAGAACGGGATCGTGCCTCTCGAGAGCCTTCCCGGCGCCAGTGCGGTTGTCTTTCTGGATTTCGAAGGCGGCCCGGGACCCTGGGTCGGCTGGGGAAATTTCGCCGCGCAGCCCGCAAACGTGAGCAACGCACAGATCAAGGAAGTCTGGCAGCGCGTCGCCGAGGACTTTCAGCCTTTCAATATCAACATCACCACCAATCGCGCCGTCTTCGAGGCCGCCCCGCGCAACAGCCGCCAGCGCGTGATCGTCACGCCGACAAACACGGCCGCGCCCGGCGCCGGCGGTGTCGCGGTCATCGGGTCCTTCAACTCGACAAGCGACCAGGTCTGCTGGGCGTTCTACACCTCCGGAAAAGCTTCCGCGGAGGCCATTTCCCACGAGGTCGGCCACACCCTCGGCCTCTCCCACGACGGCAAGGGCTCGGAGGGATACTACGGCGGGCACGGAAACGATCCCGTCGGCTGGGCGCCGATCATGGGTGTCGGCTACTACAAGAACCTCAGCCAATGGTCGAAGGGCGAGTATGCCGGCGCCACTCAAACCGAGGACGACCTCCGCATCATCACGAACAACAACAATACCGTCCGCTATCGCGCCGACGATTACGGCGCCACCTTCGCCACCGCCGGCCATCTCGAGGTTTACGAGAACGGCTCGGTGAGCAACGAGGGCATCATCGAGACTCGCGAGGATGTGGACGCATTCCGCTTCACCACCACGGGCGGCGTCGTCTCCTTCACGGTCAACCCCGTCTCGGCGGGACCGAACCTCGACCTGCTCGCCGAAATCTACGACAGCGCAAACGTCCTCAAGGCATCGAACAATCCGCCAAACGATATCAACGCCACCGTCACGGCCAATCTGCCGGCCGGCGACTACACGTTGCGGGTGAGCGGCGTCGGCCGCGGCGACCCGCTGGGCGATGGCTACAGCGACTACGGCTCGATCGGCGCCTATGTCATCAGCGGCACGGCCCCGCAGGCGATAAAGCCGGCCCGATTCAGCATCCCGGAAAACTCGCCGTTCAATACAACCGTCGGCACCATCACTCCGCGCAACTCCCACGGTGGAAATCCGCTCACGTTCTCGATCACCTCGGGGAATTCCAATGGCGCGTTCTCGATCAACAGCACCACCGGCGTGCTCCGCGTCGCAAACCCCTCCGCTCTCAACTACGAGACGCTTTCCACGCGCTGGGACGACCCGGCGACCATCGAATGCGTCGTGAGCATCACCGACTCCGCGAACCCCGCGCTCAACGAGTCGATCCGCGTCGTGGTCACGGTCACGAACGTAAACGAGCCGCCCATCCTGACCGGTGGCACGGTCACCGTCTTCTCCCGCACGCGGGTCGGCACGGAAATCTTCACTGTCGACGCCCGCGACCCCGACCACTTCGATTTCCCGACACTTGCCATTGTCGGCGGCGATCCCGAGGGCCGCTTCGCCATCAATGACAGGGGCGTCATCACGATCAAATCCGCGCTCGAAACCTCGACGGCTGTCACGATTCCTCTCACGATTCGCGCGACCGATCAGGGCAATCCCGCGCTGTCCACCGAGGTCACGGTCAATGTGGATCTCCGACCGCTTGTTGGCGTCTATCGCCCCGGCGGAATCGTCCGCACCTACTACGAGGACATCAGCGGCAACCCGTTGAGCGCGCTCACGAACGCCGCGAAATTTCCGAACAGCCCCGACTCCCAGGAGGCGCTCACCTCGTTCGATGGGGGCCAGCACGGGGAACGCTACGGCAGCACGATCACCGGCTTCCTCATTCCGCCGGCCACCGGCTCCTACACCTTCTGGATCGCCTCCGACGACGCCAGCGAACTGCGTCTCAGCTCGAACAGCGATCCCGCCAATGCCACCGTGCGCGCGAGCGTATCCGGCGCGACGGGCCGTTACGCGTTCGACCAGAATTCCTCGCAGAAGTCCGCCGCGATCACGCTGATTGGCGGAAACGTTTACTACATCGAGGCACGCCACAAGGAAGGTGTCGGTGATGACCACGTCACCGTGGCATGGCAGGGTCCCGGATTTTCCCGTCGGGTGATTTCCGGTCTCTACCTCGCGCCTTCATCGATCAACCGCGCTCCCACAATACCCGCCGCAACGATGCGCGTGCGCCGCGATGCCTACACGGGCGCGACCGTGGGCACGGTCACCATCAGGGACTTCAACCCGCTCGATACGCACACCACGCGGATCATCGCCGGGACGGGCATCGGCATCTTCGACGTCGAGCCGCATACCGGCCGCATCTTTGTAAAGGACGCCGCCGCACTCGCCGCCGCCACCGGCACAAGCTACACGCTCCTGCTCGAAGCCACCGACGACGGCTCGCCCTCCATGAGCGGCCGGGGCGCCGTGACGATTCAGATCGTTGCGTCCGACACCCTCCCGACGAACGGCATCGTGCGACAGATCTGGCGCAACTTTAACGGCTCCCTCAGCGCCCTGCCCAACCATCCCGGCTATCCGGGTTCGCCGAACATCACGCGCACGCTCACCTCCTTCGAGGCGCCCCATGAAAACCTCGAGTATTTTGGCTCGCGCATTCGTGCCTACGTCGTCCCGCCGACCACCGGCACCTACCGGTTCTACATTTCCAGCGACGACGACTCGGCGCTCTACCTGAGCACGAGTGAAAACCCGGCGGCGGCGGCCCAGATCGCCAGCGTAAACGGCTGGGTGGACCCGCGCTCATGGACGGCGCAGCCCGGCCAGGCTTCGGCAGCGCGCACCCTCATCGCCGGTCGGCGTTATTACATCGAGGTGCGCCACCGGCAGGGCATCGGCGGAGAGGACCTCGCCGTGGCGTGGACCGGTCCCGGCATCACCACGCCGACAATCATTCCCGGCAGCGCGTTGCAGCCATTCAACCTCAACGACGCGCCAACCTGGTCGGGCTCAAACTCGTTCTCCACGATCGCGGGCTCCGCTCCCGGAACCTTCGTGGGCAAGGCCACCGCGACCGATCCCGAAGGCGAAGAGCTCGCCTACACGATCGTATCGGGCAATGATTCCGGCGCCTTTGCGATCAATCCGGCCACCGGCGAAATCACCGTCGCGGATGGCTCGGCGATTCATCCCGGCAGCACGACCAATCTCGTGATCGGCGCGCAGGATCGCGGCCTCAAGGGCGAGTATCCGCTGCGATCCGTGACGCGCACGTTCACCATCTCCGCAGACAACTCCAGGATCGCCATGCGCGCCCGCCGCAACGCGTATCCGGGCGCGACGATTGGTTTCGTGGTGCCTCCCGGCGGTGGAAGCTCGTTCAGCGTGTCGGGCGGAACCGGCGCGGCGATCTTCGATGTCGATCCGACGACGGGACGCGTCTTCGTGAAGGATGCCTCCGCGCTCGCCGCTGCGGCTCAATCCAGCGTCACCCTCAACGTCGCGACCACGAATCACGGCACCTACGCCGTCACCATCGACCTGCTCGCCGCAGATGCCATCCAGGCGACCGGCATCGTCCGGCAGGTGTTCACCAACTTCACCGGCAGCCTCGCGTCCCTGCCCAACGATCCGCGCTATCCGAACTCGCCCACGTATTCCCGCGTGCTCAGCTCGTTCGATGCCAGCACGGAATTCCGGCAGAACTTCGGCTCGCGCATCCGCGCCTACATTGTCCCGCCGACCACCGGCAGCTATCGGTTCTACATTTCCAGCGACGAGGAATCGATTTTGCTGCTGAGCCCGAACGACAACCCGGCAGGGGCCGTGCAGGTCGCCAGCGTCTCGGGCTACGTGGATCCGCGCTCGTGGACGGCTCAGGCATCGCAGGCCTCCACGGCCCGCACCCTCACGGCCGGGCAACGCTATTACATCGAGGTGCGCCACCGGCAGACGACCGGCGGCGACGATCTCGCGGTCGCGTGGACCGGCCCGGGCATTGCGAGCCCGGTGGTGATCCCGGGCAGCGCGCTGCGGCCGTTCAACATCAATGGCGCTCCGGCATTCACGGGCGCGCCGTATTCGTTCAGCGTGCCCCCGGGCGCGGTGGAAGGCACCTTCGTCGGCCAGGTGGCGGGCACCGACCCCGAGGGCGACTCGCTCACCTATGCGATTGTCGGCGGCAATGAGGGCGGCGCCTTCGCAATCGATCCGCTCTCCGGACGAATCACCGTGGCGAATCGGAACGCACTTCCCGGAGGGACCGCGACATTGACCGTGGGCGTGCAGGACGACGGCCAGAAAGGCGTCTATCCCCTGATGGCCGCCACCACGACCGTGAACGTGGCGATCACCGGTGGAATCGAAGCGTGGCGACAGACGAAGTTTGGCGCGGATGCCGGCAATGCCGACATCGCCGGAAATCTTGCCGATCCCGATGGCGATGGCCTCGCCAACGTCATGGAATACGCCCTCGGCCTCGACCCGCTCTCGTCGGACGCCGACGCGATCAAGATCGATGAGGCCGTGGTCAACGGCGCGAGATACCTGCGCCTCGGCGCTCCGCGAAATCCCGACGCGAAGGACGTGATCCTCACGATCGAGGTCACCAGCAACCTTGCCGACTCCGATTCGTGGAGCAGTTCCGACACCGTCGTGGAAGTCGATACGCCGACGCAGCTTCGCGCCCGGGACAAAATCCCGATGGGCGCCAGCCCGGCGCGTTGCATTCGTGTGAAGGCCACCATTCCATAGGCGGCCACTTGCGCAGCGTCGCAGGACCGCCTAGAGTGGACATTTCTATGAAACAGACGTTGTTGGATAAGGTGTGGCAGGCGCATACGGTGCGGGAACTGGCAAACGGCCAGACCCAGCTCCTTATTGGCACGCATCTTATTCACGAGGTCACCAGCCCGCAGGCGTTCGGAATGCTCCGCGATCTGGGGCTCAAGGTCCTCATGCCGCATCGCACGTTCGCGACGGTCGACCACATCGTCCCCACCGACGAACTCGAGGAACCGTTCTCCGACAGTCTCGCCGACGAGATGATCAAGGCGCTGCGGAAGAATTGCGAAGAGAACGGCATCACGTTTTTTGATCTGCCCACCGGCAAGCAGGGCATCGTTCACATTGTTGGCCCCGAGCAGGGCATCACGCAGCCCGGCACGACCATCGCCTGCGGCGACTCGCACACGAGCACGCACGGGGCGTTTGGCGCGATCGCGTTCGGCATCGGCACCTCGCAGGTGCGTGACGTGCTCGCGACCCAGACCATGGCCATCCGCAAGCCGAAGGTCCGCCGCATCGAGGTGAACGGAAAGCTCAAGCCCGGCGTTTACGCGAAGGACGTCATCCTGCACATCATCCGCAAGCTCGGCGTGAACGGCGGCATTGGCTACGCCTACGAATACGCCGGCACCACGTTCGACAACTTCACGCAGGAAGAGCGCATGACCGTCTGCAACATGTCGATCGAGGGCGGCGCGCGCGTCGGTTACGTGAATCCCGACGAAACGACGTTCGAATATTTGAAGGACCGTCCCTACTCGCCCAGGGGCGCGGATTGGGATGCCGCCGTCGCGCGCTGGAAGAGCTTTGCGAGCGATCCCGACGCGAATTACGACGACGTCGTCGTGTTCAACGCCGAGGACATCGCTCCGACGGTTACCTGGGGCATCACGCCCGGCCAGGCGGTGTTCATCGACGAGAACGTGCCCGCACCGGAGGAGCTTCCGGAGAAGGATCGCGCCACCGCGGTCGAGGCGCTCGAACACATGCGCCTGCGTTCCGGCGCGCCGATCAAAGGCACGAAAGTCGATGTCGCATTCCTCGGCAGCTGCACGAATGGCCGCCTGAGCGACCTCAAGGAAGTCGCCGGCTACCTCAAGGGCCGCAAGGTCAAGGAGGGCGTCAAAGCCATCGTCGTTCCCGGCTCGCAGGGCGTGGCATCGATCGCCGAGTCGCTTGGTCTTGCGGACATCTTCCGGGAGGCCGGCTTCGAATGGCGCGGCGCCGGATGCTCGATGTGTCTCGGCATGAACCCCGACAAGCTCGTCGGCGAGCAGCTCTGCGCCAGCTCGAGCAACCGCAACTTCAAGGGCCGTCAGGGCTCACCGACCGGCCGCACCGTCCTCATGAGCCCGCTCATGGTCGCCGCCGCCGCCGTCACGGGCGAGATTTCGGACGCCCGCGAGGTCTTCGGGCTCTCGTGAATTTCGGCTTCCGGGCTCGCGGCTTCGCTCGGAGGCCGATGCGAACGCTCCTGTGCGGAGTGCTCGCAGGCTTTGTCGCGCCCGCGGTCCTGCACGCGCAGACACCCGGGCCGGAACCCCAGCCCGAAATCCACGGTTCGAAGATCGTTGCGCCGCTGCTGTGGAAAATCTCGTCTCCAGCCGGCGGCGCCGATTCCTGGCTCCTCGGCACGATTCATCTGCCGCGGCCGGAGTTCTCCAAATTCCCGCCATCCGTCGATGAGGCGCTCTCGAGTGCCGACGGCGTTTACACCGAGATTCCCATGGATCCCGCCACGATCTTCGGTCTCTCGAGTTCGATGGTGCTGCCCGATGGAGGCACGCTCGAAGACAAGCTCACGCCGGAAACGATCGAAGACCTGAAGACGGAACTGGCGGCCATTCATCCCGATCTGCAAATCGAACCGCTCATCCGCTTCAAACCATGGGCGCTGGCCGCGTCGCTCGTCCTGCTCGAGGACCAGATGAAATACCCGGGCGTCCTCGCGATGGACACCGTGGTGTTTCAGCGCGGTGCAATGGCCGGCAAGGAAACCGGCGGCATCGAGACTCCCGGCGAGCAACTCGCGATCTTCGACGAGCTGCCGGAGGAGGATCAGATCGCCATCCTCGAGGACACTCTTCAGCAGATGCGCGACGCCCGCGAGGAAGGCGTTTCACCCGCGCAATCACTGGCCGAGGCCTACCTCAGCGGCAATCTTCCCTCGCTCACCGTCGAACTCGAAAAGTGGAATGGCCGCAGCGAGAACCCCGAACTCACGGAACGGCTCATGGAGCGGCTTCTCTACAAGCGCAATGAAATCATGGCGGAGCGCATCGCCGAAAAACTCCGCGCGCATCCCGACACCTCGTTCTTCTTCGCAATCGGCGCCGGGCATCTCGACGGCGATCGCGGCGTGATCGCATTGCTGGAAAAAGCCGGCTTCAAGCTCGAGCGCATCGAGCAGTAGCGCGTTTTCACTGCGCTCACCCTCGCACTCATCTTCCGCGGGTTGCCGCAAAGAGGCGCAAGAGGGGAGCGAGGACGAGGGACGAGGGGCGAGGACCTCTGGGCCGCGACCTGTAGCCGTTCCGCTCTGCGGAACGCGGGGAAGGCGCAGGAGGGAAACAGAAGCCGGACGACGGAGAACGGTGCTTCGGTGCATGGGCTGCTCGTTGCAGGTTGCAGGTTGCAGGTTGCGGGAACGCGCTTTGCGCGGTTGCGGGTTGCGAGTTGCAGGCGCTGCTCTCGACGCTCGACGCTCGACCCTCGACCCTCGACGGTGTTGCCCCACCGCACCGGAGCTCAGCGTTTCAATATTTCAGTATTTCAGCATTTCATCTTTCAGCATTTCCCCATTTCCCCACCCTTGTCTTTTCCTCTCCGGGTTCTAGATTGGTGGTTCACTCCAATGGCACTCGAAAAAATCACGCAGGTTGCCGGCACGGCTGTTTACGTTCCGGGCGACGACATCGACACCGACCGCATCATTCCCGCGCGCTTCATGAAGTGCGTGACCTTCGACGGCCTCGGCGAATACGCCTTCATCGACGTGCGCGTCGATCCGGAGACCGGCGAGAAACGCGAGCACCCGCTCAACGACCCGCGCTTCGCCGGCGCCAGCATTCTGCTCACCGGCTCAAACTTCGGCTGCGGCAGCTCGCGTGAGCACGCTCCGCAGGCACTGTATCGCTACGGCTTTCGCGCGATCCTCGCCGAGAGCTTCGCGGAAATTTTCTTCGGCAATTCCATCACGCTCGGCATGCCGTGCATGATCATGAGCCGCCAGGACATCCAGTCCGTCGCCGCGCTCGTCGAGGCGAATCCCAAGGCGGAGGTCACGGTGGATCTCACCGAAAACAAGGTCTCCATCGCCGACATGGATTTCCGGGCCGAGATTCCGGAGCACGCACGCGAGGCCCTGATCGGCGGAAAATGGGACGCCATCGCCGACCTGCTCGAAGGCATTCCGCAGGTCGAGGCCACCGCCGCCGCGTTGCCGTATATGCGGTAGGCAGGCAAAAGGCGAGAGGGTCGAGAGGCGAGGGTCGAGCGTCGAGAGCAGCGCCCTGCAACGCGCAACCCGCAACCTGCAGCTTGCAGCCAGCAATTCACCGGCCTCCGTCATCCGGCCTTCTGCCTCATGCGCGCAGCAACCCACGCGTTCCGCAGAGCG